>BNJV01000225.1_pt1 | contig 355514 bp, 481 predicted proteins | sample 8540591 | NCBI WGS metagenome assembly BNJV01 (sample SAMD00202457, study PRJDB9452) | human saliva metagenome | host: Homo sapiens | reverse complement strand
AAAAAAAATTTCTAAAAAAATTAATGACTTGAATAAAAAAATTTGATTATTAACTTATAAATTGTATTAAATTGTGTCTTGAATTTTTGTATTTTTAAAAAGTTTTAGGGGCACAATTTAATTATGAAGAAAAGAATATTTCAGTGCAGATGGAAGCCACAGAATAAAGTATGTAATATAAGTAACTAAAAATTTGGTTAATTTATACCAGAATGGTTTTGAAAATAATTTGATAAAACTAGGAGGAGTTTTTGTGAATAAGAATTTAAGCGAGTTTGAAAAACAAATTGCCTAGCGTATTAGAATATGATACACAGCAGCTTTTGGATTATTATTACGAGAGTCCAGAAAAAAATGAAGATTGCAGAAGTATTTTCTGAATTTTTGATAGAAAAAAGGAATAAAAAGTAGAATTGAAGGAAATAGGAGAATATCAGTATATTCATGAGATTGAAACTGGATATTACTTATTACCTTTATTTGTCGGGGGTGGAAACTACTGATAAAAATGTCAGTGAGCATTAATATTCATCTTTTTCACGAAAAAAATATTTTCCTGAAGGAATGAAAAATTGGAATGGATCTCAAATGAACCTTAATTATAAAGATTCCTTGATACAGGCTTTTGAAAAATTGGTTCAATTATGACAGACTGAACTATTTAAAGTTAATAAATCCTGATAAAACAGATTTGAGAAGAATAGAAATTAATGGAAAGAAAAAAATCATTGTTTCTGGAAATATAAAAAACAATATATAACTATGACGAAGAAAAAATATCAAGGAAAAAGAAAGTGAAGAAAATTTTTGTCAAATATATTTTCACTTATTAAAGAAAAAAATTTCATTAAAAGATTCTAAGATTGATATTTCTCTTTTAAAAAATATCCATACAATAATTATGGAAGCTATCTTGAAGAATTTGATAAAGGGGATTTTTATGTAGATTGCCGTATAGATAATCGTTTATACGGTAATGAATTAAACCCAGAAGGAAATACTGAACTTTATTACAGAGAAATTCTAAAGAACTGGAAGGATTATGAATATAGTAAAAGTCAAACATTTTTTTCGTACTTGACAATAAATTCGAGAAAAGTGAATGGTTAAAAAAATACTGAATTTGAATTTTTGCCTAAAAATTAAGCTAAAATATGTTGAAAAACCTTCTTGGAAAAAAATGGAAGAAAAATTTTTGGTAATTTGAAGGAAATGGATAGAGGACACGAAGGAGATTTTGCCTTTACGATGGCTGAAGTTTTGTTTGATAAAATGATACATTGTGGTTATAATGTCAGATTAATGGATGATTGGGTGTATGATTTTGATAATGAGTGCTATTTACTTCCTTTGCTGTCAACGAAAGACTATAAAAACTATCCCACACGATGATATTTATCAGGTTGTTACTACGATTCAAGTCCATAATAAAAAAATATTTTCCAGAAGGAAAATTATATGTTCAAAAATTGGTAGGCGAACCGCTTTATGATGCAATTTGGATAAATTATAGAAATTGGATAAATAATGATTATAAAAAAAGTTGTGTAAAAAGTATTTAAGTAAAAAAATAAAAATTTTTAAAAAAGTATTAAATATAAGTAATCAGAATTAGAAAAAAATAAAGGGTTAAAGGCACTCAAGGAAAAAGAGAGTTAAGTTATAAAAAGAAACAGATATTGAGATTCGTAAGAAACTATTCGAGATGGATGTTAGTGTATTACAGTTTAAGGAGACTATACAATGAAAAGTAAAATATTATTAATTTTTCAATTTTTATACTTTCTTTTAATGTTTTTCAACTCCAAATTCTAGTGAAAAATTTAAATTGGCAAAATCATATTTGGAGCAGAAAGAATATGTCAAAGCTGAAAAGATATATTTGGAATTGGCTAAAAAGAAAGATGTTCATGCGATATATAATTTAGGTTATCTTTATATGGAGCAAGGAAAAATAATAGAAGGCGAAAAGTATTATAAAAATGGCTGCTGATATGGGATATGATGATGCGATGTTTAATTTAGCAATGTTTTATGATAGACAAAAGAATTATGATAAAGAGAAATTTTATTTAGAAAAAAATTGGCTGCAAAAAAATCAAAATGATGCAATATTTCAGTTGGCAATTATTTATAGGCAAGAAGGAAATTATCAGAAGGCTGATGAACTTTATAATCGATTATTGAAAGAAAAAAATATCAAGAAAGCGAAGTTTTCTATAATTTAGGAATTTCTGCTACTATCAAAAAAATATGATGAAGCAGAAAAAGTATTTTTTGAAGGCAATAGAACTTGGAAATAACGATGATCCTGAATATAATTTAGGAATTTTATATAAAGTTCAAGGAAAAATTCGCACAAGCTAAAAAATATTTGATACCGCTTGCTCAAAAAGGTAAAAGTAGATGCGATGATAAATGTGGGAGCAATCTATCGAGATGAAAAAGATTATAGCAATGCTAAAAATATTATAAAAATGGCAATGGATAGAGGTTCACGAGAAGCGGAAGTAGAGTATAATACTATATTGATATTGGAAGAACATGGTTTTTTTAAACATTAACTTATAAATTGTATTAAATTGTGTCTTAAATTTTTGATATTTCAAAAGTTTTTGGGCACATTTTATTTTTATAAGGAAATAAAAATTCGTATTTTTTTTAAAGGTTTAAAATGATTTGGGTATATTTGATACTTTAAAAAGTAAGAAAAAAATATTTAAAAATATTTTGGAAATATGGTATAATTTCATAAAAACTGAAAAAAAGGGATGATCAATATGACAAAAAAATTTAACTACAAACCATTAATTGAATATACAAATTATGAAGGGAAAAAAATATGTAAAAACCTGAAAAAAAGCTGGAGATTTAAAAAGAAGATATGGAGCTTTTTAGAAAAAATGGACAAAATGCTAGAAAAGTTTTTACGGAAATTGCAAAGGCTTTGGAAGAAAAGACAGATGGATTTCATTTGCAGAAAGTTAGTAGCTGGATGAATCAGGCTCAGATTGCAAGACCTTATCTTTGGGTGTTTTTGCGACAAGATGGGGATAGTGATACTGAATCAGGGATTGCTTTGAGAGTTTTTAAAAATGAGAAGACTAAGAAAATTGGGATTTCGCTTGAAGTGAGTTTTGTTGAAAGAAAAATTGGGGAAAATACGCTTGAAAATCAGAATAAAGTTTTGGAAGTTCCGATTAATGAACCGCTTTATTATTTTGTGCAATTTGCGAAAAAGTAAGGAAAAACTGTGCTTTGGATAGATTTGAAGGAAATGAAAAGTAATAGAGAAAATTTCTTAAAAGATGTGGAAAAAATGGGGAAATCAGGAAAGTTTTGGTTAAGTTTGATGTGGAAGAGATTGAAAGATTTGAGAGTTTGGATGAGCTTGTTGAGGAATTTTTGGAAGGAATCAGATTGCTTATGCCATTTTTATGTTGCTACTCACTAACTAGTAAAATTATTTAAATTTAAAGGAATTTACTACTATTGAATAAAAAGGCTAAAAAAATTTGTTGTAAAATAAATAAAATATTATTTTTATATTAGACTTGTTCAATAACTATATAAATTTAGGATTTGACAAAAATAAATATTTTAAAAACTAGAGGTTATTCCTTGTAAACTTAGGTTATCGAACATATCTATTATATTATTTGAGAAAAAAATTAGGAGTGATGATTTTGAATTTTGATGAAGCGTTTAAAAATACTGGAAATAGAGCCGACAGATGATAAGAAGAAAAATAAAAAAATTTGCATATTCTAAAATGTTGAAAAAAATACCATCCTGAGGAGTTTCCTGAGATGTTTATGAAAGATTAATGAAGCGTATAGGGGTTGCTTTTGGAGTTTGAAAAATTTGATTTTTAATGAAATTAATTTTAATAAAGGAAATTTTTAAAAAAATAAAAAAATTTTTTTCTGAAATGGAACAAAAAGTTGGAAAAAGATGGATATGAGGAAGTTTCTTTTTGGAAATGATATTCAAAAAGTCAGAGATTGAAAATGAAGAATTTTCTGATATTTTTTTAATGGGAAAATATGAATGGATGGAAAAAAATTTCAAATCTTGGATAAAAAGAAATTCGTAGGATTTTTAAATGGGCGAAAAAGTTTCTTTTTATTTACTTAAAAAGTTTTTGAAAAAGATTTGATAAGTTTTCAGATGATGAAAAAGTCTAGAATTAGGGATATTTTTAGGATTGGAAAAATAATGATTTTGAAGATAATTTGATTTTAAAAATCAGAGAATCTTTTTGAATTTGAAAAAGAATACATTATTTCCTGTTTGTCAAATAATAAAAATGAATTTTGGGGAAAATAAAGGAGCTTTTATAGCAGTAAAGAGAAAAAAAGATAATGATAAAGGCTCTAGAAAATTTTTGTGGAAAGATATTTTAATGTGAAAAAAAGTTGAATATTTTTTTGGATTTTTTTATATTTTGGAATATTTATTGTGGAAATTATAAATATCTTTGATATAAAAAAATAAATAAAAAAATTCACAATTTATTTTTTTAATTTGGCAAATAATTTATTTTTTTTAAAAAGAATAGTTTATAGTTATAAGAAAAATAAAAAAATATTTTATCATTTAGAAATCACTTGTGAAGATGATATTGGAGAAGATGACGCTTTTATACACACTCTAATATTTCTTCTTAGTTGTATTGCGCTAATTTTTTTATTTGCATATTTAGTTTACCAGCAATAATAAATACAAAGGAAATAGATTATAGAAAATGTCGTAAAAAGTTTTGAATTAGTGAGAATTTATTGGATTGTGCTTACAGTTACAAGAATTTATTTAGATTTTTTTCACTTGCAAAACGTGGAAACAATTTAAACATGGCAAGTATGTTGAATATACAGATAATTTTGCTTGGAAGTTATTTAATTTCTATTTATTTTAATTATAAAATTAAAGATTTTCTATTGTTTGGAATATTAATATGGATGATTGTAAAAATTAATAATTGTAAATAGAATAAAAATATTTAAGATTGAAAAATTATGCAAAAAAATTTTTAGATAGAATATATAATTAAAAAAATTATAGTTAATAAAAAAATAAAAATTATTAAAAAAATCAAAAGAATCAAGACTATTTATCAAAAAAAGTAATAAAAATATAAAAAAATAAAAAAATTGAAAAAAATGCTAAATCAGTAAAATTTTCTAAACTTTTTATAAATGACCAAAGGAAAAATATTATTAAAGGAGAAAAAAATAAAAAAATGGGAAGAATGATTGGAATTGATTTGGGGACAACGAATAGTTTAGCTACATATATTGATGATAATGGAGAAATACAATTTGTAAAAAAATGAGTATGGAAATATTTTTGATTCCATCTGTTGTGGGAATTGATGAAAATGATGATATTATTGTAGGAGAATTAGCAAAAGAAAGAAGAATGATGAATGCTGGGGAAACTGCAAGTAATTTTAAAAAGAAGAATGGGAACAGATGCAAAAATTAAAGTTAAAAAAATAGAACTTTTTGATGCACAAATGTTATCTTCATTTGTGTTGAAACATTTAAAGGAAAATGCTGAAAAACAGTTAAATGAAAAAATAAATAGAGCGATAATAAGTGTACCTGCATATTTTAATGATAAACAGCGAAGAGATACAAAAATGGCAGCAGAATTGGCAGGACTTACAGTAGAAAGACTTATAAATGAACCAACGGCTGCGGCATTGTCACTTGGAAGCAATATTTTAAATCAAAATTTAAAGTTTATTGTTCTTGATTTGGGTGGTGGGACATTTGATGTTACTTTGCTTGAAACATTTGAAAATATTATGGATGTGATTTCTATAAGTGGGGATACGATGCTTGGTGGAGAAGATTTTACTACTAAAATTTGTGAAATTTTTCTAAAGAATATTAAATTAGCAATAACAGATTTGAGCCGTGATGAAAGAACAAAATTGTATACAAAAGCAGACAGAGCGAAAAAATTAATAAGTTTAAAAGATGTTGAAATTGAGCTAGAAATTAAAGGAAAAAATTATAAATCAGAAATTACACAAAAGGATTTTAGAGAAGCTGTAAAACCGTTGCTTGTGAAAATGAAAGCTGCAATTGACAAGGCTTTGCAGGATGGAAATACAGATGCTAGAGAAATTGAAAAGGTTGTTTTGGTTGGAGGAGCTGTAAAATTAGGGATTATTGAAGAATTTACAGAAAAATATTTTCATAAAATGCGTGGAGAAAAAATATATTTTAGTAGCGAGAATTTTATCGAAAATAATAAACTTGTGTCAATAGTGGCAGATCCTGATACAGTTGTAGCTTACGGTGTTGGAATTGCAGTTGGAATGAAAGAAAGAAACAAAATGTTTAAGGAGAGAATTTTAACTGATGTTTGTCCATTTACTTTAGGAACAGAACTCGTAGGAAACCGATTTGCACCAATTATTCCTAGAAATACAACTGTTCCAACAAGTAAATCCGAATATTTTTTTACACAATAGATGACTATCAGGATAAGGTGAATGTTGGAATTTATCAAGGAGAAAGTCTGAATATAGATGACAATTTGTTTTTGGGAAATTTTTTGATAGATGTGCCACGAAATATAGCAGGAAAGGAAGCTATAAATGTCAGATTTACTTATGATATAAATGGTATTTTGGAAGTGGAAGCGACAGTTGTGAGTACAGGACTTAAAAAAAGTAAATTGATTGTAAATGGAGATTTATCTGAAGAAGAAAAAAACGAGAAAAATAAAAAAATGCTGGAAGAAATAAAAAAATTCAGTCTGAAAAATAAAAAAATAAGGATAAACTGCTGCTTGAGAGAGCAAATAGAATTTATGCTGAGATAGTAAATACAGAAATAAGAAATCATATTTCTGATTATTTAAAAAAATTATCAAATGGTTGTAGCAACAGGCGATAGAATCCGTATTCAAAAAGGCGAAAGAAAGTTTCTCACAGTTTCTTGATAAAATTGATCCTGAAATTAATGATATGAGTATAGAAGATATTTTGAAAGATTTTGAAGACGAAATGGAAGAAGAAGATATGAAAAGAAGAAGATGAACCGGAATTTTGGAATTAGAAAAAAATAAATTTTTAAAAATATTGTGTTTACTGAGATTTGTGGACTTTTATAAATAATAAACGTAACTTTTTATAAGGAGAAAATGATTATGAAAAATAAAAAAATTGTTGAAAAATATTTGGGTTGTCAATTTTGGCAGGAAATATTATGAATGCAGAATACATAAAAAAAGAAATGGAGAAATTTATTATCGGGACTGGAGTGAAGAAAAAGCCAAGAATATTAAAAAAAATATAGATAAAAAAATCATTTGAAATATTGGAAAATGATTTTGCAAAAAGATAAGAATAATATTTATTATCAAGGGGAAAAAGATTGAAAAAGATAGATCCTAAAAAGTGCTAAAAATATTTGGAAGTCATTTTGTGAAGGATGAGAAAAATTGTTTTTGATGCTTATGAAAAAAAGGAATTGAAAGATGTGGATACAAAAAGACGCTTAAATCAGTTGGAGATTATTATTTTTAAAGATAAGAACAATGCTTATTTTGATATGAAAAAAATTGATGAAAAAGTTGATTTGGAGACGTTTGCTTTATTTGGACTATTTTTTTATGCTAAAGATAAGAATAATCTGTATTTTTTTATGGACAAAAAGTGAAAGGTGTAAGTCCAAACAATTTTAATTTTTTTGACTTTGTTAAGCAGTGTTCCTGATAATATCATTAAAAAGCGGAAATGATTTTTTTATCTTGTTTATGAAAAATAATTCGAATGAAAAAAATATATGCCAAAAATGGATTTCCCAGATTGACAGGGATACTTTTGAAAGTTTTTTTCCATGAGAGTTTATAAAGATAAAAAAATAATTTTTATTATTATGATGAAACTGATGATATAAAAAAAGGGAAAAAACACTTATTAAATTTAAAAAAATGAAGCTGATATAAAAAAACACTTAAATTTTTTTGAAGGAAAAAAATGGCGAAAAAAAGTGATGAATATATAAAAGATGAAAAGAATGTCTATTATGTGGATGAAGAAAATGTAGAAATAAAAAAAGATAGAAAATGCTGATTACAAAACCTTTCAAGTTATTGAATACTTATATGCAAAGGATAAAAAAACAATGTTTATTATCAAGGGAAAAAAAGTTAAATAATGTTAATCCAAATTACTTTAAAAATTGTAGACAATGAGATAAAAATATAATAATGAGTTTTTATAAAAATTGATGAAAATATGAATCTTATAAAAAAATGGAAAGAGAATAAAAAGATTGATAAGATAAAAAAAGGAGCAAGTATTATGAAAAAGAAAAAAAGTTTACTAAAAAAATATTAATTTTATTTATTTTAGCGGGAAGTATCGCAAATGCTGAATATTTTAAGGAAAAATGGAGAAGTTTATTATAAAATGCCATATTTTGAAATCAAGTCGAAAGTGAAAGGTGCGGATGCGAAGACTTTGGAGAATGTTGGAGAAGATAATATGGAAATAGCTGGCTTTTTGGAAAAAGATAGCAAGAATACTTAAATAAGAAATCATATTTCTGGTTATTTAAAAAAATTATCAAATGGTTGTAGCAACAGGCGATAGAATCTGTATTCAAAAAGGCGAAAAAAAGTTTCTCACAGTTTCTTGATAAAATTGATCCTGAAATTAATGATATGAATATAGAAGATATTTTGAAAGATTTTGAAGATGAAACGGAAGAGGAAGATATGAAAAGAAGAAGATGAACTAGAAATTTTGGAATTAAAAAAATGATTCTTAAGTATGAAGAAAAAAATAATTAACTATTTAAATTTTTAATAATTTTGAAATTACAAAAAAATGAGGTAAAAATATATTAAGAAAAAAATAAAAAAATATTTAAAAAGAGGGAGTAATAAAAATGTCAAATTTGAATAAAGAAATTGTTAATGAGATTTTTAGAAAGAATAAAAAGGGATTTTTTTGCAAAGAAATTAGGGAAAATAATGTGGAACTTAATATTAAGCCACTTCGTCATGCAAAACTTTTGGATAGAGAAGAAATTTCCTTGACAGAGAGTAAAGTAGGAGGATTTCCGTATATTCCGATTGGAGAAAGAGCACCGATGTTTTATGATGCGTTTTCAGATTGTGAAGATGATGAGGATGACGATGAAGATGGAAATGAAACAATGGCTCTGTTTGCTCAAATTAATTGTGAGGATTTAAAAGGACTTGAAAATTTTCCTGAAAAGGGGCTTATTCAAATTTATATGCAAGGGGATACAGATTTTGAAGTTTACAATGAAGATGACTTGAAAGTGATTTATTATGAAAATATTGGGGAACATTATAGCGAAGAAGAATTGAAGGAGATTTATAATCCAAAATTTGATTGTGGAGATTTTCCTTTTGGAGAAACGCTTGGAAGAGAGATTGGGTATGCATTGGAATTTTCTTCGATGTATAATATTTCAGAGATAAGTGAAGAAAAACAGGAAAAATATCTTGAGACAACTTTGAAAAAAATGAATTTAAAATTGTCAGAAAAAGAAAAAGAAGATATATTTTTAAAAGGTAGAAGATGACATATTCTATAATTTTAAATGGAATGAGTATATTGACAAAAAAATATGGAAATAGTAGATGAAAAGGCGTGTGGAATTGATTCAAGAACGCATTGTGGTGGATATCCTGATTTTTTTCAAGGATATGACCCTAGAGAAAAGGAAGGAGAAAAAGAAAAAAATACGATACGGTTCTTTTTTTCAGTTAGGAAGTGATTTGTCTAAAAGATGGAGATTGGAGAGCTTTTAATTTTTGATGCTGGATTTGTGAAACTTTTTTTATTAATAGTGAAAAATTGAAAAAAATAAAGATTTTTTTCAGATATTTTTTTGTTGATGTTCAATGTGGTTAATATTTTTTTGAATGACAAGGGAAATATGAGCATTTATCAAAAAAAGGATTTAGATAAATCTAATATTAAAATGAAAAAAATTAAAAAAATAAGGAGCGAAAATATGAAAAAGAAAAAATCTATTAAAAAAATATTGATTTTATTTATTTTAGCGGGAACTATTGCAAATGCTGAATATTTTAAGGAAAAATGGAGAAGTTTATTATGAAAATGCCATATTTATGAAATTAAAGTCTAAAAGTAAAAAGACGTGGATATTGAAAGTTTTGAAAACTTTAAGGGACGATAAAGGGCTTATTGGTGATTATTATGCAAAAAGATAACAAAAATGTTTATCTTTTATGGTAAGAAACTTAAAAGATGTTTTTGCCTGAAGGATTTGAAATAGTAAAAGAAAATTATGTGAAAAGATAGTAAAAAAATGTATATAAAATTGAAGCTGATATTACAGATAGTATACCAATATCTTTCAGATAATAAAATAAATACGAAAAAAATATCTGTAGATGGACTTGATGTTAAAACTTTTAGAGCTTTTAGAAAATAGCAAAGATATTACGATCATAGATTATTTTGTTGATAAAAAAATAATATTTACTATGCCTATGAGAATTTGGAAAAAAATACAAGGAGCAGATAAAAAAATTCTTTTTGAGATTTTTGGGTAATTATATCGCAAAAAGATAAAAAAATAATGTTTATTACAAAGGAAGAAAAAAATGGAAAATGTAGATTCTATGAGTATTAAAACGTTCGGAAATTTTATAGGAAAAGATAAAAAAATAGAGTTTTTTTACATTACAGGAAATGAGGATATTAAAGATGCTGATGCGAAAAGTTTTGAGATAATGGGAGATACTTATTATTTTAGAGATAAAAAAATAATATTTTTGTTATTAAATACAGTAATGATTTTTCCTGATGGAGAAGGTTTTATAAAAATTACCAAATATTGATAGAAACAGCTTTTATTACTTTGAGTGAGGAAATTGGAAAAAGATAAAAATGGAGTTTATTATATTGATGAAAAAAATAAAAGGGAATTAATCCGAATAATGTTAAAGTTATTGAGAAAAATAGGACAGGACAATTATATTCTTCAAAGCGGAAAATAATTACTATTTGACATTTAATAGCAATGAAGCGATTTGTATGACAGTAAAAACGATAAAAATTGAAGCAAAAAAATAAATAATTTGAACATTGATTTTAGTACATTTAAGTATTTTGGAATTTTTAACTATTATAAAGATAAAAAAATAGTTTTTACTATCATTCAGATAATGATTTTAAAAAAATCAAAAAGCGGAAATTGATGTTAGAAAGTGCTGAAAAAAAGTACTTGAATTGAATGATTTTGTAAAAGATAAAAAAATAATCTGTATTATTTTTTTCTAATGGAAAAAAATTAATAAAATAAATTTGAATATTGATGTAAACAGTTTAGTATTTTTGGATAATAACAGTTCTTCTTACAGCAGTTATATAAAAGACAGAAATAACGTATATTTTGTAGATAATGAAAATGGGAAAAGTAAAAAAATAGTAAAAAAATGCTGATAAAAAAATACATTTCAAATTGTAAACAGAAATTATGGGGTAGATAGGAAAAATGTTTATTATAATGGAGAAAAAGCTAGATTCTGTTGGTATTAGAAGGACTTAAAAATTTTTGATGATAATTACTTGAAGGATAATAAAAAATGTTTATGAGATTTATACAACAGATGATGAAAAAAATAAAAAAATAAGAGCAATAAAAAAATTTGAACATTGATGTGGCAAGTTTTGAGGATATTTTTAAAAGAAGTATTTTATAAAGATAAAAAAATTCGGTTTATTATGTTGATATGACTGAAGATAAACAGGAATTAAAAAAACTGAAAAGGAGCAGATGCTGATACATTTGAGCCGGGAATTTTTTTTCAAAAGATAAAAAAATAGTGTATTTATTGATAAAACAGAGATTGGAAGGTGTTAGTCCAAAAAGGGATTTGAAATATTAGACAATGATTTAAATTTTTATAAAAGATTATAAGAATGTTTTTTTATTTGGATAGAGCAGAGGATGGTATAACTTTTTATTCCAAGAGTGCAAAAATACAGAAGGAGTAGATGTTGCAACTTTAGAATCTGTTGGAAAATCTTTCTTTTAAAAGATTATTTCAAGGATAAAAAAATAATGTTTATATTGTAGCAAGTGAAAGACTCATATCAACGGATTCTATCAATACGAAAATTGAAATTTTTATAAATTAATCGGTGCAAATCCTAAGACTTTTGAATTGATTGACAATTTTTGGAAGAGATGACAAGAATGTTTATTTTTCTTGATAAAAAAAGTTATAAAGGGATTGATGCCAAAAACTTTTTGAAGAAATAAGTTTTAGTATTGTAAAAGGATAAGAATGGTTTACATATTTTGTTAAATTCTGATGATTTTGGAATAAAGACACGAAACTTTGAAAAATAAGTGGACTTGATTTGAAAAACGTTTAAAAAAATTGGAGAATGGTTACTATAAAGATAAAAAAATAATGTTTATTATGATTTGGATAATAACCTTTATACAATAAAAAAATGCTGATTTGACGACATTTGAAGTTTTAAATTCGCCTTACAGCAGTTCTAGTTTATTTTGCGAAAGATAAAAAAATAATGTTTATTATCAAAAATAAAAAAATAAATGGGATTGTCGCTGACGGTTTTTGAACAAATACAAAAGTAATTTTATAAAAAGATAAGAATGGAATTTACAAATTTGAGGAAAATGAAAATGAAAAAAAGTTTAAAAAAATAACTCTAATTAATGCAAAAAAATCGATTTTGAAAAATCTTAAGGAATTAGATTGGAAATATTTTTGGCGATGATAAAAAAATATTTATTATTTTGACGAAAGTGATTTCAAAAAAATTAGATAGAGCAGATATAAATTCATTTGAACGAATAGAGTATACTGGATTTTTTTAAAGATAAAAAAATAACGTTTATTATGAGGGAGAAAAAAATAGAAGGAATAGATATGAACAGTATCGAAGTAATAAATGGAATGTGTATAAAAGATAAAAAAATAGTGTCTTTTATGAAGGAAAAAAATTAAGAAATATCAGTCCTACTAATTTTAATATTTTTTTGACGGTGGAATTTCGTATGATAAAAATTTTTAGTTGACAAAAAATGGAGCTTACAAATTGATGGAAAAATGAAAATCAAAAAGATAAAAATAAAAATAATTCCACTTGATAGCAAAAAAATATTGACTTAAAAACTCTTGAAAGAATTGAATCTCCAATGGATAGTTCTAATTATTTTAAAGATAAAAAAATGGAGTTTATTTTTTGAATGGAGAAAAAAATTTGTGAAAAATAAATGGAGCGGATATAGATACTTTTTGAAGTGACAATGAGTGGAAAAATATGGAAAAGATAGGAATAATGTTTATTTTGAAGGGAAGAAAATGGAAGGGGAGAATCCGAAGAAGTTTGAGGAGGAGATGGAGATTAAATAATAGGAATTGCTTTGTTTGAATTGCTAAATTTTGGAATAAAAAAAGGAGAGTTATTGTGAACATTAAAAGATATTTGTTAAAAAAATTCTGCTTTTTGTTTGTTTTGGTAGGGAGTGTTGCGAATGCAGGGTATTTTTAAAGAGAAAAAATAAAATTTATTTTATTGACACAATAGAAGATTCTGAGAAAAAAAGAAGTTGTGAAAAAAATATTGATTTTAGGACTTTTAAAAATTTTTTTGAAGAGAATGATAATTTTTGCGAAAGACAAGGATAATGTTTACTATAAGAATAAAAAAAGCTGGAAAAATGTAGATGTGAATTCTTTTCAGATTGAAAAATCCTTTTTATTGTAAAAAGATAAAGATAATGTTTTTTTATATTACAAATAATGAAATTATAAAAAAATTAAAGGATTTAGTCCAGAAAAAAAGTAAAGTTATTGTTCAGTTTTACGTACCAACTATACTAATTAATAAAAAAATGGTATTTATACTTTTTGATAAATATGAAAATGGAGAAATTACGATAAAAATCAATAAAACCTGCAGAAATAGATATGGATACTTTGAATGTTGTTGATGGAGAGAATATGGCGATGCTTTTTGTATTTAAAAGATAAAAAAATAATGTCTATTTTATTAATTATAAAGAAAGTGAACAAAAAAATTTTAGATACTGATATCGAAAAATGCAGAAGAAACTGAGAATGATAACTATAGTATTGATATTGAAATAAAAAAATTAGAAGGAGTTGACAGTAATAGTTTTGAAATAGATTCTATATATGGAAAAAGATAAAAAGAATTTATATTTTTTTAACAAAAAAATAACAGGGGTAAATCCTAAAACTTTTAAAGTTATTGGATTAAATAAACTTATTATCAAAGATGATAAAGGGGTTTATTATCTTGGAAGAGAAGAAGTGAAAAAAATCCAAAATGCTGATATAAATACTTTTGAAGAAGTATCGAAAGAGTATTATCGAGATAAAAAAATAATGTTTTATTACTATGATAATTATGATGGCGATGTAAAAAAAGTTAAAGGGGCAGATGCAAAAAAACTTTTTGAAGCGATAGAAGGTTATGCGTTAGGAAGAGATAAAAAAACGCTGTTTATGACAGAGGGAAGCTGATAAAGGGATTAGACCCTGTGACATTTGAAGATTTGAACGGAGATTTTTACAAAGATAAAAAAATGGAGTTTACTACGAAGGAATGCTAATGAAAGGGATTGATTCAAAAATCTTTTGAGCCATTCGTAAATTATACACATGTAAAAAGATAAAAATGGAATATATTCCTTTTATCAAAAAAAGAAAATGAAGTTGTTGTTGAAAAAAAGTTGAAATTTCTCCAGAAATTGATTTAAAAAAACTTTACAACCTATCGAAAAATTATTCTGAATATTCAAAAGATAAAAAAATAACGTTTATTATCATTTCAAAAAAATAGAAGGTGCTGATATAAAAAAACTTTTTGAACCTGAAGGGTATTCTATTGGAAAAAGATAAAATGGGAGTATATTATGAAACTCGTAAAGTAAATGGAGTGGATGTAAATAGCTTTTGAAGTTTTGAAAAATGATTTTTTTAAGGATAAAAAAATAATGTTTATTATAAAAAAATAAAAAGTTAGAAATATTCAAACCTAAAAACTTTGAAGTAATAGACTATTCTTTAGTAAAGCAAAATGAAGATTTGTACTATTTTACTGAAGATGGAAATAATAACACAAAATTTGTTCCATTAGAAAGTAAAAATGTCGATATTGATACTTTTCAAATTCTTGATGATGATTATGCAAAAGATAAGAATAATGTCTATTACAAAGGTAAAATTTTTAAGGAAGCAGATGTAAAAAAACTCTTGATAAACATTATAATGAAAATGATAACGGGTACAAAAATAAGGGATAAGAAAAAGTGTATAAAAACAAAAAAATGATATTTTTTTTGCAATTGACTTTTTTTGAAAAATATGATATAATTAAATTGTTAAAAAAACCCTAAGGGAAAAAAACTTTGTATTAAAGTAAAAAAATATTGGCAAATTAAACTGGAGTTTTCCAGTTTTTTTGTTATAATAATTTTAATGAGTTCCAATAACTCATACTTTAATACAAAGGAGGTTTAGAGCAGTGAACAGCGATGAACTTATTAGACTTCTAGTTATTATGTATATTGTTTACAGATTGACTAGATAGTCGAAAAATATCGAATTTCACCTCTGCCTCTACCCTTAGGGGGAGTTAAATTATTTAAAATTAACAATTTTTTGTAATCCATACAAATCCTTTTCCCATTCGTACATCCGAATCCCTAAAATGATTCCCCTCATTCCATTCCAAGACACATTTTTCCAAATCTTCAGAATTTCTCAAAAATCTCAAAATATTCTCTTATATTATCACCAATCTTCGATAAAACCTGATGTTTAGTCTTTTCCTCCAAATCCCCAAGACTTAAATAAACATTTTTTGCCAAAATCTCATTATTTTTCACAAACTTAATCCAATCCTTATACCAAACTGATGGTGAAAGCTCCAACAACTCCTACAAAAATATCTGTCTGATACCCGCACCACAACGAAAAATAATCCAGCAAGTGAATATCCTCCTAAAAACATATTTCACATTATTTTCTTGAATATTCATAAGTTTTACCAAATTTGGAATCAATTTTTTTCCCTTTATAAACTCTAATGTTTTTACCAGCTCCATCGCCAAAAATTTCCTTTTCCACGAAGAAGTGGCATTTCCCAAGGTGTCAGCTCACTATTCCAGTCTTCTATTTTTGAAAGCTGCCAAAGCTAAAAACTTTTTATCTGTATTTTTCAGAAATATATTTTCACTTCATTGTCTAAAAAGTTGCATATCATGCTCATCAACAGGCTGTATTAAAAATATATTCTGTCTTTTTTTATTTTCATTTGTATATAAAATACATTCTTTTTTTCTTCTATTTTGAAATTTAATTTTTTTCATATTTGCTCCTTTTTTTTAATATTTTTTTGAATATTGAATTTATTTTTAAATAAATTTTTGATTAATATAATTAATTATAGCATATGTTTTTAAAAAAATTTTTATTCAATTTATTTATACTATTTTTTTATAATTTTTTTTCTTTGATTAAATATATTTAATTTTTTTAAATTATGGTAAAAATAAACTAAAAATATTTGATAAAAATCTGAAATTTTTTTGTAAACTCTATCAACAAAAAAATATTTATAGAGAGGATAATGAAATGTTTAGAAGGAAAAAAAGAAATTTTTTTTATGTTGGAAAAGTTAAAAATTATTATTAATGAATCAACCCTTGATGTATTTAGAAATACAATCTATTATGTAGATGTGCAAGATGCTCTGTGTATTAAAGGTGTTCCGTTTATTACCTGTGATATTTATGAAGATGAATTTTCCGACCATTTAATTGCTCAGGTGGGACTGGAAGATGACGAGGAAAAACGATATATTACCAAGTATAGAGGAACTGAAAAAAATAAAAAAATTGTTTGCTTTTATTCAGTTAGATGAGCATATAATAAGATAAAACTGTTGAAAGTGTTCAAAATTATATACAAAAATATTCAAATGGAGGTTATTTTTTTATGAATATAGAAATTGTACAAATTTGTGATATTACATTAGCTGTAAAATTTGCCTTAAAAAAACAAAAAAACTAAAATCGAATATTTTCCTTTTGAATATGAAAAAAATATTGAATTTCTATTTCTCTAAAAAAACAAAGTGGATTTTTAGAAAAATAGCTACAAAGCTGAAAAATATTGAAGAATGGTTTGACTATTGTTTAAATTTAGGATTAGAAGACATAAAAAATTTTTATTACCTGTCTCATCTAAAAAAATTTAAATATTCCCAACGATTTAAATTCAAATAAGATTAAAACTTATTTGCTATTTTAAAAATAATTTGATTCTTTATTTTACACCAAAAATGGAAGAAAACAAGTGGTGGATGGAATGTTACTTATACTGCTCACAAATACGAAAAATTCTATCAATGAAAAAAACTTAAATTTTTATGATAATACAGAAGATTTTAAAAATGTATTAAGTAAAAATAGCAATTTTAGCTGATAAAAATTAATTTTTTTCAAAATTTTTGAAAATATCTTTAGAAAAAGCTTTTTAGCATTTTAAATGGGGAAAAGTTTTGAAAAATATAAGAAATACTTTTTTTATGGACAAACTCTTTTTGAAAAATACCTGAAAATAAATGCAAGACTTTTTTTATTCAGCCAAAATTTCTAATGTTTTTTTGGTGGAATGGGTTCCTGGAATGACAGCCCTCCTTATTATGCACACGAAAAAAAGGGCTTGAAAGTGAATATGACAGTCTTACGGAAGAACTTTTTGACACAAATTAGGCTTGCTCTTTTTATATTCTGTAAATGAATGGTAAAATATAATAAAAATTATAATGGAGGATTTATGAAATTTTTTTCAAAAATATACTTATTATTGTAGTTGTAGTAACAATTATTTTTTTCTAATAAAAAAATTAATGGTAACAAAAAAATTGGAAAAAAAGGAGAATAAAAAAATTGGAAAAACAAAAAAATTTATCTATATATGAATTAATCAAAATCTTCTATTCGAGAGTGTGGAAAAATTACCTGAAGATTTTTGCTTTTGCCTCAAGAAGAGGAGAATGGAATTCCTTGGGCAGATGGTGCAATGGATGGCGTTTTTTTATATCATACTGATACAAATGAAGAAAAATATAGAAACTTTGAAGAATATTGTATTTCAAATTTCAGAAAGGAAAAATTTAAAGAAGCTCAAAAATAATTTAGACCATTTAGATTTTTTTAATGGTTTTCATTAAGAACTTCCTTGCTAAATTGGATTATTCAAGAAAGTGAAAAAAATAAATGCTAATAATTTGTATGAAATTTACTATCTCTCAATTGAAAACTTCTAAAAAAATAAAGAAAGTATAAAAATTTTCTTTAGCTGTATTATTATTAATGGGAGTTGAGAATGATGTTAAAGCAATGGAAATAATAAAAATTTTTAGCTCTTTCTGACGAGTTTACCTTATTTTTGTTTAGATATAATAACTAGGCTAGAAAAATTCAAATGAAGAGATTTTTTTGAAATTGTCAAAAAGGTTAAAGGATGGGGAAGAGTACATTCCATCGCATATTTAGAAGTTACTAATGATGAAATAAAAAGATTGGTTATTAGAAGAAGGCTGTCACAATGAAATAGACCCAGCATATACTGCTCTAACTTGTGCAAAAAAATAAATTTACTAGAATTATTAGATGAAGAAAATATTTCTAATAAAAAAATTTAATGATATTTCATATTTAATTACTGCTTTATTAAATGAAGGACCTGCTTTTTGGAATTTCATCCTTAGAAAATAAAGAAATGCTGATTGAAAAAAATATTTAAAAAAAGCAAAAATATTTATCTTCAACAGAAAACGATTATCGTTCTGTTATGATGATTCAAAAATATATAAAAGATGATGAAAAAAATCAATAATAATTTTATAAAAAAATTTTGCAATGAGATTTTTAAATTCTGAAAGAACTGTAAATAATATAAAAGAATTAATGAAAAAAAGGATATTCTTATGATATAGCAAAAATATATAAAAATAGACATTGAACCGTATGCTTTTAGAATATTTACAAAGTAATCTTCTAAAAAAATCCCTATATAATATATGATATATCAAAAAAAGAAAATATGGAAAAAAACTTGTCTCACTCTGTAGAAAAAAAGACTACCATTAGAAAAAAATGAAAGGATCTCCTACTGATAAAATCAATTTTTAAATATGAAGAATTTACAGTTTTAGATGTTGCAGTTAGAACTCTAGAAAATTTTTGAAGGGACAGGAAAAAAATTTAATTATATGTGCCCTAAATTCTCCTTATGTAAATGTGAGATATGGAGGAACTAATACATTGCAAAAAAATGGAAAGATACAGGATATTTTTTTCCTAATGAAATAATAGAAAAATATAAAAAAACTTAGAAAAAAATTGAAGTTGATGATGAATTGAAAGAAAAAAATTAAATAAATTAATAAAATAATACATTATATCTTTTTAGAAATTTGAATAAAATTAAAAAAACAAATTAGTAAATCAAAAAAATATGGAGGATAAAAAAATGAGTATAAGTTTTTATGTGAAAAAAACAAGAAAAAAATTTTTTAGGGTTATAAAGCAGTTTTAAATGTTGAAACTGCATTGAGTTTACTGGATAAGGAGCTTTTATAGCTACAATACTGGAAATATTGATATTAATGATTTGCTGTTATCTCCAGTTTCTAATTATCAGTGTCTTTTAATAGGAGATGGTAAGGAAAGTGCAAGAGGATTTGAACTATCTTATGACACAAAATATAATAATTATGTTGTAAGGATTTTTACGCCATCATCTAGGGAAGATTGGCTTTTTGGCATTGGAATATATAAAAAGCGTTGGCTAAAGAATTTGATTCGGAGATTTTTGAATGAGAGAGGTGAAGTTTATACTGCTGGTAACATTGATAAATTTCGACTATGAATCAGATATACTTTATGGAATAAAAAGTAATTACAGAAAAATATAAAAAAAGCGGAGAATCAGATACTTATCTTATTTTTTTGGTACAACTAGACCTGTTTCTTTCAATGAAGAAATGGTAGATGAAATAAATAATTCAAATAATCCTATAGATACTTTTTCAAGAATAGTAAGAAACATTCAAAATTTAGATGCTTATTCGGCAAATCAACGTTTTTATAAAAATGATGAAGAAGGAAAAATTATGGGAGCTTATAGTCTGACAGAAAATGTTAGAACAATTCTTCCATATAAACCTAGTGTTGAATTTCATAATTTAGATATCGTTAAAAAAATGATGATATAGCTTTTTGGAATATAGGTTTCGTTACTATTGATGGAGATAAAAATGATCCAAACAGTTATCAAGTTGCTGGTCAATTAGATTATGATGATTTTATAAAAAAATTACCAAAAGATAAGTATCGTTTTATTGACGCTTCATACATTCTTATTGAGCCATTAAGCAAAGAAGAAATTTTAGGATTGCTGGAAATATCTGTTAATTAAAAATAAAAACAACTTTAAAAATACTATTTCTAATAAATGAAGTTAGGAGGTATAAAATGGATAAAAAAATCGTAAAAAGATGGGGTTATATCTTTGATGAAAAAAATTAGATATGTTGATTCCTAATATTCCAAGACAGAAAAAAATTTGTAAAAAAATATTTTTTTGATTTTATCGTTACTATTTTTTTATCATTGCTCTAATGCAATTATATTTTTTTAGATAAAACTTCCCCAAAACAAATAATATTTTTTTGATTTATAGTGGAGGTTCAGTTTTTTTTCTTTTTATTTTTTTGGCTATTGTTATAAAAGTAAATATTTCTTTCATCGAAAGAAAATTGAAACAACTTGAAGAAATGACATTGCCATATGAATTTGAAATTCATCCACTAAAAAGATAATTCATATATTTTTTTATGTATTATATTATTTATTATGTTTATTACAATACTCTATTTTTAAATTAAATGAATTGTTAAAAAAATTTTACATCAAAAGATATTTTTTTTCGTTATTTTTTTATGATTATAACGATTGCCGTCAATTTTAGCTTTTTGGAAAAATCTCAAAAAAAGAAAATATTCTTTAATTATAAGTGGAAGAATTATAAAATTATTATATGAAAAACAATGAAATAGAATTTATAGAAATTGATAATATCCGTTATGCCAAATTTTATGCGGCTAATGCTGGAAAAAGGCAGAAAAGAAAGAAATCCCACTTTTTCAAATTTTTTTGATAAAGAAGAGAAAAAAATTTATAGAAATGTCTATCAAGGCAACTGATTATTATTTGCTGAAAAAAATATTTTACAAAATATAATGTGATGATTGTTGATTTATATGATTATTTCTAAGAGTCTATATGATTTTTAGAAATAAAAAAATTTTTTTAATTACAAAAATTAAAAAAATAAGGAGAAAAAAATATAATGTTTATTTTTTTATGTTGATATTGCAATTGGTAATACTTATTATCAGTATCACAACTATTATCTATTTAATAACAAGAAAAAAATACAATGGAATGTTTTTTTACATAGAAAATGAAATTTTATGCCTAAACTCTATGCCTACAAAAAAAGATTCCACTTTCTGATATTGATTACATAGAATTTTATTGCAGTCGTTTTCGTAACAGTTGCAGAGGATTGATAAAGATTCATACGATAAATTCAAAAAGTAGTCAAACGATTTTTTTCAGACAAGTAAATTTACATTTTTTTGTTACTGAACAAATGGTTTTAGATGAAATTAATAAATTGACACCTATTTTGAAGGAATATTCAATACCGTACACTATTAATTATAATTAAACTTTTGAATATTTGTAGTTATAGAATTTTTAAAAAAATTTAATTATATTTTATTCAAAAAAATAACAAATCTTTATACTAAAAAAAGGAAGTGTTTTAAATGGGAATATATGAAATAATTATAGGAACAATGTTTATACCATCTTTTATTTATTCTATCAATATTTTTTTCTTTAACATTAAGAAAAAAAGAAACATGCAAAAAAATTATATCCGCTGAAATTAGTGATGCTTTAAAAAGACTTAAAACCACGAGAATTTTTATAATTTATTAAAAAAATGGAAAGAACAGCAAAAACCAGTTTACTATGCAGAAATTTTTTTGTTGACAATAGATACCATTTATATCTTATTCGGTGGGTATGCTGAATATCTAAAAGAATTAAAATTTGCACAAGAGTTTCCCTGATTTTCCAATAAATCCTATGTCATTTGTATTTATTAAATTTGGTATTCCTATTTTTCTTATGGTTTATTATACTTTTTCTATTATTATTTGCATTATTTATGAAAAAAAGAAAGAAAATAAAAGATTAGCCGAAATGCTAGATAACTTAGAAAAAAATACAGATTTTTTTAAATTATGCAAAAGAAGATTTTATCAACTCTGAGAAAAATAGTTAAAACTGGAATGGTCGCACAAAGTGATTTAAAAAAATTGGAAGCAGATATTTATTTTCTGTCTATCCAGCATACATAATTCCTTATTCTTGGATTTCTGATATAACAATTGATAGAGTTTATAATCGTGGAGGAAGTTATTCATCTTTAACTTTTATTTTTTTACTAAATCTTTTAAATCTGAGAAAATTATTTTTTTGCTAAAAAAAGGAAGTTGCTGAAAAGGTTAGAGATTTTATTTTTGGGAAATGAAGATTTTCATTAGATTTATTGATATATCTTTCTTGTTTTCTCTTATTCATCATTCAGTTTATTTTATAAATATGGCTATTATTTGTTTTATTTTTTTCAAAAATTTACAAAGCCAATATTTTTTTTGGTATAATGAAATTAAATAATTTTTTTAGAAAGTGATGTGATAAAAAAATGGATTCACAAGAGATAAATAAATTTATAAAAGGAAAAATGTTGATAAAAATTTATGATGAAATGGTAAAAGTTAGAAGAACTATTCATGAAAAATCCTGAACTTGGGGATGAAGAGTTTGAAACAAGTAAATTGATAAAAAAAGATTTTTTTGACAGAAAATGGGATTGAATTTTTTTGAAGTTATAAATACAGGAGTTGTTGCGACTATTTATAATGATAAGGAAAAATATGGAAAAATAAAAACCGTTGCGACTCGTGCGGATATTGATGCATTGCCGATTTTTTTGAAGAAAAATGATGTTGACTATAAATCTAAAAAAATACTGGAAAAAAATGCATGCTTGTGGACATGATGCACATACAACTATTCAGCTTGGAGTGGCAAAAGGTTCTGGCAGAAAAATAAGGATAAATGGCATGGAACTGCGAGATTTTTTTCTTTCCAGCCTGCAGAGGAAACTTCTGGGGATCAGATAGAATGATAAAAAGCTGGAGCATTGGAATTTGAAAAGGAAAAAGATAGAAAAAAATAGATGCTTTTTGCATTGCACATGGCTCCAGAAATAGAACTTGGGCAAAAATTGGATTAAAATATGGAAAGGCACACGCTTCATCAGCAAGAATACATCTTACAATAAATGGAGTTTCAGCTCATGCCGCATTGCCTCACAAGGGAATTGATGCAATTTTAATCGGTGCAAAAGTTATGGAATATCTTCAATCTATTGTCAGCAGAAGAATTGATCCAAGAGAAGAGGCTGTAATTACAATTGGGGCATTTAATGGAGGTTTTGCTGATAATGTTGTCTGTGACAAAGTAGAAATGAAGGGAACAGCTAGAACAATGTCTGAAGAAACACGAACATTTATAATTGAAACATTGAAAAAGAGACTTGCCTAAGTTTGTAGAAGCATTAGGCGGAATAGCAAATGTTGATATTGTACGTGGCTATGCACCTGTAATTAATAATGATGAAATGACAGAAAGAGTGGAAAATAACATTGTTGATTTGTATGGTAAAAATGCTTTGGAACTAATAAAGCAGCCTAGAATGGATGTTGAAGATGTAAGCTACTTTTTAAATGAAAATTCCTGGATGTTTTTTTCAGACTGGGAACACGAGTGGAAGAAAAGGGATTAATTTACGATTTGCACCATCCTAAATTTAATATTGATGAGGAAAGTTTAAAAAAATTGGAATGGGATTACAATTGAAAAAAATATTTTTAGAATATTTAAAATAAAAAAAGGAATAAGATGAATAAAAATAAAAAAATAATTATGAAGTTGGGCAAAAAGCTGGAAATTGAAATAGAAAAAAATAGTATTTGGCGGCGAAGGTCTTGGAAGAGTTGATGGATTTGCAGTATTTGTGCCAATGAGCGTACCAGGAGATAAACTGGAAATTGATATTATTTCTGTGAAAAAGTCTTATGCTAGAGGGCTGATAACTAGAATAATTGAGCCGTCAAAAGATAGGATTGAAGATTTATCCAAAGTTAGTTTTGAAGATTTTGATGGCTGTGACTTTGGGATGTTAAAGTATGAAAAAAACAGCTTGAGTATAAGGATAAAATGCTTGAAGAAGTTCTCACAAAAAAATTTCAGGAATTGATTTGGAGAATGTACAAGTTGGGAAAATTATTGGAAGTGATGAAAAGGTTAATTATCGAAATAAAACGGCTGAGCCATTTTTTAAAAAGGATGGGATTATTCAAACAGGATTTTATTCTAGAAAATCCCACAATGTTTTTTTCTGGCTAAAGAAAGCCTCTTAAAAATCAGAAATTGCAAAAAAATGATTATTGATAAATTTTTACAAAAAAAGTAAATAGTTTTTTTCAGGTACAAAAAAAGAATTTAAAGTTTTTTTAATGAAATTAATAACACTGGATTTTTTTGAAGCAAATAATGGTTAGAAATAATGAAAAAGAATGAAGTTATGATAATTGTTATTGTAAATAAAAAAATTCCCAATATAATCAGCTTTCAAAAAGTACTGGAAGAAATGTATGATGAAAATGAGTGCATAAAGTCAGTTTATATTTCCGTAAAAACTGAACAAAAATAACGTGATTTTAGGAAAAAAATATTCATTTATTTGGAAGCCAGTATTTGGAAGAGGAAATGGAAGGATTAAAATTTAAAAATTTATCCAAATTCATTTTTTTCCAAATTAATAAAAAAACAGGCACTTAAACTTTATGACACAGCGATTGAATTTTTTTAAATGAAGAAAAAAATAACAAAAAAATAATGGCAAAAATTTATGAAAAAAACAGTAATTGACGCATTTTTCAGGGACTGGAACAATCGCAATGATGCTTTCTAAAAAAATATAAAAAAAGTTATTGGAATTGAAAGTGTTGAAAGTTCTACTCTTGCAGCAAAAATTAACATCCTACGAAAAATTCCATTCAAAAATGTGGAATTTGTAAATGGAAAAAGTTGAAAAGGAACTGCCAAAAAAATTCTAAAAAAAGAGAAAAATATTGGAGCGATCGTTTTTTGACCCGCCAAGACGTGGAATTGAAGAAATTGCCTTAAAAAAGTGTCATAAAAAAATAAAAATTGAAAAAAATTGTCTATATTTCCTGCAATCCTGCAACTTTTTGCACGGGATGTGAAAGATTTTTGACTGAAAATGGGATATGTATTGAAGAAAATTACGCCTGTGGATATGTTCCCGCAAACCGCACATATTGAAGTTGTCGGACTGCTGGAAAAACTTGGAAACTAAAAATTTCGTATAAAGAAAGTTGAGAATTTATGAAAATATACACAAAAATACGGCGATGAAGGATTTACAAGGCTTTATGGCGGAAAAACGAGTCAGCAAGACTCACGTTAGAGTAAAAAGCGTATGGAAAGATGGATGAAGTTTGCTCGTTGCTTGGGGGTAATTGTGGCTGAAATTCGTGAAAATGATAAATTAAATAAAATTTTTAGGAGAAATCCGCAAAGGAATGTGAAAAATATTCAGCAGCAGTTGTTTGACTGTGGAAGTGATCTTGCAACACCCTGACAGACTGCGAGAATATAAGCAAAAAAATTGATGATGTGAAATGGCTTGAGCAAAGGATGGATGAATATATTCCCTTGCTTCCTAAACTAGAATATTTTATAATTCCAGGCGGGAGCAAGATTTCAAGCATGTTTCATTCGATTCGGGCAAGTACACGGAATCTTGAGAGAAAAAAATGGCCGCTGTAATTGAAGCAGGTGAAGATATAAACAAAAATTGGATTTCAATATATAAATAGACTTTCAGATTATTTTTTTGTGATTGCATGCCTTGTGAATTTAAAATTGGGAGTTAATGAAACTATTTATAAAAAGTAAGAAAAATTTTTCAAATCAAAAGATTGAAAAAGAAAAAAATGAGATAGAAAAAAGAAAAATAAAAAAAGGAGCTGATTCAAAATGGAATTAGGAATTATTGGAACTGGAAATATGGGAAGTTCAATCCTAAAAAGGTGTTACAACTTCTAATTTTTCTTGTAAGTGATGATGTAGTTATTTTTTTGACTTAAATAAAGAAAAAAAGTTGAAAAAAATTAGTGAAGGAATATGGCGTGAAAAAGGGCTGAAACTGAAAATGAACTTGTGGAAAAAAAGTAATATTATTATTCTTTCAGTAAAACCGAAATATTGTTCCGATAGTTTTGAAAAAAAGATTAAAGATAAACTGGATGAAAATACTATAATTTTGTCAATTGCAGCTGGAGTTAGTATTGACTTTATTGAAAAAATTATTGGAAGTGATAAAAAAGTGGTAAGAACTATGCCAAATACGCCTGCTCAGGTTATGGAAGGGAATGACGGCTGTTTCCTTTAATTCAAATATTGAAGAAAATGAGAAGAAAGTTATTTTTAAATTGCTGAACAGTTTTGGAAAAAGTATAGAAATCGATGAAAAACTTATGCATGTTTATACTGGAATTAGCGGTTCTCTTCCAGCATACGTCTATGTGTTTATAGAAGCCCTTGCTGATGGCGGAGTTTTAGAAGGAATGCCTAGAGATAAGGCTTATGAAATTATTGCTCAAGCTGTTTTAGGTTCTGCTAAAATGATGCTTGAAACAAAAAAACATCCAGGTATTTTAAAAGATGAGGTGACTTCTCCTGGCGGAACTACAATTGCTGCTCTAAAAGTATTAGAAGATGGTAAATTTAGAGGAACTGTAATGGAAGCAGTTAAAGCCTGTACAGAAAAATCAAAAGAAATGGCACAAAAGTAAGGCCCTAATATTGACAATGCCAAATAAATGGGGTAGACTAATATTAGTATAATAATTTATTTAATTTTAAATAAAATAAAAAATATATAAAAAAATTATAATCAATTAGGAGGACTTATGAAATACTACGTAGGAATTGATCTAGGAGGAACTAACACAAAAATTGGACTTGTAGATGAAAAAGGTAATATTATTTTTAAAACTATTGTAAAAACCGATTCAATGGAAGGATTTTCAGAAACAATTCAAAGATTGTCAAAAATTTTGCTTACTCAAATTGAAGGAAGCAACATCAGCTTTGATGATGTTTTATCAGTTGGTGTAGGAGTTCCAGGTCCTGTGCTAAATTCTAGAATTGTTAAATTCTGGGCAAATTTCCCTTGGAAAAATGGAGTTGACCTTGCATTAGAATTTGAAAAAAATCTTGGAAAACCAGTAAAAGTTGATAATGATGTCAACGTTATCACACTTGGAGAAATGTGGAAAGGTGCTGCTCAAGGATATAAAAATGTATTAGGACTTGCTATCGGAACTGGAATTGGTGGCGGAATTATTGTAGATGGAAAACTTGTCAGTGGAGAAAACGGAGCTGGTGGAGAAGTTGGACATATAAAAATTGAACTAAATGGAAAATTATGCGGATGCGGACAAAAGGGATGCTGGGAAGCCTATGCTTCTGCTACTGGAATAATCCGTGAAGCAAACAGCCGTCTTGCAGTAAACAAGCAAAAATTTACTTTATGAAATGACAAAAAGGCAGAGAATTGGAAGCAAAAAGATGTATTTGATGCCGCTAAAGAAAATGATAAATTTTCACTTGAAATTGTAGATTACGAAGCTGAAAAATTGGCTTTCGGTATTGGAAACTTGCTCAGCACATTAGATCCTGAAATTGTTGTAATTGGTGGTGGAGTTGCACTTTCTGGAGATATTTTTATTTGACCGTGTAAAAGAAAAAAATTAAAAAGATGTTGCATTCCCATCAACTCTTGAAAAATTTAAAAACTTGCCACAGCTACTCTTGGAAATGATGCAGGAATTTTTAGGTGCTGCTTATCTTGGAATAATGTAATAATAAATAACTTATACTATTTCCCATTTAAATATAAGACTAGTTATAAATCCTATTTGCAAGGGATAAAGATCCCGCTGTTAGCAATTAATATAAAAATCTAGTTTCTATTTTTTTAAACGGGATTTAGTATTATTTTCTTAACAAAAAAAGACTATTTTTTTAAAAATTTTTAAATAGTCTTTATTTTTTTTACTGTTTAATTTTTTTCATTTTTTTCACATTTTAATCTATAATTTTCTAATTTATTTTTTTATTCTAATTTTTTTCAATTTACTTTAACTATCTTTTTTTCAAATTTTATTATTGAACCGCTTTTTTTGCATCAATAATAAATTCATATCTAGCATTGTTTGCAATAAACTCTATTTCATAAACAGATTTTCCATTTTTTTATTATCCAATTTAATTTTTTTTAAAATTAGCGGCTGCTTCTGAAACTCCAGCATGTGCCAATGCAATTTCCTTTGCTCTATTTGGTGTTATTTGTGTATCAGAAGTTTTTTTATATTAATTTTCGGCACCAGTTTTTATTTCATTTCTTTGATCAATAACACTTCCCTTGTCAAAAAAACTGACAGAAATAAGAAATATTGCTAAAAGTAACTATATAGTTAAAACTTCCTTTTTTTTATTATTCTATTTATCATATCATTTTCTCCATAAACTCTTTTTTTATTTATTACTACTTTTTTTTCTTCACTCCAATTAATTATTTTTTTCCAGTGTAAATATCTATTTCAAAATTATAAGCAACATTTCGATAATTAATTTTACCCTTTATAAAAATCCATTATCTTCCGTATCAAATTCAAGAACATTCGCAAATGTCGCTCCGGGAACTTTGGCTAGAGCAATCTGCTTTGCCTTGATTACATTCACTTTTTTTCTTTCCTTTCCAATCGGAAAAAAACTAGTAAACTGGCTAATAACATTCCAAGTAATGTCATTTTTTTAAAAAAATCTGATTTTTCACAAGCCTGCCTCCCTTCTGTTTTAAATAATTCCTACAGTCCATTTATCTATAATTTTACATTTTTTTCCTCATAGATATACAGTTACTAAAAATTTCTATATTTCTCATAATACTAGTATATTTTTTTCATTTTTTTACATTAATTATTTAAACTGCTTTTACTCGAGTAAATAAGTCTGATACTTTAAGTTGAGCTATGTATCATTCTTTTCTGACAGTTTAATAATACCATATAAACATTAAAGAAAAAAATGAGAACTTTTCATTTTTTTAGTTCTATATATCTATTAATCTGTTAATTGGCATTTCAGAGTAATAAATTTTTTTGTTATTTTTTTGTCAACTAACTCTTCCCTGTTTTTTTAGTTTTTTTATTTACAAAAATTACTGTAAAAGTTGTTCCCAAGCCAAATTCACTTTCCACAAAAAAATTTCTCCATTATGCAGCTCTATAATTTTTACCATAGAAAGTCCAAGTCCTGAATTATCGCCACTTTTTGGATGGATCTACTTGATAAAAATCGCAGCCATATTTTTATCCAGTTCATTTTTTTGGAATTCCTATTCCATCATCAGAAATTCTGCTAATAATTTTATTTTTTTATTTTCATCTAAAAAAATAATTCAACGATAACTGTTCCATTTTGCTTTCCATAGGAAATTGCATTTGAAATCAAATTTGTAAAAACTCGTATAATCATCATTTCATCAATCTTTGCATAAATTTCTGGAACAATTTTTGTGACAAATTTTATATTTTTAGCTTCTGCAGCGCAAATTTGAGTTTCCACAGTCATTTCCAGCAGCTCACTTAAATTGATATTTTCCAGATTCAATTTCTGTTTTCCACGTTCCATACGTGCCAGAGTCAGTAACTGTGACACCAGTTTTGACATTTTTTGCCCTTCCTTTTCAATGATTCCAAAGGATCTTTGTGCTTCTTCAATTGATTTTATATGATTTTTTCCATATTCCGACTGTGTCAGTATAACTGTAATCGGAGTTCTCAATTCGTGGGAAACATCTGAAGTAAACTGCACTTCATTTTTCAAAAAGATGTCTGAAGCCTGTCAAACATCACGTCAAAAAGTATTTTGCAAGAGTGTGAAGTTCATCATCGCCTTTTCCAAGGTCAATCCGCTGTGACAAGTCATTCCCCTCATTAATTTCTTCTGCAATTTTTCTAATTTTTTTAATTGGCGTAAAGGCATTTTTTGTAATAATATATCCTCCAATTGCTGAAAGTATAAGAAAAAACGGCAAAATTATAAAAGAAATATGAATGACCGTTTCAATGGCACTAGACTGTCCAATATTAGGCATTACTCCTCGAATCCATACTTTTCCATAACTTCCAAGATTAATCATTTTATTGTAAACATACCACTTTTTGATTATGACTTCTTACAATTATAATTTTATCATCCTTCGACTTTTTTTATTATCCATCTCAAATCCATTTGGAGAATTTCCATAAAGAAATTTAAAATCCTTATCATAAATGGAAATTTCTACATTCTGAATCATTGTATCAAAAATTACTGTCAATTATAATTTCTCCATTTTTTTATCGTTAAATAGTCCAGCCTATGAATTACAACATCCTTTAAATAAGTTCGCACGCTTGAATGAATAATATTTTTCACTTATATAAAATACAATATACAATGAAGAAATTACAAGCAGAATCATAATTCCCATATACCACAGACCTATTTTTTTAACTGTATCCAATTACTATTAACAAATCTCTTCATACCTTTACTTTTCCTATTTTTAAATTTTTTTTATTTTTTTATTCTAAATAATAAATTGATTTAACTTTTTAATTTACTCAACTTTCAGAACATAGCCAATCCCACGAACCGTATGAATTAATTTAGGCTCAAAAATCCTTATCAATTTTTTTCTTAAATATCTAATGTAGACATCAATAACATTTGTACCGCCTTCATAGTCATAATTCCATATATGCTGTTCAATTTGCTCCCTAGATAATACTCTTTCCTTATTTCTTATCATATATTCCAAAATTGTAAATTCCCTTGTTGAGAGTTTTATTGGGACATCATCACGAAAAACATCGTGAGAATTACAGTTTACCGTTAAATTTGCAATTGAAAATATATTACTTGCATTGGAATTTCCGTTTGTTGAATTTCTTCGTAAAAGCACTCTTATTCTAGCCATCAGTTCATCAAATGCAAATGGTTTTACCAAATAGTCATCAGCTCCATAATCAAGCCCTTTTACCCTGTCTTCAATTCCATCTAATGCAGTAAGCAGTAAAACTGGCGTTTTTATCCCTTTTTCTCTTATTCTCTTTAAAATCTCAAATCCATCTATTCCAGGCAGCATAATATCCGATACAATAACATCATATTCAGTTGAAAAAATATATTCAAGCGCATCATTTCCATTAAAGCAAGTGTCAACACCATATTTTTTTCCAAAAATTAATCTTTTTAACAATTATATCATTCAAATTTTTTTTCATCTTCAATTACTAAAAATTCTCACAAATTTTCACCAACCTATCTTTTCGCCACTGTTGAAAATACAAACTTGTCTGGTCTGTAGGAATTTACTCCATATTGAAATAGTGTTCCATTAGACAAGTAAGTGTGGCTTTCAATTACGATAACCGCATTAAAATCCTTTAAATCCATATATTTTTGTTCATCTTCAGTTGCATATCTAAATTTTATTTCACGTCGTGAATGGGATATTTTTAGATGTAATTTTTTTCAAGATAATCATAAGTTGAATTTTTCTGCAATTTTTTTATCCAGAAACGGAACAATCCTTCTATCAAAATAAGTTGTTTCATACTCAAGAGCTTCCCCATCCAAAATACGAATACGTGAAACCTTGTAAAACGAAACATCTTCAGATACTTCAAAAATATCCATAATTTCCTTAATTCCACTAACAACATCCAATTCAACCAAATTAGTAGCAATATCAATATTTTCAATTTTGTTAAGTTCCTTTGAAGTCCTAAGATTTGATAAGCTGTTTTTAAACCGTCCATTTTCCAAGACCATTGAATTTTTTTCCCTTTAATTTTTTTGAATATATCCATCCAATTCAAGCATAGAAAGCGCTTTTTCTTATTGTATCTTTTAGAATACGAATATTTACGTGCCAGTTCAGACTCACTTTCTAAAAAAATTCTCTTGCCTTGAACGTTCCGTTTGTAATTTTTTTTCCCTTATATCATTATAAACCTCTTTATATTTGCTCACAGACATATCTCCTTTCAAGAAACATCATTTTATTATATCTCAAAAAAATTGAAAAAAATAACAATGGCTAGGATAAATAAAAAAATTAATTTATAATAAAAAAACAAGGAGAACAAAACTTTCTCCCCATCTTATACTAAACCCATTTAAAAAAATAAAAAAATTCTATTTTTATATTACCCTTGTAAAAAAATTAACAATTATTCTGCTGTTTAAAAAAATTTATAGTAAAACATTTCCATCTTCATCAATTGCCTTATAAGCTGGTCTGATTAATTTCTTATCAACTAAAATTTGTTCCATTCTATGTGCATTCCAGCTAGCAATTCTAGCAAGAGCAAAAAGTGGGCGTAAAAAAATATTTTTGCGGAATATTTCAAAAGTTTATATACAAATCCTGAATATAAATCAACATTTGCACAAATTTCGAAAATTTTTTTCCTTTAGTCTCTTTTTCCAATTTCTTTTTGTAAGTTTTTCAATATTTGAAAAATAATTCAAATTCTTCAAGTGCATTTTTTTCTTTTTGCTAATTCATAAGCTTTTTTTCTTTAGTAATACAGCACGAGGATCCGAAATTGTGTAGACAGCATGTCCCATACCATAAATTCTACCTTTTTTTATCAAATGTTTCTTTATTAAATATTTTTTTCAAATATTCTTTTAATTTAACTTCATCATATGGATTAGTATTTTTCTTAATATCTTCCACCATTTTTGTAACCATCGAATTTGCTCCACCGTGCATAGGCCCTTTCAAGGCTCCAATCGAGGCAGAAATTGACGAATATGTATCAGTTCTAGTTGAAGAAACAACATGAGAAGTAAAAGTTGAGTTGTTTCCTCCTCCGTGTTCTGCATGGATAACTAAAATCAAGTCTAAAACCTCAGCTTCTAATTCTGTAAATTGATTGTCGCTTCTAAGCATGTGAAGAACATTTTGTGCAATGCTATATTCTTCCACTGGATTATGAATGATCAAACTCTTATTAAAATGCTTGTAATTACACGCTTGATAACAATAAACAAGAAGGCTAGGAAATTTTGCAATCAAATTTAAAGATTGATCAATTAAGTTTGAAAGACTAACATCATCTGGATTTTCGTCTAAAGTATAAAGACACAAGACAGAACGTTGAAGTTGATTCATTATATCCGTACTCGGTTTTCTCAATATGAAATCTTCGATAAATTCATCTGGCAAATGCTGGTATTCTTTCAAAGTACTGATAAACATTTTTAATTCAAAATTAGAAGGAACTTTACCAAAAAAAGCAATAAAAAAATATTGTTTTTTTCAAAGCAAAAAGTTTTTTTCCTTTTTAAATAGAGATACAAGTTTTTCAATAGAAATACCACGATAATAAAGTTTTCCATCTGTTGGTATTTTTTTCCGTCCTTATCAATTGAGTATCCTAAAAACAGAACCAATTTTTGTTAATCCAACAAGAACTCCTGTCCCATTTTTTTATTCCTAAGACCTCTTTTTACATTTAATTTATTATAAATATCGTCTGAAATAGAATTATTCTCAGTAAACATAACTCCCAGCTCATTAATAAAATCAGTTTTCATGTTTTTCACCAACTCCTTATTTCAGATTTTCAATAATTTTATCTGTAAATTCAGTAGTTGTAGCATTTCCACCTAAATCTGCTGTTTTACAACCGTCAGTTAATGTTTTTTTAAAAATAGCTTTTTTTCAATATTTTTTTAGCAAAAATCATTAAGTTTTAAATATTTTAACATTTCGATTGAAGAAAGTAGCAATGCAAGCGGATTTGCCTTATTTTGTCCTGCAATGTCTGGTGCTGATCCATGTACTGCCTCAAAAATAGCGATGTCATCTCCAATATTAGCCCCAGGTGCAACTCCAAGTCCTCCAACAAGTCCAGCTACTAAATCAGATAAAATATCTCCATATAAATTCATTGTAACAATTACTTTGAATCTTTCAGGATTTGTAACAAGTTGCATACACATATTGTCAATAATAAGTTCTTCTAGCTCAATATTTTCATATTCTTTTGAAATTTCTCTTGCAATATCCAAAAACATTCCATCAGTGAATTTTAAAATATTTGCTTTATGAACAACTGTAACTTTTGAAATTCCATTATTCTTTTGCATATTCAAAAGCACTTCTAATAATTCTTTCGCTTCCTTTTTCTCGTAATTCTTTTTCACAGCAATTGCACTAGTTTTTTCTTCATTTTCATATTTTTCTTCACCAATATAGATTCCTTCAGTATTTTCACGGAAAATAGCCAAATCAATATTATCATATCGAGTTTCAATTCCAGGCAAATTTCTAGAAGGTCTAAAAATTTGTGTACAAATCGTATTTTTTTCTAAGATACACATTTATACTTCTAAAACCTTTTTCCAATTGGTGTAGTAATAGGCCCCTTTATTGCAATTTTGTTTCTTTCAACGCTTTCATAAAGACTTTCAGGTATAAGTTCTCCAGTTTTTTCATAAACATCCGATCCAGCATTTTCAGTTTCAAATTCCACAGGAACTTTCGCTGCATCAAAGATTTTTTTACTAAACTTTCAGAGATTTCATATCCAATTCCATCTCCAGGTATTAATGTAATTTTTTTCATATTATCTTCCACTCTTTCTAAATTATTTTTTTATATAAAGTACAGTAATTCTAGTTTAAATAAAGAGCTAATTTATTCGAAAATTCTTTTAACTCAAAAATCAAATTAGAACTACTGTTATTCACGTTTTAACTCAAAAAAATTCATCACTTGTAGCAAATTTCAAATATCCACCAAATTTCAATATTTTAAGTTCTCTTTCTGAACCATTGAATTTAGCAGGAAATTCGATATTCTTAGTAAGATTTTTAACAATAAATCTTCCATTTATCAATGAATTTGGAATATCTGATAATTGTAATTCGTCATATTCATCGATGTTGTTGTAATCTTCTACATTTTCAAATTCTAATGGTATAATTCCACTGTTAATCAAGTTTGCTTTGTGAATTCTTGCAAATGATTTTTGCGATAACAGCTTTTTATACCAAGATAAAGTGGTAATAATGCAGCATGTTCACGGCTAGAACCTTGTCCATAATTTTTCTCCACCGACAACAATTCCACCATCATTTTTTTCAGCTCTTTCTTTGAAATCTGGAATAATTGTTTCAAAACAGTGTTCAGACAATTTAGGAATATTTGAACGGAATGGCAATAATGCAGCATTCGATGGACAAATATCATCTGTTGTAATGTTATCTCCTGTTTTTAAAAATAACTTTTTTTAGTAAAAGTTGTCTTTTAATTCTTCTCAATTGGGAATGGCTTAATATTAGGTCCCATAACAATTTTTACAGATTCTCTTTCTTTTTTCGCCTCATCTTCATTAGGATTTGGGAAAATGAAATAATTATCTGAAACTTCAAATTTTTCTGGCTCATCAATGATAATTTCTGCCCCCAATTCTCTTGGATCTGTTAAATATCCTGTAATTGCTGATGCAGCAGCTGTTTCTGTACTAACTAAGTAAACTCCAGCACTCATTGTTCCACATCTTCCCTTGAAGTTTCTGTTAAATGTTCTAAGTGAGATCCCATCTGTTTTTGGTGCTTGTCCCATTCCGATACAAGGTCCACACGCAGCTTCTAGTAATCTTGCACCAGCCGCTATAAATTTAGCCAATGCTCCATTTTCTGAAATCATTTTCATAATATTACTTGAACCTGGCGATAAAACAAGACTCACATCTGGGTGAACTTTTTTCCCATCTAAAATTGCTGCAAGTTTCATAAAATCTGAATAAGATGAATTTGTACATGAACCAATTGCAATTTGATCAACTTTCAATTTTTTGTCTTTTGGAATTTCATGCACATTATCAGGACTATGAGGAAAAGCTGCAAGTGGCACTAATTCATCCAAATTAACAACTAATTTTTCATCATAAACTGCATCTTTATCAGGCAATAATTCTACAAAATCTTCTCCACGTGATTGTTTTTCCAAGAAAGTCTTAGTATTTTCATCACTTGGGAAAATTGAAGTTGTAGCTCCTAATTCAGCTCCCATATTTGTAATAGTGGCTCTATCCTCAACAGATAGTGATTTTATCCCCTCTCCAGTATATTCCATTACAAATCCAACTCCGCCTTTTACGGTCAATTCTTTCAACACATATAAAATTACATCCTTAGCTGACACCCAAGGTTGTAATTTTCCTCTAAGCTCGATGTTATAAACTTTTGGAACTTTCAAATAATAAAGTCCTCTTGCCATACCAATCGCAACATCAAGTCCACCTGCTCCAATTGCAAGCATTCCAAGACCTCCACCAGTAGGTGTGTGACTGTCTGAACCAATCAATATTTTTCCTGGTTTACCAAATCTTTCCAAATGCAATCTATGACAAATCCCATTTCCAGGTTTTGAAAAAACAATATTATGTTTTTCAGCTGATGTTTTAATAAATTCATGATCATCTGCATTTTCAAAACTCGATTGTAACATATTGTGATCGACATAAGCCACAGAAATTTCCGTTGCTACTTTGTCAACATTCATTGCATTTAGCTGTAAATACGCCATCGTTCCCGTGGAATCTTGTGTAAGTGTTTGATTAACTCTTACGGCGATTTCGTTACCTGCTTTTTAATTCTCCTTTTTAGAAGATTTTTTTCAAAAATCTTGTACGTTAAACTCATACCCATTTTTTTGTCCTCCAAAACATAATTTCCTCTAATTTAATTTTTCAACTATGTATTAATTATAATACCAATCGTAAATTGTGTCAACGATATATAATATATATTTTTTTATGATTGCATATATATTATATATAATGTGAACTACTCCCGCTTTTAAAAGCGGGAGCTTCTTGGGAAGTATCTGCTTTTGCTAGCCAAATATATTTACCAAGCTCTTCGGGCAGTCCCTGCCCTGTCTTTTTTTATTTTCCTAATATTCCAACATCAATTTCCCAATGTTTTTTTATATTCAATGCCGCATTGTAATCTCTATCAATTTCAATTCCACAACACTCACATTTATAACTTCTCTCTGATAATTCTAGTTTCTCTTTAACGTTTCCACATTTACTGCAAGTTTTCGACGATGGAAACCACTTATCTATCTTCAAAAATTGTTTCCCTAAAAACATCAGTTTATACTCAAGCATCCTCAAAAACATTCCCCATCCATTATCTCCTACACTTTTACCAAAATTTAATGCCTGACTTATCCCTTTCATATTCAAATCCTCAACAACCACAGCATTATACGTTTCAGACAATTTTTTCGACAATTTATGCAAAAAATCTCTTCGACAATTCTTGATATACTCATGCAATTTTGATATTTTCGCTTTTTGCTTATACCAATTTTTAGAAAATTTCACTTTTCTCGATAATGATTTCTGTAATTTTTTTAATTCTTCTTCCAACATCCTAAAATATTTTTGGATAATCAGATCTTTGGTTTTCAGAACTGACAAATAATTCAGACATTGAAAAAAATCAAGTCCAATCACTTTATCATTACTTGGATTTTTTTGAATTTCTTTTTCAAATTCTGTCAAAGATAGAAACATAGTAATTTCCATTACTGTTTGTCAATGTTACTGACTTTATCTTGTAATCCTTTCGGTATTTCTCTATGATATTTTAATTTAACTTTTTTCAATTTTGGCAAAACTAAATATTTGTTTTCCTCAATTCGGATCGAATTATTCACACAATTTGTCGTATAACTTTTAACACCATTCTTTTTAGATTTGAATCTTGGAAACTTTGCTTTCTTTTTGAAAGAAATTCGTAAACGATCGTTTTACATTCAATTGAGCATTTGAAAGTGCTAGACTGTCTACTTCTTTTTAGAAATTGATTTTCACTCTTCAAACTGGCAGGTGTAATTATTTTATTTTTTTCCAGTTTCTTCATAAAATTTATTCGCAGTATACAAAAATCGTATTGTAAACAAAACGGACACATCCAAAAAGTCTTGTTTATCAACAATTCTTGCTCTTTATTTGGATAAATTCTGTATTTGAATGCTAAATTATATTTCACAAAAATTACACCTCCTTTTGATTTTTGAATATTATTTCTAATTATTTCTTTAGAAATTTTTATTATTTATAACTTCTCTTCGATATTTTATACAAAAAAATTATATCATGGATGTATCCTTTTTTTCAATAAAAAAAGCAATTCATCTCCCACTTGTAGAAGTAGGAGACTTCTTGCTATCTTTTTATTAAAAAGTATTATAAATTAAGCAACTTTTCTTTTTAAAAAAATTCCAATAGTTAGTTTTCTGTAATATGGAACAAAAAAATTGGTCTTGCTTTTTTTAGCTTTATTTCTAAATATTTTCTTATGTACAAATTTTTGCGATAAAAATATGAAAGAATAACACTTGCAACAACATCACTGCTCCAATGACGTACCAAATAAATACGGCTCATTCCTACTAAAATTCCTAAGATGAATAACGGTATTTTTTTATTGCTTTACTTTTTTTATTATAAAAAGATAAAATCCAAATTGTTCCCCAAATAGTGATTGTGTGTCCTGATGGGAAAAGATACATAACTTCCTTTCCAAATATGAACTATTTTTTTTATGTTTGTTTTTAATCACGATTTCGATTATCGTAATTTCAAAAAAATTGTTGCTGAAAATGTGTTAAATCCTTTGACAAACATAATTTCCCAAAAGTAAGGAAATGAATGAACACAATATTGATGCACAATTGACAAAAAAACAAGATATGATGAAATTGGAGAATTAATTAATGTAAAAATAATACTATTAAAAAAACAGAAAAATAAAAAAAGGCAATCTCAAAGATTTTTGAGAAAGCCTATTTTTTTACTTTTTATCTTCTTTGCTGTCTTGTTTGTTGTTGATAATTGAATGATTCTAATTTCATTGAAATATTTTTTTCTTTTCCATTTGATGCAACTTTCAAATTAACTGTTTCTCCAATTTTCTTAGCTGCAAGTTCCCCAATAAATGAACCAGCTGATGTTACAGGTTTTCCGTTAATTTCAAGAATTATGTCATTAGCTTTAAGTCCATATTTTGCTGCTGGCGAATTTGGATAAACTTGTTGAACTAAAATACCAGTTGAATAAGAAATTCTTCTTTCTTTCTTCAATTCTGAACTTAAATCAAGTACTGAAATTCCAATATATGGTCGTTCATATTTTCCACTTCTTATAATTGAATCTCTTACATTTTCAGCCAAATTTGAAGGAATTGCAAAACTTAATCCTACACTTCCACCATTCGGAGAATAAATTGCAGTATTTACACCAATTACATCTCCATTGATGTTAAGAAGCGGTCCACCACTATTCCCTTGATTAATAGAAGCATCTGTTTGGATAAAGTTTTCAACTTGCTCAATTCCAAGTGAACTTCTTCCAGAAGCTCCAATTACACCAACAGTCATCGAGCTGTTAAGTCCTAATGGATTTCCAAAGGCAATAGCCCAATGTCCTATTTTTATATTATCTGAATTTGCAAATTTCAATGGCTTAAATGTTCTGTTAGCATTTACTTTTAAAATCGCAATATCGACTTCTGGCGATGTTCCAACTAATTTTGCCAAATATTCGTGTCCATCAGCTAATTTTACGTAAATTTCATCAGCACCCTCAATAACGTGATTATTTGTCATCATATATCCGTCACTTGAAATTATAAATCCTGATCCCAAACTTCCAGACTCACGTCTTTGTTGTCTTACTCCAGAAGTTCCAAATAAAAATGCCTCAAGCGGATTATAAGTTTCTACGACAATTGTCTTTTTTGTTCTTATATTTACAACAGAGTCTTTAGCTTTATCATAAACAGAAGCAAAAGCATCTTGAGCGCTGTACATATCTCCTGTAACATTTGTATTTTGAACGATTTGCTTATTTTGTAAAAAATCTGTCTTATTTACTGCTGCAGTTGCTGTTAGGGCAGCCGCCATAAATGATGTAGTTATAATTTTTTTAATTTCATATTTAAAAATCTCCTTTTTTTGTAAAATTTATATTTCAAAAAAACTATTTAATGTTAATTATTTTACTCCCCTTTTTCTTAGAAAAAAATAATATTCTCATTTTTATTCTTAGATTTTATAAATTTTTTTATTTAATAAAGAACAAAACTGCCTTTCCAAAAAAATATTTTTTTAATCAGGATTAAAAATTTAAAAACATGCCTAATAAAACAGCTCTTACAAACATTTTTCTTTATCATCTCTATAACCATAAGTCCCAAAAATTGCAGAAATATCAAAATTCATATTCCCGATCGGAATTACTATTCTAAATATTCTTAAATACGGTTCTGTAATTTTTTTCTTACCCATTGAAAAAAATTATTATTTGATTATATGGATCAATCCACGTTCCCAAAAATATTTACTAAAAATAAGAAGAGCATATAAATCAAATATTTTCAATATTAATTCTATAATAATTTCCAAAAATTTTTCCTCCAAAAAAATTTAAAAGGTTTTTTTATTATTTATTCAATATTTTTTTACATTTTACAATGTATTCAATTCCTGAAACTACAGTCAATATCAGTGGAATAAGCAACAAAATATTATTTATTGTAAAACTGAAAGGTATCAAAATTATTAACGTAAGTGCTACCATTTGAGTTGCAGTTTTCCACTTTTCCAAGTCTATCTGCCGCAATTACAGCTCCTTTCCAGCCGCTACGATTGAACGAAGCCCTGTTATTAGCAATTCCCTAAAAATTATAATTATTACGAACCACAAGCTAACTTGATTAAACTTTGCAAGTGTAACTAAAGCTGAGATAACAAGAATTTTATCAGCTAATGGATCCAGCAGCTTTCCTAAATTTGTAATCATATTGTATTTTCTTGCAATTTTTCCATCATAATAATCTGTAATCGCCGCTCCTACGAAAATAGCCGCTGAAAGTATTCTCAACATTATAGCAATTCCTGTATTTTCTGAAAATTCCAAAGCTAAACTTAAGAAAATCACAAACGGAATAACCAAAATGATTCTCAATGTTGCTAATTTGTTGGGTAAATTCATTTTCATCATTTCCACACTCCTTTATAATTATTTTTTTAGTCATTTGTAAAATTCTAAAAAAATTACGACAAAGCATTGTATTTTTTTATGTTTTTCTGACAAGGGGCCAAGACCCCTTGTGATTATAAACACTGCTATTATTCAATCTTTATATTTTTTTACTTCGACAATTGCCTAAATTTATTATTTTTTTACTTTTTTTAATATTCAAATACATTTAATTATTTTGACAAGGTTGAATCTCCTTGCAGCAGAATATTTATTTTACATATAATCAAAGTCTATTACAACAATGCTTTCATGCTTAAATTAAATTTATCTTCATTTTCCATTGAAATTACTTTAACTCTTACAATTTGACCCTTCTTTTTAGTGCATCTTCAGTCTTTTCAACTCTCTTGTTGCTTATTTCTGAAATATGTAAAAAGCCACTTCTTTTTCCAGGCAATACTTCCACAAATGCACCAAATTTCATCAATTTTTGTAACTTTTCCTTCATAAATTCCGTTTAACTCAACAGACTGTGTCTGATTTTTTTACAAGTTCCAATGCTTTTTTTCATATTTTTCAGAATCTTTTCCAAAAAAATTGAAACAGTTCCATCATCATCAATATCTATTGAAACTCCAGTTTCATCAATAATCGCTCTAATAACTTTTCCTCCAGGCCCAATAAGTCCCGCAATTTTATCAGGATTAATTTTAAGAACCTCAATTTTTGGCGCATTTTCAGAAACTTCAGCCCTAGGTTCGCTTATTACAGCTTCCATTTTATCAATAATGAACATTCTTCCTTCCCAAAAGCCTGTTTTAAAAGCAATGTCCATTATTTCTCTTGTAATTCCTTCAATTTTTATATCCATTTGAATCGCAGTAATTCCATCTTTTGTACCTGCAACTTTAAAGTCCATATCTCCAAGATGATCTTCAAGTCCTTGAATATCAGTAAGTACAGTAAATGTATCCCTTCTTTTTATAAGCCCCATCGCAATTCCTGCAACTGTTGATTTTATAGGCACTCCAGCTGCCATTAATGCAAGCGATCCTCCACAAATTGTCGCTTGTGATGAAGATCCGTTGGATTCTGTAATTTCAGAAACAAGTCTTACTGTATATGGGAATTTATCTTGATCTGGCATAACATGCTTTAATGCTCTTTCAGCTAAATTTCCATGTCCCAGTTCACGTCTTCCAGGCGCTCTCATAAATCCAGCTTCTCCAACTGAATATGGTGGGAAATTATAGTGCAGGAAGAATTTTTTACGTGTTTCATCTTCCATTCCATCAATAATTTGCTCATCTTCTTTACTTCCAAGTGTCGCAACAACCAATGCCTGAGTTTCTCCACGTGTAAACAATGCTGAACCGTGTGGTACTGGAAGTGTATCTATTTCCACATCAATTGGACGGATTTCAGTAGTTTTTCTTCCATCAGCCCGATATTGCTTGTACAAAATAGCATCTCTCACAAGTCTTTTTTCCACATCTCTGTAATATTTTTTTAAATTCCTTTTCAAGATCTTCATCAATTTCTCTTTCTTCGCTTTCAAGTTTTTCAATATATCTTTCAAAAAGTTCTATTTCTAAATTGTCAATTGCTTCATATTTTTCCAATTTACCAGGTGTCATAATCGCATTTTCAACTTCATTTTCAAAGCTGTCAATAAACTCTTTAATTTCAGGCTCTACTTCCTTTTTCTCAAATTCATATTTTTTCACATCAAATTGTGACAAAAATTTATCCTGCTCTGCACAAATTTCCTTAATTCTTTCATGCCCAAACATAATAGCTTCCAGCATTACTTCCTCTGAAACTTCCTTAGCTCCAGCTTCTACCATCGTTACCGCATCTTTTGTACCTGCAACTGATAATTGGATTTCACTTTCCAAAAGTTGATCTCCAGTTGGATTCAAAATATATTCTCCATTAATATATCCAACTGTAACTCCAGCCACAGTTCCCGCAAACGGAATATCTGATAATCCCAATGCGACAGAAACTCCGATTGTAGCCAGATTTTCAGGATAGTTCACTTCATCATAGGAAAGAACTGTAATTACAATATGAACAGCATTTAAAAACCCTTCTGGAAATAACGGTCTTATCGGTCTGTCAATCAATCTTGAAATCAAGATTTCATCCGTTCCTGGCTTAGTTTCCCTTTTTATAAATCCTCCTGGAAATTTTCCAGATGCATAAAATTTTTCAATATAATCAACTGTAAGCGGGAAAAAATCCTGCCCTTCCTTGACATCCTTACTTCTAGTCGCTGTAACTAAAAGCACAGTTCCCCCACATTGCACAATAACTGATCCCCCAGCCTGACGTGCAATTTTTCCAGTACTTATTTTAATTTGCCGGTTTCCTAAATTAAAACCGTAAGTCTTTTTCATCAAACATTTTTTTCCTCCTAAAATTTTTTTATTTTTTTAAGAAGGGAGCAAATAATAGTAAAGTTCTTTACTTACCTGATTTACTATTCAAATTAATAAAAAAACTTTACAATTACTTACTCAAAAATACGCTTCTTAAAAATTTCTATAATTATACCATTTTTTTCTAAATTTTTTTACAAATTTTTTTAAAAATACATATTTAAAAATATCAAAAAAATAAAAATAAATATCTTGAACATTTTCATAAATTAAAGTAAAATATACTTAAGTGAAAAAAACTTTTCAGAAAAAAACAAAAAAATTCAGGAGGTAAAAAAACAATGGCTACACCACATATCGGAGCAAACAAAGGAGATATTGCAGAAACTATACTATTACCAGGAGATCCGCTTAGAGCAAAATATATTGCAGAAACTTTTTTGGAGAATGTCGTTCAATATAACAATGTTCGTGGAATGTTGGGATTTACAGGGAACTTATAAAGGAAAAAAAGTGTCTGTTCAAGGGAACTGGAATGGGAGTTCCTTCAATTGGAATTTATGCACATGAATTAATTGCAGAATTCGGAGTAAAAAATTTGATTAGAATTGGAACTGCTGGTTCTTATCAGGAAAATGTAAAAATAAGAGATGTTGTACTTGCCATGTCAGCTTCAACTGATTCAGCTATTAACAAACTTAGATTTAACGGAGCAGATTATGCACCGACTGCAAATGCCGAAATGCTTTTTAAAGCACACGAAATCGCTAAACAAAAAGGGCTTAATGTAAAAGCTGGAAATGTATTTACAAGTGACACCTTTTACGGAGATGACCCAAATGCTTGGAAAAAATGGGCAAAATTTGGAGTTTTATGTGTAGAAATGGAAACAGCTCAACTTTATACAACTGCGGCTAAATTGGGAGCAAATGCATTAACTTTGCTTACAATAAGTGATTCGTTTATAACTCACGAAGTTACAAGTGCCGAAGAAAGACAGACTACTTTTAACGAAATGATTGAAGTTGCGCTTGAAACTGCTATATCGCTTTAAGGAGGGAAAATGGAGTTTTATAAAAGACTGATTATAAAAATTTTGGAACGCAGTTCAGTTGGTTCTGATAACAGAATTCTGAAAAAGTTAAAAAGCGGTTATGACTTGACTCAAAGGGAAATGGCTGAACTGGAAGAATTATTAGAGCATATTTTATAACAGGTTTATTTTTTTTACAATTTCAAGGTATACTTGTTCGAAATTATATATATTTAGAACTTGATAAATAGAATTGTTCTAAAGTAAGGGGGTCTTAACCCCTTGTAAAAAAATAAAAAAACTTGGTTATAAAAACAGGTTTAATGAAAGGAAAGATAAAAATGAAAAATAGAGAATTTATATCCTGAAAAAGGTTTTTTTCACTATTTTAGTGAAATTTCTAAAAATACCGAGAGGTTCAAATAAAGAAAAATTAGTGACTGGATTGTGAAATTTGCAAAAGAAAGAAATTTAGAAGTTGTTCAGGACAAGGCGTTCAATGTGTTCATAAGAAAGCCTGCAACAGCTGGATATGAAGAATATTCGCCACTTATTCTGCAAGGGCATATGGATATGGTCTGGGAAAAAAATAAAAATACACAGTTTGATTTTGAAACACAAGGAATTGAACTTGTTGCAGAAGATGGATTTTTTTAAAGGCAAAAGGAACTACGCTTGGGGCAGATAACGGAATTGCAGTGGCTTATGCGCTTGCGATACTTGACAGTGATGACTTGAAACATCCAGAACTTGAAATAATTCTTACAACTGATGAAGAAGATGGAATGAGCGGAGTTAATAATCTTGATTTTGGGATTTTTTCTGGAAAGACTCTTATAAACTTGGATACTGAAGAATATGGTCAAGTTTATGTAAGCAGTGCAGGTGGAGCAAGAATTTTTAACGAATTTAACTTTGATGCTGAAAAACTTGAAGATGACGATACTGTGATAAGTGTTGATGTGAAGGGGCTTCTTGGAGGACATTCTGGAGCTGAAATTCATTTGGGGCTTGGGAATTCTAATAAAAATTTTTAACAGAAGTTTTTGAATCATTTGAATAAAAAAATATACGCTTTCAATAATGGATATTGATGGTGGAGAAAAGACTAATGCGATTCCTAGGGAGGCTGTGGCATTACTTGCTGTGAAACTTGAAGATGAAAAAGTCAGCGATTTTGAAAAATTGGCAAAATTAGCTTTTGAAAACGTGACAAAAAGATTTTTAAAAATAATTGATAAGAATCCTGTTATTGAAGTTAAAGAAATAAAAAGAAGAATTAAAGAATCAAGGAAAAATGTCAATTTCAATACAAATGCCGTTATTTCGTTTTTTTCCATGAATTTTCAAATGGAGTTATTGCAATGAGCAAGGATATTGGAAGGGCTTGTGGAAACTTCAATAAATTTAGGAGTTATAAAAACTGAAAAATAAAGACGGGAAAAATTAATATAAAAAGTTCAATCATTGCCTAGAAGTTCGATAAATAAATCGCTTGAAAAAAATTATTGAACGATGTGGAAGGAACTTTCTGAAAAAAATATGAAGTGGCTGTAAAAAAATAAATTCGCCATATCCATCTTGGGAATATCGAAAAAGATTCAAAAAAATCCGTGACATTGTGGTAAATTCATTTAAGAAAAATAGCAGGGAAAGATCCTGAAATCAAGGCAATTCATGCTGGACTAGAATGTGGAGTTTTTTTGATAATAATATGGAAAAATGTTGATATTGTTTCAATTGGGCCTAATATTTACGGTGCTCATACACCTGAAGAAAGAATGGAAATAGATTCTGTTGGAAAAAAACTTGGGAATTACTTCTAAAAAGCTATGGAAGATTATAATATAAAAAAATAAAAAAATTTTTTTAAAAATAGAAAAAAAGGAAATATTAAATGGAAAAAAAGCCAAATACACAAAAATAAAAAAATAAAAAAATAAAGGAAATTATAGTAGTCAGAAGGGCGAGATGATATAACAGCCATAAAAAGAGTTGTAGATGCACATATTATCGCCTTAAACGGCTTTTCTGCATTATCCAAAAAAACAATAAGCAAAATAGTTGAATTATCCCGAAATAACGATTTAATTTTGTTTACAGATCCTGATTTTGCAGGGAAAAAAATTCGAGATACGTTAAAAAGATATATTCCAAATATAAAGCATGCCTTTGTCAGTCAAAAGGATGCGACTAGAAATGATAATATCGGAGTGGAAAATGCCAATGATGAAGCAATTTTAGATGCATTAAAAAATGTTATTACGGCTCATCAAAATGTTGAAAACAGATTCAATATCAGTGACTTGATTGATAATGGATTTGTTTCTGGAAATAATTCAAAAGAACGTAGAATAATGCTGGGAGACTTGTTAAAAATCGGCTATTATAATGCAAAGCAGCTTTTAAAGGCCCTTAATTCATTTAACATTTCACGGGAACAGTTTGAAGAAGCGGTAAAAAAATAAATGAGAAGGATATGTGAACTTATATTTTTTTCCATTGAAAGTAACGGATTTATTATAAATTCTATTTAACAAGGGAATCTTGACCCTTTATCAGAAAAATAGAAGTATTTAACTTCTTAAAAATCTGTCATAGAAAATTATAATCAAAATAAATATTATAAAACAAGGGATCTTGATCCCTTGCTAAAAAAATTTCATAATAAATTTACTGTTTAAATAATAGAGAATTTGTGTAAACTAACAGATAAATCCAGCAAATTCAGTACTTTGCTATTCTATTTACACAAAAAAATTTTTTTATACTCTCAAATAACAAATTAAGACTTAGCATATTTTAGATATTCATTTATAAATAAATCAATATCTCCATCCATAACTTTTTCAACATTTCCCTCTTCAGCTTTTCGTCCTATGATCCTTTACCATTTTATAAGGCTGAAAAACATAAGAACGTATTTGACTTCCCCATTCGATTTTAGATTCAGTTCCCTTTAATTCGGCCATTTCCTTTTCACGTTTTTCCAGTTCCAATTCAAATAATTTAGATTTTAATATTTTCATTGCAGTTTCACGGTTTTTTTCAGCTGTGAACGCTCATTTTGGCAGGTAACTACGGTATTTGTTGGGATGTGAGTAATTCTAACGGCTGAATCTGTTGTATTTACATGCTGCCCTCCAGCGCCACTTGCCCTATAAGTATCAATTTTCAAGTCTTCTGGACGAATATCAATTTCAACGTCATCTTCTATTTCAGGTGTAACATTCACTGCTGCAAATGAAGTATGCCGTCTGGCATTTGAATCAAATGGTGAAATTCTGACAAGTCTGTGAACTCCTTTTTCCCCTTTTAAATAGCCATAAGCGTAGTTTCCCTTTATATTTAGCGTAATGCTTTTAATTCCAGCTTCTTCCCCAGCCAGGCTGTCAAGCACTTCAACCTTGAAATTATGCCGATTTGCCCATCTGTCATACATTCTGTAAAGCATTTCAGCCCAGTCACATGCCTCTGTCCCTCCAGCCCCTGAATTTATCGTAAGAATCGCATTATTCGTATCATATTCTTCATCCAGAAGCAATTTTGTCTTAAAATTGTCAATTTCATTTTTCAAATCCTGTGACTTCTGTTCAAGCTCATTTTCAAACGAATTATCTCCCATTTCAATAAACTCAATAATTGTAGAAACATCTTCAAATAGCCCATTTAACTTATCATACTCTTCAAGTAATTTTTTTCTTTGCGCTAATATTTTTCAATATTTCCTGACTGTTATCCGTATTCCAAAAGTCTGCCTCAAATGTCCTTTTTTTCCAATTCATTAATTTCATTTTTTTAAATTTTCAATGTCAAAGATGCCTCCTGATTTCTTCAATATTAACTTCATTTATTTCATTTTTGTTTTTTTATTTCAAATAAATCCATATTTTTTTGCCTCTTTCTTTTTTTATTTTTTTCTTTTTTTCAAAAATTCTCTTTTTTTCAAAAATTTTAGGAAAATATAAATATTAAAAGAAGCTGCTCTAAAAAAACAGCCTCTCTTTAAGTTTTTTTGGAAAAATAAAAAAACTTTTTTTATATTTTTAGATAATAATTATTTTCTTAAACGCTTCAACAACTTTTACCAGTTTCTTCGTTATACCAAACTTCATTTTTTTCAATGGTTCTTCTTTAACATAAGACAAGATGTTATTGAATGTTGCTTCAGCGATGTTATCCAATGCTTCTGTTGTTAGGAATGCTTGGTGAGAAGTTAGCACAACATTGTTAAATGATAACAATCTAGCTAATAAATCATCTTCTAGCACACTTGCTGATTCATCTTCAAAGAAGTAGCTACTTTCATTTTCATAAACATCAAGTCCAGCACCACCAATTTTTTTATCTTTTAATCCTTCCAACTAATGCTTCTGTATCAATTAATCCACCTCTGGCAGCATTAATGATAATAACACCGTCTTTCATCTTAGCAATAGTATCTTTGTTAATTGTATGTCTTGTTTCAGGGAATAATGGACAATGCAATGAAATTACATCAGATTTTGCAAATACTTCATCTAATGTCACATAAGTGAAATTTTTCTTCTTTTTGCAGCTTGTTCATTAGGGAATTTATCATAACCAATAACTTTCATTCCTAATCCATTTAAAATTCTTATGAAAATTCTTGCTATTCTACCAGTTCCTATAATTCCAGCTGTCTTACCATTCAAGTCCATTCCAGTTAATCCTGCTAGGCTGAAGTTTCCTTCTCTTGTTCTGTTATAAGCCTTGTGAGTTTTTCTATTTACTGACATAAGAAGTGCTAACGCATGTTCAGCAACAGCATACGGTGAGTATGCAGGAACTCTTAAAACGGTAATTCTGTTTTCACGGGCAGCTTTTAAATCAATATTGTTGTAACCAGCACATCTTGCCGCAATTACTCTAACTCCATTTTTTGAAAGTATATCCAATACTTTCGCATTTAAGTCATCATTTACGAATGTACATACAACATCTTGATATTTTGTAAGCATTACATTTTTTTCAAGCTTAATTTTTCCTCAAAATAAGTAATATTAGCTCCAAAAGTTTCATTCCATTTGTCAAAAAATTCGATATCATAAGGTTTTTGCATCGAAAAACTACAATTTTCATTTCATATTCCTCCTAAAAATTTATTATTATCTTTCTACGTTCATTATAGCAAAAAAATAGATTAAGTCAAATAGTTTTGCAATATTTTCTTATTTTTTTATTTAATCTAACTTATTCCCTAAAAAAATAAAAATATTTTATTCATTTTTTTACACTATTCTTCCACTTAAAAATAGTGATTTTTACTATTGTTATTCAAAAAAACAAAAAAAATGACTCATTTCTGAGTCATTTAACCGCCCTATCTTTTATTATTTTTATAGTAGCTGTCTCTTATTTCCTTTAAAATTCGTTGTGCCTTTTCACTTTCTTCCTTGGTATGTCTTATTGCTTCCACATTTCCTTTACTGTCAGATTTTATTATGACTTTATCTGCGTTCTTTGGAGTTTTAGCCGGTTTTGCCGCTTTGTTTCCGCTAAGATAACTTGCTCTTGCTTCTTTTAATGCGTTCTTTGCTCTTCTAATTTCTTCCGGCGTTAATTCACGTTTTTCTGAAACTGGCGCTGGAGCTGTAACTTCTGGCTCAGAAACTGAAACTGGTGCCGCATTAGTAATTTTAACTTTTTCTCTTTTATCTTGTCTGTCCTGTTTATCCTGATCCCTTTGCAGCTTTTTGTTCTGCAGCTTTTTTTGTCTTCTTTTCATTTCTTTTCTTCAGTTATACGTTTTTTTCCTTTTCTTCCTTTTTCCTGTTGAATTTGTTTTTCTCTTTCTGCTTTTTCCTGAGCTAATCTTTGTTCTTTTTCAGCTCTCTCCTTAGCCTTTTCAGCCTCAATCTGCTGCTTTTGCACTTTATAGTAGTCATCTCTTGCCTTTTTCAGTATAGTCTGTGTGCTAATCGCAAATAACGGAATCCCCACCGCCAGAATTGATGTTATAATTATTAATTTTTTTGTTTTTTTCATAATTTTCCTCCTAATTTGACCTTAAAAAAATTAAAATTGAACATATTTTTAAGCATTATTTGTTATATAAATCACAAAAAAACCTTAAATATTATTCCACGTTTATAATACCATAATTTCTTTATCTTTTTCAATTTATTTTTTTACTTAGTATTTTTTTAATACTATTTTTTTAATATATTTGTATCTCAAAACTTAAAAAAATATAATTGATAGAATCAAAAATAAAAAAACAGCATACTGTAACGTAACTACACAGGTTTTTTTATTAATATTAATCTAAAAAAATTTTTTTGAAAATAAAAAAATCTTAAATATCAAGCTAAATAATTTTTTTATTAAATCAAATGTGCAAATTACCTTGCTTTTTTTGCCTAGAATATGATATTCTTTGCTAGTAAAACATTGAAATTTATTAAAAAAATAGTATATTAATAAAGTGAAGAAATTTTTAGAGAAAAAAATAGGAGGCAATATGGCTTTTAATTATACAGAAATATGGTGGAACTTCCGTTGCTGATGCAGAACGTGTAAAGGAAGTGGCTAAACGGGTTGTAAGGTATAAAAAGGCTGGACATGATGTAATTGTCGTTGTATCTGCGCCAGCTGGAAGAACTGATGCATTGGTAAAAAGAGCTTATGAACTTTCAGATACACCGAATAAACGTGAACTTGATATGCTTTTAACTTCTGGAGAGCAAATTTCTATTGCATCTCTTGCGATTGCAGTTGAGGAACTGGGAGAAAAGGCTGTTTCACTAAATGCGTTTCAAGTTAATTTTAAAACAACGCCTGTACATACAAAGGCAAAAATAATTAACATTGATACACAGATTATACAGGAAAAATTAGATGAAGGAAATGTAGTAGTATTTGCAGGATTTCAAGGAATTACTGAAAATAATGAAATTACTACGCTTGGACGTGGCGGTTCTGATACGACTGCTGTTGCTTTGGGAGCGGCGCTTGAGGGCTGATGAAGTGGAAATTTATACTGATGTTGACGGAGTTTACACTGCAGATCCAAGAATTGTTAAAAAAATGCAAGAAAAATTAAAGACAATCTCTTACTAGGAAAATGCTAGAGCTGGCTGCTTCCGGAGCAAAAAGTTCTACATCCAAGATCAGTTGAAATTGCCGCAAAATATGGCATAAAAAAATACATTTACGTTCATCATTTGACGATTCTACCGGAACAATTGTTCAAAAGGATGAGGAATTTGAAAAAAATTGAAAAAAATCAAAATGTTGACACAGAAGGAGAAGCTATGGAAAAAAAGTAAAAAAATCGCAGGTATCACATCTTCTAAAAAAATGAAGGAAAAAAATCACGCTTTTTTTGGAGTGCCTGACAAGCTAGGAATTGCCGCAAAGGTATTTTCTAGACTTGCAAAAGAAAAAAATAAGCACTGATATAATTTTACAAAGTTCAAGCATTAACAAAGAATTAAATAATATTTCATTTACTGTAAAAATTGATGATTTAAAGGAAGCTGTGGCTATTTCAGAGCAAATTAAGGAAAAAAATTGGAGCTGAAGGAGTTTCTTACAAAGAAAAAAATTGCAAAAAGTTTCCGTTGTTGGAATCGGTCTTAAGAGTCATTACGAAACTACTGCCGAAATTTTTTTGATACACTTGCTGAAAATGGAATAAACATTGATATGATTTCCTGCTCAGAAATTAATGTTTCTTGCATTATTCACGAAGATGATGTAAATAAAAGCAGTAAATGCGCTACATAAAAGATTTATTGAAAATGAAGATTAATTAAAAAAATTATAATTTAGAATTTTGATAGATAAATATTTTATATTTTTTTAAAAAAATTAGAAAGCGTTGTTTTTTTATCAGTTTTATTAAAGATAATCAAAAATACATAAATTCATGAAATAGTGCAAGAACACTCACAACTTTAGTCGTGGGAGGTTCAGACTATTTGTTAAAGTAAAAAAAGATTGTCAAACATATTATTTAAATAACTAAACTAAAAAAACAAATTAATAATATTTATTGAAAGAAAGGACTTTAGAAAAATATGAAAATAGGAATTATTGGATTGGGAACTGTTGGTGAAGGAGTTCTTAAAGTGCTGACAAAAAGAAAAAGGAAAGCATTTTTTTGAAAAAAATCAAGAGCTGACATTGAAGTAAAATATGCATGTGATTTAAATATAGATCGTGAATTTTCATTTGATTTTTGATAAATCTATTCTTACAAATGACTATAAAAAGGTGTTAAACGATCCTGAAATCAAAATCGTTGTAGAACTTATTGGTGGAGAAACTATCGCAAAAAAAATAATCATTGAAGCATTTCAAGCTAAAAAAAGTGTCGTTACAGCAAACAAGGCACTAATTGCAAAATTTGGAGTTGAATTATTTCAAATTGCAAAAAGAAAAATGGCGTATCATTCTTATTTGAAGCGGCTGTAGGTGGAGGAATCCCTATTGTTACACCTTTAATGGAAAGTTTAGTTGCAAATACAATTACTGAAATCCGTGGAATTATGAATGGGACTTCAAATTACATTTTGACAAAAATGAAAGAAGACAACTTATCGTTTGACGAAGCATTAAAAATTGCCTCTGAAAAAGGATATGCAGAAGCTGATCCTACATTTGACGTAGATGGAATTGATGCAGGACATAAAATCAACATTTTGGCTTCACTTGCCTATGGAGGTTCAATTAAATTCAAAGATATGCAGTTATCAGGAATTAGAGATATTAGCACAGTTGACATTTTCTCTGCAAACAAACTAAATTTAACTATAAAGTTAATCGCAAGTTCAAAATTATTATCTGAAAAATCAGCACAAATTTCAGTTGAACCAACATTAATTCCAAGCAGTGAAATCTTAGCAAAGGTTGACGATGTCTACAATGCAATTGAAACAACAGGTTCTTATACAGATAAGACTTTATTTTTATGGAAAAAGGTGCTGGAATGGATCCAACTGCTTCAGCAGTAGTAGCTGATATTGTAAAAAAATTGTAACAAGAAACCATATTGAATCAGATTACTTCTTCAATTCTACAAAAAGTATTTGAAATTGTAGATTCAAACACAGTAAAAGATTCTTACTATGTAAGAGTTTCAGATGATTTTGACATAGAAAATTCACCATTTGAATTGGTAAATCAAATTGAAAAATTACTACATTATTTTTGGCAGATAATATTTCAAAAAAATGAAATTAACGAAATTTTTGAAAGATGCTAAAGAAAAAAACTTGTATTGAGAATTATGAAATAAAAAAATAATTGAAAAGGAAAAAAATTTTATGAATCCTAAACTTGAAGAATGGGAAACATATCTTTATCCAGTTAGCGAAGAAAGTTATACTTATTAAATAAAGTCAAAAAAATCAGGAATATTATCAAATGTACTCCTGATTTTTATTTTTATCTTATTTAAATTTCAAATTATTTAATACCCATTAAAAATATCTTCAACAATTTGTTCTTTCGTAAGTCTATTTTCCTCAAAAAAATACATCATAAGGAACTTCATCAGTAAATTCTTTTTTTAGCACCTACATTAAGCACTTTCATGTCAGAAGTACCATAGAAACTAGAAATTTTCGTTCCAAATCCACCTTCTTTTTGACCACTTTCCAATGTAACTACCAATTTATGATTTTGTTTTTAATTCATTTAATAAATTTTCATCAAGACCACTTATAAATCTAGGATTTATTAATGTTGCGTCAATTCCAGCTTTTTTTCTTTCAACAATTCCTTCACTTCTTTTACCTAACGCAAAAAAATTCTCCCAATCCGACAATCGCCACATCTTTTCCTTTTTTTCCACAACTTTGTAGCTATTCAAGTTAGAATAATCTTTATCCACATCAGTTTCAGAATGTTGAACTGCTCCACCAGAGTACTTTTTATAAATACTGGATTTTCATTTTTGATCAATCGCCCAGTCAAGCATTGCTAAGTATTCTTCTTTTGTAGTTGGTGCCAAAATACACGATATTCGGTATATTTGAAATCATTGGTATGTCAAAGTATCCCAAATGTGTTACATCGTTCATACCTTTTAATGTCCCACCAAACACTAAAGTAACTGTTGGTGCTTTATTTATTGCAATGTCATGAGATATTTGGTCGTAAGTTCTTTGAACAAAAGTACTAATTACGCCAAATACTGGTTTTGCACCATTTGTTGCCATTCCTGATGAAAAAGTTGTCGCATGTTCTTCAGCAATTCCAACATCAACATATTGTTTTCTCAATTTATCCAATTTTTCTCTTCTGTCTTTTGTAAATCCAAATCCCATAGGAACACCAGCGTTAATAAATGTAACTGTCGGATCTTTTTCCATTTTATCTGTCAAGAAATCAAATGTTATTGTTCCAAATTCCTCTTTTGGTTCAGGTTTAGTTTTTGGTTCACCTGTTTTTGGATCAAAGTTTGCATTATAATGCCAAGGTTCTCTATCTTTTTCAGCATACGACAACCCTTTTCCTTTTATTGTATGAATATGTAAAACTATTGGATGATCAATATCTTTCACTTCTTCAAACACTTCAATCAATTTATTAATGTCATGTCCATCAGCTACATATTTATAATCCAAACCAAGCGATTTAAAGAAATTGTTTGGTGCCTCACCATTACTTTCTCTCAATTCTCTTAAATTTTTATACAATCCACCATGATTTTCCGCAATTGACTGATCATTATCATTCGCAATAATTATCAGATTTCCTCCTTGTTCAGCAGCATTACTTAATCCTTCATAAGCAAGTCCTCCACTTAACGAACCATCTCCAATCAACGCAATTATATTTTCTTTAGCACCTCTCAAATCTCTAGCTTTTGCAAGTCCTGTCGCCAAACTAACTGATGTTGAAGTATGCCCAACCCTAAAGAAATCATGCTCACTTTCATCTTGGTCAGTATATCCATTAACAGTTTTAAATTTATCCTCATAAAGAAATCCATCTTTTCTCCCTGTTAAAATTTTATGTGGATAAGCCTGATGCGACACATCAAACACAATTTTATCAATTGGCGAATTAAACACATAATGCAAAAGCAATCGTCATTTCAACCACACCAAAAATTAGGGACCTACATGTCCTCCTTTAGGATAATTCGTCAATCTATTTAATAACGCTTTTCTTATATCAGCCGCTAATTCAACCAATTCTTCTCTTTTTTTAAATTTTTTTAAATCTTTTAGGCGAATTTACTTTTTCTAATGCCATTTTTCCCTCCTACATTTATTCAATTAATTTTTTTAAAAAACTTTCTGATAGAATTGTAGCAAATCTCTTTTATAATTTCAAATGCTTTTTTTCTCATAACTCACTATGTGTTTTAGTTATAATTATTGTGATAAATTTATTATTTATACTCTAACCTATTTAAAAAAATATAAAAAAATTTAGGATTTTTAGCAAACCAGCCATAGCCTTTTAAGTTTTTGTTTATAAGTTAGTTTTTATTATAAATAAAAAAATAACATAAATTACTTTATTGCAGGAAAAAAATTATGTAAAAAAATCAAGGAAATTCACTTGACAAGTGTGATAAAATAATATATAATTAACTAATATGAGCCTTTCCCACAAAGGACCGTTATTCTATAAATATTAGAGAATAAAAACAGGAGGAAACAAAGTGAGTAAATACACTGTAATGCAAAAAAAAGAAGAAGTTGTAAGAAACTGGTATGAGATAGATGCAGAAGGAAAAGTACTTGGAAAATTAGCTACTGAAATCGCAGTAAGATTAATGGGTAAACATAAACCAAGCTACACACCGCACGTTGACGGAGGAGATTTTGTTATCGTATTAAACGCTGATAAAATCGCTGTAACTGGAAATAAATTATTAGACAAGAAATATTACAGACATAGTGGATATCCAGGTGGATTGAAAGTAAGAAGTTTAGAAGAAATGTTACAAAAACAACCTACTGAAGTAATCAGAAAAGCTGTAGAAAGAATGTTGCCTAAAAACAAATTAGGAAGCCAAATGATTAACAGATTGAGATTATTCACAGGATCTGAACATGCACATACAGCACAAAAAAACCAGAAAGAATAGAGTTATAGGAGGTAAATTTTCGTGGCAGAAAAAAATTCAATATTTAGGAACTGGAAGAAGAAAAAAACTTCAGTAGCAAGAGTAAGATTAGTACTAGGTGAAACTGGAGTGACAATTAACGGAAAAAGATATGAGAGAATATTTTTGGTGGAAGAGAAATCTTAGCTAAAAATCGTAGAACAACCATTAGAATTAACAGAAACTTTTAAACAAATTTGGAGTAAAAGTTAATGTAAACGGTGGAGGAAATACAGGTCAAGCAGGAGCTATCAGACACGGTGTTTCAAGAGCATTATTAGAAGCTGACGCTGAATTAAGAGGTGCTTTAAAAAGAAGCAGGATTCTTAACAAGAGATTCAAGAATGGTTGAAAGAAAGAAATACGGGAAAAAAAGAAAGCAAGAAGAAGTCCACAATTCTCAAAAAGATAATTGTATTTGTATTATTTTATATACCCTTGGAAACATTGGTTTTCAGGGGTTTTTTTATTTTACGAAATTTTATTAAAAGCTATTGAATATTTTTTTAAATTAAGATATACTATAATAAAGTTGCCTTAAAAACTGAACTCAAGCTATGACTATTTTACTCAAACCCTAAATAACAGTCCTATTTTTAAATAGGGTTCGAGTATATGATAAAAATTATTTTTAAAAAACTAAATTTATAAATCATAACTGTTTTACTAATAACTTTAAGAAGCTAGATAAGCATATTTTTTTGAAAGAAGGGATAAATAATGATAAAATTAATTGCAATTGACATGGATGGAACTTTGCTAAATGAAAAAAAACACATTGACAAGGCACAAAAGGAAGCTATTCACGAAGCGGTAGAAGCAGGAATAAAGATTGTACTTTTGCACTGGCAGACCTTTATATGGAATTTTGCCATTTTATGAGGAACTTGGATTATCAGAACTTGATTCAGAAGGATATGTTATTTTAAATAACGGCTGCTCTATTCATAAAACAAAAGACTGGGAACTGATTGACCAAGTAAATTTCACTTCTGATGATATTGATTATTTACATAAATTCTCTGAAGGTTATGATATAAATTTTACTTTGGTAAATGACTATTATTATTTCAACATAGGCAGAAAAACCTACAGATGAGCTTATTACAGATGCTGGATTTGTTTTTTTCAGATATTACAAATATAAGTCTTAAAGAAGCAAAAAAATGGAAAAACATAAAAATAATAAAAAAATAATGTTCCTTGGAAATCCTAACATAATGGCAGATTTTTCAAAAAAAGAAAATGAAAAATATTTTTAAAAAGATAAATATAGCAGTGTGCTAAGCCAGCCTTATGTTTATGAAATACTGCCAAAGGGAAATAATAAAGGAACTGGATTGAAAAAAACTTGCGAAAAAAACTGGGAATTAAGCAGGAAGAAATAATGGCAATTGGAGATGGAAATAACGATATTGAAATGTTTGAATATGCAAATTACAGTGTTGCAATGGAAAAATGGTACAGAACTTGCCAAAAAAAGGCTGCAAAGTATCAAACTGACAGCAATGAAAAATGATGGCGTAGCAAAAAGCAATTAGAAAAATATGCCTTGAACAATTCAAATTAATATTAGAATTATAATAAAAATAAATTTCATTAAAAAAAGAAATTAAAATAAAAATTATGAATATAATATAACCAAAAAAACAGTTAGTCATAAAAGTTTTAAGGTTATATTTTTTTTATAACCCGTTGATATTTCAATTTTTTTATAGTACAATATATGAGAGTTATATTTAATAATAAAAACTTAATGATTCTTTCAAAAAAATATTAAAAAAAGAAAGGGCTAAATTTTTATGAAAATTAAGGAAATAAAAAGAAAAAAATCAAAATTGGAATAGATAAAATTGGTTTTGCAATGCCAAAAATATTTTTCTCGATATACGGGATCTGGCACTTGGACGGAATGAAAATGAAAATAAGTTTGTAAAGGGGCTTATGCAAAGTGAAATGAGCATTTCAACAGTTACAGAGGATATTGTATCTCTTGGGGCTTCTGCCGCTGCACAGATTCTTGATGAAGAAGATAAAAAAAATATTGATATGGTTATTGTTGGGACAGAATCTGGAGTTGATCAAAGCAAGGCATCTGCTGTTTTTATTCATCATTTATTGAATATTCAGCCATTTGCACGATGTATCGAAATTAAGGAAGCCTGCTATGGTGCAACTGCCGCACTGAGTTTTGCAAAAAATTATATTGAAAAAAATAATGATGCTTCCGTTCTTGTAATTGCTTCAGATATTGCAAGATATGGAATTGACACTCCTGGGGAATCTACACAAGGTGCAGGAAGTGTAGCAATGTTAATAAAAAAAGATCCAGCAATTGCCGTAATAAATGATGAAAACGTATGTCAGACACGTGACATAATGGACTTTTGGCGTCCAAACTACTCGGATTTTCCATACGTAGATGGACATTTTTCAACAAAGCAGTATCTTGACTGCCTTACAACGACATTTGAAGAATATAAAAAAAGGTATAGTCAGAGTTTAGATGATTTTGATGCCTTCTGTTTTCATCTTCCATTTCCAAAACTTGGATTAAAGGCAATTAATTCAATTTTAGAGAAAAAAACATTGAAAAAGAAATAAAAAAATGACTTTCTAGAAAAAAATTTCACGCTTCAATAATCTATGGAAAAACGAGTTGGAAATATCTATACTGGCTCTCTTTATCTAAGTTTGCTGTCATTGCTTGAAAATTGCGTGAATTTAAATGGTGGTGACAAAATTGGGATGTACAGTTATGGAAGTGGCGCTGTTTGTGAATTTTTTAATCTAACTCTTGTAGAGGGATTTAAAAATCACTTGCGATGTGATAGGTTAAATGACTTTGAAAAATAGAAAACAATTGTCAATGGAAGAATATGAGAATATGTTTTTTTGAAAAAAATAGTTTTTAGATGAGGAAGAAACTGTGATTTTTTTCAAATAATAAATTTATTCAGGAAAGTGATAATTCATTTGTTCTTGCAAAAATTGAAAAATCATAAAAGAGTTTATAAAAAAATTAAATGAATAAATTAAAAATTATTATGAAGCGACTGAAAGGAATTAATCTTAAACTATGAAAAAAATGAAAATAAAGAAAAAAATAAAAAAATTAAACTGGCTTGGATTTCAAAAAAAGGAACGGCTTGAAAGAATACAGATGTTAAAGGAAAATGGCTTTTTTTAAGTGATGAATTTGAACAAATTTTTGAAAAAAAGAACGAAAAACTTGCCGCTTGAAACTTCAAATCAGATGGCTGAAAAATGGAATTGGAACATTTGCTTTTACCGTTTAGCATTGCTCCAAATTTTATCGTTGATGGAAAAGACTATGCTGTTCCGATGGTTACAGAAGAGCCTTCTGTTGTAGCCGGATGCAGTTATGCAGCTAAAATTATTGGAAAATCTGGCGGTTTTACGACAGAAATTTTGAACAGAAAAATGATTGGACAAGTTGCATTGTATGAGATTCTGGACTTTGACAATGCGATTTCAATAGTTTTAAAAAATAAAAATGAACTTTTGAAAATTGCAAATGAAGCTTATCCGTCAATTGTGGCACGTGGCGGCGGTGCAATTGATATTGAAGTTAGAAATATTGATGAATTTTTGGTTGTTTATCTGATTGCCGATGTGAAGGAGGCTATGGGGGCGAATATTTTAAATACAATGCTTGAGGCTATAAAAACTCCGCTTGAAAACATTACGAATGGAAAAAGCCTAATGGCAATTTTATCAAATTATGCGACTGAATCTCTCGTAAAAGCTAAATGTGAAGTAAATATAAAACTTCTTAGCAGCTCAATGGAAACATCTATCGAAACTGCAAAAAAAATCGAACTTGCAAGCAAATTTGCAAAACTTGATGTTTACCGTGCAGCAACTCATAATAAAGGAATTTTCAATGGAATTGACGCTGTGGTAATTGCAACTGGAAATGACTGGCGTGCGATTGAAGCTGGCGGAAATGCCTTTGCTGCAAAAAATAGCAAATATGAAGGACTTACAACTTGGACTTTTGATGAAAGCGAAAATAAATTAAAGGGCGAACTTACTCTTCCAATGCCGATTGCAAGTGTAGGCGGCTCAATAGGGCTAAATCCAAGTGTAAAAGCTGCATTTAATATTTTGGGGAATCCCAATGCGAAAACTTTGGCAAGTATTATCACTTCTGTTGGACTTGCTCAAAATTTTTGCTGCAATAAAAGGCACTCGTTACAACTGGAATACAGCATGGACATATGAAATTGCAAGCTCGTTCTCTGGCATTGCTTGCTGGTGCTAAAGGAAAGGAAATTGACATTGCCGTAGAAAGACTTTTGGAAAGCGGAAAAAGCATTAATTTGGAAAATGTAAAGGAAATTTTGGAAAAAATAAAATAAGTAAAAAAAGAAAGAGGTAGTTTAATCGCTACCTCAATTTTTTAATATTATAACCTAAATTATTACATCATTCCTGGCATTCCCATTCCACCTGGCATTCCACCAGCTGGTGCTTCTTCCTTTTCATTTCCAACTGCAACTTCTGTTGTTAATAATACTGAAGATACTGAAACTGCATTTTGGATTGCAGAACGTGTTACTTTGGCTGGATCAATAATTCCAGCTTTTACCATATCTACATATTCTTCTTTTGCTGCGTCAAATCCTATTCCATTTTCAGAATTTCTTACTTTTTCAATTACAACGCCTGCATCAATTCCTGCATTGATAACAATTTGTCTAAGAGGTGCAGATAGCGCTTTTTTCACAATTTCCACTCCAAGCCCTTCTTCGCCTTCCAATTTAAAGTCTTCAATATCTTTTGCAATTTGAATTAAGATTGTTCCACCACCTGGCACGATTCCTTCTTCCACAGCGGCTTTTGTCGCATTCAAGGCATCTTCAATTCTTAATTTTCTTTCCTTCATTTCAGTTTCAGTCGCAGCCCCAACTTTTATTACAGCTACTCCGCCAGATAATTTTGCAAGTCTTTCCTGCAATTTTTCCTTATCATAATCAGAAGTTGTTTCAGCAATCGCATTCTTAATTTGCCCAACTCTTGCTTGAATTTCTTCTTTTGCTCCCAATCCATCTACGATAACTGTATTATCTTTAGTAATTCTAACCTTTTTAGCTTGCCCTAATAAATTAATATCAGCATTTTCAAGTTTTATTCCCTTTTCTTCAGAAATAACTTCTCCACCAGTCAAAATCGCAATATCCTGTAACATAGCCTTTCTTCTATCTCCAAATGCGGGAGCTTTTACAGCAGCCACATTCAATGTTCCACGAAGTTTATTTACAACAAGAGTCGCAAGTGCTTCACCTTCCACATCTTCTGCAATTATCAACATAGGTCTTCCAGTTTCAACTGTCTTTTCCAAAACCGGCAATAATTCCTTCATATTTGCAATCTTTTTATCTGTAATCAAGATAAATGGATTATCCATTTCTACAACCATTCTTTCAGAATCTGAAACCATATAAGGCGATAAGTATCCATTGTCAAACTGCATTCCTTCCACAACTTCTAAAGTCGTATCCAAAGAACGTGCTTCTTCCACAGTAATAACTCCAGATTCTCCAACTTTTTCCATAGCTTGCGCGATTAATTGACCAATTTCCACATCTCCTGCTGAAATCGCCCCAACTTGTGCAATTTCTTCATTTGATTCAACCTTTTTAGCTCTTTTTGTAAGTTCTTCGATTACTTTTTTAGAAGCAACTTCCATTCCACGTCTTATGAAAACAGGATTTGCTCCAGAAGCTACCATTTTTAGCCCTTCCTTAATTAAAGCCTGTGCCAGTACAGTCGCAGTAGTTGTTCCATCTCCAGCCACGTCATTAGACTTTGTAGCCACTTCCTTCACAATTTGCGCACCAAGATTTCAATTGGATCTTTAAGCTCAATTTCCTTTGCGATTGTAACACCGTCATTTGTAATCATCGGTGCTCCAAATCCTCTATCTAGCACTACATTTCTACCTTTTGGTCCAAGTGTAATTTTCACGGCATCAGCCAATGTATCCACTCCAACTTCAAGTGATTTTCTCGCATCTTCATTAAATTTTATTATTTTTTTCCCATTTTTAATTTCTCCTTCTAAATTTTTGTAAATTTTTTTATTATAAAGTTTGTTACTTATATTTTTTTAGATTTGTCAGATTCATTATTCAACAATTGCTAAAACATTATCTTTTTCTAAAAATCAAGTAATTTTTCTTCTCCATCTTTAACTTCTGTTCCAGAATATTTTTCAAAAATTACTTTATCCCCAACTTTAATATCCTCAACTTTTTGCCCCAATCGTCAAAAACTTCTCCTATTATCGGCTTTTTCCTTAGAAGCAGTCCCTAGCAACACGATTCCACTTTTTGTAACTTCTTCCTGTTCTGTCTGTTTTTATTAAAACTCTTTCTCCCAATGGTTTAATTATCATTTTGTCCTCCTAAAGTCATTTATTTTCATCTTTTTTTATATTTTTTTAAATAAAAAAATTTCCGAATTTATATTTTGAAAATTTTAGCACTCTATAACTTTAAGTGCTAACAATATAATAATACATTTTTGAAGATTTTGCAAGCCTTTTTTTAAAAAATTTTTTTATTTTTATTTTGTATTTTTATAATAAAATGCCCATAATTCCTGAAACTATTAAAAAAATTTTTTAATTTTTTTGCTTAAAAATATCCACAAAAGAATTCTCCTGTTACTTTATATAAAAAAATAATTTTTTTAAAAAAATAAGTACAAAAAAACTGTAAAAAGTATGGTATAATAATATATACAAAAAAATTTTTTTTTAAATAATAAGTATAAATTAAAAATATAAAAAGTAAAGGAAGGTAAAAATAAAAAAATAATGCAAAAAAATTTGAAGATTTTTGGATTAAGTATAGAAATGCTTAATGCTTTGAGTAAAAAAGGATTTGAGGAGCCAAGTGAAATACAAAAACTGGTAATCCCTGAATTACTAAAGGAAAGAACACATTTAATAGGACAGGCGCAAACAGGAACAGGAAAGACTGCCGCATTTGGTATTCCAATTTTAGAAACAATTGAAGCGGATAAAACAGTTAGAGCTTTAATTTTAGCACCGACAAGAGAACTTGCCAATCAAGTTGCTGATGAAATTTATTCATTAAAGGGTGAAAAGGACTTAAAGGTTCTTGCAGTTTATGGTGGAGCTTCTATTGAAAATCAAATAAAAAAATTAAAGTCTGGAGTTGACATTGTCGTTGGAACACCTGGGCGTGTTATGGACTTAATGAGAAAGAAAATCTTAAAAGTTGATCAACTAGACTATTTTGTTCTAGATGAAGCTGATGAAATGCTTAACATGGGATTTTTAGAAGATATTGAAGCAATTTTGGAAAAAACTAATGATGAGAAAAAAATGCTATTCTTTTCCGCTACAATTCCAAAAAGCAATTATGGCTATTGCTAAAAAATTTATGCCAGAACATAAATTATTAAAAGTTGCCAAAAAAGAACTTACAACTAATTTGACTGAACAAATTTATTATGAAGTTAAACAAGAAGATAAGTTTGAAGCATTGTGCAGAGTTTTAGATTATGAACAAGATTTTTATGGAATTGTATTCTGCCGTACAAAATCAGAAGTTGATGATGTTACAAATAAATTGAAAGCTAGAAACTATGATGCTGAATGTATTCACGGAGATATTACTCAAGCTCTTAGACAAAAAGCTCTTGATTTATTCAAGAAAAAAATATTGACAATATTAGTTGCGACAGATGTTGCTGCACGTGGAATTGATGTAAGCAACCTGACACATGTTATAAACTACTCTATCCCGCAAGAAGCTGAATCTTACGTTCACAGAATTGGAAGAACAGGACGTGCTGGACAAAAAGGTGTAGCAATAACTTTCGTAACTCCAAGAGAAGCAAGCAAACTTGCTCAAATTAAACGTATTACAAAAAAACAGAAATCAAAAGAGAACATATTCCAAATGTTGAAGAAATTTTAGAAGCTAAAAAAGAAGCGCTGCTTGCTTATGTGGATGAAATTATAATGGAAAACGACTTTGACACATATTCAGAACTTGCCCAAAGGCTTATGGATGGAAGAGATGCCAAGCAGGTTCTAGCCTCTGTATTAAGACACGTTTATGAAGATGAATTCTTGCCTGAAAACTATAATGAAATAACAGATGTAAAAGTTAAAATTGATGATAAGACAAGATTATTTATTGCTCTTGGAAGTAAAGACGGCTATAATGTTGGAAGATTGCTTGACTTGTTAAACAAAAAGGCAAAAACTCCAGGAAGAAAAGTAAAAGATGTAAAAATTATGGATAAATACTCTTTCATAACAGTGCCATTACAAGAAGCAGAATACATAATGAGAGCTTTGAATTCCAAAAAGATGCAAAACCGCTTGTTGAAGAAGCTACTGGAAGTAGAAACGGCGGTGGAGAAAAAAATCTGGTAAAAAAATCAGACAGAAGAAGAGACAGAAAGGGAAGAAAAAAATCTTCTGACAAAAAAATCTGGTAAATCTGGTAAAAAAATCAGATAAATCTTCTAAAGGTAAAAAAAGATAAAAAAACAAGAAAAAGTAAAAAAATAATATAAAAAAACAAAAACTCAGAAGATAAACTTATTTTCCGAGTTTTTTTATTTTTTTCTAAATATTTAAATTACTTTTTACTAATTTCCATTATTTGGATTAGTCCTGTATTCCTTCAGCAATTCATCATTTTTCCATAATAAACGGCTTAGCCACAGGCTGTCCCCATGCAGTATCATATTTATTCATCAAATAGTCGTTAAGTTCTGTCCGATTGTTAAATTTTAAAAACCTGATAAGGCTGTTGAAATGCCAATTTTTTTCAACGAACAATAACTTTCCATCCTTTTCAGGAATTAAAAATCCCAACATGCCCTATAAACAGGATATTTTCTTCAGGATCATCATTAAAATGGAAAAAAATACAGAAATCATTGATATTTTACTATTTTTATCAAACTTAATTCCCCGCTCTTTCCAGGCATTTTTTTCACATTTTTCAGCATGAACTCTCACATCCTTAGTCATCTTTGTCGGAATTTCTGAAAAATAAATTAATAAATTTATTCTCTTCATTTTTGAGAAAACAGCTTAAACGGCATATTCTTCAATGATTCTATATCCATAAAAAAGCATTTCCCCAGTTTTTTTACAACTGGCTTTTTCCATTTTTATATAATTTTTTTCATCAATGTGAATGCTGTTATCCGACAGTTAAATCCAGGAAAAATTTTTATTCTTTTTGTCCCAAATTTTCTGTATCGCCACTTCATCATAAATTGGATTTATATTTTTTTAGAATTAATAAATCCTGACTTTATCAAATCTTTATTTTCAGTCGCTTCATTATAGTAATTTACACTTTTCAAAAAAGATCTATATTATTAGAATCAACCCCTGCATTTTCCAAGCTTTCCTTAATCTCATCCTGAGCCATCTTATCTGCTATATTTGAATAATTTATGCTTTTTAAATATTCCTTTTTCTGTTTTTTTGAATTTTTTTATATTTTTCAGCAGCACTCTGTTTTTTTATATTGCTCTTTTTCGATACTATTTTCATTGGAACAGCTTAATACAAATATAATTGCTGCTAAAAATCAATAACATTTTTTTACTTTTTCATTTTAATCACCATTTTAATAAATATTTTTTTATTTTACAATTTAATATTTGAAATTAAGATTTATTATTTACATTAAAACTTTTTGCTATTATTTGTAAAATAATTTTTATTTTAGTGAAACTGAGATTTTCAAATCTTCCATATCATTTTGAGCTGTCTTATTATCAGAATCTTTATCTTCAGCTAATTCCAAATACAAATATTTTTCCATCTTTCCTTCCACATTTTCATCATCTATCTTATCACTTGTATATATTTTAGAAACTTCTCTATTTACTTTTTGTTTCAGTTGTATTAACGATTGGTTCATCATTTTTTTATCTTCTGTATTTTTAGAAATATTTTTTTGGGTAACTGTAACTGCATTTTTTTGACAATTTTTTTCATTTTTGATGGACTTATCAAATTCAATAACTACAGCTTTTACTTTTTTTACCTGAACCTTTGTTCTCAGTTACTGTCGTTACATTTTTTTACATTATTTACACTCAGATTTCCCTTGTCTGCAATTTTTTTATATCAATATGATTATCCTTACTTTCTGTCAATATCACAAGCCCAACTAGCATAATCAAAGCTCCAAGCACTGCATTTCCTAAACTTTTCATTTTCATAACGTTTCCTCCTATTCTTAAAATATTTTATATTTAATTACCTTATTAATTTATTTTTTTCTATTATACATCACATTTTTTTGTCAAAATTTTGTTTTTTTCCTAAAAACCTTTTTAATTTCCCAGTATTTTTACAGAGAATCAAAAATTTTTATTATAAAATAAAAGGAATTACCTTAAACCAGTTAAAATAAATTCCTTTTATCATTTTTAGTTATTAAGACTTTAATATTTAAAAAATTTATTATATGAAATAATTTTATAAATTATAAACTAAACAAGTCTATTTTTACTTTTTGAAACTCATCGACTTTTTTTCATAAGACTGTCCCATAATTTATTTCCTTCTTGAACTGCCTGTTGTCCCAATTCGCTGTTTTTAACATCATTTATGCTCTTTTTCAATGCCGCTTCAATGCACTAAGCATTTTTTTCAACATCAATTTGTTTTTGAAGAATACAATTCTTTACCCTTTTGAAGTAATTTTTGGACATTCCTTGTCAAATGTCGCATCTCCAGTTGGATTACATTTTTGTATTTTTTTAAATAAGTTACTAGATTTTTTTACATTGTCCAAAAGCCTTTTTCGCCATTTCTAATTCCTTCGCCTGTATCCTTTTTTTCAAAAACTTTTTCTTTAACATATCCATCAAAGCTTGATGTATTTCTTTCACTATCTGCAAACATTTTATCAATTCTAGCTTGCTCCCTTTTTACATTTTCCTGAACTTGCGCATCATTCGGGTTTGAAATTATGTTATTTTGAATAACTGGTGTTCCTTGATTTTGTCGATTCTGATCCTGCTGGTTTTGATCCTGATTTTTGGTTTTTGGTTTTTGATTCTGATCAGTTGTTATATTTGCCATTGTCCGCTTCAGATTGCTGTTGAGCGCTCATATTATCTGAATTTTTCATTATTATATAAATAAATATTATAAAATCCTCCTCCTAAAAGAGCTATAAGTGATAAATAAAACAAGCCTTCAATAACTTTATCATTCGTCGTTTTGGCATCTCTTACTTTTCCAATAGCCTCATTTTTCCCAAGTCCTTGTTCTTCCATATATTCTTTCATCAATTTCCTATTTTCAATTCCCTTTTTCACATAAGGAATTCCTGTCGCAATAACGACAACTAATGCAAATATTACAAAATAACATCATAACTGCTCCTTCTTTTTACTTTTTAAATTTTTTTATACTAAACTCCATTTAACTATATTTTTTTATTTATTTACCAAAAAAATCATTCTTTTTGTTAAAAAAACATTTATGACAATTCTACTTTATTTAAATGAAGAATATTATTAAATTTAAGATTTTTAATCAAAAAGATACAAATCCATATACAGCAAGGGTTCTTGCTTGTATAACTGACTCTATGCCTTTCTCCCTTTTTTTATTAGCACTGTATCTCCTTTTCCTAATTGTAGTTTCATATCATTAGTATTTTTTTATGTTTTTTTATTATATTTTCATTTGCATTAAAATTTTTTTATCTTCACAGCTTCTATTTCTATAATATTCAATTTCAGCATTCCCTGAATCAAAAATTACAAATTCATTTTTATCAGATTCCTGCCAACCTGTCACTTGTCCAGTCGAAATAATTTTTCTCAATTTTCACATTCTCATTTTCAGTCAAAAATTTTTACAACTTCTTTTCTCTCAGATAAATCCTTTAAATCAAAAAAATATTTATCTTTTCCATTTTATTTCCATTTTCAATTTCATTTTATTTCACTTGTCCCCATTTATTTCTCCCCTTTTTACATAAAACCTTATTTTTAAAAATTTACGATAAAAAAATTTGACTTTCTTAAATATAACTTAAATGAATTAACCTATTTATTTTTCTTTTCACGCTTCTGAAATATCAATAAATTTATATTCCTTGTTACCCTTTGCAGCTACAGCCTTTTTCTTCTTTTTCCAGCTCCAAAAACACGTTTTGCTATCTTATCTTGCTTTTCAATCAAGTCATCCAGTTTTATAATGTAAATCTTCAATTATAATTTCATTTTTTTAAATTAACTTTATAATCATTTTCAGATTTTCTTCTATCCATTTTCTTTTTATTTTGATTAAAAAAACAATAAGTGAACAAAAAAATCAATACTACAAACGACAAAATCACATTCATTATAACAAATGAATACGGATTAAACTTGTCTGCTAAAAGAAAAAAACAACATCTATTAAAGTCCACGCCAACAAAAAAATATCCCCATAAAAAGCAATGAATTTCCCACTTCCCACAAAATTTAAAAACTTTATATGAAAACTGTTTCTTCTCACTTTCTTCTTCCTTTATAACTTTTTGAAACTTTTTTTGTTCCAACAACATGTGTATGATTTCTTCCCTTTTTCATCTCATCATCCACATTTTTAGCATATTTTTTTAATACTTCTTCTTTTTAACTTTAGATTCATTTTCCAAATTATCTTTATTTAATTCCACATCCTTTTTACCCTACTGGAAGCTACATTTCTATTTATCACTCTTCCATTTTGTTCTTCAATCCTGCTTTTCAATTCTGACTTCCCTCCTTATCGAATTTTAAATCATCCAATAAATTAAATGATATTAATATTTAAATACGTTATTCCATTTAAATTCAATCTTAAACTAGTTTTATTATTATAATACCATTTTTCAAGAGAAAAAAATACAAGCATTACATAAAAAATAAAATTTTCCAATTTTTGAAATATCTGAAAATATTTTTTTCAAACTTTAGGATTTTTGCTATAATTGATAAAAAAAGTAAATATGCTAACTAAAATTATTTTTTTCATAAAAAAATTAAATATTTATTCTATCTCTTATTTAAATTATACAACAAATCCATTATGAGAATCTTATGTTTTTCTTCACTAATCTTGCATATTATAAAAAAATAATAGTATAATTACTCTATATAAAAAAATGATAAAAAAAGAAAAAAATAGAAAGAGGTATATTATGAACTATAAAAAGTACAGAGAAATTAATCCCAATAATATAAAAAGTTCCACTTTTGCAGCACTTCATGGACTTTGCGAAGATGGAGGATTGTATATTCCAGAAAAAAATTGCCAAATGTGAAATTGACTTGCGAAGAATTGAAAGACTTATCTTATCAAGAAATTTCAGAAAAAAATTATAAAATTATTTTTTTACAGAATTTTCAGATGAAGAAATAAAAACTGCTATAAATAATGCTTATAACAGCACAACTTTTAACGACAAAAACATTGTTCCAGTTTACAAATTAAATGATAAAGTGAGCTTTGGAGAATTATTTCACGGAAGAACATTGGCATTTAAAGATTTGGCTTTATCACTTTTCCCATATTTACTTCTTTTGAGTAAAGAAAAACAAAAAGAAGACAAAAAAATCTTAATTTTGGCAGCAACTTCTGGAGATACTGGAAAAGCAGCACTTGAAGGATTTAAAGATGTTGATGGAATTAACATTGTCGTTTTTTATCCAAAAAATGGAGTTAGTCCAATGCAAGAAGAACAAATGAGAAAACAGCTTGGAAACAATGTGGAAATCGTTGCAATTAACGGAAATTTTGACGATGCTCAAAGCGCTATAAAAGTGATTTTTTCAAGCGATGAATTTAAAAAATATGCAAATGAACACGATGTTATGTTTTTCAAGTGCAAATTCAATTAATATTGGAAGATTATTCCCGCAAATTATATATTATGTGACAACTTATGTAAATTTGGTAAATGCTGGAACAATTAAAGCTGGGGAAGAATTTAATGTAGTAGTTCCAACTGGAAACTTTGGAAATATTTTAGCAGGGTTTATTGCAAAAAAACTTGGAATACCAATCAAAAAATTTATTTCAGCTTCAAACAAAAACAAAGTTTTAGCTGACTTTTTCCAAACAGGAACATATAACAAAAACAGAGACTTTTATGCAACAAACTCACCATCAATGGACATTCTTCTTTCATCAAACTTTGAAAGATACTTATATTATGCGTTAAATGAAGACAGCAAGAGAGTAAGTGAATTAATTAAAAACTTACTTTCAGGTGGAGAATTATCGGTAAGCGACAAAGAACTAAAAAATATTCAAAATGAATTTTACGGAGAATTTGCAAATGATGATGAAACTGTAAGTGCAATTAAGGAAATTTATGAAAATTACCACTATTTAATGGATCCTCACACAGCTGTTGCCTATTCAGTTTACGAAAAACTGGATGAAAAATATTTGGACAAAGACATTCACACTGTAATAATGTCAACTGCTCATCCATTTAAGTTCCCAGCTCCAATTGCAAAAGCATTGGGAATTAACGACACAAAAGAACCTTATGCAATTTTGGATGAAGTATCAGAAATTACTGGAGTGAGATTCCCTGAAAAATTGACCGAAGTTAGAAATTCTGAAATTAGATTTTCAGATGTAATTGATAAGGGTGATATTCAGGATTTTGTGAAAAATATATAAAAGATTTGAAATAAAGATTAATTTTATTTAATAAATCCAATTTTCAGATTGAAAAATTATTGAAAAAAATAATATAAAAAGAGTCGTAATTTAAACGGCTCTATTTTTGAAATATTATATAACAAGGGGCTTAACCCCTTGCTAAAAAATCTATTATTTAAATAAGTATTATTAAATTTATGCTTTTTCAGCCATCATATCCTTAACTTTCATAAGCCTTGTGATACTTGATCTTTCATTTTCATCAAGTTTCATCTGGATATAACGGATTGTTTCTTCAAGTTGAGGAATTGTCATATATTCCAGTGCATTTACACGACGTCTTGTCTTTTCCACTTCATCTGCCATAAGCTGACAAGCCTTTTCTATTTCCGCCAGTTCAAGCAAATCTTTCATTACTTGATTTAAGCCATCAACAGCGTCATCTAGGTCAGCAGAAGTTTGAGCATATCCATAAGGATAGTTTACTTCCCTACTTTCCATATCCTTATTAAAAGTCATTTGAGGCACAATTACACTCATTACATTTTTAGTTTCTATATTTACAGAAAGTTTATCTTCTGAATAGGCAATGGCATTTTCCAGCATTTCATCAGACATTACTCCCCTTGCAAGAAGAAAATCCTTAAATGAATCTTGTAACTTTCCTTCAACTTCTACACGTAACTTTCTATTTTGTTTTACCAAAATAATAAATTGCCGCATAAGTTCATCTTGCTTGTCCTTTAACAGTTTATGTCCACTTTTAGCAGTTTTTAGACGTGTCTTTAAACGGCTTAACTCCATTCTTGTAGGATTTACATTTAATCTTGCCATAGTCTATTCATCTCCTGCAGGTAAATATTTTTCCAAATATTCATCTCTAATTCTTTTCAACTCTGTTCTTGGTAATATTTTTTTAGTAAATCCCATCCTAAATTTAATGTATCTTCAATAGTTCTGTTATTATCAAACCCTTGAGCCACATATTGTTCCTCAAATGCTGTTGTAAATTTAACAAATGCTTTATCAGTTTCAGACAATGCTGATTCTCCCAAAATTACAGCCAGTTCTTTAGCTTCTTTACCGGCTGCATAAGCTGCAAATAATTGGTTCATTGTATCCGCATGATCTTCCCTTGTCTTCCCTTTTCCAATTCCTTTATCCTTCAATCTTGAAAGTGACGGCAAAACATCAATTGGAGGCATCAAATTTTTGTTTATATAAATCTCTTGATAAAATTATTTTGCCGCTCTGTAATATATCCAGTCAAATCTGGAATTGGGTGAGTCTTATCATCTTCAGGCATTGTTAAAATAGGTATTTGCGTAATTGATCCTTCACGCCCTTTAATTCTTCCCGCTCTTTCATAAATTGTTGACAAGTCAGTATATAAGTATCCTGGATATCCTCTTCTTCCTGGAACCTCTTTTCTTGCCGCCGACACTTCACGCAATGCTTCACAATAGTTAGTCAAGTCAGTCAAAATTACAAGTACATGCATTCCTTTTTCAAATGCCAAATATTCTGCACAAGTAAGTGCCATTTTTGGTGTAGACAGACGCTCAATTGCTGGATCATTAGCCAAATTCATAAACAATACTGCTCTATCTATTGCCCCAGTTTTTATAAAATCTTCCGTAAATGTTTGAGCTTCTTCAAATGTAATCCCAATCGCTCCAAATACTACCGCAAATTTAGAATCTGTTCCCAAAACTTTTGCCTGTCTCGCGATTTGCAGTGCTAATTCTGCATGTGGAAGTCCTGAACCAGAGAATATTGGTAATTTTTGTCCTCTAACAAGAGTATTTAGCCCATCAATTGCAGAAACTCCAGTTTGGATAAATTCTGACGGATAATCACGGGCAACTGGATTTATAGCTGTTCCGTTAATATCCAATGTCTTTTCAGGAATAATTTTTGGTCCATTGTCTTTTGGACGTCCAAGTCCATCAAATACACGTCCAATCATATCTTCAGACACTCCAAGTGAAAGCGGTCTACCAAGAAATCTAACTTTTGAATCTTTCAGGTTAATTCCAGCTGAATTTTCAAATAATTGAACGACAGCCTTATCTCCATTTACTTCAAGCACACGCCCACGACGAAGTTCTCCCTTTTGAGTTTCAATTTCAACAAGTTCTTCATATTTGATTCCTTCAACACCTTCAACCATCATCAATGGTCCTACAACTTCCTTAATAGTTTTATATTCCTTAAGCATTTGCTACACCTCCTTTATTTACAAGTTCATCTATTCCTTTTTCCAATTCCTTTGCCACTTCATCAATTTTATTTAATTCAGCTTCAGGCAAATATTTTGCTCTCGCAATTCTTTCTCTCACTGGCATTGCTACAATTTCATTTAAATAAGCGCCATTTTCAAGCCCTCTTAACCCTTCATCATAAAATTTCAATACTAAATCGAGCATTTTATCCTGTTTTTCAAGCGAAGTATAAGTATCTGACTCCATAAACGCATTTTGCTGCAAATAATCTTCTCTTATTGATTTTGCAACTTCCAGTTTAAGCTGATCCTTTTCTGATAAAGTATCTTTACCAACTAATCTAACAATTTCCTGCAAACTGTTTTCCTCTTGCAGCAATGACATTGCACGGGCTCTATTTCTAGAAAACTCAGGTCCTACATTTTGATTCATCCAATTATCAACTTTTGCTTGATACAATGAATAAGAATTTAACCAGTTAATCGCAGGGAAATGACGTCTATATGCTAAATTAGCATCTAGTCCCCAGAATACCTTAACAATACGAAGTGTAGCCTGTGATACCGGCTCTGAAATATCCCCACCTGGAGGTGAAACTGCTCCAATAACTGTCAATGCTCCTTCTCTTCCATCTTGTCCAAGACAAATTACTTTTCCTGCTCTTTCATAAAATTCTGCGGCTCTTGAACCTAAATAAGCTGGGTATCCTTCATCTCCTGGCATTTCTTCAAGCCGTCCAGACATTTCCCTAAGTGCTTCCGCCCATCTTGAAGTAGAATCAGCCATTATTGCCACAGAATATCCCATATCTCTAAAATATTCTGCAATTGTAATCCCTGTATAAATACTTGCCTCTCTGGCTGCAACCGGCATATTTGAAGTATTTGCTATAAGTACAGTTCTCTTCATTAATGATTGTCCAGTTTTTGGGTCAATTATTTCTGGAAATTCCATAAGAACGTCTGTCATCTCATTTCCACGTTCTCCACACCCTACATAAACTATAATTTCAGCATCTGCCCATTTAGCCATTTGGTGTTGCACAACTGTTTTTCCAGATCCAAAAGGTCCTGGCACACAAGCAGTTCCACCTTTAGTTACAGGAAAAAATGTATCAATTACCCTTTGTCCTGTAATTAATGGAGCTTCTGGATTTAATTTCTGTTTATATTTTCTTCCACGTCTTACTGGCCATTTTTGCATCATTTGAACTTCTACATCACCTTTTTCAGTTTTAATAACTGCAATTGTGTCAACTACTGTGTAACTTCCACTTTTAATAGTTTTCAAAGTTCCTTTAATTCCAGCCGGCACCATAATTTTATGATTTACAACAGAAGTTTCCTGAACTGTTCCTAAGACGTCACCAGTTTCAACTATCGCTCCAGCTGATAAAACAGGTTCAAATTCCCATTTTTTTTCTCTATTTAAAGGCTTAACCTCTACTCCTTTATCCAAAAAGTCCCCTGCTATTTCCTGATATTCCTTTAACGGACGTTGAATCCCATCAAACATCGCTTCAATAAGCCCAGGTCCCAATTCAACACTTAAAGGCTCTCCAGTTGTGAAAACCTCTTCTCCTGGTCCAATTCCCGATGTTTCTTCATATACTTGAATAGAAGCCTGATCGCCTCTCATTTCAATAATTTCACCTATCAATTTTTTCTCTGAAACTCTTACCACGTCATACACATTGGCATTTTTCCATACGCTTCTGCAACAACAAAGAGGCCCAGATACTTTTATTATTTTTCCTGTTTTCAATGAATTTCTCCTTTCATCTAAAATATGTTCGATCCTATTGCCTTTTCAACGTATTCGTCTATCTTTTTAAGTCCAATTCCTAGACTTCCCTGATTATTCGGAATCAAAATAACAGCTGGAAGCACTTCACGATTGTATCTTTCAATAGTATTTTCAACTAATGTGGCAATTTGCTCTGTTACAAAGATAATGCCATAGTCATTGCTTGCCATTTCATCAATTGTACTTCTGGCTTCTTCCTTTGTAATGACTGGATACACATCAATTCCCAATGCCTTAAATGATAAAATAGAATCCTTATCTCCAACTACACCTATTTTATGCATAAGTTTCACGCAACCTTTCCCTTATTTTATCCGAACTTATGTTGTTAATCTTGCTTACCATTATCATTCTGACTGCATTAATTTCACGCTCTTTTGCAACTAGATATGTAAATAACGGTTCTGGTCCAAATACAACATATTTTTGATTCTTTATTTAATTCCATTAAATAATTATCAGAAATTTTCTCAAGTTCCGATAATCTTTTTGTTTCACTAAATGTTTCTAACCCTTTTGCCAGATACATTCCCAATTTTTCTTTCTTGAACTTATTCAAAATAGTATCTATATTATCATTTATTGAAGCGACAATTTTACTTTTTGAAATTGTTCCACCTTCAAAAATAACAGTTTCAAGAATCTCGCATCACGATTTTTGCTTTTTGAACTCTAAAGCAAAAGTTATCATATTCTGAAAGTCAATCAATCCTTCAACATAATCAGTAATAACTTTTACATCAATTTCTTTTGCTAAACGTGATAAATTTCTAAAGTAATGCTTGTCTACAAGTATATCAATTCTTTGCGGATTATGATTTTCTTCAAAATCTTTTTGAACTTCAACAATTGCCTCTATTATTTCCCTTTGGCAAATCATTACTTTTGCAGCTCAAATTTTTGTTTTAAATTTTCCAGCATCAATCGTTCCAGCCTGCATAAGCAAATTTGAAAAAAATCTTTTCCCTGTTATTTTTACTTTTTTTAATAATACTTTCAAATTATGATAATCATACTTCAAAGATAAAATATCAACAATCGCAGTATTTTTAACCATTTTTCTCACAATTGAAAATACCCGCTCTGTTTCCCTTTTCAGTATTGTTTCATAATCTTGACTACCATGAATATCAGCCATATCTTGAGAATATTCTGTTTCTCCCAATAATTTTAGCACTTCTTCAGGGAGTTTCGGCTTCTATCATTCTTTCCAGCCTATTTCTAGTTAAAGCCTCTTTTTCCAGTACCCTAATAGTTACGACACTCTGTCCGTAATCCATTCTATCCATCTTTTTTTCTCCCTTTACTGATTCATTTTTAGTCGCATGTACAAAGTTATAATTTTTACTGATACAGCATTTAATTTTTATTTTTATCATTTTAAATGTTATTATTTTTCAGCTTTTTAATTTTTACTTTTTACAATTAACTCTCAATTTATTTTTTTATGTTGAGACCTATTTTTTTAATTTATACTAAAAAAATATTAATTTTTATTATTCAGCTTTCTAGTTATAAAAATAAACCTGTTATGAAAATAAAAGTTTTGAAATTTCAACTTCAGTTCATCCCTCATAAAGTCCAGTTTCACTTCAAAGTGTAATTTTCCTGAATCCCATTTTCTTCAATAATAAATCCTGAAGTTACAAACTCATTTCCCTTTACTTTTTGCACCTGAAATTCCTTTTTAACTTTTCCCACAAATTCTTTTTACAATTAGCTCTTTCCCAGTTATAGTTTTTTTATCAATATTTTTATTCAAATAATTAATATATATCATCCATATTAACAAGTTTTGTTTTTAATTTATCTATAACTTTATCAATTACAGCCTGCTTTGCTTCCAGCTTTTTATTTCTAGCCTTTAAATTAGCGCTTGACTTAATTCTTTCAGAAAGAAGTTCACGATCTCTTCTTGCATTTTCAAGAACAGTTTCTTTTTTTGCATTAATTTTTCTTTATTTCAAGATCATATTTATGTTGCGCCTTTTCCTGTGCATCTTTTACAATTTTGTCTGCCTGTGCTTTAGCATCAGCTAATATTTTTGATGTTAAATTATCTAAATTAGACATATTTTCTCCTTCTTTGCTTTTTTATGTCATATTTAATTCTTTTTATTTCTTTTATAAAATAAAACTAGAATTTTGCCAATAACATAATTGAAACAACGAATGCCAACAATGCATAAGTTTCAACCATTACCGCATAAATAATACCTTTTGTATTTTGTTCTTCATTTTTAGCAAGCAAGCTAATACCAGAAGCTGCAACTCTACCTTGTGCAATAGCTGATCCATATCCTGCAAATGCAATTGGTAAACAAGCCATTAAAATTCCTAATCCAGTTTGTATTGGCATTTCAGGTTTTAATTTTCCTAACACCATAAGTCCGATAACAAATCCATATAATCCTTGTGTACCTGGCAATAATTGCAATACTAACGATTTACCAAACTTTTCAGGTTCTTCACTCATAAGTCCTGATGCTACTTCCCCAACGATTCCTACACCTTTTGCTGATCCAATTCCTGCTAATAATGTCGCTAATGCCGCACCTAATGTCGCCATTACGATTCCTCCATTTTATACTAAAAACTGTGAAAAAAATTCATTTTATTTCCTCTAATTTTTATTTATTAATAATTTTTATTAAACTTAATTTTTCTTGAAAAATCAAAAAAACTAATCATCAAGATTTATATATTTATTTTCTGTTCTAAAAATCTTTAAACGGCTTTCCTCCGCCTTCATAAAACTTACCAAAATATTCAACATACATAAGTCTTGAAGTATGAACATAAGCTCCAAGGAAAGACAAGAACATATTAAATAAATGTCCACCTAGCAATATTACTGGAATAAATATCATTCCAACCCAGCTTCCGCTAATCATTCCAGCGATCATATTTATAGCCGACGCAATAAAATCCACCAGAAAGTCCCAAAAGCCATAAGTCTTGAATAAGACACAAAATCTCCAACATAGCTTGAGATTCCGTAAAGGCTATAAAGCCCTCCTCCAAGCTTTGCTCCAACTCCCTTAGCGTCACGTCCACCAGTAAGTACGATTCCAACCATTCCAACAATCATAATCCACATTGACACACTTGTTACAGCAGGCGATAAATTTTTCATTTTAAATACTAAATAAGCCATTCCGCCCATAAGTGCCATATACCAGAATAACACGTCATAAACAGCATCCAATGCCTTACCATCTCTAATAAGCATATACGCCTTTATTGCCAATCCAATAAATATATGAACTACTCCAAATACAATCGAACCAATTAATAAAGTATTATATTCTTTTGATGGATTTATAAGCCGCCACATTCCAGGTATTTCTGCTCCAAAATATGAACCATATAAAATTCCCCAGAAAATAACTGAAAAACTTAGATAAAAGAAAAATTTAACCGATTTTCTCATTTGTGAACTTAAGTTTACCACTTTCAAGACAAACATTGTTGCAAGCAGCAAAACGAGTCCATATCCTACATCTGCTCCCATCATTCCAAAAAACAAGATATAAAATGGTGTAAACAGCGGTGTCGGATCAATTTCATTATATCTAGGATAAGCATACATCCCTGTTAAATTTTCAAATACACTCGCAACTTTTCCATTTTTCAATTTTATTGGCACTGTCGCATCATCTCTTTCCGCTTCTTCAAACGTCAAATAATAACTGCTTCCAGTTTCACCTTTTACAACTTTTTCAAATTCCTGAACTTTTTCCGTAGGAATCCATCCCTTTATTAAAACAGTATTTTCAGTTTGTGCCAATTTTTCTGATTCCACAATACGCAGTTTTTTATTTTGCATATATTCATAAACCGCCTGTAAATCAGTCAAATCTTCACTATAAGTCTTAATTTGAGCCTTCAGTTTACGTTTTTGCTTTTTCAGCTCACCTATTTCCTTTTGCAATTCATTTTTATAGTCTTGCGGAACTGCATCAATATCAAGATTTTCCACACCAAAACTGCTATTTCTAAAAACTTCAGACAATTTTTCCTTTTCACTTTCATCTATACTTGAAATTACAAGATAATAAACTTCATCTTTTACTATTTTAAGTTCTTCATAATAAGTTTTATCAAGTTTAGAAATACCTTCAATAAATTCACCCTTTAATTTTAACGGTATCGTTCCAAAGAAATGTATTTACCTTTTTTTCAATTTCTTTAATTCCATAGGATTTGCATCTAGCCGTTCCCTACAAATCAATCTCATCATATCGTGCATATTTTTTTAGAAATTTCAGATTTTATTTGTGAATACTTCACTCAATTGAATTTAATTCTGAAGTAACTTTTTCCAGTCATAAGTCAGTACTTTTTTTAGACAATGTATCAAAAGTATAATTTTTCATTTCCATGAATAATATCCCTTAAACGTGTCTTTCTTTCATCATACTTCTTAATAAGAGAAATTGCGCTGCTTAACTGATAAAGTCTTTCATCGATATGTGTCAATTCTTCATTATTTACATATTTTGAAACACCTTCAACCGCATCCTATCTATTTCTCCATTTTCATCACGCAACTTAATGTCTACAAAATTTACTTCCTTAAATTTTTGAAGTGCCTTTAATACTTTAGCTCTCTGTTCTGCGAAAACAACCAATTCAAATTTGCTCATTTTAACTATTGCCATTATTTCACAATCCTCTCTGCCAACAAATTGACAACTTCATCTATTTTTCTCATCAATATTCAGAATACTGTTAATATTCTCTTCTTCACTACTTAAAAGAGAGTTTACTTTTTTTCAAACTTCTTCTATTGAATGTTTTTCCAGATTTTTGTGCTTCAATTTTTAGCTTCAGAAATTATTTTATCGCCATCATCTTTTATCTTCAGATCAACATCCTTTCAAAAATATTCTTTGCTTTTTTTCATTTGCATCAGCAATAATCTGATCTGACTCCACTTCAGCACTTTTTAATCTTTTCCAAAACTTCTTTTGCCAAGATATAACCTCCTTCACAAATTATTTTTAACTAATCATAATACCCATTAATAGATAAGATTTTTCAAGTTGACTGATTAGTCATTATATCTATTATGTTACCAATTTTTAATTATTGTCAAGTTTTTATTCCTATATTTATACTACTTCCTTAAATAAAAATATAACACAATTAATTATGCTATATTTTTAGCACTATTTTCCCAAATCTATATATGTAGGATCACTTGGAAAAGAAAAAAACCTTGTTCCTTTTGCTTTTTGTTCCTGAATTTTTTTAAATTATCACTATTAATAAATTCATTATCTAATCTTGCAACATCTTTTTAATTCTTTTAATCTATTCTCTTCTTTTTTTGTATTTTTCCCTAAACTTGCAACATCATATCCAACAAAAGATCTTAATAATGCCACTGACGTTATAATCACAATATAAAAACATAACCGTTTTTATAAGTTTTTTATCTAGCCCTGCAGTTCTGGAAAGTTTTCTTCTAACTTCTGTAGGAGCTACTACTTTTTTTCTTCTTGCCTCTTCGTGTGATCTTGCTGTATTTGTAATTTTGGGAACATCTAATATTTCCATTTGCATTTTTTTATTTTTTTAGATACACTGTTCATACTCCTTTTATTCACTCCTTTCAAAAATTCTCAATTTTGCCGAATGTGCCCTGTTATTTCTCTTCTAATTCTGATGTTTTAGCAACAATCGGCTTTCTTGTAATTATCTTTCCTAAACTTTTCTTGTTACACACGCAAATCGGTATATCCTTTGGACAAGTGCAAGGATCTTCATATTCACGAAATTTTTCCTTTACAATCCTATCTTCCAAAGAATGAAAAGTAATTACCAAAAGTCTGCCATTTTTATTAAGCAATTTTACCGCCTTATCCAACGTTTCACTCAATACTTCAAGTTCTTTATTTACAAAAATTCTAATAGCCTGAAACGTTCTTTTAGCAGGATGTCTTTTCATACTTTTCCCTATCGACCGTATAACAATATCTGCAAGTTCTGTCGTAGTTTCAATAGGTTTATTTTTCCTATATTCCACAATTTTCTTTGCAATCTTTCGAGATTTTGGCTCTTCACCATATTTGTAAATAATATCAGCAATCTCTTTTTCAGAAAAATCATTGACAACTTCATAAGCGCTTATTTTCAAATTACTGTCCATCCGCATATCCAGCCTTGCCTCAAATCTATATGAAAAACCTCTTTTAGCATTATCTAGCTGATTTGAAGAAACTCCTATATCCATCAGTATTCGATCCACCTTTTTCAAATCACTGCAAGATAAACAACTGTATCAACATTTCTAAAATTATCCTGAAATATTTGAAGCTTATTACCAAATTTCTCCAGCCTTTTCTTTGCAAATTCAATAGCCTGAATATCCTGATCAATTGCAATAACATCTGAATTTTCAGAAGAATTTTCCAGAATACCTTGTGTATGTCCACCGCCGCCAAGCGTACAATCAACATAAACCGCATCCCCATCTGTTATTATATTGTCCATCACTTCATCAAACAGCACAGGTTTATGATATTCCATAAATTTCTCCTTTCTAATATTTTTAAATTTCAAATTTTTTTACGTATCACAATTAAATTAGTAATTTACAGTCTAATTAATTATCAGATTATTTTATTTCTTTTACAATTACTGAGATATTTTACCACACTTTTCTTATTTTTTTCCATATAACTTTTTAAATTTTTTTATTTTTTTATTTTTTTCAATTTTTAAAAGCACAATTTCCTTTGCAATTCTCTCAGCCACTTCTTTTCCTAAAAGTTCACCAATAATCGCAAGTGAAAAAGTCCATTGCAGTTCCAGCGCTTCTGCTAGTTATAATATTCCCATCCACAACAGCTCTTTCCTTCTTTAATATTGCCTTTCCCTTCAGCAAATCATCTTCACAGGCTGGAAAGCAAACCGCATTTTTCCCTTCTAGAATCCCAAGACTTGCCAATACTGTTGGAGCAGCGCAAATAGTGGCAACTCTTTTATTTTCAGTATCTTTTGAAAATTTCAAAACATTATCCAAAAGAAGCTGTGATTTAAAATAATTGCCTGTCCCTGGTCCACCAGGCATTACAAGCATATCATATTCTGAAAAATCAATTTCTCCAATAACTTTATCAGTCAATATTTTCACTTTTCTTGCACTTTTCACAAGATTATCATCTGTAATTGAAACCGTATCCACAGTAATTCCAGCCCTTTGAAGCAAATCAACCGGCGTTATCGCCTCAACTTCTTCAAATCCATCTGCCAAAAATACTGCAACTTTTTTTTCTTTCATAATATTTTCCACTCCTTTATTGTGTTATTTAATTTAATTTGACAAAAATTCCTCTTTGCCAAAAAATTTATATTAAAAATAAAGCAATATTACTTCCCATTAGAGTAAGATATTTATAAATCCTATTTAACAAGGAATCTTATATTATTTCCCATTTAAAAAGCGAATATTTGTTTTAATTATTTAAAAAATAAATATTAGGTTTAATCTGTTAAAAAGATTTATAATATATTCGTTATTCAAATGGGGTTTAGTATTAATTCTTTCTCAGAAAATAAATAAAATATATTCTCTATTTCTCAAATGGAACTTATTATAAAATTATAAAGACAAAAAGGCTAATAAGTAATATCACTAGCCTTTTTTTAATTTATTAAACTAATTTTGCTATAACATCTTCAGGGTGTATCTTGTTGCAAAATTAAATCTCTAAATGTACGAGCATCAGCATAACTGCTATTTTCTAATTATTTTTCTTAACAGTTAAACCAGATGAAGCGCTCATACTAAATGAATCAAGTCCCATTCCTAAAAAGCAACTTAGTAGGGCTCTCTTATCTCCTGCAAACTCTCCACACATACTTACACTAATGTGAGCACCATGTGCAGCATCAATTACCTTTTGAATAGCTTCCAATACAGCAGGGTTAAATGAATTATATAAAGTTGAAACCATTTCATTTCCTCTATCTACTGCTAGAAGTATTGTGTCAAGTCATTTGTTCCGATTGAGAAAAAGTCAACTTCTTTTTGCAAATTTATAAGCAACAATAGCTGTTGAAGGGTTTCAACCATTATTCCTACTTTTATATTTCTATCATAAATTTTTCCAATTTCATCAAGTTCTTTTTTTACATTCTTCCAAAATAGCGTTTGCTTTTTCTAATTTCATTAATTGAACTTATCATTGGATACATAATTTTTAATTTGTCCATATTGAGATGACTCTTAAGATTGCTCTCAATTGAGTTTTTGAACATATCTTTATTTTCCAATGAAATTCTGATTGCTCTATATCCCAAGAATGGATTTAATTCTTTTTGGCAAAGTCTAAGTATGGTAATTCTTTATCTCCACCAATGTCCATTGTTCTTATTGTTACAGGTTTTTCCTTGCATTTTTCAGCAACTACTCTATATGCTTGATATTGTTCTTCTTCTGTTGGGAAGTGATCAGAGTTCATAAATAGGAATTCTGTTCTATATAATCAATTCCAGTTGCTCCAGATTCGATTACAGCATCAACATCATTAGGACTTCAATATTTTCCCCAAATGTCGACTTTTCTTCCATCAACAGTAACTGCATCTTCATGAATTAATTTTCTTAATTCTTCTTTTTCTTTTTAACACTTCTTGTTTTTTTAACATATTCACTAATCAATTCTTCAGATGGTTCAGGTATAATTCCCCAGTTTCTCCATCCATAACAACAAGTTCTCCATCTTTTAACTTCTGTCAAAAATTCCTTTTACTCCAACTACTGCTGGTAATTCAAAGTGATCTTGCCATAATTGCAGAATGGGCTGTTTTCCCTCCAACTTCTGTAATAAATCCAATACAGTTTTTCCAAATCCAATTGAGCAGTATCAGATGGAGTCAGAGTCTTCAGTTACAACAATTGTCCCTGGTTCCAAGTTGCTCAAGTCATGAATTTTTCATACCTATGAGTTTTTAAGCCATCTTTTACCTATATCTTTTAAATCAGCAGCTCTTTCTCTTAAATATGGATCATCAATTGTGAAATCATATCACAATATTCATTAATTCCATCGTGTAATGCTTTTGCGGCTGGAAGCCCATCTCCTTTAATTTTATCTTCAACTTCCGAAATTAAATCATCATCTTCAAGAAGCATAATATGACCATCAAAAATTGCTGCTTTATCTTCTCCCATTTTCTCTTTTACTTTTTCTCTAATTGCAATTAACTGCATTTTAGATTTTTTTCAATCCATTTTTCCAATTTTGCAAGTTCAGCTTCAATTGTTGAATTTTCATCCTTAGTTTCCGGTACAACAATTTCCTCTGTTATAAAAAGTAATACTTTACCTATAGATACTCCTTCAGAAGCACCAATTCCTGTCATTCTTTTCATGTTTTTCTCCTCTATATATATAATACAAACAAATTTTTAATGCAATTTTTTTAAAAATTAAACTAACTTTAAACTTATAAACATAAATTTACTTATAATACTTACTTCTGTTAGCCTTTATATGATCCCTCAAAACTTTAACAATTTCTCCCTTTCCAAACTTTGTCGCCATATCCATTGGAGTACCGCCATGCTTATCAGTAAGTGTCGGATTAGGCTCCATATTTTAACAATATCTTTACAATTTCCACATTTGCCTTCAATGTTGCATCTTCAAGCGAGTCCAGCCATCTACCGTACTTCCAATATTAGCAAGCCTGGAATCCTTTTTTAACAATGTTTCCACTGCTTCTTCATTTCCATAGTATGCAGCCGTTCCCACAGTCGTTCTATTAAAAATTGGATGTCTTTCATATAAATTTGCCCCATTTTCAATCAGAAGTTTCAGTATTTCCTGATTTCTTGCTTCAATAGCAACAATAATCGGAGTATACCCATCCTTGCTTTTAGAGTTGACATCGACTAATTCAGGCTCCTCCACCGGCAATTAGCGATGATTCGTTCAAATCTACTCCATATACTCCTGCAGGTCTGTTATATATTCTTCTAGCAATCCTTTACGGTTATTAATATTTTTCAATTGCAAGATAAAACTGAACATATTTGTTATTATGCTTTCGAATAACATCAAGCAATGATTTTTATCTGCCTTTCTTTCGTATCCTCTTCCTTTTTTTTCGTTACCAGATTTTTCTCCAGTGTCATATTTAAAAGTTATTGGAAACATTATTTGACTAAAAAGCAATAAAATTATACCCAAGATCATTTTATTTCTTTTTAAATAAACTTACTCACTTTTTATACCTCACTAATAGTATTATACCATATCATTTTAAAAGTGCAAATCCAAATTTTTCATAATTTTTATATTTTTATCATTCCTATACTCTGTTAATTGTAAAACTGCCTATTTTCAAATAAATAAAATTCTGCTTTTTATCTCTAGTATTATTATTTTTTTCATTTATTCAATCAGTTTATCACGTATTTATTGTATGCTTTTCCTGATTTAATTTTTTTGTATTTTTTTCTATTGATGAAAATACTTTTAATATCTATATTTATAAATTCTTTTTAAAAAAATTTATTTTTTTCCGTATTTTATCATATCGTTTTGCCATTTCTATTGCCTTTTTTTCTATATTTTCTAATTTTTTTCTCTTTAGATTCAGTATTTACTTTCGTATCCCATTCCTTCTGATTCAAACGCAACTTTTTCCCTTTCCTTGTCAGATAACTCTCCTAAAAAGCAAATTATAAAGTTTTGAAACTTCTGATTTCCATGCTTCTATCATTTGTCCATCTACATCCACAGGCAAAGGCATCTCTTCTCGTATCTTCCATTCTTTGCTTCATATAATCTTCATAACTGATCTTTAAAATATCTGGCTTTTTGAAACTGTTGCTGTATTTGGCTTTTTACTTTTTATTTTTCTTTTCCATACTTTGAACAATTCATTATTCCTAATGCTAAAAACTGCTATTATTAAGATTATCTTTTTCATCTTTAAAAATTACCTCCTTACATATTTGTATTATACTATATATTTTAAACAAAAAAGAGAAATAACAAAGTTTATCAATGTTATTTCCCAATATTTTTCAAATTTTTATATTCTACTCCATAAAAACTAGGTAATTTAAAATTATTTTTCTTTTTATTATTACCTGCCTGATTTGAAGAATCATCATTTTTCATCTTTATTTCCATCACTTCCAGAACCGCTATTGTTATCAGAAGAATCATCAAATTATTATTATCTTTATCTTTTTGTCTTTATTTTTCATCATCATTTTTACTATTTTCTGTTTCTTCTGAATCAGAATCACCTTCCGATGACCAGTCTGATTTTCCAGTAATTTCTCTTACAGACTCAGGTAGTTTTTTTAGTTTTATTTTTCTTCCAGCTTTTTAGCATCTTCTTCCACTTGATTTTTCTGTTTCATTTTTCAAGTTCTAATTCCTGCTTAGCATCTTCTGCTGCTTTTTCGCTCTCAGATTTTTGAATTTCTTTATTTTTTAACTTCTTCTGTTTTAAAAGCTTTGAGTTTTTCATCTTTGTCAGAATTTTCAGATTCCTTCAAAATTTGCTCAGCTGTTTCACCTTTAATGATTCGTCTAACTTCATCTCCAGTAATAGTTTCCTTTTTCAGCAATAATACCACTACTTCTTCTAATTTGCTCCAGTTATCCTGTAAAGTATTTAAAAGTATTTAAATATTCTTCAGTTAGTATTTTTCTTATTTCAAGATCAATTTCCCTAACTGTTTCATCACTTTTATTTGGAGCAAACGAATATTCATCATCTGAATTTTCAAAGTTAATTGGTCCCAATTTTTTACTCATTCCGACACTTTCAACATAAGACTCTTGCAACTTTTTGTAGCACGTTTTATATCAGAATAAGCACCTGTACTTATATCTTCCAATCCGATTTCTTCAGCAGCACGCCCACCAAACAGCACTTTTTATTTCAGCTAGTATCTGTTTTGCCTTGTAGTTACTAATTTTTTTCTTCAGGAAGCGCATCATCAAATCCACCAAACTTCACCTCTAGGAATTGTGTAACTTTATGAACAGGATCAGGCTCATAGCGTTAATTCAGTCATAATAGCATGTCCAGACTTCGTGATAAGCCAGCAATTTCTTTTCTTCAGGTTTAATAATTTTTACCTTTTTGCCCAAGTCCCATTCAATTTTATCTACAGGCTTCATCCAGATCAGCCATTTTTATCGTATCACTGGCTCTTCTTGCCGCCAAAATAGCCGCTTCATTTAACAAGTTAGCCAAATCAAACTCCGACAAATCACTGGAGTTATTTTAGCAATATCCTCAAGTCTTACATCTTTTAGCAAAGACTTTTTATTTCTCGAATGAACTTTCAATATTGCAATACGTCCTTGTAAATCAGGTGCATCAACTGTCACGTCTATCAAAACGTCCAGCACGTAATAACGCAGGGGTCAAGCACATCTTCCCTATTTGTTGCTGCAAGCACGATAACTTTTGTATCAGTTTCAAATCCATCCATTTCAACAAGCAGGCGATTCAATGTTTGTTCTCTTTCATCATTGCTTCCACTATTTTTCCAACACTTCTTCTTCTACCAATAGCATCAATTTCATCAATAAATATAATTGACGGGCTAGATTCCTTAAACTTTTCAAACAAGTCCCTTACACGTGAAGCACCAACCCCAACAAACATTTCCACAAATTCCGAACCTGAAATGCTAAAGAACGAAGCTCCAGATTCACCAGCAACCGCCTTTGCAAAGCAATGTTTTTCCCTGTTCCAGGTCTTCCTAACAAAAAGCACGCCTTTCGGCACTCTTGCTCCAAGCTTTTTGTATATTTTTTTCAGGATTTTTCAAAAAGTCAACAACTTCCCGTAATTCTTCTTTCGCTCCATCAACACCTGCAACATCATCAAATTTTTACATCAGGCTTTTTTTATCAATTTTATTAACTCTAGATTTTTCCAAATCCGAAAAATGTTTCCAGGTCCTCCACCTTGTGAACCTCAACCATTTTTTTAGCTAAATAAACCATAAAATTTATCATTATAATCATTGGTAAAAATTGCCCTAAAAAGTAGCAGAAGAAACTTCCTCCCGATAGCTGCAATGAATTTAACTTCACTTTCTTACGTTCAATCGCATTAATGATAATCGGTTCATTTCCGACTCTATCTGTTATTTTCTTTGTGAAATAAAAGGGTATCTTTTCCATTTTCATGAGACTGTGCAATCAATTTATCATCTTTTTCATTTATTTCAGCAAATTCCCCAAACTGTGTCCTGTTTACAAATTCTGTATATGAAATTTCCTTTTTAGGCTGAAAATAAGTTTGTATATCTTGATGGAATATCGCTGTAAAAGTGAATAGCAACACTACGAAAATAAAGAACAGAAATCCTGAAAATGGAGATTTATTTCCATCATCCTGTCTATTATTTTTTTCTATTGTTATCCTTCCGCAATTCTTCAACCGCTTTCTAATATCGTTTTTATCTTTCTCTGCCATTTTTCCTCCCAATTACTAATAATTTACTTTTACTCCCGTTTCCTGATTTTTTTATTTCTTTTTCTATCTCATTTTCCTGAATTTTTTTCCAAAAATTTTTGAAAATTTTATATCGAAATTGCTAAAATTTCTGTCACTTCATTAGTATTTCCATTTTTCCAATTTTACATCATCACTTGAAAAACTCAAATTATTTTGAACTCTAGAAACCTTAACTCCTACAATCGGAACAAAATCTCTTTCCCCCTTTGGAACTTTTTCATCAATCAAGATTTTTCTTCACCTTTTTATGTCCTAAATTTTTCAAAGAAATTCTATCTCCATCTTTTCTATTTCTGACAAAAAATTCCCCATTTTTCTATTCTATCATCAATTTTTAAAAAAATAGCATATTCTGCATTTTTCATCCTTTTTAAAAATTTTTCAATATTTTCATATAGGGTTATTTTGTAATTATACCATTTAATACTTTGATTTTCCTTTAAAATTATGGTTTTATCAGATAATATTCTATTTTTATCACTTTCTAGAATCTTCTTTTTGTATTTCTATTTAAAAATCTTTACAATTTTTCAGTTTCCCATAAACATTTTGCAAAATTTTATTTTCTCCTAAATAAAATTCCTTTGTCCCTGCATTTTTCAATTCTCCATTTTTATTAAAAACTCCTAAAAAATCTGATCAATCTTTTTCCCTTGAAACTTGCACGTTATTTTTCAGAAGAAAAACTCAATTCATCCTTTTTGATTAACCTCATTTTTCTTTATAATTTTAAAACTTTTTCTCTTCTAAATTTTTTTCTCATTTTCAAATTTTTTTCGCTCAGCAAAATTTCTTTCATTAATTTCCACAATCAAAGATTCCACTTTTCTTCTAAAAAATCTGGATTAACCCTTTCAAAGCAAGGGAAAATTTCATTTCTAATAAAAATTTCTCGTATAATCATTTTCATTATTTGTATAATCAACTAAATATTCCCAATTCCGACTTTTTCAGAAAATACAAAATTTCACTTTTTCAAATCCTAAAATTGGTCTTACTATATTCTCACGCACTTCTGGAATACCCTTTAACCCATTCATAGACGTTCCACGCAAAAGCCGAAAAAAATAAAAGTTTCCACATTGTCATCCATATTATGACCTGTTGCAATTTTATTATACCCAATATTTTTCCTAACTTCCTCAATCGCTTCATACCGTAATTCCCTAGCCGCCAATTCCAATGATTTCTTATTTTCTTTTTGAATATTTTTTTCACATCCACACTTTGAATATAACAGTCAACATCGTTTTCAGCCGCAAACTTTTTTACAAATTCCAAATCATTCTCAACATCAGTTCGCAAATTATGATTGACATAAACAAGTGAAATTTCCATCAAAATTCGACTTTTTTTAAAAAATTTTAAAAAAATTATAAAGAAAAAAACTGAATCAGGCCCTCAGAAAAATGCAATAAGAACTTTATCTCCTTCAGAAATCAATTTTTCAATAACTTCTATTGATCTCTTCAATATTTTCTTTTCTATACTTTTTCCATTAAATTTATTCCCAATTTTTTTATTTTTCCATTAAATCTATATATCCAATATTTTTACTCTTACAAATAGCCAAACTCCTTGTTTTATACTACTTAATTTAACTATAATTTTTAATCTAATTAGATTTATTTTAATTGCCCGCTTTTCGACGTTTTTTTCAAATGTTCCTCATGCGTCTTTGAATAATATGTTTTTCCCTTATATGTAAAGAAAAAAATAAATCATCTGTCTTCTCAGCATTTAACACAGCCTTAAAAAGTTTCAATCGGAGGATTTCCAATTGGTGTTGGAGGCAATCCTTTGACTTTATACGAATTATACGCTGTATTCTGTAATTTCAAATCATTTCTCGTAGCCTGTCTTCCCAACTCATATTTTAACGTAACATCTGACTCCAGCTTCATCCCAATTTCCAATCTTTTTCAAAAAATATTCCGGCAACTTTTAGACTTATCCGCTTCATCAGGCACTTCTGCTTCCACAATAGAAGCCAATTTTAAATCATCGTAAAATTTCTTCTTGTCAGGATATTTTTTTCAGGCGGAAATTTTTTTCAAAAATTCATCAAGAATAGTTCTAATAACTTGTTTTTGTTGTAACATTTTTCAGAAAAAAATATAAGTTTCAGGATAGAAATATCCTTCAAAATTATTATTTTCATGCGGATATGGAAAAATCAACCTCGCTCAAAAGCTTTTATTAATTTCCTCAGTATTTCCCAATTCAAGCGCTTCCATCCGAGCAAACACTTGCTTTGATGTAAATCCTTCAGGAATTGTAAGTCTTATTCCATTAGTTTCACTATTCTTTATTTTTATAATTTCATATTTTGAATATTTTCCATTAAATTTATAAGTTCCCACTTTTTAACTTTATATTTCCACCATTTAATTTTAGATATATTCTATCCATAATTCCATAATTCAATTTTAAGTCTTTATAAATTTGTATAAAATTTGTTCCTTTTTTTACATTTACATTAACATTTTTTTATACTCTCTTTTTGCAAAAAGAAGTTAAAAAGAGTGACAGAACACATAAACAATATTAAAAAAATATTATGACATAAGTAATTTTCAATGTATTTTTCATTTTTTTCTCCCAAATATTCAGTATTTTTTTATTTGTAAAAAGTCTACAAATTTCAATTAATGTGAACTTTTTCAATTAATTTTTTTCATTTTTTTGTATCTTTACCATTATTTTTCTATTTTTATTTTTTTATTTTTTTAAATTTTTTTATTTTTTTAAATCCTCATCATTAAAGACTCAATAACTTCTACACTTTTTAGTTCCATCCTTAGTTTCAAACCTTGTCATTCCCTCTTTTCTCATTCTTCTCTCAAATTCCTTTTTTTGCACCAATTGTATCAATTTGAAACACACTTGCAGGATTTTCACTCAATCTTCTTTCCAAATCATCCGTTCTATTTTTTTAATTCAGCTTTTTCCTTTCATTCTCAAGTTCCCGAATACTTTTCATATTTACATCATAATCAAGATTCTTAAGATTACTTTTTATTATCCACAATTTTTTTCAAACTCATCCAATTCATCATTTTTCAAGCGAAATTTTATTATTATTCGGATAACGTGAAAAGAACTCTTGTAACTCCATTATAATATCTTATAATCATATAGCGATAATTTTTTTATCAAAGAATACAATTTCATTCCTATTATTTTTAAAAATATTTCTTTTCAATATCCAAATATACATTCCCTTTTTTCTTCGATCCACCCTCTCTGCATTTCTTCATTCCATTTATCAGTCTGCGGATCAAAAATAGACTTTTAATTATACGATATCCATTTTCCTCCTGCAAAAAAATCATATCTTACATTTTTTTCAAGTTTTTCTCTAAATTATCATCTGTTTTTATTAAATACCACGTTCCATAACTCTTTGTTGTTTGAAATTTTTATAATTGGATTAACTTTATCATCTATTTTTTTATAAATCGTTTCAATTCTATTAGTTTTTCAACTTTTTCTGCCGTTTTTCCTCTTCCTCATCCTGAATCCGATCCAAATAAATCAAATCCCCATCTTCATCATCTGTTTTTTTCCAAATCTTCATTTTCATTTTTTCAAAAATCAGTATTACTATCTTTATTAATAATAATATCAATCTTTATCGCCTCATCTTCAACTCTATTTCCACTAATTTTTCTTTTCGCCACTTTTATTTTTCACTAACAGCTTTTCTGCTCCCGCCAGCAAACATTGACAATGAAAATATCCAGAAACAGACTGCGATGTAAAATTTTACTTTCCTATATTGATTAAATTTCTGCTTATCCAAAGTATTCACCTTTTTTTCATTTTTTTATTATAATAAAACTTCTTTATACTAAATCCTTTTTTTGAGATAAATATTTTTTTACATTTAGAAAATCAATTCCCTTGCTAAAATTCAAATAGAAAAAAAGCATAAATTTCAAATCCTAAAGGCTACAATATTTTCTCCAAATTTTTAGTTTTATTATTCCAGTTTTTTTCAATTATATCACACATTTTTCAAATTTCAAATCAAATATTTTTATATTATATTTTTCCAATTTACAAGACTTAATCTCAAATACTGGCTTTTTATTATATTTATTTATTTGTTAACAATGGAATTTTCCACTAAATCTAATTTAAAAAAATAAAAAAATTATATTTTATATTAGTCCGCTGTTTAATAATTGTTTATATAACAAAAAAACTGTCCTAAAAATTAAAAACAGTTTTTTTCTTCCCGATTATTTTACTTAATTCTACCTATATCCTTTCTAAAGTACATTCCATCAAATTTAATTTTATCCAACAATTTATAAGCATTTTCCTTAGCTTCATCCAATGTCTTTCCAAATGCAACAGCATTCAATACTCTTCCACCATTAGTCTTGAATTTTCCATCTTCAAATTTTTGCTCCTGCAATAAATACTAATTCATCATCTGCAGCATTTTCAATTCCAGTTATAACATCACCTTTTTTGTAACTTTCTGGGTATCCTCCTGCAGCTCCTACAACACAACAAGCATGAAGTGGTTTCCAAGTAACATTTAATTCCGATAATTTTTTGTCAAATGAATATTCTACCAATTCTAACAAATCATTTTCCAACAATGGTAGAACTGCTTGAGTTTCAGGGTCTCCTAATCTCATATTGTATTCAAGCAAGTAAACACCCTTTGCCGTAATCATTAGTCCAAAGAAAATTACACCTTCAAAATTCATTCCTTCAGCTTGCATTCCCTTTAAAGTCGGATTCATAATGTCGTTTTTAAAACTTTCAAAAACTTCATCTGTCACATAAGGATTAGGACTTATAACTCCCATTCCACCTGTGTTTAATCCTGTTTCATTTTCTCCAATTTTTTTGTGATCTTTTGCTGATAACAATGGTACAATAACTTTGCTATCCGTAAATGAAAGTATTGAAGCTTCTACTCCATCCAAAAATTCTTCAATTACAACTTGATTTCCAGCATCTCCAAATTTTTCATCAATCATTATGTCATCAACTGCTTTTATCGCCTCGTCAAGATTTTGAGCAATAATTACACCTTTCCCAGCCGCAAGGCCACTAGCTTTTACAACTACAGGAAAAATCTTTCCAATTATTCAAAAAAATTCTTTTCGCTTTTTTTCAGCATTATCAAAAAATTTCATAAACAGCAGTTTTTATCCCATATTTTTTTCATAAAAATCTTTAGAATAAGCCTTGCTTCCTTCAAGAATTGCCGCTTGTTTATTAGGCCCAAAAAAATTTTCAATCCATTTTTTTATGAAATTCATCAACAATACCAGCTACTAATAATTCTTCACTTCCAACAAATGTTAAATCAATATTATTTTTCCTTAGCAAATTTAACATACTCATCTATATTATTCGATAAATTCACATTTTTAGCTTTTTGGCAACAACTCAGGCTCCCGCATTTCATAGTGCTATAAATATTTTTTTCCACCTTTTTCATTTTGAGATATTTTTCCAAGCAATTGCATGTTCTCTTCCACCTGCTCCTACAATTAATACTTTCATTTTCTTGTCTCCTCCTTGAATATTTTATATATTTTTTTCTATATAACTTAAAAAGCTTTTCATTAACTCTTAAAGGACCTTGTGGTGCTGTTTTTAGTCCATTATCTTTAAGATTATCCAAAAAAATAAATTTTCATCATCTATATATTTTAATAATTTTTAATCTTATGAAATCTTTTTTTCATTTTCACTTTCATCAAATTCATTTTTGTTAATCCAATATTTTCTATCATTCACTTCACGATTAGAAGAATTAAAAAAATTTTATCTATAACTGTTTTATACATTATTTTTTTGTTGAGGTTTTTGTACAATAAAGATAAACAATATCTCCTTCTTCATATTTTTGCCTTTTTTTGTCCAATCTATAAAATTATTATTGTTAAAAGCACTAAAAAAATCATATCTTTTTAGAATTTGCTGGTATTATCCAATTTCCCATTTTTCCTCCTAAATATAATAATACCTTGTTTATTTTTTTCATATTGTTATTTATATTTTATCATATTTTTTTTATAATATTACATCATTATTTTTACATTGTTATTTATTTCATTTAAAATTATTCAAATCTTTTTTTAATTAACTATTGACTTTTTATTTTTAAATATGATATACTATTATTGTAATTAAATTCAATAATAGTCAAAAGCCCTTTGTTATTGGGGCTTATTTTTTTATCTTTTTTTTCATTTTTTTCCAGTTGATGTATTTTAATGTCCAAGTTGTAATTGCTAATATTATAATTATTATAGACAATACTAACATTATTTTTTTCAAATATATTTTTTTACTCCTCTTTTAAATTAATAAATGTAGTGAAAAAGTCCAAAGGGTTTTGTTGAACCGTAGCCCTTTTTGTTATTGATCCTTATTTTCTTGTGCTTTTTGGTATTCTCTATACACTTCTAAAAGCGAATTGCAAGATACTACAAATTGCAGCAAGTAAAAAAATATTTTTTTCAATAATAGTCATTTTTTTATCTCCTTTCCATTTCACTACAAATTTATAATATCATAAAAATTATACCCAAATCAATAAAAAAACATTAATTTTATAAAAATTTTTCTTGCTCCCTAACTTCAAATTTGTTATCCTAAAATCAAAAAAATACTAAAAAAAGGAAAAAAATATGAAAAAATAAAAATTCTTTATACGATAAACTATGACAAAATTGTAAATTTTAAGGAAAGAGTAACTCGTTTTACTGTTAGATTTGAATTTAAGGATTCTGAAAATGAAGAATATTCAGGAGAAGACTTTGCTCATTTGCACGATACTGGAAGATTAACAGAATTATTGATTGATGGTGCAGAATTGTTGATAAAAAAAGGCAAATAATGAAAATCGTAAAACTAAATGGGATATTATCGCAGTGAAAGTTCATGGAGATTATTCTTATAAATACGGCTTTTTCATCGATATATTACAGAAGCCATATTTTACGATAATGAAATTTCTCCATTTGGAGAACCTTCGTATATAAAACCTGAAATTAAGCATAATAATAGTAAACTAGATTTCTATTTAGAAACTGAAAAAAAGAAAAAAATTTTTTTATTGAAGTAAAAGGTTGTACTTTAGTAAACGAAAAAAATTGCTCAATTTCCTGGCTCTCCTTCGATTCGTGCCTTAAAAACATTTGAGAGAACTTATGGAACTTAAAAAGAAGGCTTTCGGACAGCAGTTTTTATTTTTAATATTTAGAAAAATCTGAAATTTTTCGCACCCGAACATATTATTGACAGAGAATTTTCTGAAACTTTTTATGAAGCGATAGAAAATGGCGTTGAAATTTATCCGATGCTTTTTGGAATATAGGGAAGATGGGAATGTTTATTTTGTTAAGAAAAATTGGGATAATGGAGAAGAGATTTTAGTAATTTTCTAGAATCTCTTCAAATTTTTTTATTTCAACTTTTATCTATCACCAAATGTTAAAAATAAAAAAAGGCTACAATAAAAATCCCGTAACCTTTTTTTCTATCTTCAAATTATCTACTTCCCATTCTTCCTATCATTTATAACTTTATCCACATCTTTAACATACTCATAATCAAACTTCTCCCAATTTCACATCTTTTCCAGTTGGCACATACCACAAAAAATTTTTGAAAAAAATAGTCTTTCAATTTTTTTGTCCGAAAAAAATCATAACCTGCCATCGCATAAGGATAATTTCTCATTATTTTCAATTCCTCATCTGAAATATCTTTTTATTTCATCTTTATCTAAATATTTTTATCGAATAGGCATCGTCTGTCAAATCATCTTTAAATTTAAAAACCTTTTTTTCCGTTTTATCAGGAAATACATAATTAACTCTCAAACCTTTTATTTCTGTCAATTCAAATTCTTCTTTAGGCTTGAAATTATTTGTTCTAAAAATATAAATAACCTTTTTTTAATTTTGCATAAAGAACTTTTGTATGGCTCATTTGTTTCATAGTTTTCTTTGTAAGCATAATCAACAGTTTCCTTCTCCAGCCAATTGCCATTTTATTTCTTTCCCATCTTTTGTCTTTATCACAGGCATTGCAATAAGAGCATCTCCTGGCTCAACAATCACTTCAAAATCATCCACCTTCTGATTTTTTTCCATTTTGAAATAGTCGACCAAACATAATTAAAATCAACAGTTCCAACACCACTGCTTCCATCATAACGATAACTGTGCTCAACTACATTTTCTCCCTTTTTTTAAAAATTAGCCTTAAAATAGTAAACATAACTCTTTTTTTGTAATATTCATATTCTTTTCAGTATCTTTTCTTCATCATATTCCTTAAAATATTTTTTTTAACTTCTTCCAGTTGTTTTACATCTTTCGGTGCAAAATCAGTCAATCTATACGCTTTTTGTACTCACACTTTTGTCCATTGACAGAAGTCTTAAAAATCCTTGAAAGTGATCTCTTTCATCCCATGCTTCATTCCCACCTTCAGGCGTAATAAATCCAATATATCTCTCCCCAGCTTCAGGACTATCAAACAGAAATCTAACAGTTACCACCATTTCATTGTCTATCGTCCCATACTCCGACCTAAATTTTTTTCCAATTTAAAACGAAGCTTTTCACTCTTTATCGAAACATTCGACACATTCATCGGCACAATATGCCCACCTTCCGACCCAAATTCCCAGTCATTCGCCAATAAGTTCGCACCAAAAAAATCATAACTAGAGCAAATAATAGCAGTATTCTGATTTTTTTTCATGACTACCAACTCTCTTTCTTTTTATTTTTTTATATTTCATTAAAATTATACCTTATTTTTTTAATTTTTTTATCCAATATATTATTCTTATTTTTTTAAGAAAATTGAAAAAAATTAGAATATTTTTTTATAACTTTAAATTTTAAAAAAAGAAACAGTAATTAAACATTGTTTAAAAAAAGTCTAAAAAAATTTTTTTGTTTCAGTAATTTTTTTATTACTCAATATTTTATTTTCCCAAATAATGCTAAAAAGATATCTTTTGAATTTTTCATTTCCAATAGCATATACACCTTCTTTTTAGTATTTTTAACATATGTTATTTTTAACTATTGGTTCATTTGACATTTCAAGTTTTTTTCAGTAATCTTATACGCATTTTCTCCTATTTTTTTCTACATCAGTTGATAATAATCTTAATTTGTATTCGGCTTTTTTTCTTTTTCATAATATTCTTTATATTTTTTTCATCTTTCCCATCATTAATTATTTTTTTCAAAATCTTTTTTTATCTTTTTCAACTATAAACAATCTTTGTAAAAAATAAATTTTTCTTTTTCTTTGTCATATAATTCTGAGATTACATTACTGTACTCATATTCTCTAGGTTCTTTTACTTTTCCTAAACTCAAGTTTTTTTCAGGCATCAATATTGAAATATTTTTCAAAAAAATTTCTTTATTTTTTTCTTTTTACTCAAAAATTGTATTCTGAATATAATTTTTTTCCTCTATTTCTTTTTTTCAATTTTAGTTTTTTTCATCTCTTTCAATTTGTTTTGGAGTCCTAGACTTTGGTTCAGAACATACTCCAAACTCACTACATGAAATTGCTACAACCCACGGTACTGCATATCCCACACCAGCTGCCACTCCTAATGCAACACAAGAATTTAATCCAAATATCCTAATAACATTAAAAAAATAAAATTTTAAACTTTCTCATACCATTCTCCCTCTCTCTATTTTAAAAATTTAATCTCATTTAAATTATACCACATTCTCTTTAAAAAAATCACAGCAAAATTAATAACCGTGATTTATACAATATTTATTTTTAATCTATTTCTAATTCCCTTTCCAATGCTTCCTGTAAAAACTTTTGAAAAAAATTTATATTATTTCTTTTTTTGCAACTTCATTAAGCCAACTAGGAATAGTTACATTTTTTTCTAATCGATTTTACATTTACTTCTTTTAAATATTTTTTTGAAAATCCAATCCTACTAACGATTTGAAAAGAATTTTTTTAAGTGCTTCTTCAACTTCTTTTTTTCATCATCAAATAGCTCTTTAATATATAACTTTATATTTAATCCTTCCAAACTTGTTGCTTTAGGAAATTCTTTATTTCCCTTATAATAATCTAATAAGTTCATTCCTAAATAATCCGTTGACATATAATAAGCATCTTCTATACTTTTTTTCCACAAGTCGCTCCTCCAAAAATCAGGAAACAGAACTGTATAACTTTCTTTTTCTTTTTATAAAAATTGCTGGATAAACAACAAACATACTTTACCTCCTTTGATCTCAAAGTAAGGAACAGGATTATTTTAATCCTGCTTCTTTTAGAATTACTTTTTCAAGTATTTTCCCTAATTCCTTACTATGACAAGGCACTTCGGTTTACCTTACTGGTTGCGAAATTTTTTTCAATCTTCTGTGAGAACCTTTTTCCGCCTTTTTATTTCGACAAAACCATTTCTCTTCAAAAAAACCGAATCATTTCTTTAGAATTCATAGGCATTCCTAATCACCTCAAATCTATTATACATCAAAAATACGCATAAAGTCAATTTTTTTATCTATTATTATTCAAATTTTTAAATATTTATTATCAAAAAAATATCTCTGAATAAATTCCAATTTTTTTATTTAATTATTTTACAATACTCATATTTATGATTTTTTTATCCTCAGCCCGTGAACTATGCTCGTCCACCACCTTAAATGTATTCGGATCCGCCTCATTCAATACATCTTCATTACAATATACATAATCATTATCCTTGATATAGAAATCATTCAAAAAAATTTACCCTTATCAGTAATTTTTATTGAAATAATTAGCAAAATCATTTATTTTTTTAGAAAAATAAATTCCATTTTTATCTTCTAAATAATAACCATTCCTATTTTTGACTATTTAAATTCAAAAATTTTAAAACTTTTAGAATCTAAATCTTCTTCTCTATCAGTTCCAAAATATACATTATCCTTATCTTTTTGAAAAAAATCATTATTCAATACTTCAAATGTTTTTTTATATCAGCTCCTTTTATCAAAGGATCTTTTTCAACAATCCAACTTATATAAAATATATTTTTATCATCTTTACTGTAATAATCATTTATTACTTCAAATGTATTAGGATTTGCACCTTTCAAAACTTTAACAACATTTTTTTTAAAGTATTATCTGTATCTAAAATATATGATGGATCTAATTGAATATAATACACATTTTTACTATCTTTTTGCATAATACGAATTATCTTTTTTTAAATTATTTTTTTCTTATAATTTTAAAACTATTTGGATCAATTTCTTTTTATTTTTTTCACCCAAATAATACACACCATCTTTATTTTTTTATAAGTTTTTTTCTTCAATTATTTTAAAAATTTCCATCAGTATTTTTTTATTCTTTTTTTATATCCAAATTTGAATTTAAATTATAATATATTATTTTTTTATCAATATCATAATATTCATTTAACTTTCTAAAAGTTTGGATATCTGCTCCCTCTAACTTTTTTTACCATTAGAATAAATGCTATTTTTTTATCTTTCACAATATCCTCTTTTACCTCAAATGTGTTAATATCTGCCCCTGACACTTTTTTTATCCTCATAATAAATGTTATTTTTATCTTTTTGCATAATCCCATTCCATTATTTCAAAAACTATTTTTTTATCAGCTCCTTTAATTATCTTATCAAGATAATAAATCCCATTTTTATCAGATATGTAGCTATCTGACAATTTTTTTAAAAACTTGCTTTATCAACAAACTTTAAAGGCTTTTCAAAAATAATAAATATAATTCTTATCTCTTGCAAAAACCTCCTAAATCTTCAAAAAGTTTCCTTATCATAATAACGATTTGCTTCTACATCAGGACTTCCAATCCAATATATAACGTTTTTTTATCCTTCACATAATTAATAAAAATCATCTTTAGATTTTACAATTTTTACTGTATTTACATCCACATTGGGATAATCAATTCCATTAATATAAACCGTATTTTTTTATCTCTTGCCACATTCTTTTTCCAAAAATTTCAAATGTTTTTATATCTACTTCATTATCTCCATTTTGTTTTTTTCCACCGTTTCTCCATTATAATAAATAGTTCCTTTATCTCTTGCATATCCATCTTTTAATATTTTAAAACTTTCCACATCAGGTAAAAAAATTTATTGTACTGACTGACTACCCCATTTACATATTTCACGACAAGTTTATCATCCCAATAAACTTTGCCATCTTTAATCGTATATTCTGCAAATCCAATATTTCCAATTAAAAATAATTAATCCTAACATTCTAAAAAAATTTTTTTTCATAAACACAATCCTCCTTCATCAAAAAAATCATTTAATAAACAGAAAAAAAGACTGAAATAATCAGTCTTATCCAATAAATTAATCTAAAAAAATGTTGTATTTTTTTACTTTCCACTGTTCCAGTTTTATGTGCACCCAAAAACCGTATATTCCAAATGTCACTACTATTAACAATAACCACTTTTATCCAATTTCCAAACAATCCTACTGCAGTTCCGTTGAATTTTAGCCTTCTTCCTTCTATAACAGTATGGTTTATTTTCCAGCCATAAATCATGCACAAAGCCCAAGGATAACAAATTCCAAACGTACACGAAGTTAAAAGACTTCCTAAAATGATCCAGCCAACATAACTTAACAGTCCCTCCCATCAAAATAACTTCTATTTTCCATAATCTCTCCTTATAATAGATCTGTTAGACAACTTAATTTTTTTTACAAAATTATCTATTTTTCTCAGATAACTGACAAGTTCTTGTTTATTATATTCATCTTTTTCTTTCAATATCTTTAATGAAATCGAAAAAAGTTTAAATGCTTCAGCAATCCATTTTGTTTTATCAGAAATATAAATCATCGCTTTTTTTCAAACATATTTTTCTGCAGTTTCTATCAATTCTAGTTGTTCTTCATTTACCATATTTAAAAATATTTCCATTATTATCCATAAATTCATATTTTTTTCTTAAAAATCATATTTGATTATTTCATTTCCATTCATCATCGCAATGATATTGCGCTTCGATTACAACTTCGTTTTCCTCTTGAAATAAACTTAAAAAAATCACTTTCTTGCACATCTAATAATTTCTCTAGTTTTGGCAGATTTTTCCACTGTCGAATTTTTTTATCAAAAAAAGATTTCATCAACAAATCCTTCTTTCCAAATCTTTAATTTTACTTCAGTTTCATCATTTTTTTAAAAATCATATTAATCCTTCTTTTTCTACCTGTAAAAAAATTTTTAATTTGAGAATATTCTAAATTTAATCTCATCAATGTAATTTATATCACATTATTAATATATTGTCAATTATAATAAAAAAAGAGTTTAAAAAAACTCTTGTAAAAACATAACTTTTATAATGGTGAGACCGGTGGGGATCGAACCCACAACCTACCGATTAAGAGTCAGTTGCTCTGACCAGTTGAGCTACGGTCCCAGATTGTTTATAACTTTTTTTAACGACATAATTATAATATCATAATATCATATATTTGTCAAGACTTTAATTTTATAAATTTTAAAAGGAAATAAATATTGATTAGTTAAATACACAAATAAATCTATTTTTGGAATCATAGCTGTGTCGTATCTTTATTTAAATATTTTTTTAAAAATTATTCAAAAAAACTATATATGTTATTTATTTACTAACGTTTTTTTTACTAAAAAAATTCAACAATTCAAATGAAAAAAATATTAAAAGCATAAGCAGGACCAAAAATTAATCCTGCTCTTCATAATTTTTTTCTTAAAACTAATGTTTAAAAATGTCTAATTCCAGTAAATACCATTGTAATTCCATGTTCGTTACAAGCATCGATTGATTCTTTGATCTCTCATTGATCCACCAGGTTGTACAATCGCTTTAATTCCTGTTTTTGCAGCTGTATCTACGCAATCTCTGAATGGGAAGAAAGCATCTGAAGCTAATACTGCTCCTGTCAAGTCTTTTCCAACTTTTTCTTGAGCATGTTGCAATGCATGTTCAGTTGACCAAATTCTGTTAGTTTGACCAGTTCCTACACCAATTGCCATTCCATCTTTAACGACTACAATTGCATTTGATTTTACATATTTTACAACTTTCATTCCTAATTCCATATCAGCTTTTTCTTTTTCAGTAGGTTGTTTTTCAGTAACAACATTCATTTCATCAATCATTTTATTATTTGTTCCTTGAACCAAAATTCCACCATCAACTTTTACATAATCGAATTTATCTTGAGGTTTTGGAGTTTTACATTCGATAACTCTCAAGTTTTTCTTAGTTTTCAAGATTTCCAACGCTTCATCTGTAAATGAAGGTGCGATTACGATTTCCAAGAAGATTTTTTTCAATTCTTCAGCAGTTTCTTTGTTAACTTCTCTGTTAAGTGCCACAATTCCACCAAAAATTGATACTGGATCACAATCGTGAGCTTTTTTGTACGCTATGAAAATATCATCTGCAACAGCCACACCACAAGGAGTTGAGTGTTTTATCGCACAAGCTGCTGGACCATCAAATTCTCCAACCACTTTCCAAGCAATATCCATATCTCTAATATTGTTAAATGACAATTCTTTTTCCATTCAATTGCTTAATATCTTTCATGCTTCCATTTTTCAGTAGTTGAAACATAATAAGCTGAAGATTGATGAGGATTTTTCCCCGTATCTCAAGTCAAATTTTTTTCTCATAAGAAACATTCAAATATTTAGGATAATCTTCTTCTAACAAGAACGCAGAAATTGCCGCATCATAAGCTGATGTCAAGTTAAATACTTTTCCCAGCCAATCTTTTTCTTAGTTTCATAAGAAACTTGTCCATCTTTTTCCATTTCTTCCATAACTACTGAATAGTCTTCAGTTTCGCAAATAACTGTTACATCTTTAAATGATTTTGCAGCTGAACGAAGCATTGTAGGTCCACCTATATCAATAAATTCGATTTTTTCATCAAAAGTTTTGTCAGTTTGAACTTCTCTAAAGAACGGATAAAGATTAACAACAACATAATCAATTGTTTCAATTCCTTCTTTTGCAATCGTATCCATGTGCTCTTTATTATCTCTAATCGCCAAAATTCCACCATGAATATTTGGATGCAAAGTTTTTACTCTCCCATCCAGCATTTCTTTAAAATTCGTAACTTCTGAAACATCAATCACAGAAAGACCATTTTCCTTCAAATATCTGTAAGTCCCTCCTGTCGAAATAATTTCCACACCCTTTTTATCCAAAAACTGTGCAAATTCCAAAATCCCAGTTTTATCAAAAACACTAATCAATGCTCTTTTTTTCATTAGGTATCATTCTCCTCCAGTTAAATTTTCATTACTTTATTTTACCACAATGCCTAGTTTTTATCAAGGCTTGTAATTTGCTTAATCTAAGTATTGCTAACAAATAATTTATTTTTGATCTATTCCAACTTTTTTTATTTGTTATTTAGCAATCTCTTTAAATTTAATTATAAATTAATTTTTCAAACGTGTTGAAAAAAATAAAAAAAGCAAGGTATAATTAAACCGAAAAGTTAATTTAATATTTTTTTAAGTGTTTTTTTATGAAATTCATTAATTCTTTTTTTAAATTTACTTTGATAAAAAAATATATTTTTAAAAAGATTGGAGTAAAAAAATAATGAAAACTGAAGATGTTGAAAAATAAAAAAATTTAGTAAAAAAATTCTAATTGGAATAATAATTGCTCTTGTTCTGATTATAGGATTTATCATTATAGGTGGCGGTATTTATCAATTTGTAAGTATGAAAAAAATAAAAATAAGTGAGATGGAAAAAAAGTCCAAAAGGAGCAGGAAAAAAACGACAGTTGGAAAAATCAAATGATGGCTTCAGTACAAACTCAAACTAAAGAAAAATAATAAATCGAGTGAAACCAAAACCAATGAAAGCTAAAACTGAAACTAAAGAAGTTGATCCGTATGAAAGAAGATTTACGGCTTCTGATATGAATGATACACTTGTAGAAATTAAAGGTGTAAGAGATGGGAATAAAGTTTTTAGTCCGTGTTTTGGAAGGAAAATAATAAAGGTAAAAAGAGGATATATTAATTTAAAAGGTTTTCAAAAAATATAACTAATTCTGCCTTAAGATCATTAATTGGCAGCACTTGGGCAGCAACTGGTGTTAATAACGGAGTTGAAATGGAATACGGTTTAATTCTTCATCATCCTGGTTCAGACATTTATAGTTACAATTTGAATAAAGAATTAATAGATTATAAATTAGCTGGCCATGATTCAGCAGTAAAAATACGACTGCGGACGTGATACTGCAAGAAATTTTATACAAAGTTATGATCCTTCAGCTTGTTATTAAATATTAAAAAAATACTCTTTGCAATAAACTATATCATTGTTTGAGTATTTTTTTATATTAAAGTATTTTTTTAAATATTTTGTTATAATAAATAAAATTTAATAGACAAATTTACTTTTTCACTCTTTTTTTATTTTCTTAAAAATACTCCTTAGCCGCTCTCTCAAACTTATTATTGCCAAATTCATAAAATTTTATTTTTTCATTCATATAGACTTGATCAATATAGTGATTTTCATAGTTATGAGGATATTTATAATCTTTTTTCCCAACTTTTGTAAGATGAATTGGCACATCTTGAATTTTTTCATTCTCAATGTGACTAAGTGCTGAATTTATCGCATTGTAAGCCGAATTACTCTTTGGAGAAATTGCCAAATAAATTGCAACTTCCGAAAGAATTATTCTTGCTTCTGGCATTCCAATCTCCTTTACCGCATTAAGTCCAGACACCGCAATTGGTAACGCCTGTGGATTTGCAAGTCCGATATCTTCAGAAGCCAAAATTACAAGCCTTCTAGCAATATACAAAATATCTTCACCACCAGAAAGCATTTTTGCCATCCAATAAATCGCCGCATCAGGGTCACTCCCACGAATACTTTTTATCATCGCAGAAACCGTATTATACTTGTCTTCCGTCTTGTGATAAGACTTTTTCGTATTCAACACTTCCTTCACTTCATCAAGAGTAAAATCCACCCCAACATTCGCAATCAATTCCAAAATATTTATAGCCTGTCTCGCATCTCCTTCAATAATTTCTGAAATATATTTTAAAAATCTCATCTGAAATTCCAATTTTCTCTTTTTTTCATTAATATTTTTTTAAAAATTTTAAGCAAATCTTTTTTTCACTCAATTTTTTTAAATTCAAATGCCATACATCGTGACAACAACGCATTATTCAAATTATAATAAGGATTTTCAGTCGTAGCACCAATTAAAATAATATTCCCATTTTCCAAATCCTGCAAAAGCGAATCCTGCTGCAACTTATTAAATCTATGAATCTCATCCAAAAACAAAAGTGTCTGCTGTCCGTTCGTACGAAATCTGTTGTGTGCCTTATCAGAAATGTCCTTTATATCAGTCACAGACGCCTTTATCGCATTCAAATATTCATAATGATAATTCATTTTTTCAGCAACAATTTCCGCAAGAGTCGTCTTCCCAGTCCCAGGTGCTCCCCAAAAAATCGCATTCATGAAATTTCCACGCTCAATAATCTTCCTCAAAATTCCATTTTTCCCAACCAATTTTTCCTGACCATAAAAATCATCCAAACTTTTCGGACGATATCTAAACGCAAGTGGCTTCTTATTTTCATATACTTCATCAAATAAATTCATTTTTTTACTCCCTTTTTATTTTTCATATTACAATAATTAAATAAAACACTTTTATTCTAAAATTATTGTATTTTACTATACAATCTATTTTACAAATTCAAAACTATTTTGTAATAATCAAATAATTTACTTTTTCTACAATTCATATTATAATATATTCACTTAGTTAAAACAATAAAATTATTTATAAATAAAAAAAGGAGGGGTAATGAAGATGAAAAATCGCAAAAAAAGAAATTACCAATTGGAATATCTGATTTTTAAAGAGATTATCGAAAATAACTACTACTATTTTCGATAAAACAAAAATTTATAGAAAATATTTTAGAAGATGGCTCTAAAAGTTAAATTATTTACTCGTCCGAGAAGATTTGGTAAAAACTTTAAATATTTCGATGTTAAAAGTACTTTTTTTGACATTAAAAAAATAAAAGACGAAAACAGAAAAATTATTTGAAAAATTTAGAAATTTCTAAAAGTGAATATTTTTTTGAAAAAAACAGGGAAATTTCTTTGTAATCTCTATTTCTTTTTAAAAAAATTATGATGCAGAAAAGCTGGGAAAGTGGATTTAACACGATTAAAAAAATGAAATAAAAATTACTGTATAACGAATTTTTATTTGATAAGAGATAATTTGAATCAAAGTGATTTAGCAGACTTTTGATGCTATTTGGCTGAAAAAAAGATAATGCTGACTGGATTAATTCTTTATTTAATTTGACTAGATATTTGTATGAAATCTCTGGAAAAAAAGTTGTTGTTTTGATAGATGAATATGACCAGCCAATAATTGATTCCTACATAAAAGGGAAATTATGAGAAATGTATTGCATTTTTTTAAAAGCATTTTATGGAAAAGTTTTGAAAGATAATAATTATTTGGAAATAGGGAATTTTAACTGGAATATTACGAGTTGCAAAGGAAAAATGTCTTTTCGGGATTGAATAATTTGGAAGTTCACACAATTTTTAGATGATGAATTTACAGAATACTTTTGGAATTATGGAAAATGAAGTTGAAAAAAATCTCTTGAAGATTTTGACTTAAAATATGAATTAAATGATGTTCAAAAAGTGGTACAATGGGATATTTATTTGGCGAAAAAAAGTTTATAATCCTTGGTCGATTATTAATTTTTTTAAAAAAATGAAAAAAATTGAAGCCTTATTGGGTAAATACAAGTGAGAATGGATTTATAAAACTATATTTACAAAAAAATGAAAAAAAGAAATTTTTTTGATGATTTTTTTCAAAACTTTTTGAATAAAGAAGAAATTTTTTTGAAATAATTAACGATAGCATGACTTTTGGAAATTTAGAAGCTAATTTTGAGAAAAAAATATTTGGAATCTCTTTTTTTCCATAGCGGTTATTTAACATTATCTAGAAAAATATAATGAAAATAACGAAGAAACATATTTAAAAATTCCAAATGAAGAAATTTTTAAAAAAATGTTCTCAAATATGTTTATTGAAGTATATTTTTGGAAATTCTAATAATTTTTTTCAAAAATTAACCAATGCATTAAAAAAATGGAAATATCGAAAAATTTTAAAATTGAATTGAATAAAAATTTTTGTTAGAAAAATACAAGTATTTTTTTGATGTATCTGGAATCTATAAAGAGCAATTTTATCATGGATTAATACTCGGATTAATTTTTAAAAATTAAAAAAAGCGAGTATGAAATTTCATCAAATAATTTTTCAGGAAAAGGTCGATATGATTTACTTTTTGAAACCTAAAAAAATATTTTTTTGAAAGAAAAGAAGGAATTATCATTGAATTAAAAAGCAATAAATATAGATAATTTGAAATTAAATTCAGAAAAGATTCACGAAAAAAATTGTTAAGTGAATGTGAAGTTGCACTAAATCAAATTGAAGAAAAAAGAGTATACTTCAATTTTGAAAAAAATGCTGGAATTGACAATATTTTTAAAAAAATTGGAATTGCGTTTTTTTGGAAAAAGAGTTTGAAGTAAAATTTGAGAGAGAATAATTCATGAAAAAAATTTTTTTGTAATTTGAAAGTTAATTTTTTTTAATTAATTATATATTTGAACCTATTTAAAACCAAACTACTAAAAATTGTATAAATTTGGATTTTGAGTAAGTAGACATAACTTTTTGAGTTTAGTTTTAAAAGTAGTTTTTTATAAATGAAAAATTAAGAGGGTAAAAAAACAATGAAAAAGAACATCTATTTTTTTATGAGACAAACACTCCGATTGGAAAAAAATTGGGATTGCTACAACAGAAGATGACTCTCACATTACAGATTTGACTTGGGAATCTGATTTTGAAAAATTTTAAAAAAGAAAATGATTTTTCAAATTTGTGAAACTGAACTGATTAAACAAGCGAAAAAAACAACTTTTTTTGAATATTTTTGAAAAAAACGAAAAAAATTTTTGATTTGCCACTTTTGAAAGAAGGAACACCATTTCAAATTTCTGTTTGGAGTGCTCTTGAAAAAAATTCCTTATGGCGAAACTCGTTCTTATAAAGATATTGCAATCGCAATTGACAATCCAAAAAGCTGTCCGTGCAGTTGGAATGGCGAATAATCGAAATAAAATTGCTATTTTTTTATTCCTTGTCATCGTGTGATTGGTGCAGATGGAAAAATTGGTTGGTTATGGTGGGGGACTTCATATTAAGCGATTTTTTTGTTGGAATTGGAAGGTATTAAAAATAAAATAATTTCATTAAATATTTTTCGTTGCTTTTTTTATTATCTTTTTATATTAAAAATTTTTATTAACTAAAAACAACAAGAAAGGGTGTGAAATCAATGATAACCGTTTCTATAAATGCTAATCCTGACATAGAGAACAAAAATAAATAACTATGTTAAGGAAAAATAATATCAATTTAAACCAGATAATGTTAGATTTAATTCTTGAAAAAAATCGAAGATGAAGAAGACTACAAATTGGCTGTTGAGGCTTATGAAGAAGAAAAAAAGACAACAGAGAAAAACTGGATTAGCCACGAAGATTTAATAAAAAAATTAGGGTTGGAAAATGAAATATAGTCTAATGTACTCTGAAAAAAAGCACAGAAACAACTAAATAAACTAGATAATTCTATGAAATCAAAAATTTTTAAAAATATATTGATCAAAAATCTTTTCGATACAGATAATCCAAAAAAATTTGGAAAAAGCTTTTGAGATATAATCTAAAAAGGATTTTTGGAGATATCGAGTTGAAAATTATAGAATTATTGTAAAAAAATTGAAGAAAATGAATTACTTATTTTAGTTGTTCAAATAGATAAAAAGGGATAAAATTTATATTTAAAAATTTCTAAATTGAATTTTTAAATTATTGGGTTAAATTGAGCATTAAAAACAAAAAAACTGTCTAATATTTCTATTTTTTTAAAAAATAAAAGACAGTTTTTTTATTTACGAATTATTTAAAAATTATCTTATTTTCATAACTTTATAAAACAAATCCATTTTTTTAACAAAAAAATTCTTTAAATCTCAACTAATAAACTTTGAAACCCTTCAAAAAAACAACTTTCTCTCCATCTTTTTCAAAACCCATCAAAAATTATTAATCAAAAATTTCTCCAATTTTAATTTCTTTTTTTCTCCAAGAGCTTTTGCAATTTCACTTAATTTAACTTCTTGTTTCAACTCAGAAAAATTACTAATACAAAGAACTTTTTGATTCCCATATTTTCTCACATAAGCAATAATTTTTTCATTCTCCAACGGAACAGAAATAAAATCACCAAAAGTCAAGCAATCTGAATATTTCCCATTTTGTCTCAAATCAATCATTTTTTTGTAATGTGAAAAAATTGAATCTTTGTCATTTATTTGGTCTGCTACATTTGTTGTGGCTTGGCTTCCTGTTAATTTTATCCATGATTTTGAGTTTTCATCTTTTGAAAAACCAGCATTTTTGCTGTTACCCCATTGCATAGGCGTTCTTGAATTGTCACGGCTTCGTTTATTTACAAAATATAATGCTTCTTCAGATGAAAATCCTTCTCCTAAAGCCCGTTGATATTGGTCTTTACTTGCAATATCATCAAATTCAGAAATATCATTTCTCACAAAATTATCCATCCCAATTTCTTGACCTTGATAAATAAACGGTGTTCCTCGCAAGAAGAAAAATACATTTGCTAACAATTTTGCATTTGTTTCATTCGCTTTTTTTCACCAAAAAAATTTATTCAAACTTCTTGGCAAATCGTGATTTTCTAAAAATGGTGCTCCCCATCCATATTTTTGCTGAGTCAACTGACTTTCAAAAATAGCATCCCTAAGCTCTATTGTTGGAATATCTCTCAATGAATAATAAAATCCGCCTTTTGTCATATCTAAATCCGTATAGCTAAAAATCAAAAAAATCATTGTAAAAAAATCCATCATCTCCAATGAAATCATTGTATCTTTCATACTCAAGCATTGGAGTTTCCGCAACAGTCATCGCATTATATTTTTTTGAAAGTTTCTTTTTGCCAATTCGCTTAAAAAAACTCTTCAATTCCAGGCTGATTCAAAGTATATTCCACATTGTATGCCATTCCATCCGCTCCATCAACTGGCAAATCCAAATATCTTGCATCTTTTTTTTATCGAATTAATCGCATCAACTCTAAATCCAGCAATTCCCTTTTTCAAGCCAATAATTTACCATTTTGTAAAAGCTCTTTTCCTAACTTCAGGATTTTTCCCAATTTAAGTCAGGCTGTTTTTTTGTAAATAAATGCAAATAGTACATTTCATTTCCATCTTCATCAGCTTCTCCTTCAACTTTTTTTCCCAAGCAGAACCTCCAAAATGTGATCTCCAGTTTGTTGGTGGCAATCCATTTTCTCCTCTTTTTGAAAAATATAGTAATTTCTGTACTTGCTTTCAGGATTTTTCAATGCTTCCAAAAAAACCACTCGTGCTCATCAGAAGTATGATTAATTACCAAATCTAAAAATTACTTTTTATCCCTCTTTTTTTCGGCCTCTGCAATCAATTTTTTTCCAAATCTTCCTTTGTCCCGAATTCAGGATTCACATCATAATAATCTGAAATATCATATCCATTGTCATCCATTGGCGACTTAAAAAAATTGGACAAACCCAAATAAGCGTTATTCCTAAATTCTTCAAATAATCTAATTTCTCTGTAATTCCATTCAAATCTCCAATTCCATCGTTATTACTATCATAAAAAAACTTCTTGGATAAATTTGATATCCAACTTCTTTTTTTTCCACCATTTTTTTATCTAATTTTTTTATATCCATTTTTTTCTCCTTCATATTTAATTTATAAACAATTTATAAACTTTTTATTAATATAACTTTTTTTCTTTTTTTTGGTTAATGAATATTCACACTATTTAACCTTTAAAAAAATTTACTTTTTACAATTGATTAATAAAAAAATACTTTATAAGTAATTATATCATAAAAAAAGACACTACTTCAATAGCAGTGCCTTTTATTTTTTTGCAATTTATTTTACTATACCACGCTGAATGGTTATTTTTTTTAAATAATTATATCATAATTAATTAACATTTCAAGCACTAAAAAAATTATTTATTTCAAATCTGTTATTTCAAAACTGGCCAGAAATCTTTATTAGCCTCGATCAAGTCATCCAAAATAGCTTTTGCAACAGATGCACTTGGCACAGTTCTTGACAATGTAATTGCCTGCCATAATTTTTGGTATGAACCTTCAATCCATGCTTCTACTGTTAATTTTTCAACAGAAACTTGTTGTTCCATTAAACCTTTTTGGAATTGAGGAATTTTACCTTGAACAATTTTTTCAGGCCCATTTGAACCTACTAAACAAGGCACTTCTACCATTGCAGTTGGATCAAAGTTTGATAACGCTCCATCGTTTTCTACGATTAACAACATTCTTTCTTTTGTATCATAAGCAATTGCTCTTGCCAAGTCAACTATGTATGAAGCGTGATCATCTACATGAAGTTTACTATCTTTTGCAGTTCCTTTTTCAGCGATTGTTCTACATTCACCAAATACAAATTTTTCTCTTCCTTCCATTACTTCATTCGCTCTTGTATGATTAGGATCTGAGTGTTCTACTACATAGTCTGGGAAGAAATAGTATTTTAAGTAAGTGTTAGGCATTGTTGTAGGATCAATTGCAAATACATCTCTTGCTTTTGTAAATGTATCATTCCAGCTTGCTTCAGTGTTTTCTCCTTCAATTTCTACATTATACCCTATTTTTGCAACTTTTTCTTTTAATTCAGGCATTAAGTCTTTTTCCATGTTTATCTCTAATATCTGTCCACCAACCAAAGTGATTCAATCCAAAGTATCTAATAACCATATCTTTTCTTGATTTCAATCCAAGCATTTCAGCCATTCTTATTTCAATTCCAATTGGCATATCGCAAATATTCAATATTTTAGAGTTTGGACGCAATCTTCTAGTTGCTTCTGCTACAATTGCCGCAGGATTTGAGTAGTTCAACATCCAAGCATTTGGCGAATATTTTTCCATAAAATCAACTAATTCAATAACTCCACCAATTGAACGCATTCCATAAGCAATTCCTCCTGGTCCGCAAGTTTCTTGTCCTAATACTCCGTGTTTTAAAGGTATTTTTTTCATCTTTTTTTCACGCATTGCATATTTTTCCAACTCTTATATGTGCCATAACAAAGTCAACATCTGTAAATGCTGTTTCGGGATCAGTGGTATAAACAAAATTAATATCAGGTGCTTTTTCTTTTATTATAATGTCACACGCTTTTGCAATAACTTCTTGTCTTTCAGCGTCATTATCATAAAATTTAATCTGTCTAATTGGAAATTTATCCAAGTTTTCTAACAACATCAAAAACAATCCCTGGAGTAAATGTACTCCCTCCACCAGCTACTACGATTGAAAAATTTTTTTCATAAATAATCATCTCCTATAATTTATTAGTTATATTTTTTTGCTTTCTTATTTCATTAATTATTATAACATAATTTTTTTAAAAAGTCAATAGGTTTATATAAATCTTTTTTTATTTTTATTTATATATATACCTTTTGATATGAGTTGATATTTTATGTAATTTATTGTATAATAAAAATTATATTTGATTTAGTGAAATTTATCTATTTTACTCAATTTATTTATCTTTATTAAATTTAATTATTTAATACCTAAAAAAATTTGAGTGAAATAATAATTCTATGAAAGGTTTATATAAACGAATGAAAAAAATATGAAAAAAAGTTTATCAAGATATAAAAAGAAAAAAATAAAAAAATGGAGAGCTTAAACCTGGTGATTTTTTTAAAAAAAGAAGATGATTTGGCAGAAGAGTATAATTTTTTTCAAAACTTACTGTGAGAAAAAGCTCTTTCAATGTTAGAAACAGAGGGGCACATTCAAAAAGTGAAAAGGAAAAAAAGTCAATTGTTTTTAGAGAAAAAAATTTAGAAAATATTTCTTTGACTTCTATCCAAACTACACAAGAACTTAATAAAAATTCAAAAATCTCCATCTTGAAAAAAATGAATTAATAAGTCTTTATATTGTGCAAGGGGTAAAGGAACTCATGGATAAATTCCAAGTTTCTGAAAAATGCTGATTTTTTTATAAGGTTGTTAGGACCACTTCATTAAATGGTGAAGTGCTAAATTATTCTACTTCATTTTTTTGATAGAAGAATCGTTCCATTTCTAAATGAGGAAATTGCAAAAAAATTCTATTTACGAATATTTAGAAAAAAAGACTTAAAATTAAAAATTGCCTACTCTCGTAGAGAAATAAAATTTAGAAAAAAATTACTTCTGAAGAGCAAAAAAATATTTTAAATTGAAAGATATAAATATGGTTGTTGTCATTGAAACTCATGCCTATTTATCAAATGGAACTCTTTTTTTCAGTATGAAACAATAATTCATCATCCTGAGAAATTTACTTTTTACCGCTATTGCAAAAAGATAATTTTTTTATACAAAAAGAGGTTATATCATTTTTTTGAAGCAACCTCTTTTTCTTTTTATTTTGAAATTTTTTTCAAATGCTTTTAACAAATCCAATTGTATAAATATCAAAAAAATAAATTTACATTTTTTTCAGGAATATCACCTAACGCCATCATCACATTTTTTTGCAAAATGTATAGGGACTATCCCCTTTTCGCAGTTACCAAGTTTCCATCAATCACTGACTCCATCTCCACAAAAATTTTTTTAGCATTCGTATAATTCGAATTATCTTTTATTTCATCAAAAGCTATTTACTGTATGTTTTCGATCATTCAATAATCCATTTGTCGCAAGAAAAATATGCAGCATCACAAATAGCACCTACAACTTTATTAGGATTATTTTTTTAAATTTTTTTCACAAGCTCAACAATCTTAGTATTTGTTTCTTCTATTTGACTTCTCCAAGTTCTACCACCAATTAAAAACTAATCCATCTACATCATTTTTCATCAATCTCTTTCAATGTCAAATCAGGTAACACTTTTAAATTTCCCATTGACTTTTTTTAAATTTTTTTATCAATCGAAGCAAAGTTAGTTGTATAATTTTTTTGTTATATTCTTATCATTCAATGCTGAAGATAAAAAAAGCTGCTTCCCAATCTGCAAAATTCATCTAAAAATTACAAAAAAACTATATTTTTTTCATTTTCTCTATCTCCTTTTCATATCAAAAATTTACATTAATACTAAACTTTATTTAAAAAAATTATTTTTTTTAGATATTTTCTTAATTCTTTATTAAAAAAATTATAATAAATCTACTATTTATACTAAACCCCATTTGAATAACGAATATGTTGTAAATCTTTTTAGCAGATTAAACCTGATATTTATTTTTCAGATAATTAAAAATAAACATTCGCTTTTTTTAAACGGGGAATAGTATTAAAATAAAAAAATAACATAAACTTATTATATCGAAAAAGAACTTTCGCAAGTTTTATAATTTTATACTTAAAATTTTTTTAACTTTTTGAAAAATTCTTTCTTAATTTTTTTATAAAATTTAATTTCAATTATTTATTATTTATCAAATTTTTATTTTTTTACCCTTTTTTCATCATGTCTTCAATTCTTTCTCTTACTTGAGGTACTGACAATCCGATGATTACTTGAATAGCTGTTCCTTTTCTAACTACACCATGAGCTCCTGCTGCTTTAAATGCTGCATCTGGTAATAATTTACTTGCATCTTTTACACTTACTCTAAGTCTAGTTGCACAGTTATTAAGTTCTTCAATATTTTCTCTTCCACCTAATGCTTCAAGAATGATTGCACCTTTTTGAGCATATTCATCTCCACCAGCTGCGGCAGCTGCACCTTGTGCTCCACCTTCACCGTGTTTAGCTCTATAGTCAGCTTTTGTATAAAGTTTCATTTCTTCATCATCATCTTCTCTACCTGGAGTTTTTAAATCCATTTTTAAAATTAAGAATCTGAATAATACGAAGTAAATACATGTAAAGATTAATCCAATTACAATTTGAGTAATTACTGTTCCACTGTGGTTTTTAAACATTGGAATCCAGTTTAAGAACATAAAGTCTAAGAATCCTCCACCGAAGTTTCCTACAACTCCGAACATATACATCAATGTTGACATTGTTGCAGCTAATACTGCGTGTAATCCAAATAATACTGGTGCTATAAATAAGAATGTAAATTCAAGTGGTTCTGTAATTCCTGAAACTATTGCAGTTAATAAAACTGGTAATAACAATCCTGCTACTTTTTTCTTGTTTTCAGGTTTAGCAGTTGAATACATTGCAAGTGCGATACCTACTGAACCAAAGATTTTTTTGAGTTACCGTGTAATGCAAATCCACCTTGTGGGAACATTTCTTTTAAAGGTTTTGTAGATTGAGCAAATTGACTTATATGTTGAACCCAGTAAGTTTGAATTCCACCTGGAACTGCTGCTGGTCCAAATATAAATGGTGTATACACAAAGTGGTGTAATCCTGTTGGAATCAATGCTCTTTCAAGGAATGTATAAATCCATACTCCAATTGGTCCTGAAACTTTTAATAATTGTTGTAAGTTATTAATTCCAATTTGAACTTTTGGCCAACAAAGTGCAGTTATGAAAGCACATGGAAGCATTACTAAGAAACCAATAATATAAACAAATACTGTTCCTTGGAATACTCCTAAAAAAAGTCTGGTAACTTTTTTTATCAAAAATATTTATTATGTAAATAAACTACTATTGCAGAAATTATAATTGCACCAAATAAGTTTGTATCAAGTGTTTTTTTACTCCAGCAATTATTGCAAGTCCACTTGTTCCTCCAGCTTCTTGACTCATGTCAACACCAAAGAAACTCCATTGTGCAAGCATTGCTGCTACAAAGATAATTATAAGTTGTATATAAAGCAAAACGCTTCTAAGACATGCTCTTGCATTTGTTTTAGTTGCAAGGCTGATTGGTAATCCGATTGCGAACAATAACGGCATTTGTCTAAATACTGTCCAACCACCTTCACTTATCACAAACCAGAATTTATACCAGTTTGTCCCTTCATTTTGCAATTGAACCCATTACTTGTGGATTCGTAAATAGTGATGCTATTCCTACGACTATCCCTGTGAATGCAAATAATAGAACTGGCGCCATCATTGCTCCACCAAATCGCTGAATTTTTTTCATCATGATTGAGTACCTCCTAAAAAAATTTATATATTTAATTTTATTTTTCCCTTATTTTAAATATACCACACTTTTTTTGATTTGTCAATACATTTACGTATATCTTTTTTTCATTTTTTTCAAAAAAATAATCGCTACATAAAAAAATAGCGATTATTACTGGCTTTTTATAAAGTTTTTTTATTTTATTGAATTTTTTTATATTTTTTTATCAAACTTATTATTATTTCATTTTTAAATTTTTATAATAATCTAAATTTTTTTGTTTTATTAGATTTTTGAATATGTATATTTTTTTACAAATAAATTAAAGTTCTATTTCTACTTCTACTCCAAAAATGATCTGAAACAATTTTTTTATTTTCATTATTAAAAAAATAACTTTACTTTCTTTTTACTTTTTATTTCCTTATTACTAAATATGTAGTCAATTCTTTTTTTGAGATTTATCATTAGCCCATCCATCAATACTCTTTATCAACTGTTATTCCACTATCTTTTTTTCTCAGCTAAAGTATATGTGTCAAACAATCCTTGAGATATGATATTTTTATAATCTTCAGAACTTCCAATGGCATCTGTATTAAAATCACCCATTAATATTTTTCAAATTATCATTTTTTTAGTTCTTGTTAAGATATTTTTGAATACTTTTTTTCCCATATCTTCAGTTTTCACAGTTTGGAAGATTCATGTGGCAGCTGTAAAATTCAATTTCCTGTCCATTATAGTCAATTGTTATACTTACAATTCTTCTTGAAGAAATTGTTCTTACCGATTGAGCAAAAAGTGCAGTAAAACTCATCTTCTTCTTTTTATTTTTATGTCTTGTAATTATTGCAACTCCCTTCATTGTATTTTCCATATCCAATATGTGAATTACTCCAATGATAATAATAATCTGTATCTGTATATTCCTGCAATTTTTTTCCAGAAGAACCCATCCATAATTTTTCCTGTCTTATGTCATCAAAAAAATTACAGGATTATTCATAAGCTGATTCACTTCCTGCATTGCTATCACATCATACTGCTTTTCAGCAATAGCCTTTGCTAAAAATGTCGATTTTTTTCCATTTGGTTTTTTTCTAACCACGCATGTACATTTATTGTCAATATTTTCATAATTACAACCTTTCCTTACAATTTTATTTATTTAATTTATTTTTTTAAAACTATTTTATAAATATATTATACCACATTCATCCTTAAATTTCATTAATTTTTTTATTTCATTCAAATATTTAAATGACTAAAAAAATCCTTTATTTTCAATATTTTTTTAACAATTTTAAAAATTTACATTTACGTATATGTTGACAATTCAAATAAAAATATAGTATATTTAAAGTGAGAAATAAAAAAATTTAATTTTATTAATAATTTTAAGGAGGACATAAAAAAATGTTCGAAAAGAAGTTCAGGTATTTTTATTACATCCTACTTCACTTCCAGGAAATATGGAATTGGAACTTTAGGAAAAGAAGCTTTTTGCATTCGTAGATTTTTTTGAAAAAAATCTAATCAAAAAAATTATGGCAAATATTCCCGTTAGAGCCGACAGGATATGGTGACTCTCCATACCAATCATTCTCTACTTTTGCTGGTAATCCATATCTTATTGATTTTGATTTGCTAGTTGAAGAAAAATTTATTGTCACAATCTGACTTAGAAGGAATTTCATTTGGAGAAAAATCCTGAAAAATGTTGATTATGGTGCTATTTACAATCAAAAAAATATCCTTTATTGAGAAAAAGCATACGAAAAATTACAAAAAAACACTAAAGAAAAATAAAGAAAGAGAAGAACTAAAACATTTATTTGAAGAATTTAAAAGCTCATAACCAAAAGCTGGTTAAATGATTTTTGCAATGTACATCTCTTTAAAAAAATCATTTTAACGGATTGCCTTGGAATGAATGGCCAGAAGATATTAAATCTAGACAGCCTGAAGCAATGGAAAAATATTATGAAACAGTTAAAGAAGAAGTTGAATATCAAAAATTTATTCAATTTTTATTCTTCAAACAATGGAATGCTGTAAAAAAATATGCTAATGAAAATGGTGTAAAAAAATAATTGGAGACATCCCTATTTTCGTAGCTGCTGATAGCTCTGACGCATGGGCAAATCCAGAAATTTTCCTATTTGATGAAGAAAGAAAACCAGTTAAAGTTGCAGGAGTTCCGCCTGATTATTTCAGTGCTACTGGACAACTTTGGGGAAATCCATTATACAACTGGGATAAATTAAAAGAATTAAACTACAAATGGTGGATTGACAGAGTTAAAGCCAACCTTTCCACTTGTGACATCATAAGAATTGACCACTTTAGAGGATTTGATGAATACTGGGCTGTTCCTTATGGAGATAAAACAGCTGAAAATGGTACTTGGTGTCCAGGACCTAGAATGGACTTATTTAACGCCATTAAAAAAATGAACTTGGAGAATTACCTATAATTGCTGAAGATTTAGGAACAATGACGCAAGGTGTTATTGATTTGAGAGAAGCAACTGGATTCCCTGGAATGAAAATTTTAGGATTTGCATTTGATTCTAAAGAAGAAAACGACTACTTGCCTCATACTTACACAAAAAACTGTGTAGTTTATACAGGAACTCACGATAATGACACATTAATCGGATGGTTCACAAAAAGCCAATGAAAGACGATAAAGCAATTTGCAAGAGACTATTTAAACTCAAGATCTGATGATGAAATTCATTGGGATGCAATAAGAGCTGCATGGAGTTCTGTCGCAAGCATGGCAATCGTTCCAATCCAAGATTTCTTAGGATTAGGAAGTGAAGCTAGAATCAATACTCCTGGACTTGCTAGCGGAAACTGGCAATGGAGATTGAAAAGAAGGCGTATTAACTGATGAACTAGCAGAAAGAATTGCTAAGTTGACAAAAAGTTTACTCAAGATAATTTGAAAAAAATTTTTTGAAAAATAAAAAAATTATTATAAATAAAAAAATAGAGAAAAAATGAAAATATTATTCAAAAAAACTCTCTATTTTTTTAATCTCCTATCCTATTTAACATCTGTATCTCATGCAAATATTTTGCAATATTTAATGCACTTGTTTCTTGAATGGTGATTACTGTTTTTTTCCAGTATTACTGCTATAATTATCATTATCAGGAACAAATTTTATATACATCAAAGTTTCTGAAGTGTACAAAAATGTTGCTGAAGCATATGCATTTTGAAGTTTCGTGTAACCTTTTCTTTTAGAATAAAGGCTTTTCTAATCTCGGCATCCATTTTTTTATGTTCTTTTACAGTTGTATCATATTCAAAAATTGAAGACATAAGCATATTTTTCCCAAAATAAAAACTAGCTCTTGCATAATTTCCAAATGGATCTTTTACTTTTTTTCATAGTAAAAATACCGTATCATCTACTCCATCATTATCACGATAATATTCTTTTTGTGGAACTACTTTTTTAAATTCTTCGTAACTCATCAAAAGACTAATATCATCTGTAACTTTATGCATTGTCTTAAAATCGCTCCATTTATCTGGACTTGTGAACTTTGGTTCAGTGATGTAGCCAAATCCTGTGTATGCTGAATATGATAACGAGATAATGATTAATGATAATATAATTATTATTTGTTTCATTTTTTTGCCTTTCATATTTTTTTAAAAATTGATCTCTTGTTATAACAATCTTTCGATTGTTCTTCAAGAATTTTTGCAATTCTTTTTTTGATACTCCAAAAGACATTTTTCTGTGCTTCATTATTTTTTTTCCTTGTAATTTATAAATTTCTTCCATACACATGAAAGAAAAACGGATCCTCTTTTTGAATACCTGTTTTTACACATTTTTTTCGGCACCTTTTTCCATTATTTTCTAATATAAAAAAAGTCCATAAAGTCCATAAGCATATTTATTTTGTTTTATTATACTGATTTCTTAGTACTTCTTCAATTTTATCATCTTCATCTAATTCGCCATATAACTTAACCACATTTGATAACATTTCTTCATCTCCGTTATCCAAAAGCTTTTTTTGAAATATTCTACTGCTTTTTCTTTTTATTATTTTTGTTTCCAATATAAAAATTCCAAATGCTCTTATAGAATTTTTTTTGAATTTTTTTATCGTTCATACTTAATAATGTATTTTCAGCTTCTTTATATTTCTTCTGTTCTCGATATACTGCTGCTAAATTTAGCTTAACATTATCACTTAACTCTTTTTTTATCTTTTTATCTTATTTAAAGCACTTACATATGCTTTTTTTCTGCCAAATCATATTTTTGATAAAAAAATATGTCGTTCCAAGTTCTATTTCAGCACTTACATCATTTGTACTTTTTTTGAAGACATTTTCAAATATTTCTCTGCTTTATCATTCTGATTTGTTATCTGATACAACCTAGATAAATTAAATAATGTAGATTTTTTTCTAACTCTGGATCCCCGTTATTTTTTTCTTTAAGGCATCTAAAAAAATATTTTTTTCCGCCTTACTATATTCTTTTTTTCATTTAGATATATTGTCGCCAAATTATAATTCGCTCTAACATTCCCCTTTTTTTATCGACTCCAAAAAAACATTTTTTTCCGCATTAACAACATCATTTTTTTCATAATATTCGTTTCGCTTTTTAAAAAATTCTTCATTTGCCATTCGCAGCATATCCTATCGAAAAAAAGCAAATAAAAAAACATTGCAAATATTAAAAATTTTCTTTTTCACAAAAGTCTCCTTTACTTACTGACAATTTCAAATTTTTTTCTATTTTTTTAGAAACATAATATAAATAAGAATTCCAACAACTGTACCTAACTGCTTAGCATCTATTTCATCTAAATTAAAAAAATTAAAATTATTATTACAAAAAAAGTACTGGAACTAAAAAAATATCATAGATAAAAATGAAAAAAATTATATTTAATTTCTACTACAACTTCTTCCTTATTTTTCCAAATCCAAATCCTAATTTTTCTTTTTTTAGATTTTTTCTGAAAGTATCACATAATCTTCATTAGTTTCAAAAAAATTATTTCTGAATTTGGCTTTTAATTTCTTTTTTTTTCATTGTCTATCCAAATAGTTTTGGGAAATAATCTAAACTTAAATTTATCACGTACGATTATTTTTTTGACATTTACTCTCCCTTTCTTTTTTAATCCTATTTTTCAAGCAACTTCTTAATCCCTTCAATCAGCAAAACATGTTCCTTCTCAAGCACTCTCTTTTGCAAAACTTCAGGCGTGTCATCACTAAGTACAGGCACCTTTATCTGCAAAATAATTTCTCCTGTGTCAACTCCTGTATCAACAAAATGAATTGTACATCCACTTTCAGTTTCTTTTGCTTCGATAACTGCTCTGTGAACATTCATTCCATACATTCCCTTTCCACCAAATTTTGGAAGCAATGATGGATGGATATTTATAATTTTTCTTGACCATTTTTTTATAAATTCTGGCGATAAAATCGACAAATATCCTGCTAATACGATATAATCTGTTTTTTTCGTCATCATTTTTCAAGAACATTGCTAATTTCATCAGACAATTTTCTCTTTTAATACTTTTTCTGTCAAGCAAAAACATTTTTTATGCCATGTTTTTCTGCTCTTTTAAGTCCATAGCACTCTCTATCTGCAATTACATAAGAAATTTCACAATTTAAGTTTCCCTTGCTCAATGTTGTCAATAATTGACTGTAAGTTCGACCCTCCACCAGAAACTAAAACTGCTATTCTTTTTTTTATTTTTTTATTAGACATTTTTTTCACTCTCTTTAAATTTATTTTTTTATCATCTTTATTTTTTTAATATAAATTAATTTTTTTTCGTCACCTTTAACAATAGTTCCTAATTCATAGGCTTCTTCTCCATTTTCAGCTAAAAATATCAATAACTGTTTGAGCATCATTTTTATTTACGATAACAACAAATCCAACTCCCATGTTGAATGTTCCCCACATTTCTTCTTCTGGAACTCTTGAGAATGCTTTCGTGTTTAAACAACGGATGAACTTTTACTTTTGCTTTTTCGATGTTTGCACAAAGTCCATCTGGTATAGTTCTTGGAACATTTTCAATAAGTCCTCCACCTGTTATGTGAGCCATTCCGTTCACTTGCACTTTTTTTCCATAACTTTTTTTGAATTGGTTTTACATAAATTTTTTTGTTGGTGTCAATAAATGTTCTCCAATTGTTTTTTTCCATTGAATTCTTCGCTAAAAATCAGTGAAATAATTTTCTTAATAATGAGAAACCGTTACTGTGAGCTCCACTTGAAGGAATTGCAACAATTACATCTCCTTCTTGAACTTTACTTCCATTAACCATTTTTTCTTCTTCAACTACACCAACTGCAAATCCTGCAATGTCATATTCTCCATCTGCATAAAATCCAGGCATTTCAGCAGTTTCTCCACCTACTAAAGCTGAATCTCCTTGAAGACAACCTTCTACAACACCTTTAATTATTTCAGAAGAAACATTTGAGTCCAATTTTCCACAAGCTAGGTAATCTAAGAAAAATAATGGTTGTGCTCCGTGACACAAAATGTCATTTACACACATCGCAACACAGTCAATTCCAACTGTATCATATTTATTTGTTTCAAATGCAACTTTTAATTTTGTTCCAACTCCATCAGTTCCAGATACTAAAATTGGCTTTTTGTATTCTCCTAATTTGTATAAAAGCTCCAAAACTTCCCAATTCGTTCATAACATTTTTTTGTTGTAAGTTGCTTTTACTCTTTCTTTTTATTTTTCTCAACACTTCTGTATCCTTCTTCTTTATCTACTCCCTGAATCTTTATAAGAAATTGACATTCTTTATCCTCCTGTTTTTAAATTAAATCTCTATTTTTTTTATTTTACAAAGTTTGCAAAAATCTTCTGCATATTTTTGTAGGGAAAAAAATTCTGTAATTTCATATTCTGCAATTCCATTTATATTAAATGGATCTTCTGAAATTATTTCTCTTAACTTCTTCCAAGTTTTTCTGCATTTAGCAAAATTACACCACCTGTTCTAGGATTTTTTTCTTCCTGAACAAATAAATTTTTCCCATTTCATAATATTTTTTTCCAAAAAAATTTTTATATGTTCTTCTAAATATTTTTTTCAACTTCACTTACTGTTTTTTTACATAATTTAAACTTACTATATACATTTTTTTCACCTTATTTTTTTCAATTCTTTCAAAGCCTCTTTTTGAATTGGTGTCAATGAAGCATAAAATTCTTCTTCGTAATCTCCCAATCCAGCTGGATAATCTCCATTAAAACACTCCATGCAAAGTCCTGTATATGGTGCATCAAAATTAAGTCCTATTGAATCAATTAATCCGTCAATACTCAAGAAAGCCAATGAATCTGCACCAATGTAGTCTCTCACTTCTTCAACAGTTTTATTTGCCGAAATCAATTCTGATGAATTTGACACATCAATTCCGTAAAAAATAGGAAACTTAAATTCTGGCGATGCAATTCTTACATGAACTTCTTTTGCTCCAGCTTCCTTTAATAACTGAACAATACGGCTTGAAGTAGTTCCACGAACTATTGAATCATCAATCATAACTACAACTTTGTCTTTTACAACACCTTTTACAGCAGAAAGTTTCATTCTAACACCTTGTTCTCTAAGTTCCTGAGTTGGCTGAATAAATGTTCTCGCTACATATTGGTTTTTGATTAATCCCATTTCATAAGGTTTTCCGCTTTCTTCTGCATAACCACTTGCTGCTGACAATGACGAATTTGGAACTCCAATTATAATATCTGCATTTTCAACAGGTGCTTCTTGTGCCAATCTTCTTCCACATCTTTTACGAGCTGAATGTACATTTATTCCTGAAATATCCGAATCAGGTCTTGCAAAATATACATATTCCATCGCCGCAATCGCAGTCGAAGTATCGTCAGTATATTTTTCAATTCTGTATCCGTCTTTATCAATAATTACAACTTCTCCAGATCTAATATTTCTAACAAATTCCGCTCCAACAATTTCCAACGCACAAGTTTCACTCGCCAAAATATATGCTCCATTTTTTTTGTTTTTTTCCTAAAATTAAAGGACGAAATTCAAAAAGGGTCAACTGCACCGTACAATTCTGTTTGAGTTTGAACTAAGAAAGAAAATCCACCTTTTACTTGTCTTAATGCATCTTTCAATTGGCTCAAAAAATCTTTTTCTTTACTTCTTCTAATCAAATGAACCAACACTTCTGTATCTGATGTAGAATGAAAAAAATTGCACCGTGTTTTTTTCCAATTCTCTTTTTTTCAATTTTTTTCGCATTAATCAAATTTCCGTTGTGTGCCAAAGCGATACTTCCATCAAAAAAATTGGAACAAGAATGGCTGAATATTACGACCACTGCTGCTTCCAGAAGTCGCATATCTAACATGCCCAATAGCACAATTTCCTTGCAAACGGTTAAAAATTCTATCATCGTTAAATACTTCCGACACAAGTCCAGGCCCACGATGACCATTCACACGCTTACCGTCACTTACTACAATTCCTGCCGCTTCTTGCCCTCTATGTTGCAAACTATGCAATCCATAATAAGTAAGTCTTGCTGCTTCGTGGTGTCCAAAAACTCCAAAAACTCCACATTCTTCATTCAAGCTCTTAATCATTTGTAGTTTTCCTCCATTTTGTTATAAACAGTTTAGTTTATACTTTATCAATATTTTTCAATTTTTATTTAAATGACAAGGGGTCAAGACCCTTGCTAATATATGATTTCAGAAATTTATTTTTTTAATTTATTTTAAAACTTCTTCCATACGACGAAGAACTTCACGATAAGCACCCATTACGTCTCCTAAATCTTGTCTAAATCTATCTTTATCCAATTTTTTAAGTGTATCTTTATCCCAAAGTCTCATTGAATCTGGACTAATTTCATCTGCAAGTAAAATATTTCCATCTTTATCTCTTCCAAACTCAATTTTATAATCTACTAAAAATCAAGTTCATTTTTATCAAATAATGCAGACAACAAATCATTAATTAAGAAAGTTTGTTTTTTTAATTTCAGCCAATTCTTCTTCAGTAACCAATTCTAATGCTAAAGCATGATCATCATTTCAATAATGGATCTCCTAAATCATCATCTTTTGTAAGACAATTCAAAATGTAGGTCTTTTTAAAGATTTTTTTCCTTCTTCAGCTGCATATCTTTTTTTACAAAACTTCCAGTTGCTCTATTTCTAATAATTACTTCCAAAGGAACAATTTCCACTTTTTTTACAAAGTTGTTCTCTTTCATTCAAAGTTTTTAATCCAGTGAGTTTTTTACACCGTGTTTAATCAAATATCCATAAAGTAATGTAGAAATTTTATTATTCAAAAATTCCTTTATCTTCCAATTGATCTTTTTACTCCATTAAATGCAGTCGCATCATCTTTAAAAATACATAATTATTTCATCCGCATTATCTGTTGCAAAAAAATTGATTTTGCTTTTCCTTCATAAATTTGTTCTCTTTTTTTCCATTTTTATTTCCTCCATTTTTTTATTTTTTTAAATCATATCAAATAAATATTATATTGTTCAATAACTTGAATTTTTTTATTTCCACAAGGGGTCAATATCAATACCTCTTGCTTTCAAAAATATTTGTTTTATTAAATTATAAATACATATAACTTTAAATAAGTCTATTACAAATTATAACTCAACTTTCTTATCATTATCAGCAATAAATTTAGCTTTTCATTTCTTTTTCTAAATGTAACCAATTTTTCTCTAATTTCAGGATATTTTATTGCAAGAATTTGCACTGCTAACATTCCTGAATTGTATGAATTATTAATTCCAACAGTTGCTACTGGAATAGATTTTGGCATTTGAACAATCGAATAAAGTGCGTCCAATCCTTCAAGTGCTCCATTTAAAGGAACTCCAACTACTGGCAGTATTGTTTTTGAAGCAATAACTCCAGGTAAATGTGCCGCAAGTCCAGCTCCAGCAATAATCACTTCTGCACCTCTTTTTTCAACATCAGCCAAAACTTCTTCCAATTTTTCAGGAACTCTGTGAGCCGACAATACATAAGCCTCAAACTCAATCCCAAATTCTCTCAAACAATTTGCTGCACCTCTCATTTTGTCAGTATCTGACTGACTTCCAAAAAATATTGCTACTTTCATTTTCTACTTTCTCCTTTTCCTTATTTAAAAAATTTAATTCCATTTCTAAAGATATTTTGTTCTTTATCTCCATAAATATTTTTATAAACATTTTTACCTTTTCTTTCAGAATGTCCCATTTTACCAAAGATTCTACCATTATATGCCAACATTCCTTCAATCGCATAATACGAACCATTTGGATTAAATTGTGAATCCATTGTCGAATTCCCATCCAAATCAACATATTTAGTTGCAATTTGATTATTTTTTTAAATAATTTCTTGTATTCTTCTTCTGTAATAACAATTCTTCCTTCTCCGTGAGAAATCGCTACTGAATGAATATCTCCTTCTTTCATATTAGCTAACCAAGGTGAATTATTTGTAATAATTTTTTTGTTTGCACAATTTTTCGACATATGTTTATCAATTGTATTAAATGTCAATGTTGGCGAAGTTTTCATTTAATTCACGAATTTCTCCGTAAGGTAACAATCCTGATTTAATCAACGCTTGGAATCCATTACAAATTCCTAAAATTAATCCATCTCTCTTCAATAAATTTTTCCACTGCTTCTTTAACTTTTTTTATTTTTTTCAATACAGCAACCATAAACTTTAGCCGATCCATCTGGTTCATCTCCCGCACTAAATCCACCAGGCAACATCAATATTTGCGAATTATTAATTTCTTTAACAAAAATTATCAATTGAACTTTAAAAATATTGCTATGTGACAAGTTATTAAATACACCAATTTTTGCAAGTCCACCTTCTCTATTAAATGCTCTTTCCAAGTCATATTCTGAGTTTGTTCCAGGGAATACTGGAATAAATACTCTTGGTTTCGCATAAGCATTTGAAATATTGCTAATTATATTTTTGAGTTTCAATCTTTTTCGATTTTTTTCATATTTTACACCTTTACAATGTGCAATTTTATGTTCTTCCTCAACTTCTTTTTTAGTTGGGAATATTCTTTCAAGTTTACTTTCCCAAGTTCCAATTAATTCATCCAAGTCAAAAGTTATGTTATTTATAGAAATTTTCGCATTATCCGTAACTTTTCCAAGTAAAACAGCATTTTTATTTTCAATACTTCCAGCAGTTTCTACAATAAATGCTCCATAATTTACTTTAAACCATTCATTTTCAGAAAGATCTGCTGCAACATCTACACCAAGTTTATTTCCAAATGCCATTTTTGCAATGCTTTCGGCAATTCCACCATTTTTAACAGCCATAGCGGAAACAATCTTTTTATTTCTAATATTTTCAGTCACAAAGTCAAAGTTTGCCTTTAATTCATCAAGTTTTGGCAAATCATCTTCATCATTTGGAGTTGTAATCAAGTAAACGTTGTTTCCAGCCTTTTTAAATTCGCTAGAAATTACATTTTCCGCATCTGTAACACTTACTGCAAACGATACCAATGTTGGCGGTACAGAAATATCATTAAATGTTCCGCTCATCGAATCTTTTCCACCAATTGAAGGTAATCCAAAGGCTTTTTGTATGTGCAATGCTCCCTAATAATGCTGATAATGGTCTTCCCCACTTTTTAGAATCTTGTCCCAATCTTTCAAAATATTCTTGGAACGTAAATCTGATATTTTTATAATTTCCTCCACCAGCGACAACTTTTGCCATTGATTCAATTACAGCATAAGCACCACCGTGGAATGTACTTTGTTTTGCCACATAAGGATTGTATCCATATCCAACCATTGAAGCGACATCAGTTTCTGCATTGATTACTGATACTTTTTGCACCGAAACTTCTGCAGGAGTTAATTGATATTTTCCACCAAATGGCATTAATACAGTAGTTGCTCCAATTGTTGAATCAAAAGTTTCAACTAGTCCTCTTTGTGAAGCTACATTTAAATCCTTCAAATTATTTACAAATTTGCTTCTAAAGTCATTTCCTTCAATTTCTCTGTTCAAGCTCAATTTTGGCGTATTTTCAATTGTAATATTAATGTTTGAAGCAGCTCCATTTGTATTTAAGAAATCTCTTGAAATATCAACAATCGCTTTTTCCATTGTATTTCATAATAAGTCTATTTGAATCATTAATTTCAGCCACTTGATATGCTTCCAAATTTTCCTCATTTGCAAATTCTATAAATTTATCTAAATTTTTGTTTTTTTCAATAACAACTGCCATTCTTTCCTGTGACTCTGAAATAGCCAGTTCCGTTCCATTTAACCCGATATATTTCACTCTTACTTTATTCAAGTCAATTTCAAGTCCATCAGCAAGTTCTCCCAATTGCGACTGAAACTCCTCCAGCTCCAAAAATCGTTACATTTTTTTAATTAATTTTGTAACATTTCTGTTTCTGAAAAAGTCTTTGAATTTTTTTCTTTCTACAATTGCATTTCCTTTTTTTGCACTTCTGCACTTGATTTTTTTCAGAAGATTCTGTTGTATGCTCCTTAGATGAACCAGTTGCTCCACCAATTCCATCCCTTCCAGTTCTTCCACCAAGTAAAATTACAACATCTCCATTTTTTTAGGCTTTTCACGGATAATATTTTCAGCAGGCGCTGCTCCTACAACAAGTCCCAATTCCATTCTTTTAGCTTTGTAGCCTTCATCATAAATTTCATTTACATGAGTTGTCGCAAGTCCAATTTGGTTTCCATAAGATGAAAATCCGTGTGCTGCCACTTGTGTAATAACCTTTTGCGGCAATTTTCCAGCCATTGTATCTGCAATTTTTTCAGTTGGATCAGCAGAACCGCTAATTCTTACAGCCTGATAAACATAAGTTCTTCCAGATAACGGATCACGAATTGCTCCACCAATACAAGTAGAAGCCCCACCAAATGGCTCAATTTCTGTTGGGTGATTATGAGTTTCATTTTTAAACTGCAAAATCCATTTTTCTGTAGTTATGCTCTTTTCCCCATCTTCATCAATTCTTTCAATTGGCACATCAATATAAATCGAGCAGGCATTTATTTCATCTGAAACTTCCAAATCTGGCAAGTTTCCATTTTTTCTCTGCTCTTTTCCAAAAATTGTAGCAAGATCCATAAGAGTCATAGGCTTTTTAGAAATTCTGTCGGCATGAACATATTTTCTGCTTTCTAAATACTCGCTAATAGCCTTTTCGATGATATTTTTATAAGTTTCATTTTCAATTTTAATGTCATCAATGATTGTTTCAAAAGTTGTATGTCGGCAGTGGTCACTCCAGTAAGTGTCAAGAACACGAATTTCAGTTTCTGTAGGATTTCTTTTTTTCCTCATTTTTTTAAAAATATTCCTGAATGAATAGCAAGTCATTTACTGTCATTGCCAGTTCCAATTTATCTTTTTAAATCTGCAATTTCTTCTTTCTGTTTTTCAGTAAATCCATCGTAAACAATAACATCGTCTTTATTTTCATTTTCAACATTTTCACTTAAAAACATTCAAATCCTTTTCTCTTGCTTCAACTTCATTTATATAGTATTTTTTTACTTTAGCAAGTTCTTCAGGAGAAATTTTTTTCCCGTATAAAATTATCAATTTCCCACTTTTTACGTTAATATTATTGTTTTTATCAATTAATAAATTTACACATTGAATTGCAGAATCTGCTCTTTGGTCATATTGCCCTAGCAAAAAAATTCCACTGAAAAAAATATACATTTTCTGAATTTTTTTCTTCAAATACTTCATCCAACGATCTAAAAAAACATTGTCAGCATTTATTTCTGAAAAACACCGTTCTTTCCAATTTTTTTCCAAATCATTTTTCACCCAAGTTAAACACATCATAAATATTCAGAACTCTTACATCGCTAAGTCCACTTATTCCAACATTTTTCCTTCAAGTCGCTGAACAAGTTCTGTGCTTCTACTCTAAAAATCTTTCTTTTTCCACAAAGATTCTATAATTCATCTTTATCTCTCCTTCTATATATTTTTTATAAAAAAATAAAAAAATCCAAGCAAAAAAGATTACCCAGATTTTTTTCATATATTTGTATATTTAATTTTTTTATATTTTTTTATAACAAAGTAGACAATTTTACAATTTGTCTAGTAAAAAAATATCCTGAACGCTCTTCTGACAAAAAAATCTTTTTTTCATCTTTCCTCCAATAAAATATTTCCCTTAAAAAAATCTTGTATTGCTGTAAAATTCCTACCTATTAAAAAGTATAACAAAAATTTTTACTATTTTTTTCAATACCCAAAAAAATTATTTCTGTGCCAAAAATAAGTTTCTTTCTTCATAGTATACTTTCCCAATATTTCTTAAATCTCCATTTCCTATTTTTTTCTTTAATTTAATAAAAATTTTACAATATTTTACTAAAAAAATTTTTAATTATTTTATTTTTCGCTATTGACATTTTGAATTTTCAAGGTACAATATTATTGACATAGATGAAAGGATGTGATGATTTATGAAAAATCATTATTAGCGGAAAACAACTTAAAGTCACAGATGCAATTAAAAACTTATACTGAAGAAAAAAATAAGCAGAATTTCCAAGTATTCAGATGCTATCACAGAAATCGATGTTGTTCTGACTGTCGAAGATACAAAAATCTGAAGGTCCAGTTCACAAAGCTGATGGATTAGTTTTTTTGCAAGTGGTACAAAAAAATAAAAAAATAGAGGCTGAAAAATAAAGACTTATATGCAGCAATTGATGATCTATCCGACAGATTGGAAAGACAAGTTAGAAAAATATAAAGAAAAAAACAAAAAGACCACAACAAAAAAAGGTACTCGTCAATCTTAATTTATAAAAAAAGCATTTAATATTTTAAGAATAAAAGAACCTTAATATATAAAAAAAGACTATTTTTAGAATTCTAAATTTTTAAAAATCAGTCTTTTTTTATATTTTTTTATTTTTTTACTCTTATTAAATTTTTTTCCAAAATATATAAACAAATTATATTTATCAAAAAAATCCTGGTACAATTTCATAAATTTTTTTACCAAGTCCGCTTTGATTCCAGAAAACTACTGTAATTGTAGCGACAATCATTGAAATCAAAATATTTTTTTCCAGTTCATTTCTTTTTTTGTACAAAATAAATAAAATTACTGGAGAAAAATACAGCTCCAAAAACCTGCCCATGCGTATGAAACTAACGACAATACTTCTGAATTGGGATTCATTGATAATGATGTTGCGATTATAAAAAAATAATTATAATACAAATTCTCCCAACCCAGATAAGTTCTTTATTCGTTTTTTTCTCTTTTAACAATGTATTTATAGAAAATCTTCAGTCAAAGTATTTGAAGCAACTAACAATTGTGCTGAAATTGTTGACATTATTGCTGATAAAATTGCTGCGTATAAAATACCTGCTACCCAAGGATTGAATAATTTTCCTATCATGTAAATGAAGATTTTTTTCTGGATCTTGAACATTTTTTTGAAAAAGAGCAATTCCTGTAATACCAATTGCAATAGAACAAACCAATGAAATTATAACCCATACCATCGCGATTAACCTAGCTTTTCCAAAGTTCATTTACACTTTTTTTATACTCATAAACTTTACAATTATGTGTGGCTGTCCCAAAATATCCAAGTCCCCAACCTAATCCAGAAATAATTACCGGTATGCTAAGTGCTTCTGGATATTTCAACAAGTTAAGTGAAATATGCTTTTTGAGTCATTGCAACATCAATAGTGCTACTTCCTCCAACTACAAAAATATGCTGCAACTGGAACAATTATAATTGCAAAAAAACATCAATATTCCTTGAAAGAAATCCGTCCAAACTCCTGCCAAATATCCACCTAAAAACGTATAAAATATTATGGTTCCTCCACCTACTAATACTCCTAATTTGTAATCAATTCCCAATAACGATTCAAATAATTTCCCATTTGAAACCAATCCTGATGCCGAGTAAATTGTAAAGAAAAATAAAATTACAATCGCTGAAAAAGTTTTTACGTAACCTTTCGTATCATTTGATTTTTTTGATATAAATGTTGGAATTGTCAATGCTTCATGCTCTTCTGTCTGCATTCTCAATCTTGGTGCCACTATTTTCCAATTTATATAAGTTCCTATTATTAATCCTATTATAACCCAGACTTGCTTTAATCCTGATAAGTAAACTGCTCCCGGCAATCCTAGCAATAGCCATCCACTCATGTCACTCGCTTGAGCTGACATTGCTGTTACCCAGTAACCTACACCTCTTCCACCTAAAATATATTCCTCGTGAGTATCCGTTTTTACATAAAAATATACTCCTATCGCCAGTGAACTACTCCCGCTTTTAGAAGCGGGAGCTTCTTGGGAAGTATCTGCTTCTGTTAGCCAAATATATTTACCAAGCTCTTCGGGCAGTCCCTGCCCTGTTTTCTTTTATTTTCTTAATATTCCAACATCGCTTTTCCAATGTTTTTTATATTCAATGCCGCATTGTAATCTCTATCAATTTCAATCCCGCAGCACTCACATTTATAGCTTCTTTCTGATAATTCCAGTTTCTCTTTAATATTTCCACATTTACTGCAAGTTTTCGACGATGGAAACCACTTATCTATCTTCAAAAATTGTTTCCCTAAAAACATCAGTTTATACTCAAGCATTCTCAAAAACATTCCCCACCCATTATCTCCTACACTTTTTCCCAAAAATTTAATGACTGGCTCATCCCTTTCATATTCAAATTTTCAACAACCACAGCATTATACTCTTTAGATAATTTTTTTCGATAATTTATGCAAAAAAATCTCTTCGGCAATTCTTAATATATTCATGTAATTTTGATATTTTCGCTTTTTGTCTATACCAATTTTTTTAGAAAAATCTCACTTTTTCTTGATAATGATTTCTGCAATTTTTTTCAATTCTTCTTCCAATATCCTAAAAATATTTTTGGATAATCAGCCCTTTGGTTTTCAGAACTGACAAATAATTCAGGTATTGAAAAAAATCAAGTCCAATTACTTTATCATTACTATGTACCTTTTTGAATTTCCTTTTCCAAATTCCGTCAAAAATAGAAACATAGTAATTTCCATTACTGTTTGTCAATGTTACTGACTTTATCTTGTAATCCTTCGGTATTTCTCTATGATATTTTAATTTTAACTTTTTTTCAATTTTGGCAAAAATCAAATATTTGTTTTCCTCAATTCGTATCGAATTGTTCACACAATTTGTCGTGTAACTTTTTAACATTATTCTTTTTTTAGATTTGAACTTTGGAAACTTTTGCTCTCTTTTGAAAGAAATTCGTAAACGATCGTTTTACATTCAATTGAGCATTTGAAAGTGCCAGACTATCTACTTCTTTTTAAAAATTGATTTTCACTTTTTCAAACTGGCAGGTGTAATTATTTTTATTTTTTTCCAGTTTCTTCATAAAATTTTATTAGCAGCATACAAAAATCGTATTGTAAACAAAACGAACACATCCAAAAAGTCTTGTTTATCAATAATTTCTGTTCCTTATTTGGATAAATTCTGTATTTGAATGCTAAATTATATTTCATAAAATTACACCTCCTTTTTGATTTTTGAATATTATTTTTTTAATTATTTCTTTAGAGATTTTATCATTATTTTATACAAAAATTGTATCATAAGAGTATCCTTTTTTTCAATTTTTTTACAAAAAAAGCAATTCATCTCCCACCTATAGAAGTCGGAGACTTCTTGCTATCTTTTTGTTAAAAATAATAAATATATGCCAAATGTTATAAAAAGTCTCTATTCCTCCTGTTGCCATTTCTCATCTCCGTTCTTTTTTTATTTTATAACTTATTATATCACATTAACTATTTTTTTAGCGATACTACTTTTTTTATTTCTTAATTTTTTTAAAAAAATAATCCTCATATTATACCAAACCGCACCCCCATGAGTCGACTCTGATAACCCTTCATTCACAAACCCAATCTTCTCATAAAACGGAACAAGCCTATCTTTACAAGTCAATACAACACCCTTTCTTCCAGCACTTTTTCGCATCTTCCACAACTTTTTCTCAAAAACTTTCTCAGCATAACCTCTCCGTCTAAATTCTGGAAGCGTGTTCACTCCAAAAAAATCATCTGCCAATCACCATTTTTCATCATGTAAATTTATGATTTTTCAAACATTTCATCTGTCAAAAATTTCATCATTCGTAGCCATCCCATTTACAAACGAAATAATTTTACCATCCTCATTTTCCAAAAATCCAAAAATCTGGATAAACTTTCCAATCTCCCACGAAAACTCTCTTCAGTTGCCGCCTCTGTAGCTGGAAAACACTCTGCCTCAATTCTTGTCAATTCTTCTAAATCATTAATTGTTGCTTTTCTAATTTTCCATTTTTTTATTTTTTTCCTTTTCTAATTTTTTTATAAATTTTTCAAAATTAAGAGAGTACAAATTTTCGTATAATAAAAATAATTAATTAATTTATTTAGTTTTATAGTTTTTAAAAAAATTAAATACTCTCAAAACTAATAAAAAAATAATCTATCTTTTTACTTTCTAGAACAATTAGAATAAACAATATTCCTGTTTCTAAAAAAATTTCAACTTATGAAATTTCAACTAATTCCTGACATTCTTTACCATGTATTATATTTTGAGTTTACACAAAATTATGGATACTCTCTTAATCAAAAACAACCTTCCATTTATCCCTATTTCTATTCGCCTCAAAGCACATTTTTATTTGCTCAGCTGTAATTTTTTTTGTTTCCAGTTCAGGCAATTCATCAATCCCAAAATATCTGCTGCCAACCGTTTCAATATTTTTCTCAAATTTTCCACTCACATATTTACACAAAACAAATACTTTCGTTATACCATATGGAATCTTTTTCTTTTGATTTTTGGTGACATCCAGTAAAGCAATAATCATCTCAGCACTAGCCTCAATCCCAGCTTCTTCCTTAACTTCCTTCAACACATTTTCCTTCACAGAAAGATAAACATCTGCCCATCCACCTGGCAATGCCCATTTTCCATTACTTTCCTGAATCAAAAGAATCTTATCATCTTCAAAAATCACACCTCTCACATCAATTTTAGGCGTCTGATATCCAACTTCATTACAAAATAAATCCTTTACCTTTTCCACCGAAATCTCAGTTTTGTGTGCCACCATTTCTGCTGAAATTTCCCTAATTCTCTCAAATCGTTCAATATCGAACTTATCTTTTCCATAAGCAAGTCCTGCTTGTGCTAGACTTTGAAGTTCAATTGCCCAGTCTAGCCATTTTTGTTCTTCTTCTTCATTTTTATTCACTGATTATCACCTACTGTTTTAAAGTTATTAATTAATTCATTATAAAAAAATTTAATTTAGAAAATCATGATAAAAATCATTAATCAGGAATATAAATTAATGAAATTTTTTTATTCTTAAAATTTATATCTTCATCAATTTTTTTAAATAATCCTTTGCTATCTCATCATTTTCTATTAATCTTAGACTATTTATTATTGATATTCTATATTCTTTATCTACATTTTTCCAAAAAAATTCATTTTCCAAAAAAGCGGAATTATTTCATCAAATCCCTTTTACACCTAAAAAAATCTAACTAAATTTTTTTCTTGTATCTAAATCAAATAATTTTTAAATATTTTTTTAAAAATTGGAATCACATTTTTTTATGTTTTTTTCTAAAAGAATTAAGTCATAAATTGTATTAAAAATTATAACCTAAATTATTTATTTCTTTTTAAAAAATTTTTCCTGTAAATTATTTCGTTTTTTTCTCTTTTATATAAATATTCACTATTAAAAATACTCTCCATAAAAAAATTGATTTCATTTTATCTGTTATAATTTTATAAATATTTTTTTATTTTTTTTCAATAAATTTCAATATTTCCTTTTTAAACTCTTCTATTTTAATAAAAGATTTTCCTTTTAAATTAGTAAATTCAATTTTATATGTCATATTATCTCTATATTTATTTGTACTATCCCAAGAAACTTCTATTTTTATCATTAATTTTTTTCTAAACATTACATCAGGATACACCATTTCGAGTCCTGAAAAAGTCCATAAATGCCGTTCACTCCATTCATGAATTTTTTTCAAACCATTCTATCTCTTCATGATTCTTATTTCCCATTTCATATGCTTTTTTTCTATTATTTCAATTCCACAATTTCCTTTTTATTTTTATACGGAAACTTATCTTCTTCATTCAAAAATAAATTTTAAATTATTCTCAAACCAATCCGATAAAAAAATATTAAATTTGCTGTATCCTTTTTCTATTTTCCCATCAACTGTAAATTCACAAATATTTTTTTCCTTCAATTTTTAATTCCAATTCAAAAAGTCTGCATAAAAAATTCTGGTCTATGAATAAAATTTATTGAAAAATTTTTTTTGTTTCATATCTATCGCCTACTTAATGCTTCTTAATATAATTTATTTACTAAAAAAACTTTCACTTTCTTCCCATAAAATGCTATTCCAATCTTTAAAAATATTTTTTTATTCCTCTAGCCTTTAATCTCGTGTCATATTTTTTTTCTCATCAATCTGTTTTTAGAGCTTCTTCTGCCTTTAAAGTCATACCTTTTTTTCAGTTTTAGAAATTTTTAAATTCCATCAAATATGCTTTTTCATTGCTTTTTTTATTGGAATCATCGCAAGATCATATCTTCCATATCCGCTCTCATTATTTGAAATAATTTCATATTTTTCCCATCAAAAATCCTACAAGACCTATCATAAACACTTGATAAATTTTCTCCATTTCACTATCCAAATCAAAATGACTAAGCATATTTACCATTATTTCACCTAATGTCTTTTCAAATTTCTTAATATCTCCATTTTCCAATGCTTTTTATCAAAAATACTTGTTTTTCAATTCTGTTCCAAAAAAATCTATTTAAAAACATATTTCCAAAAATATTTTCTAATTTCTTTATTCGGAATTTTTTTAAATTATAAATATTTGTATATTCTGAAGTTTCATCAATTTCAATTTGTTCTTTAGCCTTTGTCAAATATCCGCTATACAAAAAAACAATTGCCATATTTCGTCATCATTACTCAAAAAGACTTTTTTTATTGTTGTCCCATCTGAAATATTTTTTTCAATACTTTCTCCATCAGTAAATCGCTTTTAAATCTGTATAAACATCTTCTCCCGCTTGATCTAACATATTTTCTAAAAAGTGTATTTCCAGAAACATTTGCCCAATATGCCTTTTATTTCTCCATTATCAACATAATTTATGATTGACCAAGGATTATAAATTCTTTTTATCTCCAAAAATATATCCATTATACCATTCTTTAACTTCTTCAATTTTATATTTCATTTCAAAATAATCAAGCATTTTAATTACTTCACTTTCAAGAAGTCCAAAAATACTCTGAATATTTTTTTTATTTAAAAATAGTATCCACCTTCAAATTATTTAATCCAGAAAAAAATCCCTTCCTTTTATAATCCGAGTTATCCCAGTCAAAATCCCATATTTCAAAGAATCATTAGTTTTTTTAATGCCGAGCTATAAAATACTTGAAAAAAATTTATTGCTTCATTGTAATAACCTTTATCAAAAGCATTAATTATTGGTGCATCATATTCGTCTATTAAAATTATTACTCTTTCTCCATAATATTCAAAAAGATATTCCGATAAAAGTTCTATCGAAGTATTCAAATCCATATCATTTTTTTCTATTTTTTTTATAGAATCATATATTTCTTTATCATCCTCGTTCATTTTTTTCTGTGATATACTGAAACTCACGATAAATTTTTGAAATCAATTTTTTTATTTCCAAAAGACACATTTCCCAAGTATCTGCCCTTAAATCCTTCAACGAAACAAAAAAATAACAGGATATTTCCCTTGCTCTTTCATATATTCGCTACCAAATATCCTCAATCCTTCAAAAAGTTTCCTATTCTCATCTTTATTTCTCACATCAAAAAAATACTTAATCATCGACATATTAAGCGTTTTTTTCCAAATCTTCTCGGTCTTGTAAAAAAAGTGTCACAGCAGCTCTATTTACAAGAATATCTTCTATTAACATTGACTTATCTACATAATAATAATTATCTTTTATTATATCTTCAAAATTTTCAATTCCTACAGGTATTGCTTTTTTTCCCATAAAATCCCCCTTTTTTTAAATTCTAAAATCTATTTTTTTATTTTATCCTATCACATAACTAACTGCAAGCCATGTTTGAATTTCATTCTCCAAATTCATATTTTCCTAAAAAGAAATTCCAAAACAAAACTCTTGACTCGCTCGTCTCTTTAAAAAAAATTACAATTTCAATTCCATTTTTTTCAAATACTTAACATCAAAAATCGTTATTATTCCCGTCAACTTCTACCATAGATAATCCAGAAACCGTTCCAATTGTTAGTTTTCCTTTATTAATTTCAAAAAGAAATTGCTTCCAATCTTTCTCCAGTTTCGACATAAAACTTCATATTCAAAAATTTGTTTCTAAAATACATTTTAAGAAATGTTTACTTGTTTTTATCAACTTTTTTTCCTTTTTTTAAATTCATACTTTAATGAATATGTTTCAGTTTTCAAAAAAAGATTTAGAATTTTTGAATTTTAGAAAAAAATTAAACTCAACTTCTTTTTTTATCTAAAAAACATTCGTATATTTCAAAAGATGTTTTTTTAGCATTATATTCTTCCCTTCATTTTTTTAAATTTCCTATTCTACACAATATGAATGTTCTCCTAATTCATCTTTCCAATATACTAATGAATAATTATTATTTTTCTGCTTTTTTTCTAATGAAAGTTTTTTTGCTTCTTCTATAATTTTATTAATTTCTTTTTTTATCTACTTCTACTAAAATTTTTTTCCAAACCTTCTTTTTAATTTTCTTCTTTCATTTCCTATATTTTTTTATCTATTATTTCTAATTCTTTTTATTCTTTCTAACATTTCACATAATTCTATCAATTTATTCCATTTTTTTCATAATTTTTTTATTTCTTCTTTTGTCTTTTTTTCATATTTATTTCAAAAATATTCAGGATTTTTCTTGTAATATTAATTTATTTCTTAAAAACTAAAAATTCTAACTGATAAAATTGAAAAAGCAAACCCATAATCTTATATCTAAAGTTTCTGATGTTTTTTTATCTTAGATTCAAATATTTTCATTTTTTTCCCTAAGTTTTTTTCTTCCCTTTTCTTTTTTTGTCTTCAGAATCTTTCAAATCTTTTCTTGTCAATTCAAATATTTCATCATATTCTAAAAATATTATCCTGTATTAATGTCCAATACATTTCATCTTCCGCTTTTTACATTATTTTCAACTACACCAAGTCTTTCTATCATATCAGTTGTAAACTTTTTGTGAATAAAAAAATTCATCCTCAATTTCATTTATTATGTCTAAAGAAGAAGAAAAATACCCAATATCATTGGCAATATCCCTTTTTAATAATTTTTGAATACCTATTCCGATTTTTACTATTTCTTGCTCTATTTTACCAAATTGCCAAAGCAACAATAAAGAAGAAGCAATTTGAGTTAATAAAACAGGTAACACTAACCCTGAAGAAATAGGAATAAATGGAGCATGCCCTGCAATTCTTCCACTTTCCATAATTGGGGAACCAAATCCAAATCCTATTTTCATTAAATTATCAACGTTTGTTGTCGCTATGAATAACGGAGTATTGACAGTTCCTAAATAACTTTCTATCCCAGCAGCAGATACTAACGACATCATAACTGTATTCTTTATTTTATTTGCATTTTTTTAAAGTAATTTCCTGTTTCTGAAAAAAATTTTTTTATTAATTTCTTTTAAAAAATTCATTCTTTAATTTTTCCATTTACGTTTACTAATACCATATTTCCATCTATATTTTCATTTTTTTCAAATGTATATACATTCATATCTTTTTTTCATTTTCTTCCATAATTACTCTCCTAAATTTTATTTACTTTAAGTATTTTATTATTCTAAAGAATAAGAGTGTTCTCCTAATTCGTCTTTCCAATATATCAAAGAATAATCTTTTTTTCATTTTCTTCTTCTTTTTAAAAAAATATTTCTGCTTCATTTACAAGACTTTCCATTTCTTGAACATCAATACCATTTAAAAATTTTTTTCCAAACTATTTTTTTAACATTGTTCTTTCTCTTCCAATGTTTCTATCTATTGCTTCAAATTCTTTTTATTTTTTTTCCAACATTCTATACAATTTAATTAATTTTTTTCCCATTTTTTTCTTTATAATTTTTCCATTCTTTTTTTAGTTTTTATTAATATTTTTTTCAGAATATTGAGGATTCTCTTGTAACATTAATTTATTTCTCAAAAATCATTATTCTAACTGATAAAATTGAAAAAAACACAGCCATAATTTTTGTATCTAATCTTTCTATTAATTCTACTTTAGAAGCAAATACTCCCATTTTTTTCCTTAAAGCTTTCTTTCTCTTTCATTTTTTTGTTTGAATCCTTAATATCTTTTTCTTGTCATTTCATATATTTCATCATATTCTAAAAATAACATCCTGTATCAAAAATCCATTGCTTTTCATCTTCTTTTTCTAACTTTATTTTCAACTAAACTTAATCTTGTCATCATATCATTTGTAAATTTTTTTGTGAATTTAAAAAAATTCATTTTCAATACTTTCAACTATTTTTTTAAAGAAGAAGAAAAAAATAACTTATGTCTTTTAGCAATATTTCTTTTTAATAGTTTTTTTCTATTTCTGTTCCTATTCTTATTAACTCTTTTTTTCAATTCTTGCCAATCTCCAAAGAAAAAAATAATGTTATAGAAATTTGACTAATTACCATTGGAACAAAAAAAGTGGACCAGAAGAAAACGCAGTTATAGCTCCCACAACACCTCCTATTGCTGCCACTGAAATCATTCCCCAAAATGCAAACTGACTACGAAATTCCGCATCATTCATAGCTATTTCATAATTAATTCCTCTAAGTTGCATTAATTTTTTTCAGGACTTGTTGTTACTACGAATATAGGAGTTTTTTTAGACTAAGCTGCTTTTTCTGATCCAATTTGAGTTAATAACAATGATATTGGATTAGTTTTTTTATCTCATTAGCATCTTCAAAATATTTTTCCAGTTTTTTTGCAAAAATTCTTTTTAAGATTTTTTTAAAAAAATTTTTTTCTCGCTCTTCTCCATCAACACTCATTAAAAATCATTTTTTTCTTTTTATAACATCACCTTCACTCTTTATAATTGGATAATAATTGACATCTTTTTGATTCATCAATCATAATTTAACCTCCTAAATTTTTTTATTGTTATTTTTTTAACTATTTTAAATTTATAATACTAAACCCCATTTAAACAACGAACTTATTATAAACTTTTTTTACCAATGAATAAAGGGCCTAACATTTCGAATAATTAAAATATAATTTCGTTTTTTTAAACGGGGAATAGTATATTATATTTTTTTAATCTTCCAAAAATCTCTTTTCGCAAAAACTCCCTCATTTTTCAGTTCCCCAATAAAATTTCCTCAACAGTTGCCGCAATATCAGCAAAAGTTTTTCTAGTTCCAATATTTACATTTCTTTTTAATATTTTTTCCGTAAATCAATATTGGAATGTACTCTCTTGTGTGGTCAGTTCCTTTATAAGTAGGGTCATTTCCGTGATCGGCAGTGATAATCAAGATTTCATCATCTTTCAAGTTTTTTTCAATTTCAGGCAACCAATTGTCAAATTCAATCAAAGCATTTACATAACCTTCCACATTTCTTCTATGCCCATAAACTGCATCAAAGTCAACCAAGTTAGTAAAAATCAATCCTTTTGTATCTTCCTTCAATGCTGCAATTGTTTTCTTAATTCCATCTAAATTATCTTGATTAGCTTTTCTATTGTCTGTAATTCCTTTTCCATTGAACAGGTCGCTCGTTTTTCCAATTCCAACTACATCAAGTCCAGCTTTTTCCAATCTTTCAAGCATTGTTTCTTTTGGCGGATCAATCGAAAAGTCGTGTCTGTTTGCAGTTCTTTTAAATTCTCCAACTTTTTTACCAACATAAGGTCTTGCAATTACCCTTGCTACAGGCGATTTTTCATTACAAATTTCAAGTGCAATTTCACACGCTTTGTAAAGTTCTTCTAATGGTATAATTTCTTCATTCGCAGCAATTTGAAACACAGGATCTGCCGAACCGTAAACTATCCAATTTCCAGTTTTAATTTGTTCTTCTCCATATTGGTCAATCGCTACAGTCCCTGAAATTGGCTTATTCAACATAGCTTTTCTTCCTGTTTTCTCTTCAAATTCCTTTATAACTTCATCTGAAAATCCATTTTGATAATTTGGAAACGGTCTTTCCAATGGCACACCAGCAATTTCCCAATGCCCAGTCGTAGAATCTTTTCCATGTGACACCTCAATCGCTCTTCCATAGGCCCCTTCAGCACTTTCCACAGCTGGAGTCCCCTCAATCTCAGTAATATTTCCAAGTCCTAATTTACCCATATTAGGCAAACTCATTCCACCATGAGCTTTCGCCATATTCCCTAAAGTATTCGACCCACAGTCATCAAATAAATTCGCATCAGGCAATTCTCCTGCTCCAACACTGTCTAAAAACTATTATTGTTATTCTTTCTATTTTTTTCATTTTTTTATCTTCCTTTCTTTTTTTGTTTAATAATATTATACCTTTTATGTTTTTTTAAAAGGCAAATAAATTCCCCTGTTTTTTTGTTATTTTTTTAGTAATTAGAACCAAATATAAACATAGCCATGTATGATTTATATTCAATAATTTTAATAGAAAATGTAACATATGTGTAATATTCATATAAATATAACCAGTTTTTTTACATTTATCTTCTTCTAATACATAAAAAAATTCAATGGTTTTTCCCAGTCCATTTATATAATATTTGGTTTCAATAGTTTCAAAAAAATCTTTATAATATTTATATTCTCTATCATTTCGATTCTCTATTATAAAAATCAACTGATTCAGAATAGTGATTACATTTTTTTGAATGAAATTTCCATATTTTGTATTTCTTTTTATAATATTATTGTATATCAATTTTCTTTTTTTCTAGTTTTTTTCTGGAATCAATGCAGAAAAATTTATTTTTTTATTGCTGTGCTAAAAATCAATTTCATTATTTTTCTCCTATGTAAAAAAACATCAAATTCAAAAATCTACTGTTACATCTTCAACTTCAACATCTTTAAACAATCCAATATATGCACCATTTAAAAAAATTATAAATATTTTCTTCTTCATATAATTTTGAAGTTCTTTTTTTAATTTTTTTAGATTATCTTTTTATAATTTGAAGTATAAAAAAACAACAAAAAGATTTAATGATTCCGATTTTTTTGTTTTTATTGATAATTTCATAATATTTTTTTCTATATTTTCTTGTATTAATATTTCTAATGGTATCCATGCAAAAAAACTTTTCCATTTTGATAAAAATTAAAATTTGCCATAATCTTCCCATTCTACCATCTTCAAAATTTGACATTTTTTTGTTATTTCATAATGTAAAAATACAAGATTTTATTAAAATATTCAATTTACTCTTTTTTTAACCAAGAAAAATAATTCTTTTTAAATATTTTTGAAAAAAATTTTTGAACTAAATTTTTTTGTTATCTGAATTTACCAAAAATTCTATAAATATCTAAAAAAATCCTTTTACTGAAAATGGATTTAAAAAAATTCTATTTTCTCATAAATATCATTTATCTTTTTTTATTTTTTTCTATATTTTTCAAATGATAGTTCACTTGAATTCCCTTTTACTATATTTGAAACTTCTTCTAAAGTTAAGTCTTTAATTTTATTCTTAAACATTAAATAAATTATTTCTATCCTATTTTTTTATATTTTATAACAAAAATCAGGATTCGTTTTTTTCTAAAATTGTTATTTCTCCAACTATCTCTGTAATTTTAGTCAAAAGATTCATTACATTATTTGCAATCTTAAATGCTGGATTATAACCACATTCTTTTTCCCATATCCTCAAATCATCCTTTATTTTTTTATAATTTTTTTAGGCATTACATTATTTTTGGAAATAATAAAAATTAAATTTTACACTATTAAAATTTGTATTTTTCATAATTAATTATTACTTTTTTTATCTGTTTCAAAAAAATCATCCATAATATAAATCTCTTTTTTTCTTTTCAGATATTGATATACTGTAATCATTGTATCTTTTCATAATATAATCTTTTTCTAAAAAAATTTTATCATAGTTATCACTAGTAATAATATTATTATTACAAATAGTTCAATCATCAATTCTAAATCCCCCAAGCAACTCCAACTGAAAAAAATTGATACTATGCTAAATATTAAACAGCACAACATATGAAATCTTTTCAAAAATTGAATATTTCACATATAATTTTTTTCTCCATTCACTTTTTCACGAATTTCTTTTTTTGGGATAACCTATTTTCTCCAACAAATATTCCAAAATTTCGTCTTTATTTTTTTATGTCACAAAAAAATATAACTTTTTTTATGATTACTTTCTATTGAAACATCCATTATTAAATTACAGAAATACTTTATAAATATTCATTGAGCTGTCAAAGTTTAAAAAAATATCATACGAACCTAATATATTTTTTTTCTCACTGTCAAAGTTTTTTTATATCATTATATGCAATCGTTTTTCTCAAAAAAATAAACCTTTTATTTTTCACTTCATAATCAGAAAAAAATGAAATTTCATCTTGCTTTTTTTAATAATCATCACCAAAAAGAAATCTATATACAAAATAACTTATTCCAATAACTAAAAAAATATTCCATCCTTTTCTTTTTCATTTAATAAAAATATCAATTCCTCCTAATAAATGACTTAAAATATATTACTAGAAAAAAATATATCCCACGTATTAATTTCAAACTTTGAATATTTTATTTTCCATATAATTTATCTCCAAATTTTATTATTTCTTTCCTATATCTTCTCCCTTTCTTCTCTCCAATCGCCTCCAAAAATCCCACCTTTCACAAGTTTATTCAAAAAAATCTTCTCGCCGTAGAATCCGAAACATTCAAAAATTTTTTTGAGTTTCACTATTATCAATATAATTATTTTTTTCTCAAAAATATTCTTCCAGTATTTTTCAGTCTTTGAAGATCTTTATCAGCCATTTTATCAGTCAAAAATATCAGTCATTTTTTTCTATTTCTTGTTAATATTATTTTTCCACACATCAACAAAAAAATTACAACAATACTTCATTACTTCAAAATTTCACCCTATTCCAAAAAAATCTCAAAAATCATTTCCCAACAAACTTACTCCACCTCAAAAAAACCGCCATATACGGCAGATGATCCGACAATTTAGTCCAATCCCTTGAATCATCGTTAATATAAAAAAACTCTTTTTACTTTTGTAATCTGTCCCTTTTTTTGCCATCACATAATCAATTCTAGGTGTTTCAAGCTCTCTATTTTCTGAGTTTTTTTCTTATTTTCCAAATCTCTACCTTGAAAAATAGCTATCATTCCAATCTTTCCTAATTTTTTTCGCATAATATTCTGTCGTTGGTAAAAGATTAAAAATCTCCACAAAAAAACTTCACATCGCCCTTAAATCCCTCGATTGTAGCAACAAATCATCCAACTCCTCATTTTTTTATTGTCCAAACTGTTATCAAGATGTGTATTCACAACTAAAATTTTCTTTTTAAATTTTGAAGTATTCAATCTAGCTGCCAAAACTTGCCTTTTTTCCTTGCTTTTTCCAGGTAACTGATGAATGTAAATATTTTTTTCACATCATACTTTGAAATAAACGCAATTCCAAACTCACCTTTATCAAAAATCCATCGTTTTCTGAAAAATAATAATAATGATAACCCAATTCCTGTGCCATTTCCTGTAAAACATCCCGAAATTTACTTCTTTTTTTGTATTTCTATCAACTTCCTGAAGTCCGATAAAAATCTGGATTATACTTTTTTTAAGCTCCGAGCAAGTTCCCTTCCATTGGTAAGCCTTGCTCCAAAAAAATATTGTATGTTATAATTCTAAATTCCATTTTTATTTCCTATCTTTTTTTATTTTATTTTTTTATAAATAATTAATTTCTGTTATTTAAAACCATTTCCATTTATCTTTAGTCAAGTATTCATAACTTCGATTTTTTTATCTTTTCCATCTCCATTTGGAAGCACTTCAAATGTATTATAATCGACATCTTCTAGAAATTTTTACCTTCAAAATAAATGTTTTTTTATCATCTTTTATAAATTTTTTTATTCAAGAATTTTTACTTTATCCTTATTAATTCCTTCTACTTTAAACCCTATCCAAGTATATGTACCAAAAACAACTTTAAAAAAATATCCTATTTTACGTAATAAACATTATATTTGTCTTTTTCCATAAAATGAATCAGTACTTATAGTATCTGATAAAAAAATTCGAATGTTTTCAGGATTTTTCAATTTTTATCAAGTTTCCAAAGTCCTATGCTGCTATTTCCTATATACACATTATTTTTTTATCTTTCGCAAAATCTTCATTTAAAAACTTTAAAACTCATAATATCAGCATTTTTCTATTTTTTTATTCCGATAATAAATTTTATTATCATTTTTTTCCAATAGTTTTTTTACCTAATTTTTTTCAAAAATTTTTTTAATTTTTTTACATCTTTTGATTTTTTTCACCCATATAATAAACATTCTTATCATCTTTTTAAAAGAGAAAAATCCTATCAACTCAGCAGTTTTTCGGATTTGCTCCCTCCAAAAATTTTATTTCCATAATAAACATTTCCTTTGTATATTGAATAACTATCTCCTAAAATTTGAATAATATCTCCAAAACCCACATTTGCTAAAACTAGAAATAACAATACTTTTTAAGATATTTTTTTCTTCACATATTCTCCTTTTCGATTCAAATTCAAAATTTTTATAAATTTCTTTTTCAAACAAAAAAATTACAATAAGAATATTTCACTCCCAAACATCATCTTTCATATCCGCTTTCCTCATCCCAGAAACAAACCTATTTCCTTCCACAAAAAAATCTTAACTTTTTTTCTCAGTCCAAACACCTTTATTCGGAACTCCAATTCTCGCAGAAACACCTATTTTTCCTAGGAATTTTAGCATTTTTCAAAATCAAGATACAAATATTTTTTTCATTTATTTTAGAAATGTCATATTTAATTCTAAAATTTTTCATTTTCTAATTTTTTTCAGAAAAAAATTTTCAATTTCAAACATATTTTTTTCTCAACAATCTGAATTTCCGTCTTATAAAAATCTGTCGTCAATCCCAAATGCCTTTGTAAATTTTTCCCTGGACCATTACTCACTAAAATTCCACTTTTTTTCCACGATTTTTCTTCCATTCTTTTGACATTCAAAATTGGCTCTATTGCTCTAATTAATACACTTTTGCGGATTTCCTTTTTCACAAGTCACAATATTTAGCATTTTATGAGAGTGTATCGAGTGAATATAAACAGTTCCAGCCTTTTCAAATAACGCTTCTACTTTTTGGAGTCCGCTTTTTTTCCCATAACCATGAGCCGCTCTGTCAAATTCACCCAAATACGCCTCCGTTTCAACAATATATCCAGCAAATATATCATTTTCACTTTTTTTGAAATCAAAAATTTTTCCCAAGTAACTCCTTTTGCTATTGTAATAGTATCTTTTTGATAAAATTTCTCTATTTCTTCAAAAGTCATTTTTTTCTCTTCCTTTTTCTATGTTTTCATACTATTTCCCATTAGACATAAATTCTATTTAATGAGAGATCAAATTTCCTTAGCAAAAAAATTAATAAAAATATTTTCCTATTTTTTTCAAATGATATTTAATATAAAAATTTTTTTGTATGAAATTCTTATATTTTCAAATTTTTTTAATCAACATATTTTTTTTCAACTGGCTTTTTATGAATAAAACCTCGATATTCCTTTTACTTTTTGAGAGTTTATTACTTTCATCAGGATACTCAACATCAAAAAAACATAATACCAGTCGCCATATTTTTGTAATATATTTCACAACAGTTCCATTATCCATTTTTTTGAAACAATTTTTGAGTTTCTGTTTGTCGGTTTTTTTCACGCAAATTCGCATATCCGTCCTTTGAACTCACTTCATATTTTTTTCAAATCAAAAGGTTCATTCGGATCTGAAAATTCTTCTTCAAAATCCTTCGATTTTTTTCGTTTTTAATTTCAGTTATTTTTCGATTTCGCACCATCAACTCTCTTTTAATTCTGTAGCATAAGCATAAACAGTCGTAAAATCACATTCTGTATACGGCAAAAACTTTTTTTATCTTAACTGTCGCTGGAACTTCAAATTTCCCTTTTACGAATTTTTTTTGCATTTTTTTGATATTCTTCTGGAAAAATTTTTTTCTTCAATGTTTCAGTAATAATTTTCTCTTCCTTAGACGCTTCTTTTTTTCATAATCCACATTCATATCTGGATTATTATAGTCAAAATTTCTAAACCTCAAAACTAACGGTTTCCCATTCACAATATCCTTATTTTCAGGATAAAAATAGCATTTCACCATACCCTGTCGCAAAAACAAGGAACATTTGGATCACTTTTTATCCCAATCCATCTTAAAAAAATTCCCTCTTAAATTCAAAAATTACACTGTTATCAGTCAATAAAAATTTCTTGAGCATTAGTATTTTTTTCCCAAAACTAATTACAGAAATCAATAGTAAAAAAATACAAAAAAATAAATAATTTTTAAATTTTCATCTTTCTCACCTTTTTTTAGAAAATTTATTATTTGTAAAAATTATAATTTTTTTGACAAGGGAGTATTGACCCCTTGCTATCATAATTTTTTTTATTCAAAGAAAAAAATACTTTTTCAAAAATTTAATATCCAGAACTTTTTGTTTTCAGCCCCAGTTACAATCGCAATTCCCAGAACTTGTTCCCAATCTTTCAGCACCCAATTCAATATATTTTTTTTCGCAGTCTCAAAGTCTCTTACTCCACCGCTTGCCTTAACCTTAGCCTTATCTCCAACTGTTTTTTTCATAAGTTCCACATCTTCAAATGTAGCCCCTCCAGTTCCAAAACCTGTCGAAGTTTTCACAAAATCAGCATTAGCATTAACAGCCAATTCACAAGCCTTCACTTTTTTTCCTCATCAGTCAAATAGCAAGTTTCAATAATCACTTTCAAGATATTTTTTTTCCAATCGCTTCCTTAATTCTTCTAATTTCGTTTTCCACCAATTCATAATCCTTATCTTTCAATGCTCCAACATTAATAACCATGTCAATTTCTGAAGCTCCATCTTTAATCGCCTTTTTAGCCTCAAACACCTTCACCTCAGTCGCCATAGCTCCTAAAGGAAACCCAACTACCGCTGCAACCTTTACATCACTATCCTTAACTTGACTAAAAGCATATTCAACATTTCGCCCCATTTACACAAACTGAGTAAAACCCGTATTCTTTTGCTTCATCGCATAATTTTTTTATATCTTCTCTCGTAGCATTTGCCTTCAAAATTGTATGATCAATAAATTTGTTCATTTTCATTATTATCATTCCCTTCTTTGATTTGTTATTATTTATTGTTTTTTTATTCTACTATAAGTATACCGACTTTTTTTCTTTTTGGCAACACTATTTTTATATAACAAAAAAATACTGAAAAAAATATTATTTTTTTAATCAATATTATTCTTTACAATTATTCAATTTTTTTACGGTTAGCTTTATTTTACTAAAAAAATTCTATCAAATTTATATGCTTTATCCCATTTCTTGACATATCAAACTCATCCATTGACAGCACATACTTTTGGATAGTTGTCTTTAATATTTTTCTAAAACTGAAAAATTCTCTTTCTTTTTGTGTCTTCTGATGCCAGTAGGTAACTCACCTGAATATATATTGTTTCATCATTTTTTTTACAGACAAAAATCTACTTCAAGATTATCTACCTTTCCAATTTTTATATTATATCCTCTTCTTAGCATTTCAAAATACACAATATTTTTCCAGTACTTGATTTATATTTTTTTCTGATTATTTTTCCATTATAGCTTCTCTTATCCCATGATCAGCTATGTAATATTTTTTTCATTCACATTCAGTATCTTTTTTTCCTAATAAATCATTTCTAGCAACTCGGTAAACTAAAAAATGCCTCTTCACATGCCTTTATATAGTTTAGTATTGTTTCTGTTGCCACTTTTTTCTATTCTCGCTTTTTAAAAAAATTTAGAAATTGATGTCGCTGAAAAATGTATTTCCAATATTCATAATAACATAATTTATTATTCTTTCAAGCAAATCTGTATCTCTAATATTATTTCTCTGAGTAATATCCTTTAATATAATGGAAGCATACAAATCCTGTAAATATTGCATACTTGCTTCAAAAATTATAATCCAAATTATGAAGAAATGGCATTCCTCCAAATTTTTACATATTTTTTTGAAATGCTTCTTTTTAAATCTATTTCTTTATTTTTTTCTCTTTCATAATTTCAAAAAAACTCTTTAAATGAAAAACGGATACACAACAAATTCAATATATCTTCCCAGCCAGATATGTCGAAAGTTCTCCTGAAAGCAGCTTAGCATTTGAACCTGTAATATAAATATCAAAATCTAAAGTCTTCATCCACCCTCAAAGAGTTCACACATCTTTTCCCATTCTTCCACTTCTTGAATCTCATCTAAAAAAATATAGTAGCTCTTATATTTATCATCAACTTTATTTAAAAATAAAAATCATATAATCTCTCATAATTTTTTTAGATTTCTATATTTCAAATTTTTCAAAATTAATATAAATAAACTGATTTTCATTTATTCCTCTATTTTTTTCAATTCCTCCATTAAAAAGTTTTAACATAACTGATTTTCCACTTCTCCTTATTCCTGTCAAAACCTTTATCACATCTTTTATCAATAAAACGGTACTATTTGTTTTTATATACTCATCTCTTTTTTTAACATCTTATTTATCACCTCTTTTCAATTATAACTCACAAAAAAACCAAAAAAATCAATATTTTTTTATCAGTTATATCTTACAAAAAAATATCTTTTTTTATAATTTTATCAGTTATAACTTAGCAAAATAAATACGAAAAAATTAAAAAAAGATTAGCCTTCACTTTTACATAAAAAAACTAATCCTTACTTAATTTACTAAAAATTCATAATGTGTCCACATACTAATAATATTTATCCTTTTTTTCTTCCTCAATAACTTCATAAACAAGCCTATGTTGCTTATTAATTCTTCTTGAATAATATCCCTTCAAATCTTTAGTTAAAAACTTCATAAGATGGTGGAGTTTGAAAAGGATTTTTCTTTATAAGATTTATCAATTTATCTACATTATTTTTTTAATGCTGGAAATTGTTTTTATTTTTCTCCTTATCTTTATTAGCTTTCTTTAAAAATATAAATCTTATATTCTTCTACCATTCAAAAAAACCTCATAATCTTCATCAGTAGCATTCTTTTGCAGTTTCAATCTTTTCTTTCATATTTGGATCGATAATAAGTATAAAGTTTCTAGTAAACCGTTGTATTCAGCTTCACTAATAATAATTGCATTTCCTTTTTTTGTATTCACATTAATAACATCGTTATAATCAATCGCTGATTCTAAATAAGAAAAATAAATTTTTTTCCTCAAATTAGTTGCATTTGTATTTGTCACAAAAAATCACTCCTTTCACTTATGTACATAATACAGTACATAAACAAAAAAAGTCAAGATTTTTTCATATTTTAATTTTTTTATTTTTTTAATTTGTTTGCAAAAAAATTTTTTTATAAGTTTTATATCTTACAAAAAAATATCTTTTTCCTAAAAATTTTTATCAATTATAATTTAGGTAAATAAATATGAGATTAACCTTCACTTTATGCAAAAAAACTAATCCTTAACAATTTATATTTAATATTTAATATTTATTTTTTTATTTCAACTAAAAACAAACTACACTTTTATTTTTTTAAACACTCCCGCATTATTTAAAAACTTTATCTTTTACTTCATTTGTAGCTATCTATTTTTTTGATATAATGTAGGAACCCAATTCACTTTTACTAGACTTTCATTAAATTTATCAATTTTTTTGTCCATTGAAAATATTGTTAATAGTTGTAAGTTCTTTTCCACCAAAGACTTTTACGAAATCTTTATAATCTCTTCCTTCTATATCTGCAACATTGTTTTTCAGAATATTTTTTTGAATTTTTTTCCAACTCCTAAAGAATAAGAATAACTGTATTCACTATTTTTTTATTGTCTGATTGATAATAATTATTATACACATGAACCTTTCCAAACCTTACTCTTGGTGCTCTTTGAACTAAATTATGAAAAATAATTATGGTGTAAAAGTCACATTCAATTTCCCTTCATCCGCTACTTTTTGAATCACTACTGCCTATCAAAATTGCTTTATTATGATTTTTCAAAAAAATATTATACGATAAAGTTATGTAATCTGATTGATTTGTTATATCAACTAAACCATCTCTATGCTCATATTTACGATCAAAATATTTTTTTCAACAGTTTCAGGCCCATCTTGAAAAATGGCAATGATCTATCCAAATATGAGTACCATCCCTTTATTGAAATACTGTCATACTGAGAATTCCAGTTACCTTCTTTTTCCATCTTTCGGATCCCATGACGGAAAAATAATCATAAGGTGACTCGAACATTATATTTCTTATAATTACATTATCAGAATCTATTACTAAATCTACACCTTTTTAATTTTGCATTTTTCAATTCCAATTATACTTGTATTGGCAGGGAACATGAACTGTAATATTTTTTTACTTTGATTTTTTTGAGATTGTCCTCTTTTTTTGCTTCCTGATCTTCTTTCAAACTTTTTAGATGCTGAACTTTTTAGAAGCATGTGTTTCCAAATATTTTTGAAAATCATACCCTTTAACCATATAATCTTCCATCTTTAAAGTCTTACCGTTATTATCTGTATCAAAGTCTATTGTCCCATATATCATCAAGATCTTGGGCTCCGAATTTTTCTATTTCTAATTGCTTCAACAAACTCTTTCTTATTTGTAACTTTAAATATTTTTTTCTGTACAGCTCCAGCTCCATCAGTAGTGCCTTTTCCTTCTGAAGCAAATCCATCATTTTTTTAGCTAATACTTCTCGTATAAAATCCGTTTTTTTCAGCCGAACACAAAACTAAAGAAATCATTAAACTAATTACTAAAAATTATTTTTTTTCATACTTCAACTCCTTATCTCTTTTGACTTTATTTAAAAATACAAAAACTTATATTTTTTTACCATTAAGAAAAATAAATATTTTTCAAAAATCGGTTATATTTGTATTTATCATCAAAATTATACTACTATATACAGATGTACTCATTATACAATACATCTATCAAAAAAATAATTTTTTTATATTAACTTAATCAGATAATACGCTTAGTATTTAATTTCTACAAAACCTTATCTTTCAAATACTTCCACAATACAACCATCAAAGCTACCATTATCACAAAAAAATTATGACTAATGCCCAAAATCCTGTGTCTTGAAGTGGTAATTTTACATTCATTCCATAAAATCCAAAAAAATCATATTTGGAACTGTGATTAGTATTGTCGCTGCTGCCAAAACTTTCATTGTAATATTCATATTATTTCCAATATATGAAGAGTATGTTTCCTTGTTGTTTTACAAATTTCACAGTATGATGAAGATAAATCAAGTGTAAAGTTTATTTCCTGCAAAATTCTCGTCATATATTCTTCATATTGATCAAATTGTTCATCCTCTTTCAAATTTTTCAACAACATAATTCAAGTTTCTCATTGCAATATTGTAAACATAAAAAACCTTGCTCCACTTCCGATAATGAAATCAATTTTTCGTTACTTTGTTGCTCCCTTAAAACTGTTTCAATTTTGTCATGTTCCCCAATCAAAATTCGCACATATTTATAAAGACTTTGAGAAATTTTATGAAGCATATTTAGAAAAAACGATTTTCCTCAAGAACATCATCTCTCAATTCAGCATATTCTTCAACAAAATCATAAAAATCTTCAAAATAGTCATCATCTAAAATGACAACCTTATCCTCCCTCATACAAATTACAATTGGATTAATCTCGTAAGATGTAACCTCTTTATCTATCACAGGTTTCTTCACAGTCGGATAATACAGCTTATAAATTTCCCAGTCTGATTTTTGAAATTCTCGGAGTGAAAGTTTCTTCATCAATAACATTTTTTTATTTTATCTTCATCCATTTCCAATCTTTCAGACACAATTCTATAATCTTCATCTTTCAAATTATATACATACGAAATTGTTTTCCCACTTTTTTTGTATCTATTCTTTTTATCATAGCAACCATCCTCGATTATTCCTAAAATTTTTACTTTGTGAATAAATTATATCAAAAAAATGGGATCTATTTCAATTTTTCAAAATATTTTTTTCTAATTTCTGAATAACTCTCCTCCACTATAAATTCTCCAGCCAATTCACAAATTCTAAAAAAATATCTCTATCTCTGTTATTTGTTGCAAATATCTCAAGTCAATATATTTCCCAGATTTTTTTATGATAAAAGAACTCAATGTCCCAAAATTCTGTTTCAATAAATCCTAATTTTTGGATCATATTTAAAATATGAAAAATTTATCAAGATTTTTCCCTAAAGTATTTTAATTTCGCATAACATAGTTGATATTTTCTAAAAATAACTTCTAACATCGTATTCTTTAAGATAAAATTATGCGAAAAAAATAGACTCTTTCAGGAACATTATTTTTTTAGTCGTCATCCATTGCCTTTTTATCATTTAATTTTTAATTTATATTTGTTTATATAATTTATTTTATCTTCTGACAACTCATTTTTTTAATTTTTTTCTTCCAAAAATCATTAATTTTTTTATCGTCCAATTTTTTTACTTCTCCTTTTTATATTTTTTTCCAATTTAAAAAAATAGCACAATTCATCACATATTTTTTTAATTCTGGATTTCCTTGTGCTATTCTATAAAAATTTACTATTTATGAAGTTTCCTATCTTCCAACAGTAGTTCCACCATCAATTGACAAGCATTCACTTGTGATTTCCTTTTGCAAAAATCAGAAGCTAAAAAAAGCAGTTGCATATGCTATGTCTTTTCCACTTTGAGCATGACCTAAAGGTATTAGTGATTCTACAGATTTTTTCCACAATTCTTCACGAACTTCTGGTGATACTTCTTCTTTATTGTTAGGATCCCAGTTATGTGACATTCCATCTAATATTTCTTCCCACATTGATGTACGGATAATTCCTGGCAAGATACCGTTTACACGGACATTATACGGTGCTCCTCTTCTTGCTCCACTTTGTACCAATGAAGTAACTCCTGCTTTTGAAGCACAGTAAATTTGCAGCATATCCATTCCTTCTCTACCAGCAATTGATGACACCAGTATTATATTTCCAGATTTTTGCTTCATCATAATTTCCAAAGAATGTTTCAAAACTAATGCAGATCCTACAACATTAATATTCAGTACTCTTTGCATTTCTTTTGCATTTGTATAAAGCAAGTCTTGTATAGAAATTACTCCAGCTGCATTTACTACCGCATCTAATTTCCCGTTTCCTAACGCTTTTGCATCTTCTACCATTTTTTGAACTTCTTCTTCATTTGAAACATCACATTTTGTGAAATCTGCTTTTACTCCAAAATTTTTAAGTTCAGCAACTGTTTTTTCAGCTTCTTCTGTATTAAAATCACCAATATGAACATTTGCTCCACAAGATGCAAAAAGTAATGCCATATCTTTTCCTAAACCTTTTGCTGCTCCTGTCACTAAAACTGTTTTTCCTGTAAAATCAATAGTCATTCCCATTTTACTCATCTCCATATTATTTTTAAATTTTTTTGGTGTTTCTTATCTTCTCTATTAGTTTACCACATAATTTATTTTTAGTCAATATTTTTTTAAAAAAATATTTTTGATAATCAAAGTTATTTATTTTTTTACTTAATTTAAAAATATTTCTTGAAAAACGTGGCTTAAAATATGTTATCATTTTAAATATATGTATTTTAAAAAAATAAAAATGATATAATAATAATTTTAGGGAGGAAAAAAATAAATGGTTATAAAACCTAGATTAAAAAGGTGGTTTAGCACTTACAAACCACCCAATCGGAGCAAAGGAATTTGTAAAAAGACAAATTGATTATGTAAAAATCTCAAGATAAGTATGAAGGTCCAAAAAAAGTACTAATTATTGGTTCTTCTTCTGGATATGGACTTGCAACAAGAATTTCCCTTGCTTTTTGGTGCTGGAGCTGAAACTATTGGAGTGGCATTTGAAAAAAAGGTATAGAAAGGGAAAAGAACTGGATCTGCTGGATGGTGGAACACAATTGCATTTGATGAAGCTGCTGAAAAAGAAGGATTAAAAATATAAGAATTTCATTGGTGATGCTTTTTTTCATTTGAAATGAAAGATGATGTAATAAAAATTTATTAAAGAAGAATTTGGCGGGAAAAATTGATTTGTTAATTTACAGTTTAGCAAGCGGAGTTAGGACTGATCCTATTGATGGCATAACTTATCGTTCAGCATTAAAATCTACTACAAAGGAAATTACAGGCCCAACTATCAATTTTGAAAAGGAAACTATGGAAGAGACAACAATGGGTGTTGCAACTCCTGAAGAAATTAAAAGTACTATAAAAGTTATGGGTGGAGAAGACTGGAAATTATGGATTGAAGCACTTGATAAAGGCGGAGTTCTTTCTGAAGGTTTTAAAACAGTAGCTTATTCATACTTAGGGCCAAAAGTAACTTACGGAATTTACAAGGAAGGTACAATTGGAGCGGCAAAAAGAGATTTGGAACATACTTCTGATATTTTAAATGACTTTTTGAAGGAAAAATACAATGGAGAGGCTTATGTTTCATTAAGTAAGGCATTAATGACAAAAGCAAGTGCAGTTATCCCTATTTTCCCATTATATGCGGCATTGCTTTATAAAGTAATGAAGGAAAAAAAGGTATTCACGAAGGTACAATTCAGCAAAAAAACATAGATTATTAACTCAAATGGTTTATGGAAATCATCCAGTAATTGACGAAGAAAGAAGATTACGTCCAGATAACTGGGAAATGCGTGAAGACGTTCAAGCTGAAGTAGAAACACTTTGGGATAAATTAACTCCAGAAAACTTTAAGGAAATAAGTGATTACGCTGGAGCAAGGGAAGAATTCATGCAATTAAACGGATTTGACTTTGACAACGTAGATTACGATGCTGATCTTGATTTAGAAGAATTGGCAAAAATTAAGACCTTAATTTTAACAACCTGATAAAATATAATTTAGAAATAAATAAAATAATTAGACTATCTTTTTAGAAAAAAATTTAATTCTTTTGATAGTCTTTTTTTATTTTTTTAACGTAACAAAAAGACTAGAAAAAAATCTAGTCTTTCCATCGCTATTTTTTTATCACAATTTATACTCTACGAGGTTTTTCCTCTTAGTAAATATATTATACCATAAAATTTTTTTAAATTGTAATAAAGATTTTTTTATTAAATCTCCACCACAATTTCGCTTTTTTTAAATCGAATTCCATCCCCAAAAAAACCTTTTTCCAGCTTTCCAAAACTTTTTTTATACTCCTCAAACTTACAGCTCCACAGCGGATATTCCTCACAAATCCCAAAAAAATTGTATGCTCAAATTCCACTTTATTCTTATTAATTTTTATGCTGAAAAAGCCTGACCATTCCAAATAGTTTTCCGTAATTCCCCACTTTCAACTTGTTCCAATTTAGGCAATAGGATGTCAATTATTTCTGTATCTGGAAAAATCTTCCATTATTCCAGTTATTAAATATTTTTGTATATTCTTTTTTTCTTTTTTTTCCAAAGATCTATTTTTTTCTTATTTTTTTCTATTTCCATTTCAAAAAAATCTTATTTCTGGAAATGCAGTCAGCCCAAAAATCTTCATCATCATAATAGCCAAATTTTATAATCATTATGCCTTTCCTTTCTTTAATCTAATTTTTTTAACGATTTTCATAAACAGGATAAGCAGTTATTCTAGGACTTTTATAACCTCGAATTAAAAACTCCGCTTTTTGCTGATCCCTTGCCACATATTGCTATCTCTGCCCTTTTAAATCTTTTTCTATTTTCCCAGGCTGAATTTATTTCATCAATAATTCTAGCTTCATCCCAATTTTCTGGAAACATCGTATTTACTCCATCATTAGATGTTTTTTTGCTTGCCAAGTTCCATCTTTTTTTCTTTACTTCAATGCTTGCCCTGATATACCCCATTTTTAGCTGGACTTCCAATCTTTTTTTCACAATTCTGACATCTCCACGTAAAAGCGAATGTCCTCCCGTAACTTTCCTTGCGAATTTTCATCCCCGCCAATCACATGTTCATAATCAATTTTATATTTTTTTTATTTTCTAATTTTTCATCACTTTTTATATTGTTTTTCAGCACTATTTTTTTCTTATTCTCATTTTTATTATTTTCCCATTTGGCAAATTTGCTGCTTTTTTTCATCTTGTGCAACAAATCCTTTTTGAAAAAAATCATTTTTTTATTTTTATTACTGTTTCTTCCAAAATACATTTTTTTCCAAGCCCAAATAGTACAATAACAATAAGCAACAATATTTTTTTGTTAATCTATTTCTGTTCATTTTATAAACTTCTCCTTTTCATATCTCAATTTGAGCATATTATATCAAAGTTATATTTTTAAAAATCAATAGAATGAACTATATTTTAATGTTTTACAAAAAAATTTTTTTTAGTGATATAATATTGACATATTATTAAAAACATATTTTAACTTTTTTTAAAAATTAAATTAATTAAGTTTTAGAATAAAAAAATATTTAAACAAATTATGGAGGTTTTTTTATGAGAAGTTTGTCTGGTATTCAACCCAGCGGTATTTTACATATTGGGAATTATTTTGGAGCAATTAAGCAATTTGTGGAATTGCAGGATGAATATGAAGGTTTCTATTTTTTAGCAAATTATCACGCTCTGACATCTTCGCCAAAAAGGGAAGATTTAAAAATCTAACACAATAAACGTAATTTTTAGATTATTTGGCTTTGGGTCTAGATCCCTAAAAAAATCCACATTATTTTTTTACAGTCGGATGTACCTGAACATACAGAATTATCTTGGATTTTATCAAATATTTCTCCAATGGGGCTATTGGAAAGAGCTCATTCTTATAAAGATAAAATCGCAAAAGGAATTAAGCCAAATGTAGGACTATTTACTTATCCAATACTTATGGCAGCTGATATTTTAATGTACTCACCTGATATTGTGCCTGTTGGGAAAGATCAAAAGCAGCACGTGGAAATAACTCGTGATATTGCCATTAAATTTAATGAAACTTACGGAAAGGAAATTTTTAAATTACCAAAGGAAAAAATCGTTGAAAACGTAGCAACTGTGCCAGGAACAGATGGCGATAAAATGAGTAAATCCTATGGAAACGTAATAAATATGTTTGGTTCAAAAAAAGCATTGAAAAAACAGATCATGAGCATTGTAACAGATTCAACGCCTTTAGAAGAACCAAAAGATCCTGACAATAACATTACAAAATTATATGCCCTTTTTGCAACAGAAACAGAAGTAGAGGCATTGAAAGAAAAATTCAGAGCAGGAAACTTTGGATATGGACATGCCAAAAATGAATTATTTGACAAATTCATGGATTATTTCGCACCATTCCAGAAAAAAACGTGAAGAGCTGGAAAAATAATATGGATTATGTTTATGAAATCTTACATGAAGGGTGCAGTTAAGGCTAGAAGTATTGCGACTGCCAAGATGGATGAAGTTAGGGATGTAGTTGGTCTTTTTGAAGAAAAAAATTATTAAAAGATGAAGGGTTTAGAAAAGAATATGAATATCTTGAAGCAGAATTTCAAATTATAAAAAGAAATTATTGAAGCAAGAAAAAGATAAAAAAATATTACACAAAAAGGAATTATCAGATTTGACTGGGATAACACAAGGAGATATAAGCAAAATAGAAAACGGAAATGCCAATCCTTCACTAAAAAAACATAAAAATTGGCCGCTGCATTTGGTAAAAAAATTGGTGATTTCGTTTAAATAAATTTAATAAAAAAATTAAAGAATTTAGTTTAAATTGCTAAATTCTTTTTTTACTATAAGATTATTTTTAATTTATATAGTAATTCTTTATCCGATTAATTAATTTACAAAAAGACTATTATTTTAAAAATTTTTTTAAATCGCACTGAAAAATTAAATTAATTTTAATTTTAAAAATAAGTTTAAAAATAATTCGGGGGTATAATACTAACATAAACAACTTTTTTTATAAGAAAAATTAAAAATATTGCTTTATAAAAAAATTGTATATATTGAATCAAAAAAATATTAAAATAATAGAATAATATAATCTTTATTCTAAAAAGAAGGAGTGTGCAATATTTTATGTTCTCATTGAATAAAAAAATGGAAAAAAATTTGAAATTTTTTTAGCATGACAATATTTATCTTGTTTACAGTTAATACTTACACATGTTGGGATTTTGATCCAAAAAGAGGGTATGACGAATTAGATTATACCCCAGCATACGAATGTTACCGTTTTGATACAGGAAAGTTATGTGAGGAATCTAATCAAAATAATAATTCTAAATTAGACATTTCAGAAAATATTGATGAAATAATGAATAAAGTTTTTAAATGGAAATGAAGAAATATTAAATCAATATTCATCAGATGAATTAAAAACTATTAGAAATACAATATATGCAAAAAAGGATATATCTTCAAAAAAATAAAGATTTAAAAAAAGTATTTTTTTCAAAAAAATCATGGTATAAAGGGATATACTTCCGATGAAAACCAAATTTCACTTTCTTCTGATGAAAAAAACATTTATAGATATAGTTAAAAAGTTATGAATAAATTAATAGGAGGCAATAAAAAATGAATGAAAGAATCAAATATGAATGCAGCTATTGTAAAAACAAGAATAGGAACACAAGGTCAACCACCTAAAGGAAATAGTTGTCCTAAATCACCAAATAAAAAAACATGATTGGAAAAATAATAAAGAAAAAAATTATTAATAAAAATGAATTACAATTGATTTAGAAGGGAAATTAAAAATGACAGATGATAAAAAAAGACGAAGAAATCATAAAACTAAAAGAAAAAAATAGAAGAATTAGAAAATAAACCAAAAAAATAAATTTAAAAAAATTTATTTTTTTCAGTATCTACAATAATTTTACTTTTTAATGATTTTATTATTATTTTTTTAAACAACAATAAAAAAATAGTAATAATAAAAAAATAGAGAATACAACTACTGAAACTATAAAAAGGAAATACAGAAACTCCAAAAAAATGATGAAACTGAAACTGTAAATGAAGATACAAATACGACTGCTGAAGAAAAAAATACCAAAGTACAATCAATTTAGATGAATATCCATCATGGGGAGCAGATTATCCACATATACCCAATTGTAGAGCTCCAGTAGAAGGATATTTTGATGAAACTACAGGAATTGGTAAAATTAAATATACAAGATGTGTTTTTTTAATCCAAGCAATTTAAAAAAATGATGTTGGAGATCCTAAAGATGAATATTTATGGCTAACTATAAAATTTTTCTAATTTAACACAGGAAAAAAATTTAATTCACTAAGAAACCTTGAATTTACTTTTTTTGATCCAGATAATGTTATTAATCAAGTTGATGGTAAATTTTACGAATACAATGGTGCTTGGATAACTAATCAGGAAATTAATGGTGTTAATTATGAAAGTTTTTAAAAGCATTAAAATTTTAACAATTTAAAAAAATAGAGAATTAAATTTAGAATATCCAATTCTCTATTTTTTTTATTTAGATCTTTTTTTATATTTTTTTCATAAAATTTCAAAAATTCTTTATCTTCAGACAACTTTTTTTCTCAAATAGATCCTTCCGATTTTTGAATAGTTTTTTTCAATAGACTTTTGTTAACCGATATTCATCAATCTTAGCATGATTCCCGCTTCGCAAGACTTCTGGAACAGTATAGCCGTCAATTTCTACAGGTCTTGTATACTGCGGAAATCCCAAAAAGCCCGTTATAAAAATGAGTCAGTTTCAAAAGATTCCTTTTTTTATTACGCTTCTTTTTATACGGATTACAGAATCCATAATTACAAGAGATGGCAAATCCCCGCTGCTCAGCACATAATCACCAATGGAAATTTCTTCATCTACAAATTTATCAATTACTCTTTGGTCTAATCCTTCGTAACGTCCTGAAATAAGGACAATTTCCTCTTTTTTTCTGAAAGTTCTGTAACTTTTTTTATGGGTCAGCTGTTTCCCTTGCGGAGATAAAGAAAATTACGTAAGGCTTTTCTGAATTTTCATTATTTTCATTATTTTTCATTGCTGTAAAAATTCGTAGTTTTCGTAAAAAGAAGTTCCAGTAGGCTTCTGGCTTTAGAACCATTCCAGCACCGCCGCCAAAAGGGATGTCATCCATCTGGCTATGCTTATTTCTGGCATAATCTCTGATGTTTACGATATTAAAATTGATGATGTCCTTATCACTTGCTCTTTTTTTAGGATTGTTTGTGATAAATATTGCTCAAATAATTCTGGAAATAATGTGAGTACGCTAAATTTCATTGATTTTTACTCCTTTTTATAATAATTTTTAAAAAAATAGAATTTAATGACACATCTAATAAAAATTATATTAGATTTTATTATTCTCGCATTCCATCAATTAGAGCTACTTCAATTTTTCCCATTTGGAAAGTCAATTTTTGTTACAAATTCATCAATTAGCGGGATCATGATTTCTTTTTTTAGTATCAATATCTTCGATAATTAAAAATGTTATGGGCAGCGGTTTCCATTACATCAACAATTTCACCGATTTTATTGTTTTCAGAAAAATACTTCTAGTCCAAATAAATCCTTTATATAAAAGTCATCTTCGCTTTTTTTCCGGCAATAAATCACGTCTAATTTTAACTTTATAGCCATTCAGTTCCTTTTGCACTGTCGACATTGCCAATTTCTTCAAAAATCTAAAAATTGCTTTTTTTCATTTAGTCTTTTTTTACATTTTTTTACAGTAAGCAATCTTTTTTTTGTCATCTTTTTCAAGGAGAACACGCTCATTTTGGATAAGTTCGATGTTTTCAAAAAAATTGAGTTAATTTTGACACTTCCCCGTAAATGGTGTGTTCCAACAATTGTTCCTATATTTACTAAGTTTTCCATTATTTACTATTTTTTTCTCGCTTTCTTAATTTTTTTATTTTAATTAGATTTCCTTTTTTTAATTTTTGTAAATTTTCTGCTATCTTCAGCAATTATTTTTCAGATCATCCAGGTCAATTCCTTCAAAATTACCTGCAACCGCTGAAATTACCCCTTCCAAAAAAACGGAGCATCTGCAATTTTAACTTCAACTTTGCCCTTCCAATTCCTTTATTGCCTTAACTGCATTAAATACAGAACTTCCCATATCGACAAAGACAAGCACTCCTGCTCCCTTGTCAGCACGGATTATAGCCTGCTTTACATTTTTCAACATTTGTTCCATAAACTTCCCTTTTTGCATTTCCTCCATTTTCCAAGGCAAAAATCCTCTTGCTTGAACACTTTTACAAAAGCTAATAACTTCTTCTGCAAGTGTATTACTGTGGCTGACTACTACAATTCCTACTAGTCCTTTATTTTTTTGCTTCCATATTTCTGTTCATTCTCTCCTTTCCAGATTTTCTATATTTTTTTATTAATTTAATTTTTCGCCTAGCAGCCTATCTAAAAACTATTGAGACAGCACTTCTGACACACAAATGATTATATTGGGTTTTTCCACGGATTGGCTCTAAAATTTTGTAGGACAAATCCATAATTTCACTTGTAAGTCCCCATCCAGTTCCAAATAAAATTAAGTATGGAGTGTCATCTTCGACTATTTCCCTGCCTAAATCAGCATATCCTACAGTATTTGGGAAAATTTTTGCTGAAGTTGTAATGATTTTTGGCTTTTTTCCTTCGATTTTCTCAATTGTTTCTACTGCACTTTGGACAGAATCTTCAAGTTCTGTATTTTCAAAGGCTTCATTTCGATTTTTGTTAAATTCTATTCCGTTTCCTTCAGTCCAGTAGCCGATTATTCTGCCTGTCAGCTCCTTCTGGGCATCAACTGGAGTAATTATGAAATATTTTTTTATATCATAAGTTCTGCATGTTCTGGAAATGTCGTGTATATCAAAGTTTGTAACGGAAGTCGCTACAACTGCGTTATTTTTATTGTATACAGGATAGTGGACAAGTCCCACATATATGTTATCTCTCATTTTTTTGTTCCTTTCTTGTTTTTTTGATTTTTTTATTTATTTCGTATTTGTCTATAGCCACGTATTTTTTTTCATTTTTTTCCTTATAAGCCAGAGCCATAATGAATAAAAAGCACAGTCTGTATCCAAAAAAATCGCAAAATCAGTAAAATTATGAACTACAATCCCAGCAATTAAAGCAATTTTTTTAAGACATTATTTCTGTCGTTTCTTAAAAATATCGTATAAATATCGTAAAAAAATACAGTAAGCAAAGCTATCGTTCCAATTAATCCGTAGCTTAAAAAGCAATTCTACCAATGCATTATGCGAATGTGGATACACGTAATTCGTAAATTTATAGTAAAAAAAGTTTCCGTGTCCGTATAAAAAGATTCGTTCTTTTTGAAAATTCTAATTGCCATATCAATAATTTCTACTCTTAGCCAAAAAAATACTCTATTAGCGTGCTTTCTCGCAAAAAATGGAAAAAAACTCCTGAAATTACTCCTAAAAATATATGACAATAGCATTAAAAATTAATCCTGCAAAAATATCTTCTTTTCAAAAAAATAGAAAAAAAGTACAAATACTCCAAGAATTACTGCAATTAGCGATGACCTTGAGCCTGTTATCAGGATTGTTAAAAATATTCATAATAAATACAGCAAAATTAATTTTTTTGACCTTTTTTTCAAAACGTAAAATATAAATTTATAATTGCCGACATCATCATAATGCTTCCAAGATAATTTGGATTAAAAATATGCAAAAATATCCTACTCTGTTATGCGTGAACAGAAATTCACCAATTCAATGAAAAGCGATATTCCAGAAAATTTTTGCCATCCATTCCAGATTATTTTTTTAAATTCCACATCTACAATCAATGTATAATAGCGCCCGACTATAATGCACAAAAAAATATTGGAATTGCCATTAATCCCAGAATATTTTTGTAAAAGGCAGATGTTATAAGGGAAAAATCCAAGAACAATTCCCACAGTAATAAGCGATTTATCTTTAAATATCTTTTTATATTCGCCAGTTGTAAAAAAATATTTACTAATATTAAAAATGCTAAATAAAAATAACTAGAGCATAATGCACAAAAAAATCGATGCACCTAAAAGTAAATATAACTTTTCCAGATATTTCTGTCTTTTTCTCAATTTCCAAGGTTCCTCCTTTAATTTTAAAAAAATTTATAAAACTCCCTGCTCAAAAAGCATAAGGAGTATATTTTCCCACTTTTTCGTATCAACGCTTTTTTTATAATTTTTCTTACTTCATCAGCATTTTTCAAACGTAAAAATCCAGCCTCAATTCATCCAAATCCAGTTCGTAAATCTCATCTAGCCTTGGAATCAAATTCATCGGCTTATCCAAATAAAAGCTCAATATTATCCAATTCATTTTTCACAATTTTATACTTATCATAAAATTCTCCTTCCAATTCTTTGTAATTCTCATCAAAAAAATTTTTATGTTCAATATACATTCCCTTTAGATAACCGTAAATCACAAGACCCTTTTTTTCAATTTATCAGATTTTATGTTTTTTTTAACTGTCGATAGCTTAATTCTGGCGATAAAAAAATACGGTTTCTAAATTTTTAAAGTTAGAAAAACATTTCAATTGTATGATTATTGAAAACGTTTAAGTTCCAATCTAAGGACTGCCCTCTTGCTCCAGTTTTTTTCTCCCATGATTGCCTGATAAAGGTTAGAAACTAAATTTGTTTCCAATTTTTTTATTTTATCTGTTTTTGGACAAGTTCTTTTCTTTGGCAACATCAAACTGTTTTCGAGTAAATTTTTGTTATTCCCATTTCACGACAGGCTTTTTTTCCTGCTCATCATTCGCAACAAGTGCTGAAATAACAGGCCTTTTTCTTATTTTCTGTATTTTTCATTTTCCTTGCTTTCAGAATTTTTATTTAATTCAAAAATCATATTTTTTTCGCTCAGCAGCTGTTCTTTTTGTATGATTCCAGCAATTTTTTTCCAAAAGTTCTGAAACACATTCCCTTTTCAAATTTTTCAGTTCACTAAAGGGAATAAACGAAGTTCCATCATAGTCAATCTGAATTTTTTTCCAAGCTCAAAAGTTGTATCCCCTAACTCTCCAATTTTTTTTCGGCAATTTGCTCCTTTGTAATTAATTTTCTGGCATCCTGCTCGATAATATTCCCTTTTTTTCGTAACAGAAATTATCTCATTTTTTTCAAGTTTTTCAATTTCCAGTGTAAGTTCAATTTCCTGCCCTTTTTTTGCCAGCAATTTTGCATTAACAGCCGCATATCTTTTGGAAACCTTTATATTATGAATAATTCTGTCGTTAATCTCTTTAGAATAATTTTTTTATAAATGTACTTTTGTCCCTTTTGGCAACTTTTCCAATGGAAATAATATCGTATTTATCAGCTTTTTGAAGTTTTTTTCTTCAGCTTTTTTTATCTTCATTTTCCTTACCTTTACTTTTTTTGGGTTCTGTTTTTTTATTTTTTTCTTTTTCAGAATCTTTTTTTCCAAACTCCCTATTCTCGTTATTTCCATTCTCATAAGCTTCAATAATCCTAATTTTATTTACATATTCTCCGCCAATTTGTTCAAAATTTTCATCTACAAATTGAACTCCATCTCCTAAAATTAATTCATCATCAATTTTAAAGTTATTTGACTCTCCAATTCTCGCTCCCAGAAAAATATCCAAAAATTTGAAGAATATTTAAAGTTCATAAGTTTGTCATCCAAATAAAAAAATATCCCTTTGAATATCCACGGTTAAACAGCTTGTAGCTTTCTGTCGGCCGTGGAGTCCCTTTTTAAAAATATTATCATAATAACTTACGGTTTCATAAACATATTCGCTCGATTTTTTTCCGACGCTTCAACTTTTATCGCATCAATTCCAATGCTTTTTAGCAAATTAATTTCCTTTTTCCTGCAGAAAGCTGGTCGTTTGGGACTTAGAAAAATATGCACTTTTTTTCCATTTTCATCTGTAAACTTTTTACGGCAGGAATATGCACAAAGTCCACGATTTCCACTTCTTCCCCAATAAAAGCTGCTTATATAGCAATTTCCAGAATAGGAAATGCAAAGTGAACCTGATACAAAGATTTCCAGTTCTATATCTGTTTTTTTCACGAATTTTTTTATTTCTTCAAAGGAAAGCTCTCTCGCAAGACAGACACGAGTTAGGCCCAGTTCCTTTAATTTGTTGGCTTCCACGTGATTTGCCACAGTCATCTGTGTACTTCCGTGAATTTTTTTAAGTTTGGAAAAATTTTTCCTTTAAAAAAACTTCACAAATCCAAGATCCTGTACAATAACAGCATCAATTCCGTGTTCATAAACTCTTTTTAACATTATTATACATACTGTTAATTTCGCTGTCCTTCAAAAATCGTATTCAAAGTCATAAGCGTCTTAACCCCACGTGAATGAGCATAGTCAATCCCATCAAACACTTCCTGCATAGCCAAATTTCTCATTATTTCCTTCTTGCTCCCAAATCCTTTTCAGTCCAAAAAAATACCTCGTTAGCTCCAGCCTTTTACCGCAGCAACTAATTTTTTTCATAATTTCCTGCTGGCGCCAGAAATATTCATTTTTTTCTTTTTATCAAAATCCATTTCCTGTTTCAACTAATTTTCTCTCCATTTTTTTCCAATTTTTTTCATTTTTTTATATTATAGCAAATTTGCTATTTTTTTCCAATTTATTTTTTTCTACTTTTGACAGAATAAAAAAATTTTTAATATAATTTTTCATTGATAAATATGTTTGACAACCTAAGTTTTTTTATCTTTAAAAAGTCAATTTTTAGATCGATTTAATTATATTATCGCTTGACAATATTGTCAAAAACATTTTATAAACTCTCCCGCTTTTAAATTTAAATAATGATTAACATTCATTAAAAAAATTCATATAAAATGTTTGAAAAAAATATTTGCCATTATGCTATAATACGATGAAACAGAAATATTTTTTTGGATTGTTTTCATATTAAATGTGCTTTAAAGCTGGATTTAAAGGAGATGAGAGGTTATTTTGAACTTAACTTTGGTTGATTTTTTTATTAATTTGATTTTTAAAAAAATGATAACCAGAGCTGATTTTTTTAGAGCTATAAAATATGAATTTAGATTCCAAAATAAACAAGCGATACTATTTCCCTGTTGGAATCATAGGTTTTTCAAAGAATAAAAAAACATCTTTGTCTATTTTTTTCAAATAGTTTTAGTATCAAAAATTTAGCAAGTTACTGTAAAAAGCAAATAAATTATTTATGTCAAAACTGCTTGTTAGAAAGCAAAAAGACAGCAAAAGGCAAGCACTAAAACATATTGTATTTATTAAAAATCTTCTACTTTTACAAATAACTATCAAAAATTTAGAAAAAAAGGAGATTAGAAATGACAAACAATTTAAGAAAGGCAAAAAAAGACTTATGCTCATTTGCTAAAAAAATGCAAAGATTTTTAAGTATACAGATTCAGCATTAATTATATTTTTTTGATTACAGGTGCTATAAACATTGCAAACAACTTGTTTTCTGCTGAAACGGGCAAAAGCATCGAAAATCAGAAACAAGTCATCTCTACATCAATAAAGGATATACACAATCAATTCACGGAAGTCCGAAAAGAAAACGACAGACTTCTAAAAAAATCAAATATGGAACTAATCAAGCTAATGGAACAAGGAGATCATGTAGTTAAGTCACCTTGGTCAAGCTGGCAATATGGAGTCAATAATTTTTATAACGACTGGCACGGCACATACAAAGGCTACGGAGGTAAAACAGGAAATACAAAATACATAAGAAATCCAAATGACAAGTTTGGAACTTATTCTGGAGGAAAATACGGAGTTACAACTTTGAAAAGAAACGTAATAGAGCCTGTTTCAACTATACCAGTCAATGCCGCAGTAAGACCAAAGGACATTCACAAAACTCCTTTAAATCTTAACCTGCCAATAATCGAGCCACCACAAAAGCCAAATTTGAATATAAGTGTATCGGAACCTGCTAAAATAGATGAGATAAAAGTTAATGTTCCTACAATTAATGTGACACCACCTGTGGTAAATACAGATGTATTTACTAATTATGATTTCGATCGGGCATACCAAGGTAAACCTGCGGATATTTTGGAAGGTCAACTACCAAAAGACTTTGATGGGAAGAATAATGTTTTTTATGCTGGATATAAACCCGATTACAATGGTATAAATTTTTCAGGAAACTGGAAATTCTATAGATACAAAAGTGGCATAATGATACATACCACTCCAAATCAAGATAATGAGTTTCGAATTTATTTTGGAGACGGTAGAACACCTAATATAATTTATGCTCATGGTGATGAGTATACTTTAGGCAGACAATTTAAATTGAGCAATTTTGATATACACGTAGCTGGTGGTAATCATAATGGTAGAGCAAATGTAACTGGTGAAATTGGAATACATACAGTTGCTAATGGAAAAATAGAAAATGTGCATGGATATTTGTATGGTCAAGCTGCATTTATTTCACTTGAAACTTGGTGGGCTGGAAAAACAGAATTAACAAGTGTTAAGTTAGATGTAAAAGGAGAGCAGAATACAGTATTTTTTATTTTTCCAACAATATACCAAGAGATAACACGAAACAATCGAGGTGCATATTATCAAAGAGGAGGATTTGTGGGAGATTTTTCTGCTGATATAGCTTCCAAAAAAAATATAATATATTCTATACTAGGGGCTTCAGGAAGTTATGGAATAGATAGTAACGGAACTTATAGATTAGAAGGTGCAGGTAACTTAGTTTATGCAGGTTTAGGATATTCAGCAGATTTCTCTAAATTTGCTGGAACAGGACAGATAGAACGTGGTTCAGCAACTGATTGGAAACCATTTATAAAATTAACACAACCCGTGGAATCTTATGGAGATAATAATGTAATCTTATTCTTTAACAATACTTTATCTTCATCAACTAGTCAAAAACCATGGCTATCTAATTTACCTAGTCTAAATCCACCGCAAGCTATTATTGAAAGAGATAACTGGAATAAAACAACAATAGGTATTTATCAAGGTGAAATAGAAGCAAGAGCTAATATAGGTAATCAGGCACAGATAGATAAAACTAAAACTACTCAAACATCTGCTGGTGATACAGAACACAATATTCATTATGTTGAAAAGAATGTGGGAGTTTATGCAAAATCTGGACAAAGAGACGGTATTACGCCATCTTTAGATTTAGGAGCTGACACTAGTAGAACTAATGGTGCCGCATTTGATAATGATTTAATACATAATTTGCAAATAAACAATGCTGAAATAACATTTGGGAAATACTCTAAAGATGGAATTATGCTAGCTTCAGAAAATGGAACTGTTATGGATGTCTTGATGCCGACTAATCCTACGATTGTAACAGCAATGGGATCATCTGTTAAAGATTATTCTGGCACAACTGCTCCAACCTCTTCTTATAATGATGCTAATAATAAAGCGGCAACAGGAACAATAATTGCTTATTCTAAAGGAACATGGGATACAGGAAATTATTATACAAGTGCAATTGATCATAAAAATCAAATGCAATCGTCTGATGCTCAATCATTACAAGGAAAAGGAAGTGAAATCAACATAGGAAAAGATGTTGAGTTGTCAGCAAGATACAAAGAAGTTACAGATGATAACATCACTAAGTCAAAATCATATCCAATAGCTTTTGCTGCAACGAAAAAAGGTAAAGTAAATGCTTACGGAAATACAACAGCTCATGGATATGGTTCTATAATCGGATATGCTTCTGATGGAGGAGAAGTGACTAACTATGGATCTGTTACTGCAAAAGATGATGCGGCATCAAATGATGACGACACTAAAAAATACCTTTACACAAATATAGGAGGATATGCTACAGGTCTAGAAAGTAAAGTAACTTTAGGTTCTTCAACAACTTCAACTGTAACAGTATCAACTTATGAGGGAAAAAATAAGGTTAGCAAACCAATAACTTTAACACCAACAACATCAACTATTCACGGAATAGGAGCATTAGCTGATAATAATGGAGAAGTTGTTTTAAGAGGGACAACTAATATTGACACAGGTACAAGCGGCGGATTGCTTGCTTTAAACGGTGGTAAAGTAGAATATGAAGGCGGAACAATAACTCATAAAAATAATGGAACTTTAGGAACATCAGTTAACGACCATGATAATACGACACCGTTTTATGCTAAAGGAGATAAATCTAATGGATCAATTGTGTTTACAGGATCAACAACTTTGGATATGTATGATGGAGTACTAATTACAGGAAAAGAAACTGATTATAATTCATCAACTGCAGGTACAGAAATGTATAGAGGGCTAGGAAATGTATCTGTAAATTTACAAAGTGACAATGTTACAATTGGAGCATTTAGCGGATTAAATAATTTAAATTGGGATAGTCAAACAGATGCAAGTCATACATACATAAATGGACTACCTGGAATTTCTAAATTCAGCGGACATACTATAACTACAAATAATCATTCATACAAGAGTATTTTGACGGATGGAAAATTAAATGTTACTTCAACAAAAATTGAGCTGGATAGTGCTGCAGACCAGTATAATAAAATACAAATGGCAAATGAAGTTGTAACAATTGGAAATACAACAAATGTTACAGGAAATGTATCTTCAGCTACTATAAAAGGTCAAGGGACTTTCAATGGGATCTCTAAAAACAGCTACTTCAAATGCAACAACAGGATTTAATAATGAAGGAACAATAAGTGTCACAGGAGGAACAACAACTTCTGGTATTGCTGGAATGAATGTAAGTTATGGAACAATTAACAACGGAACATCTGCAGGGTCAAGCGCTTCAGTAACAATTGATAATGGTGCTGGACTTTACGGAACTAACGGAAGTAAACTTGTAAATAATGGAAAAATTACTGTTGCTTCTGGAGCAGGAATAGCTGGAATTGGAACAGGCCGTACAAAGCAAGAATATGGAACAGATGTTAAAACTTCCGCATCATTAGGAGGAACTAAAACAGTAGAAATAGAAAATCACGGAACAATAAATGCAGCAGGAACAGGTTCAATAGGAATTTATGCTGAAAATAATACGAATGCACCTAAAGCCAATGTAACTGTATCAAGCGATAAACAACTAACCGTTGGGAACAGATGGAGTAGGAATTGCAGTAGTTTCGGCTACACCTACACCAATGTTAGTTAATCATGGAACTTCTGATGAAGGTGGTACAATCACGGTAACTGCAGCAGGAACAGGACCTGATATTAAAACAGGAGTAAACGGAAAAGGTATCTATGCTCAAAATTCTGATATTACTTTAACTGGAAATTACATGATTGAAACACCTGAAAAAGGGATTGGTATCTTTGCCTCAAAAAATACAAATGTAACTGGAACTCTTGAATATAAATACAATGGAAGCACAACAGGAACAGGAATGGGTATCATTTATGACCAAGCAGGAGTAGCATCGCATACTAATAATGCAAATGTAAAACTTACAAATACTACAAACACAACAGGCGGAATGATTGGAGTTTATACAACAGCCGGGACAGGAAATACTCTTACAAATAATGGAGATATTACTGGTTCATCGGCAGCACTTGAATTTGGTATCGTATCAGATGGAGCAGATATAATTAATAAAGGAAATATAACATTAGAAATGCAGCATTACAGGAAAATGCAAATGTCGGTATTTATGCGAAAACTAAAAATACGATAACTAATGATGGTAAAATTACTGTTGGAGATAATGCAATAGGAATTTATGGATATAATATTAACAACAATACAGGAAGTATTAAGGCTGGAGATAACGGAGTTGCAATCTATACTCAAGGAGATGGTACAGTAAACTTGAATGCAAATTCTAAAATTACAGTAGGAAAAGATCAAGCTGCAGGCGTTTATGCAGTTGGAGCTAACCAGCACATTAATGTAAATGCAGGATCTAGCATGACAATCGGAGATAATTCATTTGGAATTGTAAATCTTGGAGCGGGAAATACTGTAACATCTAATACAGCAAATCCAGTAACTTTAGGAACAGATGCAGTTTATGTTTATCAGAATGATAATAAGGGAACTGTGATTAATCACACTCCATTGACATCTGCAGGAGACAGAAATTACGGCCTTTATGGAAATGGAAATATATATAACGATGGAGTAATTGACTTTTCAAATGGTATCGGAAATGTAGGAATGTATGCAACTGCTGGCGGAACTGCGACAAACCTTGCTGGAGGAATAATAAAAGTTGGAGATTCAGATACTAACAGAAAAGAATACGGTGTAGGTATGGCAACAGGATATTATGATGACAACCCATTGTCACCAACATATAGACAAGTTTCTAATCAAGGAACTATTATAAATCAAGGAACTATTGAAGTAAGCAAACCTGACACGATAGGTATGTATGCAGTAGGTTCAGGATCTAAGGCAATTAACTATGGAAACATCAACCTTATGGGAAGTAAAACTGTTGGAATGTACATTGACAGAGGTGCAGTCGGAGAAAACTGAGGGAACTATCCAGACAACGGCAAGCGGACTTACATCAGCAAAAGGAGTCTATGTAGCTAACGGAGGTTATATCAAAAATTACGGAGTGATAAATATTGCGGCTTCAGATAGCCAAAGTGCAGGAATTTGGACAGATAATGCAGATCACGCCGAAGAAAATGCAAATGGGATAAATCCTGTAACTCTGACAAGCCAGACAGGAACTTCAACACCAAGAATGAAAGTAGCTACAGCAAGTGACATGAAGGAAATGGGAGGAGTCATAGTAAAAGTTCCACCTAAAGGCTGCAGTCCCTACAGTAGCAGATGCGCAAGGTAACATAATTCCAATATATAAACTGGATACAGATATGGCAGTGCCACAACCTGCTGGTAATAATAAAATCACCATCAGGAGTTACTCCGATAAATCTTTCTGCAAGTGACTATTTCATGAACTTTCCATCATCTTCAGAAATTTCTAGCATAGGAATGTATGTGGATACTTCAGGAGTTAATTATACAAATCCTATTCAAGGACTGAATTACTTGACAGGACTGACTGACATTAATTTGCTTTTTGGGGCAGAAGCTACAAGATATACCACTGCAAAAAGCAATTGAAGTTGGAGATAACATTTTAAAACCTTATAATGATGCTTTGAAAGGTGTTGTAACAGGAGGAACAACATTAAATGTAATATCGTCAAGCTTGACATGGATGGCACAGCCTACCAAAAATCCTGTGACAGAACTTCTTGACAAGCTATACTTGATTAAGGTTCCTTATACAGTGTATGCAGAAAAGAATGACAGAAATACATATAACTTCTTGGACGGGCTTGAACAACGTTATGGAGTAGAAGGACTGGGAACAAGAGAAAAAAACTGCTGTTTGACAAGATAAGCAGCCTAAATGGCGGAGAAGGGCATATTTTGGCTCAGGCATTTGATGAGATGAAAGGACATCAATATGCAAATATTCAGCAAAGAACAAATGCTACAGGAAATTCTCTTGACAGCGAGTTCAAATACTTAAAGGATGAATGGAGAAATCCAACTAAGCAAAAATAACAAAAATAAAAAGCATTTGGTTTAAGGGATGAATATAATACTGACACACCTGGAATCATTGACTATAAGAGCAATGCCTACGGGGTAGCTTATGTTCATGAGGATGAAAAGATTAAGATGGGAAATTCTAGCGGATGGTATGCAGGAGCTGTAACAAACAGATTCAGATTCAAGGATCTAGGACATTCGACAGAAGACCAGACAATGATAAAAAGCTGGAATATTTAAGACAATGTCACCTAAAAAGGATTATAACGGAGCACTGCAATGGACAGTTGCAGGAGATGTATTCGCAGGAATTAATAACATGAAACGTAAATTCTGGATAGTTGATGATACATTTGAAGCTAAATCTACATACCATACTTATGGAGCGGCTCTTAAAAATGAGCTTGGCTATGACATAAGAATGAGCGAAAGAACACATTTAAGACCATACGGGGCCTTGAAAATGGAATATGGAAAATTTAGCAACATCAAGGAAAATGATGGAGAAGTTAGATTGAAGTAAAAGGAAACGACTATTTCTCAGTAAAACCAGAAGCTGGATTAGAGTTTAAATACATTCAGCCGCTTGCAGTAAGAACAAATTTGACAGTAGGAGTTACAGCTGCTTATGAAAATGAGCTTGGAAAACTGCAAAATAGAAATCAGGCGAGAGTAAGATACACAACGGCAGACTGGTACAATCTTGAAAAGGAAAAGGAAGATAAGCGTGGAAATGGTAAATTTGACTTGAATATCGGAGTTGACAATACTAGATTTGGTGTTACAGTAAATGCTGGATATGATACTAAGGGAAATAATATTCGAGGTGGAATTGGATTTAGAGCAATTTATTAATTTTAAGTAGTAAGGGATATTAGTCCCTTGCTTGCTATATGAGAAAAACATTTTTGGAACGAAAAAAATAATTAAATACTGAATAAAAAAATTTTAAAAAAATCATTTAAAAATTCAAAAAAATAGGGTATAATTAATTATAGAAAAAAATATAAAAATTTTTAGGAGGAGAAAAATGAAAAAGAATTGTAACAATTTTTTTAGTGTGATTTTTGCACTAATGTTAATCGCATCTTGTGGAAATAAGCCAGCTACTGGAGAACAGGTAAAAGATGGAAAAAAACTTTTACTGATTCAACAAATTCTAAAAAAATCTGTTGCAGTAGTTTACTCTACAGGTGGAAAAGGTGACAAATCATTTAATGATGCAACTTTTAGAGGATTGCAAAAAGGCTCAAGAAGGAACTTGGGATTTCTTTTAAAGAATATGAGCCAAAAGATCCAGCGACAGAAGCAAAGAATGCTTTGACACAATTTGCAGAAACTGGAGAATTCGACTTGATTATCGCAGTTGGTTATACAATGAAGGATTCACTAGTTGCAGTAGCAAAAGCATTCCCTGATCAAAAATTTGCAATAATTGATGAAACTGTAACTGGTCTTCCAAATGTTACTTCTATCTTGTTTAAAGAACATGAAGGATCATTCCTTGTAGGTGCATTAGCTGGAATGATGGACAAGACAGGAACTATTGGATTTGTCGGAGCAAATGAATCTGAACTAATTAACAGATTTTATGCTGGATATGCACAAGGTGCAAGATATATAAAACCTAGCATCAAAGTTTTACCTGTTTATATCGGAGGAAGCAATTCTTTCAATGACCAGGCATCAGCTAAAGCAAAAACAGAAACATTAATTCAACAAGGTGCAGATGTAATTTATCACGCAGCTGGAGCAAGCGGACTTGGAGTATTCCAAGCAGTTAAAGAAAAAAATGTTTATGGAATTGGTGTAGATTCTAACCAAGATTCCCTATATCCTGGAACAATCTTAACTTCTATGATGAAATATGTTGACAATGCAGTATTTGATGTTATAAAATCTACTGTTGAAGGAAAATTCCAAGCAAAAGTCCAAACTTTCGGAATCAAGGAAAATGGAGTAGGAACTACAGACTTTGAATTTACAAAGGATAAAATTGGTGAAGAAAACATCAAACGTCTTGAACAAATTAAACAAGATATTAAAGATGGAAAAAAATTGTAGTAAAACGCTTCAATATAATTTCAAAGCAATAAATATAATTATTTGACATCTATATTAGATAATATTTCTTTAAATTCAAAAAATTACCAACGGCTGTTTTTAGAATTGATATAAAAATTAAATATCATTCTTTTTACAGCCTTTTCTTTATTAGAAAATTTAAAATTAAATAGGAGATGATTTTTATGAGAGCAGTCGACATAATTCAAAAAAAGCGTGATAATAACGAACTTTCAGAAACGGAAATTGAATTTTTTTATTAAATGGGTATTTATCGGGAAATATACCCGATTATCAGATGGCGGCATTTCTTATGGCTGTTTATTTCAACGATATGACAAAAAAATGAATTGTTAAAATTTACAATGTTAATGCGAGATTCTGGAGATACTATAAAAATTTGAGGAAATAAATAGGTTTCTTGTGGACAAGCACAGTACTGGCGGAGTTGGTGACAAAGTTACAGTTATTCTTTCTCCTATTTTATCGGCACTTGGAATGGCAAATGTAAAGCTATCTGGAAAAGGTCTTGGACATACTGGCGGAACAATTGACAAATTTGAATCAATTCAAGGCTTTAAATTTTCAACGACAAAAGAAGAAATTACAAAAATTGCCAACAAAACTGGAATTGGTCTTATGGGCTACAGCAATAAAATTGTCCCTCTTGACAAAAAAATTATACTCTTTACGTGATGTTACGGCAACTGTTCCAAGTATTCCGCTAATTGCAAGCAGCATTATGAGCAAAAAACTGGCAATTCATTCGGATGTTATAATTCTTGATGTAAAAGTTGGAGATGGAGCTTTTATGAAAAATTTGGATCAAGCTAAAAAATTAGCAGAACGAATGATGGAAATTGGCAAAGGAGCAGGCAGAAAAGTTAAGGTTGTACTTAGCAATATGGATGAGCCGCTGGGATATGCAGTTGGAAATGCGAATGAAATTATTGAGGCGATAGAATTTTTAAAAGGGAAACTGTGCTGATGATGTGAAAAAAAGGTTGTCTATACAATCGCAGGTCTTGCATTAAAGGAAAAAAAGGTGAAATATCAGAACTTTGCGAGGCTTATGAAAAAAATAGACAAAGTTATAAAAAGTGGAAGCGCATTACGGATATTAGGTGAATTTATTGGAAAAAGCGGCGGAAATAAGGAACTTGTAAATAATTACGATTTGCTTCCAAAAAGCCAAATATAAAATGGAAATTTTTTTCTGAAAGTGCAGGATATATAAAAAGAATAAAAAAACAGAAAAAAATTGGAAAGGCTGCAATGATTATTGGGTGCTGGCCGTGCTAAAAAAAGGAGATGAGATCGATCATTCGGCAGGAATAAATATTTTTTTAAAGAAAGCAGGAGAAAAAAATTGCGAAAAAAATGAAAAAAATTGCTGAAATTTACTATAATGATGCTAAAAAAATATAAGCGAATCTCAAAAATATGGTCTTGGAGGCTTTTGAACTGACTAAAGAAAAAAGTTGAAAAAAACCAGAAGCTATTTTAGAAATAATTGAATAAAAAAACTACACTCTATACTATTTTTCCATTTAAATAGCAGATTAATCATAAATTTTTGCAAGGGGTCAAAACCCCTTGTTAGCGTATATAATCTCTGTATTTTTAAATAGATTTAGTATTAAGTGTAGTTTTTATTAATCAAATACTTTTTATTTTTTTATACGTTTCTTCTTTCACGTTCTCTTCTTTCTCTTCGTGAAAGCGGACGTCTTGGTTCGTTTGCCGCATCATTTTGGAACATCGTCACCAATCATTTCATTTTTCATTATGTTCGTATTTTTACATTTGAAACTTCTTCATGTGTCAAATTATTTGTATCTTCTTCGCTACGAACTCTTAGTTTAAGGATAAATGAACTTGTTTCACGTTTTATTGCATCTATCATTTCATTATAAACATCAAAAGCTACGATTTTATAATCGTGAATTGGATTTCTTTGTCCATAAGAACGCAATCTTATTCCTTCACGCAGTTCTGTCAAATCCTTCAAATGTTGTCGCCATTTGGAATCCAGCACTTCTAACATAATATATCTTTCAATTCTTCTAAATACTTCACTTCCAACAGCTTCTTCCTTTTCATCATAAACTTTTATCAAGTCATCATAAACTTTGTCAGAAATTTCTTCAGCGCTTGCATCTTGTAAATCTTCTGAAATTTCATATTCAAATGTTTCTTGAAGTTTGTCTGCCAATAAATTAAAATCCTTTTCTCCATTGCCTTCACCAACATAAGCTGAATTTACAATATCGTCCACTGTATCTGAAATCATTCCAGTAATCAATTCCTTAAGATTTTCATTTTTCAAAATGGCATCCCTTTGCTCATAGACAACTTCCCTTTGAGTATTGTTTACATCATCATATTCAATAAGGCTTTTTCTTGATGAAAAGTTTCTGCTTTCAATACGTTTTTGCGCATTTTCTACAGATTTACTGATTTGTTTATGACGAATTTCCTCATCTTCGTCAATTTTTAACATTTTCATCATTGCTTTTAACTTATCCCCACCAAACAATCTCATCAAGTCATCATCTAGCGACAAATAAAATTCAGATGTTCCTGGATCTCCTTGACGTCCAGCACGTCCTCTTAACTGATTATCAATACGTCTGCTTTCGTGTCTTTCAGTTCCTAAAATAAACAGTCCTCCAGCTTCAATAACCCGTTTTTTATCCTCTTCACATTCCTTCGCATAAGTTTTATAAACATCTTCGTATTCTGGTGTTCCCTTAACTGCAACTTTTGTAGCAAAAGACTCTGCATCTCCACCAAGTTTTTATATCTGTTCCACGTCCTGCCATATTTGTTGCAATCGTTACTGTTTTAAAAACGCCCAGCTTGCGCTATGATTTCCGCTTCTCTTTCATGATGTTTTGCATTTAATATTTCATGCGGAATTTTTGCCTTTTTAAGAAGTGCTGATACTTCTTCAGAATGCTGTATTGAAGCTGTACCGACAAGAACTGGCTGTCCCTTTTCATAAAGCTCTTCTATTTTTCTTGCAATCGCTTTATATTTAGCATTTTTATTCATATAGATTACATCTGGCAGGTCAACTCTGGCTACAGGTCTATTTGTAGGCACCACAATAACTTTTAACTTATAAATTTGTTTAAATTCATCTTCTTCTGTTTTTGCAGTCCCTGTCATTCCTGACAGTTTTTCATACATTCTAAAATAGTTTTGCAGTGTAATTGTCGCAAGTGTCTGATTTTCCCCCGCAACTTCCAATTTTTCCTTAGCTTCTATAGCCTGATGCAGCCCATCTGAATAACGTCTTCCTTCCATAAGACGCCCAGTAAATTCATCAACTATAATAACTTCATTATCATCGTTAATAATATAATCCCTATCTAGTTTAAATAATTCCTTTGCCTTCAATGCCTGTGTCAAAAAATGTGTCAGTTCAACATATTCTGGCGAATACAAATTTTCAATTTTCAATATTCTTTCAACATTTTTAATCCCTTTATCAGTAATCGTAACCGTATGCGACTTTTCATCAACTTCATAGTCTTCCCAGTCTTCATCAGGGATAACTGTATTTTTCTTATCTTTAATTTCTTCAGTCTTGTAACTTCTTTTAAGTTTTTTAGCAACTTCTGCAAAAGTGTTATACCACTCTGTAGTTTCTTCAGCAGCTCCCGAAATAATAAGCGGCGTTCTCGCTTCATCAATTAAAATCGAATCTATTTCATCGACAATAACATAATTATGCCCACGTTGAACCTTTTCATCAAGTTCTCCAACCATATTATCTCTCAAATAGTCAAATCCAAATTCATTGTTAGTTCCATAAGTAATATCACAATTATACGCATTTTTTCTTTGTTCTGGCGTAATATTTCCAACAACAACTCCTGAAGTTAGCCCTAAAAAAACTCAAAAAGTCCAGCCATAATATCTCTATCCCCTTTTGCAAGATAATCATTAACCGTTACAACATGAACTCCTTTTTCCTGGCAATGCATTTAAATAAATTGCAAGTGTTGACATAAGGGTTTTTTTCCTTCCCCTGTCTTCATTTTCCGCAATGCTTCCCTTATGCAAAAATCATTCCACCAATAAGCTGAACATCATAATGACGCATTCCCTAATAGTCTTTTTAGCAGTTTCTCTCACTGTCGCAAATGCTTCCACTAATATGTCATCAAGTGACTCCTTTGCCAGTCTTTCTTTAAATTCCACAGTTTTTATGCTGCAGCTGCTCATCTGTCAATTTTTTTCAAAAAAATTGGTTCAATTTCGTTAATTTTATTTACCAATTTCTGCATTTTTTTATTTCTCTATCATCTGATGTACCAAATATTTTTTTCTCCTAATTTTTTTTAACATATTTTATAATTTTTTTCCTTTCTCATATTAAATTTTTTTCAAATTACATATTAAATCCATTTTATTATAAAATATTCAGTTTTTTTATTCACGTATCCTCAAATTATTCTCATTCTTTTTTTACTAAAAAAAGCATAAATATTTTGGGAATTTCCAGAAATTTTACCATCATCCTGATAATTTTTGTTTACAAAAATAAATAATATCCTGATTCCCTTTAAACAAAAACAAGTTATTATTATTTTTTTCCTTTTTCCTTCCTTTTCCCAATCTTTTCCAGTTCCTGTGTAAAGCGCCTATTATCCCTGCTCTTAAACTGATTAATCTTCACAATCAGATCCCTAATATCTTCATGGCTCAAATTGTTCTCATTTACAAAAAAACACTCAATTTATGGCTAAAAACTAGGCGTTCCTATCAAACTTGAATAAGTCATCATAAAAAAATAATACAAGTCATCACAAGCATTATACTTTTTTTCTTCTATCTATAATCATCTTTTTTTCATTATTATTTTTTTATTCCTCTAAATTAAGTTATATATTTTTAGTCAAAAATTTACTTATTATATCATTTATTATGCCTTTTTGTCTATTGTACTTATATTTAATATTTTTTTATATTTAATTTTAATTATCTAACTTAAAAAATTACGACAATCTATTTCTAAAATCCTCATACGTAAATCTTCTAATAACTTCAACTCCGCCTTTTTTTCAGTATAAACCGCAATCGCAGGCAAATTTATCCCATTAAAAGTATTTGTCTTTACCATACTGTAATGTGCCATATCAGTAAAAAAATCAGCTTATCTCCCACTTTTACCGGCTCATCAAAGGAATAGTCACCAATTATATCTCCAGCAAGGCAAGTAGGCCCTCCCAATCTATAAGTATATTTTTTTCTCCTGGTATTCCTGAACCAAAAAAATAAATGGACGATACGGCATTTCAATTACATCTGGCATATGGCAGGGAAGCTGAGTATCCATCAACAAAAATATCCATCTCATTTTTTTGTAATATCCAAAACTTCTGAAACCAAGAATCCCGTATTTAGTGCAACTGCTTCACCCTGGCTCCAAATAAACTTCAACATCATATTTTTTTCTTTAATATAATTTATCCATTTTATAAGTTTCTCAACATCATAATCCGCCCTCGTAATATGATGTCCTCCTCAAAAATTCAACCATTTCATATCATACAAATATTTTCCCGAATTTTTTTCAAAAAAATCTTCAGCACATTTTTCCAAGACATCTGAATTCTGCTCACAAAGTGCATGAAAATGAAATCCATCCAATCCTTCAAGCTCATCTTCCCTAAAAATTTTTCAAGCGTCACTCCAAATCTGGAAAAATCTTCCCGCTGGATTATAAATTTCTGTTTCAACTTCAGAAAAATTCTGGATTCAATCTAAGCCCGCAACTAATTTTTCTTTACCATTTTTTTCTTCAAATTCTCTTACTTTATCTTTAAATTTTTCTCCATTGATTAAAGGAATTAAACACAATATGATTTGTAATTTCCATAATTTCATCAAATTCATCTTCCCTGTAAGATGGATTAAAAATATGAGTTTCCAGTTTTCTTTCCGTATTTTTTTCAATTCCATTTCCTCATACCCAAGTCTTGCTTCAAACAGCGAACTTGCCGTAGTTCCATTCAAATATTTTCCAATTAGCGGATAAAAAAATAAAAACATTGAAAATCCCTTTTTGTGCAAGCAATATTTTACATCCTGTCCTGTCAATTACACTTTTTAGAATTTCAAGATTTTTTTTAAGTAATCTCTCATCCACTATAAATGCTGGCGTTGGCAAATTTGTTATATCCATATCAATATATTTATTTTTTTGCATTTTTTTATCATCTCCTTTTATATTCTTAACTCTTTTTTTAAATTCTATAAAAATTTTTATTACAATATTTCTCAATTTTTTTATTTTTTTATTTTTTTATAATCTTTTAAAAATAATACTATTTTTTTAATAGGGTTTAGTATAAACAATATTAATATAGTAAAAATAAAACTATCAATTTACTTAAAAAAATCCAAATACATTATATCATATTTTTCTTCAAAAAAATTAAAAAAAGATTATCCTAATTAACTTTTAGAATAATCAATTTTTTTATTTTTTTACTAAATTTATTTAATAATTATTTAAATTTTTAAACTGTAATCAAGCATTAATCAGTCCTTAACGCCTCCATTGGTTCTAATGCCGCTGCCTTTTTTTAGCTGGATAAACTCCAAATACAAGTCCAATAATTGTAGAAACAAATATACATACAAGTACTACACCTGGGCTTAATATTGGAGATGTCTTAATAAATATACCGATTAGAAGTGCCAAAGAATATCCAATTGCAACTCCAATTATACCTCCAAAAAATGTTAAAATTACCGCTTCAATCAAAAACTGCACAAGAATGTCCTTTGTTCTAGCCCCCAACGCTTTCCTTAGACCAACTTCCCTTATTCTTTCTGTAACACTGACAAGCATAATATTCATAACTCCAATTCCACCAACAAATAATGAAATTCCAGCAACTCCGCTGATAAATAAAGTTACCATATTCAAAATATTATTAAATTGATCTAGTCCAGAACTTTCTGATCTCACGTTATATTTATCAAAAGAGCTTCCTCTTCTTGACATTAAATCTTTAACTTCCGCCATTGCAATATTTAATGAATTTGCAGAAGTTGCCTTTACTTGCAGCTCTTCAAACTTATTCTGCTCTCCTCCATTAATAAATACTAAAAACTGATTTGGTATAAGCCCACTCGACGGGGCACCTCCTCCACCTCCAAAATTTAAACTAGAATAAGGATCTTTATACACTCCGACAATAACTAACTCATATCTGTTCTTTTTAAAATTTAGAGTTACTTTCTTTCCTATTGGGTTTTCATCTGGATATAACTGTTCTGCTGTAGAACTATCGATTATTATAAATCTTCCGTCTTTTTTATATTCGCTGGGTAAAAATTTTCTTCCCTTCACTATAGTAAAATTTGATATTTTAAAGTAATCTTCTGTGACTCCTGTACCCATAAACATTTTTGTATTTCCATCAATTTCAATTCTGGCAAAAGGCACTAGAAGTTGGACTAACTGCTTCAACTTCTTCTATTTTTTTTATGTTTTCAATATCCTTTTCTGTCATTAGATCCTCAGTTTTATAAGTCTGTCCAGGAGAAGTGTCAATCGAAATATTAAAATTTCCCACTCCTAGCTTATTTAAATCCCCTGTTATATTTTGCTTCATTCCAGCTCCCAATGACGACATCATAATAACTGCTCCTATCCCAATTATTATACCTAACATCGTCAAAAATGATCTCACTTTATAACTAAGCAAATTGGATAAAGACAACTTTAGTGATTCTAAAAAATCCATTTACACTCCTCTCCGATTTACAACAATCTCATCTTTTTCAATCACGCCGTCTTTTAATCTAATAATTCTTTTACAATGTTCGGCGACGTCTTCCTCGTGAGTTACCATAACAATCGTTGTTCCTTTATCGTTTAATTTTCTAAAGATTTCCAAAATTTCTTCAGTTGATTTGGAATCTAAATTTCCAGTTGGTTCATCCGCTAAAAGTATGTTTGGATTATTAATAATGGCTCTCGCAATTGCAACTCTTTGCCTTTGTCCTCCAGACATTTCATTTGGCTTATGATGAATCCTATCTCCAAGCCCTACACTTTCAAGTGCTTCTATCGCTCTTCTTATTCTTTCTGACTTTTTCACTCCTGCATAAAGTGCTGGAAGTGCCACATTTTCAACAGCATTCATTTTAGGAAGCAAATTAAAAGTCTGAAACACGAATCCAATTTTTTCATTTCTCACTTTTGCTAGTGCATCGCCTTTTATTCTAGAAACATCTTGACCATCCAAAATATATGTTCCTGAAGTCAGACTGTCAAGACAGCCCAAAATGTTCATAAGTGTGGATTTTCCACTTCCACTTGGTCCCATAAATGCGACAAACTCTCCTTTTTTGACCGATAGATTAAGTCCTTTTAATACGGTCAATTCTAAATTTCCATTTTTATAAGTCTTTACAATATCTTTTACGTCTATCATAAATTTACAATTCCTTTATCAAATTTTAAATTTTTTTACATAATTTTACATAGGCCCAGGACCTCCTGGTGCTGCCTCACCTGCTGGCACACTCTCTACATCTTGTGATTTTTATTATTTTTTTATTGTCTTTTTTTAGGTTTTTTTCGGATCGGCAATTTTTATTTTCTGACCATCTTTTTAAGGTTTCATCGACAACAGAAATTATGCTTTCTCCCATATTTAAACCTGAAATTATTTCATAGTTGCTTTCATCACTGACTCCTACTTTTTACTTCTCTTTTTGTAATTTTTTTATCTTTTTCCAACCGTAAATACAAAAATATTTTTTTCATTTTCGTTTATTACTGCACTATATGGAATTTTTACAACATTTTTTCTTTCTTCATAAAAAATTGTGGCGTTTATCGTAGTTCCAGGTCTTAAATTTTTTGTATCATTCATTTTTATAGTGACGGTTGTGTTACTTTCATCCAAATTTTCACTTTTTTTCGCCACTCCAGCAATTTGCGATACATATCCTTCCACTTTTTCCCCCTTAGGTAGTGCATCTGATGTAATTTCCACTCTTTGTCCTACTTCTATGTCTTTTACTTGTGTATCTGAAAGGCTTACCTCTACTTTCATATTTTTAGAATCCGACACCTTGAACAAAGTCGATTCCGTATTTACTTTATAGTTTTCATCAGCTGTCATTTCTGTGATAACCCCGTCTACTGGACTTGTTATCTCATTTTTTATAAGCGTCATATCTTCCTGCAATGTCGCCAATTCCAATCTTGCAGTCTTTAGTGCAGTTCTTGCATCTTCTATATTAGTTCTTTCTTCACTATCAACGGTATCAGATTCTAGTCTAGAAGTTCTTAATGCTTTTCTTGCGTCATCCACATTAACCCTCGTTTCCCCTCCAACTTTATAAAGCTCTTCAGCATTATGCAAATCTCGTGACTTTTGCTGAATTTCTAAATTTTTAGTTTCTTTTTTTCTTCTAAGTGAACTTTGAGCACTAGCCAAATTTCGCTCATATTTTTGAATTTCCAAATTTTTCATCTGTATTTTTCTTAAAGTTTCATTTTTATCTGCTGGATAAAATGTAACAACTACATCTCCCTTTTTTTACATTATCACCAGTTTTAAAAAAATACATCTTTTTACCCTTTGGCTAGAACTCGTATAAACCGACACTACATTATCCGACACAACTTGTCCTGTCTTTTGAAACTGAAAGTGAAATATCTCCCATCCCAACTCTTGTCACTTCATATTCTGCCCTTCATCTTTTTTTCCACAGCTAATTAAACAAAATAATAAAATACTAAAAAATTGAAAAATATTTTTTTGCAATATTTTTTTATCCTTTTTATCTTTTAAAAATATAATTTTTTTCTCCATAAAATCACCTTTTTTTCTTTATTTTTTTCTATTTTTACACTACTCCCTATTTAAAAAGTAAATTTGTTATGAATTCTTTTTCATAAAGTATCTAGAATCCCCGTTACAAAATAACTGAAATATAATTTCTAGCTTTCTTATAAAATTTAAGAACATTACTTATAATATTTTATTTTTTAGTAAATGCCGCCAATTCATTTTTAGCCGTTTCATAATCAATTACAGCCTTTTTTTATAATTATTTCGTTTTTCTACATAATTTGAATAAGTATCAACTCCCAATTCATATCTTTTCGCATAAATTTCATATTCTTTCTTCTTAATATTCATCGTATTTTCTGCAGTTAATTCATTCGTCTGATAAGTTGTATAAGTTATCATCTGCTGTCCAACATTTGATACCAATTCATTTTTCTTCTGTTCATATTGTAATTCTAATTTTTTTCTTTTTCATTTTTCAAATCTTCAATCGTATCATTATATCTTTTTAAAAGTTTTAGAAACAGAAAGTCCCGCAACAACCGAATGATCCTTTAATGAATAACCCAAATCTCCTGTTAATTTTGGATATTTATAATCAATATTCTCTTTTTTTAATTTGCTCTTCATTAAGTTTCGTATTTAATTCTATTGCTTCCGCTTCCGATAATCTAAGCTCATAAAAGTCTTCTTTTTTTCAATTCCTCCCTCTTCAAATCATCCAATTTTTTTCTTTTTTTCAGGCAATTTAACATTGTAAATCATAAATTGCTCTCCCAAAATCTTCAATTCTCTACCAAGATTATCATACTTCAACTGTGAATTTTTCATACTCCGTCTTTGCCAACTCATAATCGTACTGAGATGCCGTTCCAACCTCATATTTCTTAGTTTGAATCGCATAATCTTTTTTTGTATCATCCACCGTAAGTGCTTCCTGCTCAATCTCCTTCTGCTTATTTTTTTATAATTTTTATACAAATCAATCAAATCACGAATTTCTCCATTTTTAGTAGTTTCATTTGTAATTCTTTGAATATCACGAGAAATTTGATTAGTCTTTTTTTATTATAACTATTATCACTATATCCAAAATAATCATTCAAAGTTTTAGAAATTCCAATTTTATTTTCTGTAAGTTCCTTAGTCCTAAAATTATAACTATTTTTTTATAATAAAAAAATTTCCATACTTCACATTATTATCCATCGTCAATCCATTAGCCTGACCATGTAACGAATAATTCTCATCTGAATTTACACTGACTTCATTCCAATCACCATTTTTTTCAAAGCTTTTTCTTTAATATCATACTTTTTCATATTTTTTTCTCATTTATTTTTTTGTGGTATACGAATTTTTCATATTCTGCAATTAAATCATCTACACTGACTGCAAAACTCCTCAGTCCTAAAAATAAATGAAACAAATAAAACTTGAAACTTTCTATTTATTTTTTTACCATTTACTCTCCTTCCTTTTTAGTTACTTATCTTTTCTCAAATTTAAGTTAAAAGATTATAACATTTTTGTCTTATTTTGTCATTTATTTTTTTGACAAAATTATGTCTTTTTCACTAAAAAAATAATCACCATTTTTACAATAGTGATCATTTAGCCAAAAACTATTTTTCAAAAATAAATCTTATTCTCATCTTCCCAAATTTCTACGCTGCATTTAGCCCCAAGTGGAACCGTAACTCAGATCAGGTCTTTTCATGTCCACTTTCAAGCCCATAAATTACAGGTTTTTCATAATCTTTAAAAAAATTCTTCAAAAGATCCATCAGCTCATAATTTTTCCCCATAAGTATTTTTCACATCCTGCAAAATTTCCAAATAAAACTCCATTACAATCATCAAATTTCCCAGCATATTTCAAATGAGTCATCATTCTATCAATCCTGCTTATTTCCTCCTCAATTTCCTCAATAAAAAGTATTTTCCCCTTTGTATCAATTTCATAATCAGTTCCCAAAGTTGTAACAATTATTGATAAATTCCTCCAACTATTTCACCGTTTATTTTTTTATTTTCAAAATCTTTCTTATTCAAAAGTAAAATTTTCTTTTCCAATCCACTTTCTTCATCTATCGGATTTTTCAAATTTCCATTTTTCTCCTTTTTCTTATCCAATGCTTCCAAAAAAAGATTTTTTTCGTAAAAATCACTGAAATCATCAAACATATTCGATTTTACCATCGGTCCATGAAAAAGTTCCCAAATTACACTTCTGATTAAAAAAACAATATTCAAATTAGTAACATCGCTATATCCCACAAAAAAACCTCTGGATTATTTTTTTATCAATTCATAATCCAGCTTATCCAAAAAGCTGTGAAGCGCTAAACCCACCTTTCATGCAAAAAAATCCCTTAATCTCATCATCAGAAAAAGCCCTATGCAAATCCTTTACTCTAATTTCAGGTGTTCCCGCCATATATCCACCAATATCTTCAAAAAGGCTCTCTCCCAGCACAGGCTCAAATCCCAACTTTTTTTACAACTTCCTTACATTTCTCAATATCTTCCCCTAGAATAGGCGAAGAAGTACAGACTAAAAATACTTTATCTCCTCGTTTTTAATGGTTCTGGAAAATTCATCTTCACACTCCTTTTTACTTTTTACAATTTCCTAAAATTATATTTCAATTTTAAAAACAACTTTTTGTAATAATTTTCTTTTTTTATTTTCACATTCTTCTTCATTTTCAGAATCCAGAATATCAAGTTCAGGTTTATGCACATCATTTGGAAAAAAACACAAGAACATCTCCATTTTTCAATGATAATATCAAACAATTTATTTCCTTCTAAAAATAACCAAAATCTCTTTCAGGGATCAAAACTTTTTTTCCTCCATATTACGAATATCGTTAAATGCAACCCTTTCACTTCCATCAATCATAATTTGCACATCCAAATATCTCTTATGGCTTTCCCAAAAATTTATCATTCTCCTTCTTTGTAAAAATATTTCCCTACATTCATCTTAATTCCATTATAATCAACATCATAGCTTCCATTTTCCAACGACAAGATTTTCTCCCTATTTTTTTCAGCATAATCAATACAAAATTGAATATCCTTTGCCAGGCTGCTGTTTTGCAATTTATCATTTATATTTGTAAAAATCATTTTATTTTCTCCTTTTTCTTCATTTTTTTAGTCATTAGATATTTTTCAATAACCTAAGATTTTTTTATCTTTACAAGGGTTCAAGACCCTTTGCTTTAAGATATTTATTTTATTAAATTCTAAATTTTTATGATTATCGAACAAGTATTTGTAAAAATTTAAAAATTCCAATAAATATAGAACTATTTTTCCTGTAAAAACATAAAATTACAATAAATTATTTAGAAAGATTTTTAATTCTATCCAAATTTGAAGTTGAAATCCTGTATATTTTCAATCCACAGCTTTTTTTAGCTTATAATATGCTGAATGAGAGTTGTAAGATGTATCAAAAATTACGATATCTGAATTTTTAATTTATCTGAGTTTCTAAAAAACGGCTGTAGCATGGATAAATTCTATCTTAAATCCTTTTTCCTTCGCATATTTTTTTCAGCTTTTTCAATAACTTTTTGACTCCATCTCCCATCAACTACTTTTTACATTCTGATTCGTCAAGTCTATCGTCTTTTCTTCTGACAACTCTTTTTATATTCACATTTTCAACTACTTCAATATTCTCATCCTGTTCCATATTTTCAATTTCTTTTTCAAGACTTTTTTTATCCGAATATTCAATTTTTCAATTTCTTTTTCTGTTTTTCAATAGTCTTTTTCAGCCTCTTTATTCCTGTTTTTTCTCAAATCTTCCTTCAACTTTTTATTTTCTTCTTCAAGTTTGTCACAAAGAGAATTTAAAAATTTATTTTTCTTGCTCAATCCCTTCAATGTCAGTAATTATCTCTTCTAAATCCCTTTCTTTTTCACTAACCTTATACGAATTTATATTAAAAAACTCAAATCCTCTCTTAAAATTTTTTTCTCATCAAAAAAATATTCCTTCATTTTTTTCATCAAAAACTGATAAATTCTGCTGAAACATTAAATTTTCTACCTTCTTCATCAAATTCCAAACCATATTTTTGCGATAATTTTTCCAAATTTCTCTTCTTAACATTTTTATATTTTTGCACTTATACTCTCTTGAAATTCCTTCTCAAAATCCTCATTTTTCCAGTTCTTCCACAGCTTCTTTCAAAAATGTCTCTTTCCTCAATATTTCCTGTTTATTCTCTTCCAATTTCTCAATATATTTAAAATATTCTTCCTTAAAAACTCTAAAAAAATTCAACCAGTTTATTCGTACTTAAAACATACATTATCATTTGCTCTGGATTCAATCCTCTTCCGTTTACCCTTAAAATTTTATCCCTCTGAAATTCCCTCAAATAGTCTTCTTTCGCAAAATTCAAACATTTCTTTTCAACATAAGAATTATTTGTTTCTATAATTTTTTTCAAAAAAATCTTTATTTGTCTCATCAATTTTCCCAATAATATCAATTTCTCTCTCAAAAATCAAATTCTCATTAAACGGTTTTACCAAATTTCTTTTCCAACAGCTCATTATTAAAATTATCGACTAACAAATCAAAAATATTCTCATTTATAGATTTCAATTTTTTTCTATCAGTAACGAAATTTTTCATTATTTCTTGTCATTTTTATCCCTTTCTCCATTTATTTTTAATTATAGCAAAACTGATTTAAAATTGAACTCAAAAAGCTGTGGCTATTTTTACTAAAAACCCTAATTATATGATTCTTAATAGCTAATTTGAACAGATTCAAACATATTTGCAAAAGTCGATAAAATTCAAAAGATATGTTCAATAATCTAAATTTTTTTATCTTTAAGGAGTCTAGATTCCTTACTTCAGAATATTTATCTTATTAAATTTTAAGTTTATGTAATTATTGAACACATCTAATTTAATCCAGTATTTTTTTAAAATTACAGCTGTCTTATCATTTTTATTTTTCTAAAAATCTCTTTTTCCAAAAATAATTTTATCAATTTTGCCTTTCAAATTTTCATCATAAAAATCCTCAACCGTAACAATTTTACTATTTTTTTGTTCAAATTTTTTTCTCCCAAAATCTTTTTAAAATATGGTCGCAAAAACTTATTTATTTCAAGCACGGCTTTTATTTTTTTCCCTTATTTTTCCCAAATATTTTTCCAAATGTTCTAAAAACAAGCAATTTTGTTCCATCAAAAGTTTGAATCGTATTTATTTTTCCAAATTTTAAAAACTCCCTTGTTTGTGAAATAAGCCAAGGATTTCCAATTATTCCACGTGAAAGTATTATGCCATCAAGATTGCATGAAGATATTTTCTGCTTTATTTCAATAGGCTCAAATAAGTCCCCATTTCCAAAAAATTCTATATTTCTTGGCATCTTGCTTAATCTTTCAACAATTTCCCAATTTGCAGTTCCAGAATACATCTGTTCTTGAGTCCGCCCGTGAACGCAGATAAAATCAAGATCGTATTTGTTGCCAGTTCCAAAAATCTCAGGATTTTTGAAAAATCCTTATATCCAACACGAATTTTTAAAGAAATATCAGCCTCGATGCCCTTAGTTTCCAAAAGCACCTGCTCAACCATCTCAAAATTCTCTAAAAGTGCCGATCCCGCCCCATTTTTTATAATTTTAGGCTGCGGACACCCCATATTTATATTAATTTTTCTAAATCCAAAAATCCTTCAATTTCAAAATTCCAGAAACCAGCTCATTTTTATCCCCCATCAAAAATTTGAGTCCCTGTTTTTTTCCTTATCATCACATTTCAAAAAGTTCATTTACAGTAATTTCATCTTCACGATTCAATAAATTAGCATTTACCATTTCAGTAAACAAAAAAATCAGGATCGAAACTTTTTCAAGTATTTTCCTAAAAGAATAATCAGTAACGCCCGCCATCGGAGCAGCATATATTTTTCATAATTTCTCCCAAATCCCTATTCTTCTCTAACTTTATTCTTTTTAGCCATTTGTAAAAACATATAAAATCCAATTAATTTTTGCTTTTACAATTATTTATCCGCTTTTATTATATATTCAATTTCCTCAAAAAAATCAAATTAATTTTTAATTTTTATCTTTAAAAGCATTTTTGGATTTTATAATATTGATTATTGACTTTCAAAAATTATAGTATACTTATAATAAGGTAAAAATTTTTAATATAATTCAAAACTTTCAAATCCAAAGTATTCAAACAATGATGAAGATGAAAAATCCTATGATGGGCGGAAAAAGCAGCTGGAAATGTGGAAATAATGACTTATCAAGAAATTACAAAAGACAGATTATTTGAATTTACAAGAATATATGACAATATGGATTAATAATTTTTAAGAAAGGAAAAAAATATAAAATGAAAAAAATAAAAATTTTTATGTTGGGAATATTAGTATTAATATCAATAAGTGCGAATGCTGGAGAAGCAAAAATACAATAATAAAATTTCAGATGAAATAAAAGGAATCAGTTCTCAAAAATATTTACGGCAGCAACAATAATTATGCTAATGCTTACTATGACAATTATGACGATGAAGAGGGAAGATGATGACTATTATTACTATGATGAAGAGGAAGATAATGATAATGACTATTATGATGAAGATGACAACGATGATGATGGAGATTATTATTACTATTATGAATATGATGAGGAAGACTAGGACGATTTAGTTTTTATTTTAAATAGAAAAATTTATAATATCCTAAGAAAAAGCAATAAATTATCAAGAAGAAAATATTCAAAAATGAAAAAAATATTTATTTCTTTACAACAAAAACATTTTCAAAGCCATTAAAATAATATAAAAAAATATTGTATAATCCAACTGAAAGTTAAAAAGAGTAAATTTTAAGGAGGAGTCAAAATGAAAAAAGTATTGGCATTACTATGTTATCAGCATTGGCATTGGTTTCTTGTACAACTGCTGCTGATGGAACTAAGAAAATTAGTAAAACTGGAATTGGTGCTGGAATTGGTGCGGCTGCAGGAGCGGCTATTGGGCAAGTTATTGGGAAAGATACAAAAGGTACATTGATTGGTACAGCTGGAGGAGCTGCAGTTGGTGCGGCTATTGGAAACATTTTTGATAGACAGGAAAAAGAGTTAAAAGATAAATTACAAGGAACTGGTGTAGATGTAAAAAGAACAGGTGAAGGTGAAATTAAATTGACAGCACCTGAAAATATTACTTTTGATACAAACAGTTATGTGGTTAAACCACAATTTAGAAAGACATTGGATTCTGTAGCAACTGTATTAAATACTTATCCTGATTCAACAATTGTAGTTTCAGGACATACAGATACGACAGGAACTGATGCAATCAACAATCCACTTTCTGTAAATCGTGCAAGTTCAGTAGCATCTTACCTTGAATCGCAAGGAATCTCAACTTCAAGAATAACTTCACGTGGTTACGGAAGTAAACAACCAGTTGCAAGTAACGCAACATTAGCTGGAAGAGCTCAAAAACAGAAGAGTTGAAATTGCTATAATTGCAAATCAAAAATAATTGAAAATTTTTAGAGTTTTTTTCAAATTGAGTTTTGAATTAGCTCCTTTTTCTGCTTCTAATTATATTTTTTTACTTAATTTATTTTTCTTTAAATAATGAATTTATGCTATTTGCCATTCAAACAGAAAACTAGTTGCATAATTCCTTATTAACAAATAATGAAATATGGCTTCTATTTTTAAATGGGGTTTAGTATAAATAAATTTCTATTCAGGAGGTTTTTATGAGAAAAAACATATTATCAAAATTTATAATATTAACGGGGCTTTTTATTTAGCTTTTGCTTTAAATGCTGGAAAATAAGGAGAATTTTAATAATTTTGAAAAGTTTTCAGCCAGAATGTCAAATAATCCAGATTATATCAGTTATGCGATAATTTCAGGAAACGGAAATAAATATCCTGTTCAGCTGAATGTTGGAAATTATCTGGCTTTTATGCCTTCAAGATATGCGGCAATCAATGTTTATGAATTTTTGTCTGATACTTTGAAAAAAAGATTTTAAAAATTATAAAAATAAATAAAAAGGGAAAAAAATAACGAATGAGTCAAAAATTATAAAATATTCGCCAAATGATTTTTTTCTAACTATACAGAAAATACAGATTCTGAAAAAGACTGAAATGAAATCAATGGGAATGGTATTTGCAGGCGTAAAAAATGTCGGTGCAGGCGAATATAAAAATAACTGCTTACGGAAATAAAGGAATTTCTGGCGGGATTGACAGTAAAGGATTAAATTGGTTAAATTTAGCATTTATTCCAACAAATTCAGCATTTTATAAAAAAATAAATAATGATAGAAATCTTGTATGGAGTCAAATCGTGATTATAACAGTATTCAGTATACTTTTTCGATAGAAAATGGAAAAAAATTGAAGTTACAGATAAAAAAGGGAAAACATTATATGTCAATTTATCAAAAAGATAATTCCTTGTTTGTTGAAATGGCAAAATACAATGTTGAATTCAGAATAAATCAGGCTCAAAAATCAACTGGAATATTGGATAAATCATAAATTAAAGTATGTAGAAAAAGTATCAAGTTATTTAATAGAATTTACCAAATAAATTTTATAAATTTTGAATCACATACTATTTTTTTATTTGAAATTCTAGTAAGTAGAAAATTGAAAAAATATGGTATAAATACAACGTGATAGAATTTTTTTAAAACTAAAATAAAAAAATTAAAAATGAAGAGAGGATTGATTTGATGAATGCGATTAATTATCAGCAGATGATATTTGGATTCTTAGGTGGATTAGGAATGTTTCTGTTCTGTATGAAATATATGGGAGATGGGCTGCAAATGGCAGCTGGAGATAGGCTTAGATATATTTTGGACAAATATACAACTTCACCATTTTTAGGAGTTTTAGTCGGAATACTTGTGACAGCATTAATTCAGTCGAGTTCAGGTACATCAGTTATTACGATTGGACTGGTCGGAGCGGGACTTTTAAATTTACGGCAAGCTATTGGAATTATTATGGGTGCCAATATTGGTACGACAATTACAACGTTTATTATTGGATTCAACATTACCGAATATGCATTGCCAATATTATTTTTAGGAGCGGCATGCCTGTTTTTTGTAAAAAACAATTTTATAAATAATTTAGGGAGAATTTTATTTGGTTTTGGAGGAATATTCTTTGCATTGACTTTGATGTCTAAAGCAATGGAACCGCTTAAACATTTGCCAGCATTTACAGAATTGACAGTAAGGCTTAGTCATAGTCCAGTTTTGGGAGTATTCATCGGAACAATGATTACAATGCTTGTTCAAGCTTCAAGTGCTACAATCAGTATTTTACAAAATGTCTATCAAGAACATCTTATAACATTAAAAGCTGCATTGCCTGTACTTTACGGAGATAATATAGGAACAACAATAACAGCTATACTTGCAGCAATTGGTGCCAATACTTCAGCAAAAAGGCTTGCATTGTCGCACACAATGTTTAATGTCATGGGAACAATATTCTTTATGATTATGTTATCGCCATTTTCAATTTTTGTAGAAAAAATGTCACAAATTCTTCATTTGAATCCAAAAGTTACAATTGCATTCGCACACGGTTCGTTTAATATCATAACAACAATTTTACTATTTCCATTTATTGGTCTTCTAGAATATATTGTCGTAAGATTGATTAAAGAAAAAGATGAAGATGTTGTAGAACATCAGCCACGATTTTTGGATGCAGCGCTAATTCATACACCAGCGATTGCATTGGGGCAAGTAAAACAGGAAATGTTATCAATGATTTCAATTGCAGTAAAAAATCTTAGCAGATCAATTGATTTTTTCCATGAACATAATGAAAAAGTTGCTGAAAAGGTGGAAAAAACAGAAGATGCAATAAATAATATTGATCAGGAAATTACAAAATATTTGACAACATTGTCACAGGAACATATAACTGAAAAAGATGGGGAAGAAATCAGCATGTATCTAGATATGTGCCGTGATGTGGAACGTATTGGAGATCATGCGATTGGAATTGTAAGAGATGTCAGATATGAAATTAAGAAAAACTGGTATTTACTGAAACAGCTCATAAAGAAGTGCAAAAATTATTTTTAATTTCAAAAGAAATAATAGAAACAGCTGAAGAAGCACTTAAAAATGATGACACAGAAAAAAAGCATTTTGCAGTAGTTGATTTACATAATAAACTTTATGCAAAAAGAAAAAAAGTAAGAAAAAGCCCATATAAAAACGTGTGAGCAAGCAGGAATGCGATGTAAAATCTGGACTTTACTATATAGATGTTGTGTCACATTTTTACGAGAATCGGAGATCGTACTAGAAATTTAGTTGAAAAATGATTGAAAATAAAACTGTTAAATAATAAATTTTAAAAGATAAAAACATGAAAATAGGCTAAGACTGCCTATGGGAAAAAATATTAAAAATTTCAAATGTTCTTATGTTATATTGAACAGGTCTAATAAAAAATAGTTTGATAGAAAAAGTTTCTTATTTTTGAAAAATAAAAAGAAAAGACAGTGTTGACTAATAAATATAGTAAAATAAATAGTAAAAGATAAAAATTTTGATTTAGATAAAAACATATAAATGATTTTTTTACATTTCAACAAAAATAAGTAAGAGAATTATTCTAAAAATTTTGGGAGGAATGAATTATGGAAAACAATACTTTTTGTAATTGTGGGAACACAATGGGGAGATGAAGGGAAAGGGAAAATAATCGATGTCTTATCTCCAAAAGCAGACTATGTGGTTAGATTCCAAGGAGGAAATAATGCAGGACATACAGTTGTTGTAAATGATGAAAAATTTATTTTACATTTATTACCATCTGGGATTATTAATTCAGCTGGAAAATGTATAATTGGTGCAGGAGTTGTTGTCGATATCGAGGTCTTGCTAAAAGAAATAGATGAGTTGGAAAAAGAGGGAAAAAAGCTTGATAATTTATTTATTGATGAAAGAGCTCATGTGATAATGCCTTATCATATTGAGATTGATAAGGCAAAAGAAGAAGCAATGGGTGAAAACAAGATTGGTACTACTCAAAGAGGGATTGGGCCTTGCTACATCGATAAAAATTGCTAGAAATGGAATTAGAATTGGAGATTTATTGGAGCCAGAAAGATTTAGAGATAAACTTACTTGGAATGTAAATGAAAAATGATATGTTAGTTAGATACGGTAAAGGAACTTTCAATTTGGAAGAACTTTATGATAAATTTATGAAACTTGCTGAAAAAGATTAAATTTAGAATTATTGATGCAGTTGTGGAAATTAATGGAAAGGGAATTGAAGAAGGAAAAAGTTGTACTTTTTGAAAGGGCACAAGCGTTAATGCTTGATATTGATTATGGAACTTATCCTTATGTAACATCGTCATCACCAACATCTGGTGGAGTAACAGTAGGAACTGGGGTTGCACCGACAAAAATTTCAAGAGTGCTTGGAGTTATGAAAGCCTACACAACAAGAGTTGGAGAAGGACCTTTCCTACAGAATTGGAAAAATGAAGATGGAGAAACTTTGAGAAAAGTTGGACACGAATTTGGTGCTACAACAGGACGTCCAAGAAGATGCGGATGGCTTGATTTAGTAATCGGAAAATATGCGGTTCTAATTGATGGATTAACAGACATCGTGTTGACAAAAATTAGATGTATTGACTGGATTTGAAAAATTAAAGTTGCAGTTGGTTATGAAATTGATGGAAAAGTTTGTTACTCATATCCGGAAACTTGAGAAAATCTAAAGACTTGAAAGTAATTTACGAAGAATTAGACGGATGGAACGAAGATATTACTCAAATAAAAATTACGAAGACTTACCTGAAAAATTGTAAAAATATATTGAATATATTGAAAATAAATTGAAATGCCGTGTTTCAATGATTTCAGTTGGACCTGAAAAGAACTCAGAATATTTATAGATATGATTTGGGAGAGTTTTGTGAAATAGAACAGAAATTTGATAAGGAATATTGAATTATGAAAAAGAAAATTTTTGCTGATTTTAATTTTTATAAGTATTTTTAATTATTCTAATGCTTCAACTATTGATATTGAACAATTATTAAAAAAATTACGAAAGATTCCTGTATGCATTGTAAACACCAAGAAAAGCTGAATAATATATTCTTTCTGAAAAAGAGTTTTATGAATTTAATTATAAGAATGAAAATGAAAAAAATATAAATTTTTATTCCAAAAGGAACTATAGTTAAAGAGAATAAAAATACTTATATAAAAATGAGACTTTCTATCTAGATTTTGCTGATGAACAAAATTTATCTTTTTCCTATTGAATTAATAAAAAGAGGGAATCTTTTTGAGTTAGATACATATAATTTAGAGTTGATATTAGATTTAGATAATGTCAAAGATTCTAAAAGATAAAGTTTTGGAATTTAGAAAAAGAGCTTTTGGATAGAAATAAGAATTTTATTAAAAAGGAAGATGTTGAATTTGAGAAAAATTTGAATAGTGAAATGGAGAAGATAAAATGAAAATAAGAAAAAAATAATGTTGCTGACAATGATTGGATTATTTTTCTGTATTTGAATTTTCTTGTAGTAAAACAGGGAAATGAAAAACAAAGTTTAACAATATCAAAAAGAAGTAAAAATGGACAGAATATAAAAAGATAACTTCAGATGAAGCAAAAAGATGATAGAAACTCAAAAAGTTATAGTTGTAGATGTTAGAACTTTGGAAGAATATACAGAAGGCATATTCCAAATGCAATTTCTGTTCCGCTGGAAACTATTGAAAATAAAGCAGAAGCAAAATTGAAAAAAATAAAGACGATTTAATTTTAGTTTATTGCAGAAGCGGAAGACGAAGCAGGGAAGCAGCATTAAAATTGATTGAAAAAGGTTATACAAACGTGATTGATTTTGGCGGAATAAAAAGATTGGAATGGGAAGTTGTGAAATAACAAATGTAGTATTTAAAGATGTAAAAGAAAAATCCTAGATTTTTGAATAAAGAGGAATGAGCAATGAAAATATTAGTAATGTTAATGTTAGTTATTGGGGTTGTTTCGTTTTCAGCTTTTGGCACAAAATGGTAAAAATCTAAAATTAATAATTTTTCAAATAAAAAGTGTCTTTTAGTACAATTACAATAAAATTAAAAGGTACCAAACTGTTGGACACTGACAAAGATAAAATAGAATTGGAATATGAAAAATTTTTAAGGCAATTGGAAAAATAGTGTATACGGAAAAACTTTTCAGATAAATGGTAAAAATCCTAAAATTATTACAAATAAAGTAATTTCAAAAAATGATAGAAAATTTTATTGAAAGTGACGATGAAATAGTCATAACAAGATTTTTATGAAAATAATGGAAGGAATGGAGTATAAACCGTTTGATTTTTAGTTTTTAGCATAAAGAAAGATGAAGTGAAAAAGATTTATTTTAAGGATGGAGCAATTTATATTTGGGATAATTAGTTAGGAAGTTTTGTGAAAAGTGATTTATGCAGAAAAAAGACAAGTATGAATAAAGTTATAATTATATTATTTTTGGTTTTTAGAAATATTATCATATTCTTTTGAAGTTAAAATAATGGACTTGTTGTGAAAAATTGTTATTCTTAAAATCTAAAAATAAAAATTATGATTGAAAAAATTAGGGACTGAATTTAATTGGGATTTAGGGTTCAGAGTATAAATTTACAAAAAAATAAAAATAATTAGGAGGAATTAGAAATGGCAGATATGAGCATATATTCAAATCCGTTGGCGGAGATATTCAAGTAAAGAAATGTTGCATATTTTTTTCACCAGAGTTTAAATTTAGAACTTGGAGAAAAATTGTGGATAAATTTGTCGGAGGCTGAAAAAGAGCTTGGGCTTGATTTTATTACTGATGAACAAATTGAGGAACTAAAAAATATAAAGATAATGTTGACTTTTGAAGTTGCGGCTGAATTCGAGAAAAAATTGAGACATGATGTTATGGCTCATGTGCATACTTATGGGGAACAAGCTAAAAATGCAAGAAAAATTATTCATTTAGGAGCGACAAGTGCGTATGTAGGAGATAATACTGATTTGATTCAAATTAAGGAAGGGCTTTTAATTATTAGAAAAAGACTGCTTGTCTTAATTGAAAAAATGAGAGATTTTGCGTTGCAATACAAAGATTTGCCAACTTTAGGATTTACTCATTTCCAAGCGGCACAGCTTACTACTGTTGGAAAAAGAGCGACTTTATGGCTTCATTCGTTGCTTCTTGATTTTGAAGAATTGGAATTTAGATTAGAAAACTTGAGATTTAGAGGAGTTAAAGGGACTACTGGGACTCAGGCTAGTTTTAAAGAATTGTTTGAAGGAGATTTTGAAAAAGTAAAACAGTTGGATGAATTGGTTACTGAAAAAGCTGGATTTGGTAAAAAACAAGGTGTTTCAGGGCAAACTTACGATAGAAAAGTGGACGCACAAATCTTGAATTTATTATCAAACATTGCTCAATCTTCTCACAAATTTACAAATGATTTTAGACTATTGCAGCATTTGAAGGAATTAGAAGAACCGTTTGAAAAAAATCAAATTGGGTCAAGTGCGATGGCATACAAGAGAAATCCAATGAGAAGTGAAAGAATTTCATCACTTGCAAAATATGTAATTTCAAGCTCACAAACAGGAGCATTAGTTTTTGCAACACAATGGTTTGAAAGAACATTGGACGATTCTGCAAGTAAAAGACTTTCGATTCCACAAGCATTTTTAGCAGTGGATGCAATTTTGATTATTTGGCTTAACATTATGGATGGAGTTGTCGTTTATCCAAAAGTAATTGAAGCAAATATTCAAAAAGGAATTACCATTTATGGCAACTGAAAAATATCATCATGGAATCGGTAAAAAGAATGGACAGACAAGAAGTTCATGAAATTATTAGAGAACTTTCGATGGAAGAAACAAAAGGAAATTAAGTTTAATGGAAATCCTAACAGATTAATTGATAGAATTATAAAAGACGGTAGATTGGGACTTAAAGCAGAAGATATGGGAAGGAATCTTGGTTTCTGCTAATTACACTGGATTTGCTGGACAACAAACTGAAGATTTCGTTAAGAATGAGATTGATCCGATTTTGGATAAGTATAAGGATGAGATTGTTGAGGATAGGGAAGAATTGAGAGTTTAACTTGAAAAATGAAAAATCAAAAATTCCCTCACAAGAAGCCAGAACATGGCAAGAATAAAAATCTAAAAATACAAAACCTGAAATCTATATCCGTAAATTGCTTTATAAAATGGGATATAGGTACAGAGTGAACTATTCACAGCTTCCAGGAACACCTGATATTTTTTATTCTGAAATATAATACAGCAATATTTGTAAACAGGGTGTTTTCTGGCATAGGCATAAAAATTAGTAAAATTGCAACTTTTCCTAAGACAAACACGGAGTATTGGGAAAAGAAGTTCAAAAAGAAATGTGGAGAGGGATATTGAGGTTCGTGAGAAGCTTTTTGAGATGGATATTAGTGTGATTACGATTTGGGAATGTGAAATTAATAAAATACAACGAAATGAAGAATATAAGAAAAAAATATTTGAAAAATTTTTGAAGGATAGAATCGAAAGAGTTTTTAATTATGAAGAAAAAGACATTTCAGTTCAGATGGAAGTTGCAGAGGAAAATAAGAAATACCCAAAAATTTAAGGGTGGAGTAATGAAAAGTAAAATATTATTAATTTTTCAATTTTTATGCTCTCTTTTAATGTTTTTCAAATTCAAATCCAAATTCTAATGAGAAATTTAAATTGGCAAAAATCATATTTGGAACAGAAAGAATATGTCAAAAGCTGAAAAAAATATATTTGGAATTGGCTAAAAAGAAAGATGTTCATGCGATATATAATTTAGGTTATCTTTTATATGGAGCAAGGAAAAATAATAGAGAGGCGAAAAAGTATTATAAAATGGCTGCTGATATGGGATATGATGATGCGATGTTTAATTTGGCAATGTTTTATGATAGACAAAAGGATTATGATAAGAGAAATTTTATTTAGAAAAATTGGCTGCAAAAATCAAAATGATGCAATATTTCAGTTGGCAATTATTTACAGGCAAGGAAATTATCAAAGAAAGGCTGATGAACTTTATAAGCGATTGTTGAAAGAAAAAAATATCAAGAAAGCGAAGTTTTTCTATAATTTAGGAATTTCTTGCTACTATCATACGATGAAGCAGAAAAGTATTTTTGAAGGCAATAGAACTTGGAAATAACGATGATCGTGAGATATAATTTAGGAATTTTATATAAAATTCAAGGAAAATTCCACAAGCTAAAAAAATATTTGATACCGCTTGCTCAAAAAGGTAAAGTAGATGCGATGATAAATGTGGGAGCAATCTATCGAGATGAAAAAGATTATAGCAATGCTAAAAAGTATTATAAAATGGCAATGGATAGAGGTTCACGAAGCGGAAGTAGAATATAATACTATATTGATAATGGAAGAACATGGTCTATAAAATATGTGTCTGATAAATTAAGTTTTTATCTCGACAAGGGGCAAAACACATTATTTCAGTATATTTATTTTGATAAATTCTGAGTTTGTGTAGTTATCAAATAAACCTATAATATTAATTTAATAAAAATAATATCTCATTTTAATAACAAGGGATTTTTACCCCTTGTTAAATAAAGACAAATTTACTAATCATTTAAACTAACTATTTTTTTACAAACTTTCTTCCGCTTCTTCAATTGTTTTGTATCCTTTTTCCAGCACAATATTTTCCAAATTATTTTCTGCTAAATTTATATTATTTGAAACGCAGTTTTGGATATATTCGTAATATAATTTTAAAGTTTTTATTGAATATGAAGACAATTCTCCCTTTAAATAAGTTTCAATTGAGTATAATTTGGAGTATCATATTTTGAGTGTAAAGGACGACCTTTTGCGGTAAGTTTTTGGATATTTTTCTATTATTTCCTCTTCCCAATGTAAATAAATTTTTACTATTTTCTTGATTAATTCTTTTTCTTGGGGAATTTCAGGCAAATAATTTTTGATTACTTCATATTCTTTTTGGTGCACTATATTTCATCATTCTGGCATATTTATCCTGAACGATGTTTTTCGCCACGATGTTTTGCTAAAATCAAGTCTTCCAGATAACTTTCCAAGATTTCATCAGGCAATGTTTCCCATTGGCTTCTTCTCATAATTTCAAATTCCTGCAGGGTTATCTTGACATTCTGCCTTCCTTCCGTATGATGCACATTTTGAAAAAAATTCCCATTCTCTTTTTAAAATTTGTCTAATAAAACTTTCTTTTTACTAACTTCTATTTCCATTTTTGATTCTCCTATTTTTAAATCCATAATTATTTCATAAAACACAATATATATTTTCTATATTAGTCCATCGCAGGATTCCAGTTTCTTAACTTTTCATCTTCTATTTTATTTTTGCACAAAAGGCCCGTAATCCTGTAAAAATCACTTGTTAATTGTCGTGGAACAATATTTTGATATTTCAATTCTAAAATTACATTAGCACTTATTTCTTCAATAATTTGAAATTTTTCGGTTTACTGCGCCAACTGGCAATTTTTACCAGTTCCTCAATTAGAAAATATGTTTTTTTCTCCTAAAATTTTCAAATTTTTCAAGGCTTTTTGAGCATCCATTTATAAAACAACTTATATTTTTATTTAATAAAAATTATATGAATTGCCTCGCTTATAAACTCAGTTTCTGCTAACCTTGCCGCCACAATCTCATTTCTTCTCATGCACCGCAAATAGTTATACTGCCCAGATTGTGCCATTTTCATACATCTTGTGGCTATTTTATTAAGCCGTATATCTTCTGGAAAATATTTTTCCAAATCGCTTCTAATTTTTGTAAATTTCCCCAAATTATCCATAAAAATTTCTCCATTAACTGCCGTTGCAAGCAATTCTTCTGGAATTAATCTCCAATCATATAGATTTTCAGGTGCCCTTCATCCCCCAAAAACTTAAAAACCAGTCATCCATATTCAGAACTCCACGTCGTCCATCTCCAAATTCACTAACATTTAATGCTCTAAATCCTAAAAATTCCTTCGGCAATTCACTAAGTCTTTTTTGCAAATTCAGCCCATATTTCTCATAATCTTCCGAAGTTAGCCAAATACAGCAAGATGGTCCAAAATCGTGATCCTGCGAAATCTCATCATCAAATCCAAAACATTCAGAACCTTCTCCCGCAAGTCCAGCCGCCATTTTTTCAAAAACTTCTGGAAACTCACTTTTTATAACTGGCAGATAAATTTCTTCAAAATATTTTTGAAAAGCTCCAATCCTTTAATCATTTTTCTCCTTTTTCAAAAATCTAAACCATTTTTCTTTTACAATTTTCGATATTTTCCAAAAATATTCTTATAATTATTACTTTCTTTTTCCAAAAGTCTTTTCACAAATTTCTGCACTTTCCTCAAATAATTCCAATGCCTTTTCATATTCATTCTCTTCAAAAATAAAAAGTTGCCATATTATTCAAAACTGCCGCATATAAATTGTGAGATTTCCCAACTTCCTTTTCAATTAATTTTTAACGATTTTTTTGTAAATATTCTTCAGCCTTTTTCAATATTTTTTTACTTTTCAAATAAGGCTGTACAAGATTACTCAATGTAATCGCATATTGAATTGGATTTTCCCCAACTTTTTCCAATACTTTCAAACTTCTTTCCTGTAATTCAATCGCCTCTTCAAATCTTCCAAGCTCCTGATAAAAAAGAGCCAAATTATTGCATACGCTCGCATAAACATAATCATTCTGAAGATTATTATCCTCATAAATCTTCATAGTATTAAGGTAAATATCTTCAGTTTCATCATACTTTTTCATAAATCTATAAACTTCTGCCAAATTCAAGCTGCAAGTCGCATACGGAACACTATTTTTCCCATATTTTTTCTCAATAAATCCCTGAGCTCTTCAATAAAGCGTTTTGTGCCGTATCAAATTCTCCAACGTATTTAAGCGTCCCTCAATTTCATTTAAAATCTTAATATTCTCATCGCTTTCTTCCCCAAAAACCCTCTTGTGTAAGTTCTGCCAATTCCTTTAACACCTTGACTTCTTCCACAACATTCCCCCTGCTGCATAAGTTCCTTTCTTAAATTTGTCAATTCATTTTTATTCTAATCAAAATTCATTTAACATTTTAAATTTCTCCTTTATACTAATTTTTTAGTTATTTGTAAAGTTTTTATATTTTTGATACCTTGATACTGTAATCATTTAATTTTTTTAAAGATCTTTCTTTTTACAATTATCTAACTAATTCTTTATTATTTGAATAGATTTCATTTTTAAATTTATTACTTAATAAAGTTTACCACACAAAATTATATTCTGCAATAGTTTAAATATATTTTTATAAAAATAAAAAGCCAGCAATTAGCCAGCCTTTATTAATAAGTTTAAATTATTTCCTGCAACTTTCAATAAATTTATCAAAAATTCTTTGCATTTTTCATTTCCACGAACTGCCATCATTTCAGGATGCCATTGAACAGCATAAAAGAATTTGTGATTTTTATTTTGGAAAGCCTCTATTATTCCATCATTTGCCTTTGCAATTGAAGTTAATCCATTTCCTAAATCTTTTATCATTTGATGATGATAGGAATTTACCCTTGCTTTTTCTCCAAAAATTTCAAATAAAATATTGTCCTTTTCAATGTTTATATCGTGTGTTGGCAAATCTGGAAGCCATTTTTGCATATGGTTAATTGTTGTATCTATATATTTTACATCTTGATACAGACTTCCGCCAAAATAAACATTTGCAATTTGAAGTCCACGGCAAATTCCAAAAACAGGTTTTCCAGTTTTCATAAATTCATCTAAAATTACAAGCTCAAATTCATCACGCTGCGGTGTAATGCTTCCAACCTCCTGCAGACAGTCTTCTCCATATAAAACTGGATCAGGATCTCCCCCGCCCGAAAGTAAAAGTCCATCTAAAACTTGTATCTGTTCCTTTATAACTTCAAAATTTTCAGTTATTGGCAGAATAAACGGAATTCCTCCAGCATTTATGACGGCTTTGCTATAATCTACTGAAACTATTGTTTTGTGGTCATTTAATCTGTTTGGATTTAATTCCAGCAAAAGTAGTGATTCCTATTAATGGTTTTCTTTTGTTATTCATTTCTGCAATTCCTTCTTTACTTTTTATTTAAAATTTCTCACTCTTCCAAAAAGTCAATAAAAATTCTTATAAGTTACCATCTCAATTTCATTTGAGAATACCCTCTCTTTTTCAAGGCTTTTTCCACATTTCCCAGTTCTGTAACATCGTGCAATCCTGAAAGTCCAGAAACTTCTTCTCCTTCTGGCGTATAATATTCAGCAAAATCAAGCCCAAATCCAACTTTATCCAGCCCAATTTTTTCAGCCACATATTCCAGATGATTTAAAAGCATTTCCAAATCACTTTCATTTTGACTGACAAAATTATGATAACTATTCATTCCAACTATTCCTCACGTTCACCAATACACAAAATCTGATCATCTGTTAAGTTTCTCATTGATGGACAAAGACTTCTCGCATTTGAATGGGAAGCAAAAAATGGCTTTTTAGAATGTTTTGCAATATCCCAGAAAGTCTTATCATTTGCATGTGAAACATCAAGCAGAATTCCAAGTTCATTAATTATTTTCACAGCATCAATTCCAAGTGGCGTAAGTCCTCTGTTTTTATCCCCTTTGCCCTGTCACTTAAAGCATTTGTTTTCATTCAAGTCATTCCAATATGTCGCACTAGCTGATACAGCAAATAAATATAATCAAAGCTTATCCCCAATTCCAGGAAACCGCTTCAATTCCAAGCACAACTCCAAATTTTTATCCTTTTCATTCAGGTCTATCATTTTAAAATCAGATGGCTCTTTTATTATTCTTACTAAATCCCTTGCATAATGCAGTTCTTCAGTCATTGCTTATAAATCTGCATATTCCTCAGCATTTTCTACTTTATTTACATTCAAATAAAATTACAAAAATTCCTCCAGAGTCCTCCTTCAGAATTTATCCTTATATTTATTTCTTATAACATCCTATTTCCCTTTTTATATTCCCAAAAAGTATCTGTCCACACATCTGCGTGCATATCGAAAAACATTAATTTTTCTTTTCTTTTCTTTATTTTTATTTTAATTATTTCCCTTAAAATAATCAAGCACTTCAATGAACTATTAAATTTCTTATAAACTAATTTTTCAATTTCTTCTGTCGGTTTCAATTTATCTGGTACCATAATTGGAAATGTTCCGCTGCATGTGCCAGCTCTTATTCCATTAAAGGAATCTTCAAATACTGCAGTTTTCTCTGAGATACTCCCGCTTTTTTGCTCTATCAAAAATACTTCAGGATCGGACTTACCATGAACTACATCTTCTGCCGTTACAAAATAAGAAAAATATTTTTAGATCTTTTCCATTAATTAAAGCTTCTGCCATATCCGAAAGAAGTCCTAGAATCATTTTCTTTATTATTTTCCTCAAAAATTCTAAAAGTTCAACGCACCTGGTTTTAGAGCACTTCACTTTTTAGCCAATTCTGAATATACGATCGCTACTGTCCCCATCATTTCATCATAAGGAAAAGTCCTGCTCCCAATGACTCTTTAAATAATATTCTTGCTTTATCATTTGTAACACCTGTTGTCTCTTTCCACAATATCCTTTGTTATTGTATATCCCATAGCCACTTCATGCCCATATCCAACATAAATGGTTTCCGTGTCAAATAGCAATCCATCCATATCAAACAAAAATAATTCAATTTCTTCAAAAAATTTCTTTCCCATTACAAGTTTCTCCTTATGAAAATTATTTTTCACTGTCAGTATCGAAAACCGAACGATGGGCAACAGAGTTATCACTTCATTAAACTGCAATATTCCAACACTTAAAAATATTGCCACAGCCAGATGTTCCCCCATCTCTTGCCAGCCCAATTTTACCTCGACACTAAGTCCATTTATAATTGCCTCAATTTGACTCATTGCTTCCCGCATCGCACCAATTACCGCACCATCGTGAGCATGCACATCTTGAATAAGATTATTTCTTTTTGCCGCCATTAATGCGCTTTCATAAACTTAAAAACGTGATTGAGGCATTGCTCCTCAACATTTACTGCCGCTGTTCTTATTCCTTTTTCCTTATATTCCTTCATTAGCTTTCGTTCTTCATCTCGTGAAGAAATCGACATTTTTAATGCTATTCTGCATATTTCCACACTTTTATTATTTTCTTCCATTTTAAAATCCTCATTTTTCGTCTTTTTAACAATTTTCTCCCCTTAAAAGAAGTTTAATTGCTTCCACATATCCATCTTTGCCTTTTCCATAAATTTGAGCAATACAGGCTGCAGCTGTAACTGAAGTTTTTCTAAATTCCTCTCTCTCGTGAATATTGCTCAAATGAACTTCCACCGTTGGTATAGATATTGATTTTATCGCATCTAAAATTGCATAGCTGTAATGAGTGTAAGCTCCTGGATTTATTACAATTCCATCAAAATTTCTAAAATATGCCGACTGCAGGAAATCTATAATTTTTCCTTCAGAATTTGACTGCAGAATATCTATTCTGACTTTTTATCTGAAAATTTTCCTTTTATGTAACTGCAAATACTTTCATAGTCATCATTTCCATAGATACTCTTTTCCTAATTCCCAAGAAATTTAGATTAGGCCCATTTATAATCATTATTTTTCTTCATTTTTACACATCCTTATTTTTCAATCTAAAAGTTTTTCCCTTTAAAGCTGTAATTATTCTCTCAGTAACTACATCCATGTCATCATCATATTATAATATCAGCATATTTTCTATATAATTTATTCTTTCATCATATAATTTCCAAAGATTTTCAATATTTTACAAAGAGAGGTCTGTCATGGTTTTCTCTTGAAATATCCTCAATCGTTCTGTCAAGAAATATATAATTCCATTTTTCTTCAAAATATCAATATTTTCCTTTCTCTAACTAGCTCCTCCGCCAGTTGAAATAATAATTCCTGTCTTTCAGACAATTCTTTTAAATATTTCGTTTCCAAATCTCTAAAATACTCTTCCCTTCGTTTGCAAAAATATCTGAAATAATTCTATTTTCCTTTTCTTTCCAAATATTTATCAGCATCAAAAAGAGAGATAATTAGTTTTTGTGACAGCCAATATCCAATCGTGCTTTTCCCGCAAGCGGGCATTCCAATTAATACTATATTTTTCATAAATCATCTACTTTCCTAATAAAAATAAAGTTTTTGTTTCCCTTACTCTGCTCAAATTTTTATAATTTATACTGAATTTTTATTTAAAATAATATTTATTTAGATAATACTTACAAAATAGTAAACTATATTTTCTTAAACTGATTTTTCACTTTTCTGAATATTCATATCCAGCTTCGAAAACCTATTTAATAAACTATCCTTATCAACACCATAATAATTTACCAAATCATCCAAATCTGAAAATTCATCACGTACTTTTCATATTTACAAGGCTATAAAGCAGCATTATATCTTTGAGTTTCAAAATTTATCATTTCATCTCCTTCTCTATTTTTATAAAATTATTTTTACTTTTGATTCATCATTTTCATCAATATTTTCAATTACAACATTTTTACTTAAATCATCAAATAAAGTGTAATATTCATTTCCACGTTTTTCTAGAAAATCTCCAACTCTAACATTTTCAGTTTCCAAAGATGACTCTAACTTCATAAATTTCATTATAAATAGTTTCCAAAAATCCAATATCAAAAAACAGTAAACAGTTCAGGCTCATTATCAATTCTAAAAAGTTTTTCTGGAACAACAAAATATAAAGTTGATTCATATCCCATATTTATTCCAAAAAGTAGAATATCTACGATGTTCCAGTTCATAATTTACAATCGAATACAGAATATCCACAAGAGATTCATCATATTCCAGCTCCTTTCAATCGTATGCTTTCCCAGTCAACATTTTAAACTGTCAGGATTTATCCCTTTTTCCCAAGCAGTTCCCTAAATCCATCTGTATAGCCTTTTTGCCATAAATTTATAAAGATAACTATCAGAATATTTTTACCAAATATTGATAATAAAAATCCGAAAAATGTACTGATTTTTGCTTTTCTCCGTCATTTAAGAACTCTTCTCCAAAAATGTTTTTACAGCTTCTTCCGCTTCAAACAAATATTCCTTCATAGCTCCACATATTTCAAAAAAGTTATCAGTATCCAGCACTTCCGCAGCAAAATCATCAAGTTCATTATAAATTGACAGGTCAATATGATTTAACATGTCATTTTGTGACTTTTTTCTAGTTTTTAAATTTTTATCTTCATTAATTTCAGTTTCACTAATTTTTCATCTTTTTATTTCTTCTTGTCATTTGAATTTTCATTATTACTCATTTTGACTCTCACATAGTAAATTTACGTTAATAAAGGATAACGCATAATCCTTTTTATTATTTCAATTATTTAATTCCGACTTTATCAAGAAGTAAATCCTATTACTTCACCTGTTTATTTTCAATCGCTGAATTATAAACTTAATATTTGAAATATTTTCAAATTTTACCAATTTTTAATTTTTCCTTATTTTCATAAGATAGTGTTGAAGTATCTATATAGCTGTCAAACCATTTATCATAATTCCCGTATAACTTTCTCAATTTTTAAACTTGATTTTGCTGAAGAGGCAGCTTTTTCTTATCTTTTCCTTCATTTCCCCTAGCCTCTAAAACTCCTTCCCAATTTGTCGTATTCTTCATTCACAGTTCTTTCATTCGTATTGCCGACATTTTTATACTCCTCTTTTTGAGATTTTATCTCCGCTGCTGTACAAATAATCATAAATGTCATTAATATTTTTCATCTACAGTTTTTCCATCCTTTTCAGCTTCCAAATATGTATTCATATTCAAATTAAATGTTTTCCAGCAGTAAATAAGTATTTGTATAAGAATACGACTGAAAATCCCTATATCTTCTAAAAACTTCCAAATGCACTTTTTAAAAATTTTGGATATTCTACAACATAATCGCTATAATATGCATACATTGATCTAAAATTCGATTTTCTATTTCCCGAAAGCCTAGCAAATTCCTGTCAAAATATGAACGATTTTCATTATATAAAAGTCTTCATTACTTTCAGAATATGCAGAATTTCCAACAGCTTCTCCGCTTTTTCAAGGCAGCTGACGTAAAATACTTATCAAAAATTTGTCTTCTGCCTTTGACATTTCCTCATCAATTATCTCCTATTTGTCTTTGCAAAACCAATAGCTGCAACAACAATTATTCCTATCATTATAACATAAAATCTTCCTCTCTTCTTAACTCTTTTTATTTTTTATAATCAAATTTCTTTAAAGTACAAATATTTTTATTTATATAATTTTTCTGATAATCTTTTATGAATTTCCTCAATAATTTCTGCCCCATACACTTCATTATGCCATATTTCTTCAGATTTAATTGCTTGTGAAATAAAGCATCATAAGTCCATTTGCCACCTTTGTCCCTTTTAATTTATACTTTTCATAAGTACAGTTTCTTCAGGATTGTAAACAATATCCACGACTGCATTCATCAATTAAATTCTATCCTCAAGCGGGCAATTATCAACTGCAGGATACATTCCAACTGGTGTACGTTTACGATTAATTCAATATTTCTAAGTCCTGCAATTGATGAATAATGAATCAGTCTGTCCTGATTTCTCACTTTAAAGGATCGTGTTTCTATAATTGTCGCAAGAAAAAACACTTTCAGCCCCGCTGTCAACCAATCCATTGTAAATGGCTTTAGAAGCCGCCAGTTCCCAAAACAAGCACTTTTTTACCAGCAACATCAATTCCATTTAATTCCAACGTTTTAAAGAAAACCAAAATAATCTGAATTATCTCCAACAGTTTTTCCATCTCTAAAAGTTACCGTATTTACCGCTCCAATAGCAGTTTCCGACACTTCATCAAGATACTCTAATAACTTCCAGTTTATAAGGAATGTAACATTAATCACAACTTCCCCATTTCTTATATTTTTCATCAGTTCCTCAATTTCTCCAATTTCCCTTTTCAATCATTTCATAACTTGCTTTTTTTCCCAGTCAATTCAAAAATATCTCATGAATTTCCTTTGAATAGCTATGTCCTAATTTCTTTCTCCCAATAATCCAAATTTTTCCATTTTCCTATTTTCCTTCCTGCATTCTTAAATATTAATTTTTGTAGTATCATTATTTATAAACCTGTTTAATAATTTAATTTTATTTTTATCTTTTTCTCAAGACATCCTGCCAGATAAGCTGTCAAACAAATTTATTTCAAAATTTTTAATCCATCCAGCTCTTCTTCTGTCAATTCCCTATATTCTCCCAACTTCAAATTTTCATCCAGCGAAAGATTTCCCATTTTTACTCGCTTCAAATAAAGAACTTCATTATTAACCGCCTTAAACATTCTCTTCACCTGATGAAACTTCCCTTCAGAAATTGTTATATAAACTTGATTATCGCCATTTTCATGCAAATTTTCAGAAATTACTTCAACTTTTGCCTTTTTCGTTACAAAATTTTCCTCCAGCTTTATCCCGTTTTCCAAGGTTTTTACATCATTTTCACTAAGCGGCTTGCAATTTTTACATAATATTTCTTATCCACATGCTTTTTAGGAGAAAGTAAATTGTGACAAAATTCCATCATTTGTAAGCAAAAAGTGCCTTCAGTGTCAATATCCAGCCTTCCAGCAGGAAAAATATCATAAGTCCTGTATTCATCATTTAATAGGTCAATAACAGTTTTATGGCAGTTATCCTCTGTTGCAGAAATAACTCCAGCAGGCTTGTTCATCATAATATAGACAAACGGCTTGTAACCGACAACTTTATTTTCATATTTTATAACATCTTTATTTTCATCAATATGAATTTTTCCATCCTTTACAAAAACACTCATTGACACTAATTTTTCTTTTTATGATTTCCTTAACTTCTTTTTCTCGTCCCAATCCCCGAATTTGCTAAAAATTTATCTAATCTCATCTAAACTCTTTCTTTCTTTTTATTTTTATTTTATAAAAATCCCGTTAATTTGAATATATTTCCAAATTATACAGTTTATAATTGCCCTAAAAATCTGTAGATAATTTGATTTTTCCCGCATTTCCTCAAGCGCCATTCTTACCTTTTTCGCTAGACATATTTCCTTCAAAATCAATGTAAAAATAATATTCCCAAGGTTTATTCGCTCTTGGACGTGATTTTAAATTTACCATATTTAGCCCATATTTGTAAAAATCTGCAATAATCCAATTAATGCTCCTGATTCATTATTCGCACTTGTCACGATGCTTATTTTATCACTTCCGTCAATTACAGCTTCTTCATTTGAAATAATAATCTCGTATAATTCTCCTCTTCGTTATTACATTTTTCTTCAGTAATTCAAGTCCGTAAACTTCTTTAGTTTTTCATATTAGCAATGCAGGCATTTTCCTTTTTACCTTCTGCTGCAATATACTTCCCGCTAATTGCAGTATTTGTCATACGGTTAAGATGCCATTCATGCTTTGATAAAAACTGTGAGCATTGCATAAAAGCCTGGTCATGAGAATAAATGTTCCTTATATCTTCAATTCTGCTTCCCTTTACACCTAAAAGATTATGTGAAATTTTATGCCTAACTTCCCCAATTATATGAATATTTTTCGTATTAATCAAATCAATGCTGTCCTGACTTCTCCTACAATAGAATTTTCTATCGGCAATATCCCAATATCTATTTTTTTTGTATGAACAGCTTCCACCAGTTCCTTATGTGAATTAAAATGAAAAATATTTTTATTTTCCTCAATGCTGTCTACATCTAAATTTTTATTATTTTTCAAAATATTCATAAGCACTTCATAGGCATACGACCCTGGAACTCCAGTATATCCTAACTTTTTATCCTTCAAGTCCAAATCATTTACATATTTGAGTTTGAAATTCCTATTTTAAATTTTTGATATTCCTTGCTTGAATCCATAATATCCTTTCAAAATTAGTTCAATATAATGATTGAGTTCTTATTCTTCACTCTTTTCAAATTTTTCGAACAACTTCCTTTTCCGTTCCTCATCAAAGATTCTTTTTCCAGTCTGCTTTTTTTAAACTGCGCCACTTCCTGCACAATTTCCAGTCTTTTCCTCCAGCAATTCCACCAGCTGGCTGTCTAATTTATCAATCTTTTTCCCGAATTTTCCCCAAATCTAAATGTATTCATCTGTCTTTCCTTTTATATTTTTATTTAAAAACAAGTCATTTTATTATACCATAACTTTTTAATTTTTCTTTAGATTACTTTTAAAAATGAAATTATCATAAATATTTCTTTGATAAAGTAAATTATACTAAAATCAGTAAAAAGCAAGAATAGTTTAAAATTAATACAAAAAGGGAAACTATTATTAACTATTAATTAAAAATAACTCCCTTTTTATTTTATTTTAAAATTGTAATTAAATTTTTGTATCCTGCTATTATATTGCTTAAATCAAAATTATTTTTCAATATAATCTTCAACAATATAATCTTCAACTTCAACAGGTTCAATATTCCAGATTTCTTTTGCATATTCGGCAATAGTTCTGTCTGAACTGAATTTTCCAGCATTTGCAATATTTTTAAGCGCTTTTCTAGTCCATTCTCTTTTATCTTTAAATTGTTTTTGAAGTCTGTCTTGCGCTTCCCTGTATGATGCGAAATCTTTTAATAGGAAATAAACATCTGGACGTGAACCATCTACTCCATATAATAATGAATTTTGTAATTCTTTAAATATTCCTGTATGATTATCATCATAAGTTCCGTCACCTAATTGATCGATAACTTTTTTAAGTCCTTCCACATTATTATATTCATCAAATGGATTATAACCGCCATTTGCTTGATAATTTTCAACTTCCTGTGCAGAAAGTCCAAAGATAAATGCATTTTCAAGTCCAACTTCTTCAACAATTTCCACATTTGCTCCATCCATTGTTCCAAGAGTTAATGCACCGTTTAGCATAAATTTCATATTACCAGTTCCAGATGCTTCTTTACTTGCTGTAGAGATTTGTTCTGATACATCTGCCGATGGAAATATTTTTCTGCAGGGAAACTCTGTAGTTTTCAAGGAATACAACTTTAATTTTTCCATTAATTTCAGAATCGTTATTTACTTTTTCAGCAACAGAATTAATTAATTTAATAATTCCTTTAGCACGTCTATATCCAGCGGCTGATTTTGCTCCAAAGATAAATGTTCTTGGTTCAACGTCTAAATATGGATTTTCTTTTAATTTATTATAAAGATCGTAATATGAAGCACATTTAATAACTGTCTCTTATATTCATGCAGTCTCTTAACTTGAATATCAAAAGATAGAATGAGGATCCACTTCAATTCCTGTAGTATCTTTTATGTATTTAGCTAATTTTTCCTTATTATGCAGCTTAATTTCAGAAACTCTGTTTAAAACATTATCGTCATCTAAATATTGTTCCAATTTTTTAAGTTCATACAAGTCTGTAATCCATTTATCTCCAATTAATTCTGTAATTAATGTCGCTAATTCTGGATTTGATTTTAATAGCCATCTTCTTTGAGTGATTCCATTTGTTTTATTTAGGAATTTTTCAGGATATAATTCATTCCATTCTTTTAATTCAGTATTTTTAAGAATTTCTGTATGTAATTCAGCAACTCCGTTTACTTTGTGCGAACCTACGATTGCAAGCCATGCCATTCTAACTTGCCCGTTTCCAATAATCGACATTTTATTGATTCTTTCCCAGTCTCCAGGATATTTTTCCTGTAATTCTGCAACAAATCTTCTGTTAATTTCTTCGATAATTTGGTAAATTCTTGTCAATAATGGCTGGAATAGTGAAATATCCCATTTTTCCAATGCTTCTGACAAGATTGTATGGTTTGTGTAAGCAAATACATTTTTACAAATGTTCCAAGCTTCATCCCATCCTAATTTTTCCTTATCCAGGAAAATTCTCATCAATTCAGGAATTGCAACTACTGGGTGAGTGTCATTTTAACTGAATTGCCACTTTTTCTGCAAATTTAGAAAAGTCGTTTCCAAATACAGATTTATACCTTCTGATAATATCTTGCAATGAAGCTGACGTAAAGAAAAATTGCTGTTTCAATCTTAACAGTTTTCCATCTTTTTCAGTATCGTTTGGATATAATACTCTTGAAATATCTTCTGCTTGAACTGCTTTTGCAGAAGCTTGTAAAATAAGTTTGATCGTTTAAATAATTTTTAGGGTCAAATCCTTCAGGTGATCGGCTTCCACAATCTCAATGTATTTACTGTGTCATTTCCATAACCGATAACTGGCACATCATAAGCCACAGCGTGAACTGTTTCAGTATTTCACACGTTTAAAGTATTCTTTTTCCAAATTCATCACGATGAACTTCGATTTGTCCTCCAAATTTTACTTCAAATACTCTGTCCATTCTTTTAATTGACCAAGGGTCACCATATTTTGTCCAGTCATCTGGATATTCCACTTGAAATCCATTTTCAATTTTTTGCTCAAACATTCCATATTTGTATCTAAGTCCATATCCATGCCCTGGTAATGATAATGTTGCAAGTGAATCTAAAAAGCAGGCTGCAAGTCTTCCAAGTCCTCCATTTCCAGTCCTGCATCCATTTCACGATCTTCAATTTTATTAATATCTACGCCCAATTCATTTAATGTTTCTCTAATAACGTCATTGATTTGCAAGTTGATTAGGTTGTTTCCCATAAATCTTCCCATTAGGAATTCTGCTGAAAAGTAGTACATTTGCTTTACCTGTTTTTTAGCATAAGTCTCTTTAGTATTGTACCATTTTTCCATTGCATAATCCAAAGCTACTTTTGAAACCGCATTATATAACTCAAATTCATGAGCTTCTTTCAAGAGTTTTTCCGTATTGCTTCTCAGTTCCCTAAGAATACTGTCCTTCAATTCAGCTTTATTAATTTCCATATCTCCTCCCTAAATATTTTATTTACCATTTTTCACTTTACCACTTTTTAGCATTATTTCAATAGTTTTTGACAAATTTAATTACATTTATCTATAATTTTGTATATCAAAAATACTTATCTCATCGGATTAATTGCCGTAAGTTCCCACTTATAAAGTTCTTCTCCATCCTTTAATGCGCATCATAGCCCATATATACATTTTTAGCCGTTTAGTTTACTGGAGTAAGTTTATATCTGTACATGATAGCGGAACTTCCTCGCCTGTCCAATATAATATTTTTGCCAGTTTTTAAATGCTTCTGCTTTATAATTTGGAACTGTCAATGATTTTTCACCTAATATTTCTGCCATTAGTCTATCGTTTTCTTCTGATACGAAACGTGAATAATTAAGTTGAGACTTTCTTCCTGCTGAACTAGTTGGATCTAGGGTTGTCCCAACTCCCCATGCTCAAAAATACATCTATATCTTTAGAATCTCCTTCCACTTTTTCATAAAAATTTTTGGAAAAGCCAGTAATCTTCCTGATGTAAGAACGGCTTTTTATTCCTATCCAGCTTTGAATATAATTTTTGCGCAAGCGACTCTGCCACATCTCCGCCAGACATAAATGCCATCTTTATTTCAAAAGGTTTCCCATTTTTATCTTCACGGTATCCATCTCCATTTACATCCTTATATCCCGCTTCATCCAGTAATTGCTTTGCCTTTTCAGGATTATACGGATAACCCTTTAAATCCTTTGGAAAATATTTTTTAAAAACAGGGGGAATTGATGAAGTCGCTTCCTGTCTTAATCCAAAATAAAATGCCTGCGCTATTTCTTCAACATTTATACCATACAGGAGCTTGCCGCAATCTCACATCTGCCATCTGTGGCGTTCGGATCGTTATATTTTCCCCTTTTGTCGTAATGCCCTAATTTAAACGACAAATACGAATAATACAAATCCTGTTGCCCTAAAGTTTCTATATTTTCAAATCCTTATAATTATTATACAGAGAATCAGGCATACTCATTACATAGTCATATTTCCCAGTCTTTAATGCCGCTACTATAGATTGTGAGTTTACCACTTGTAATATTGCCTTGTTAATTTTAGGCTTTCCTCTGTAATAATATGGATTTGCCGTAAATTCCAGACTTTCTCCACGTGAAACTTTCGTAAGGTTATATGGCCCTAATGTTACTGGTTTTACCCTAATTTTATCCGATGAAATCAAATCTTTTATTGGCACATCCTTCAAATAATGCTTCGGTAATGCATTTTCCAATCAAGCCATTTCCAACTGCATGAGATGCTTTTGTCCCAATTGCGAGAATGAAATTTCCACTGTTTTTATCATCTATATTCCTGAAATACTTTTGGCGCTTCCACTATGGTATTCCTTCATTCCAACAATTTTTTGACTTTCCTCTGTATATCTCACACCTGGATAATCCTTATTTCCCACAACTTCATAGGCATAAATTACATCATCGGCAGTCAAAGGTTGTCCATCCGACCATTTTATTCCATCTTTTATTTTTATTGTAGCTTTTTTATTTTTTGCATCAACTTTAAAGAGTGGCGGCTCCTGTATCTGTTATTTCAAAATTTTCATCAACTTCAAATATTCCTGAACTTAAAAATGTTGAAATAATATCGCCGTCATAACCATCTGTATAAAAGCACTTCATTAAAAAACTCCAACAAGCGGGTCATCCTTTACTATTGCCACTTGTAAAGTTCCACACTTCTATTGCAGGCTCATTATTTGACGTTTTTATTGGAAATAATGATAAATTCAGTTTTACCAGGGCATTTCACTTCTCTTTTTACCTGGACTGCACGACATTGCGAATATTAACACTAAAAACGTTATTATCAACTTCCACTTTTTCATACTTAATTCTCCTTTTCCTAAAATTTTTATCCTCTTCTTTGTTTTGCATCAGCTGCCCTATTTAAAGCCTGTCCAACATAATTTATGCAAAGCATCATAATTAAAATTAATATTGAAGCTGGAAGCCATATCCACAATTTTGTCGACAGCACTTCGGGATCTGCTGCATAACCAACTAATGTCCCAAGACTCGGTGTAGAAAGTGGCAACCCGAATCCCAGAAAGCTAAGCCCTGTTTCAATCCCAATATTTCCAGCAAATCCCAATGTCAATTCTACAATTATAATTGAACTTAAATTAGGCAATATCTCCCTGAAAAATTATTGTCAAATCCTTTGTTCCCATAGTTTTTGAAGCTAAAACATAGTCCTTTTTACTTTCTGAAAGTGCCTTGCTTCTAATAAGACGTGCTGATCAGCCCAGTAAAATGCACTCATTATAAGAACAAAAAGTTGTAATTGTATATTTTGGAACAATTGTAACAAATACAATGATTATCATAAGTGTCGGTAAAATTGTAATAAAGTCAATAATTCTCATTATTACATTATCCACCCATTTCCCATAATATCCTGCTATTAACCCTAAAAATATTCCAATTCCTGAAGTTAAAATAGTTATTGCAAAACCAATAATAATCGAATTTCTTGCTCCTAGTATAAGCTGTCCCAATATTGAACGTCCTCCAGAATCAGAGCCTAGCCAAAAATCCCTCTTTCATTGGAATGGCATACTTATCAAAGCAGGCTTATTTTCATAATCTCATCCTGATTTGCAAAAAGTGACCCAATAAAAAAATTATTCCAAAAAAGGATTACAAGAATAATAAGCGAAGCAAGTGCCAGTTTATCCTTTAATATTTCCCTTGTAATAACACTAATTCAGTTGGCTTGTTATCACTTTTCTTAATATTTTCAAAATTTTTCAGATTTTTATTATTTTTCCTTTAAAATTTTATTATTAGACATTCCTTCACCACCTACTCTATTCTAATTCTAGGATCAACAATACTAAGAATAATATCTGAAAGCAGACTTCCAAGCAATGTTAAAAATCCAAAAAGCAATATTAATGCAGTAACAACACTGTAATCCCGTGTTATAATTGAATTTACAAACAGTCCTCCCATTCCAGGATAACTGAATATTTTTTCAATAAAAATCGAACCTCCCAAAAGTCCTGTTATCGAATAACCCAAAAAAGCTGCAATTGGTAAAATCGAATTTCTGAAAATATGTCTTGAATAAACCTTATTTTCAGGCACTCCCTTACTTTTCGCCGTTTTCACATAATCCAGATTCTTAGCATCAATTACTTCATTTCTCAAATACTGGACAATCCAAGTTGTTCCCAGCAATGCATACGTAATTGCAGGCAATATTATATGATAAATCCTGTCAAGAATCTGACCAAAAGTTCCAGTATGAAGTCCAGCTGTCACTGAACCAGTTGTCGGAAACCACCCAAGCGTATATCCAAAAAACCAGATCATTATAAGCGAAAGCACAAAAGTCGGTATCGCATAGCTCACATAGTTATAAAATGTAACACATTTATCAAGCATTGAGTTTTTGATAACGTCCAGCAAGCATTCAAGCGGTATTGCAATGCAATATGTCAGAATAAGGCTAAGCAGCGACAAAATAAAAGTATTTACTGCACGTTCTCCAATAAGCGTCTTTACAGGAACGTTATAAGTATAGCTCATTCCCAAGTTACCGGAAAAAGCATTTTTTAGCCATCTTACATACTGAATATGCCAAGGATCGAGCAACCCTGCCTTTCTTCGCAATTCTTCAAGTGCCGCAGGATCAGTTTGCGGTGTAATTAGCCCAGTAAACGGATCTCCTGGCATAAGTTTTGCCAAAATGAAGATTAATACACTAAGTATGAATAATTGCGGTATCATAACAAGTATTCTTCTTAAAACTGTTTTCCACATTGATTATTTGCCTCCTTTTTCACTATTTTCATTATTTCTCAAATTTTTATCTTTAAAAGCAACAAAATGTGTATCTGTCAATTTTTTCAGATCAAAGACACGTCCATTTTCATCATAATATTTTTTTTCATTTGCTAAATATTCCCTTTCAATTTCTAGCCGTCTTCTTTTATTTTCTGTCCGTTTTTCTGGATGTATTTCTGGAATCGCCGCAATTAGCCGCTTTGTATAAAAGTGTTCAGGATTTTTGTAAATATCATTTTTCTCTCCAGTTTCCACAAATCTTCCGTGGTACATTATAAACATATAGTCACACATATGCTTTACAACTCCCAAATCATGAGAAATAAAAAGATAACTAAGCCCAAACTGCTCCTGAATGTCCTTCATATAATTCAATACTTGCGCCTGGACTGACAAATCAAGTGCCGACACAGGTTCATCCGCAATAATCAGTTTCGGTTTAGTCGCAACAGCCCGTGCAATCCCTAGCCTTTGTCTTTGCCCGCCAGAAAATTCATGCGGATATTTAAAAATATCTTCCCTGTTCATTCCTACAATTTCCAGCAGTTCCGATACTTTCCTTTTTCTTCATCTGGCGTCAAATTTTTCAAAAAATTTCTCAAAGGTTCTGAAATTAAATCAATTACTCTTTTTTTAGGATTTAAGCTGGATAACGAATCTTGAAATATCATTTGCACATTTCTATTATATTCACTTCTTCTATTTCTAAATTTTCTGTCAATTTCCCTTCCTTCATAAATAATCTTTCCACTTTTTATTTTTTCCAGCCCAATTATCGCCTTTCCAATTGTAGACTTTCCAGATCCGATTCTCCCACAAGTCCATAAGTCTTTCCTTTTTCAATAGTAAAACTGACTCCATCTACAGCATAAACATAATCAATTATCTTATTAAAAAAATCCTCCACGAATAGGATAATGAACTTTTTAAGTCTTTTTACTTCAATAAAACTCATATTTCTATTTTTTTCCTCTCTAAATTTTTAAAAATTTTTACTTTTTAAAATTTACTTCTCAAAAATGAAAGTTTTTCCAGCAGGTACATCTTACAAAATGCCCTTCTTCAACTTCATGCAGCTTTGGATTTTTCATGTTCATTTTCCTTTATCCAAGGGATTCTTTTAGAAAAATCGGCAGCCTGTTCTCTCCATTTTAGTTATTGATGGAACAATTCCCTTAATTACATGCAACTTTTCATTTTCACTGTCAAGCTGTGGAATCGAACTTAAAAAGTGATCTTGTATAAGGATGCTTTTGGATTGTCAAACAATTCTTTCACATTGGCAATTTCTACAATTTCTCCAGCATACATAACCGCCACTCTGTCTGCCATTTCTGCAACTACACCCAGATCGTGAGTAATTAATATAATCCCAGCATTTATCTCACTTTTGCAAAGTTTTTTTAGCAAATCCAGTATCTGTGCCTGAATTGTAACATCTAGTGCCGTTGTTGGCTCATCAGCTATAATAACTTCAGGCTTACATGAAAGCGCTATTGCAATTATAACCCTTTGCCGCATTCCTCCCGATAATTCATGTGGAAATTGTCTTGCTATACGTTCAGCATTTTTTATTCCAACGTGATTTAACAGCTCAAGTACACGTTCTTCCCTTTCCTTCTTAGATAGTTTAGTATGATAAATCATCCCCTCCTCAATCTGATCTCCAATCCTCATAAGCGGATTAAGAGCCGACAATGGATCCTGAAATATCATCCCAATTTTATTCCCACGAATCTTGTTATATTCCTCCTCCCCAATTTTCAAAAGATTTCTACCTTCAAAATTTATTTCTCCCTCCAGCTTAGTGTTATTCGGATTATGAAGTCCAATAATGGAAGTAGCAAGCGTACTTTTCCCACATCCCGATTCTCCCACTATTGCCAGTATTTCATTTCTTCCAAGTTTCAATGAAACATTGTCAACAGCTGGAAAAATATTCATCTTTTATCCGAAAAACTCGTAATAAGATTGTTAATTTCTATTAACGTTTCAGCTTTCTCCATATTCATCTCCTTCAAAAAACTTTTTTTAAATTTATTTCATATCCATATTGTAGCACAAAATCAAATTTTTTTACTCATAATTTATAATTGACATTTTTTTAAATTTTTGAATGTATAATGCTTTTTAGAGTTTAATAATTTAAATTAAAAAAATTTTTTAATATGCGAGTGTGGTGGAACTGGTAGACACGCTATCTTGAGGGGTAGTGACTCCTGGTCGTACGGGTTCAAATCCCGTCATTCGCACCATTATAATAATATTTATAAAAATTTAATATTCTATGCGAGTGTGATGGAATTGGTAGACATGCTATTTTCAGAGGGTAGTGGCAGTAGCCGTACGGGTTCGACTCCGTCACTCGCACCATTTTTTTATAAAAAACATCTGAATGATTTTCATCAAAACAGATGCTTTTCTTATTTTTAAAAATTTATTTCTTTTTATTTTTCTTCTTCATCAATCTTAGCTTCCATCAGCATAATCAAATAATCAAGTTCCAATTCCCCACGTTCTGCTATCATATTAAGATTTGCTATTTTTAGACATCATCATATATTGAACAGGATCCAGAAGTTTTTTTGTATTCTGGAGAAATCATCGGCATATATTCCTTAATATAAGGATATTTCTTAATAACATCTCCTATTACAGTTTTTTCCACTCAAATTATACTTGCTCTTAAATTCCTCTTTCATTTTTGACTCCTTATTTTCTTTTTATCAAACAAAATATTTTTGATTAACAAAATTATTTTTATCATATTTTTCAATAAAAAGTGTGACAAATAGCACACTTTTTCTAAATAATTTTCTTTTTATTATTTTTCTCCCCATACTTCATCAACAACTTCCTTAATAAATCTAAGCTTTGCCCATTGCTGTTCTTCTGTAAGATGATTTCCCTCCTCTGTTGAAAACAAATCCACACTGTGGACTTAAATAAAGCCTATCTAGCGGAACATATTTTGATGCTTCTTTTATACGAGCAATCACAGTTTCTTTTTCCTCTAAAGTAGGATTTTTAGAAGTTATAAGCCCCAATACAACTTTTTTATCCCCAGAAACTTTTGCAAGTGATTCAAAAGTTCCCGCTCTTTCTGTATCAAATTCCAAATAATAAGCGTTCACATCTTCTTTTCCAAAAAGTTCATCCGCAATTTTGTCATACCCACCTTGTCCAAACCAAGTCGAAGCATAATTTCCACGGCAAACATGCGTATTAATTACCAAATCTTCTGGATTATTTTGAAATACTCTATTATTTATATTTAAAAATCTTTCTGCAAATTCACGCCTAATAACTTCCTTATCCCTGTCACTGTTTTCAATAAATGAAGCAATAAAGTTGTCATCAACAAGACATCCCCAAGTACAGTCATCAATCTGCAAAGTTCTAAGCCCTTCATTATACAAATCATTTATTACTGTTTTGTAAGCATTTACAATATCATCTTCTAATCCTTTAAAATCAGGATAAACTTTAAGAAGTGCCTCAACATGCTTATCTTCCCTTACTAATTCCGCATAAAACTGTGCTGGAGCTGGTATCGTAAATCTAGCTTCCACACCTTTTTTATCTTTTACCAAATCTCGCAAAAATATAAAATGCTTTACAAACGGATGATTTTCCCCACTAATTTTTCCAGTAACAATCGCAGTATCATCACGAGTTACAACTCCATTAAATTCATATCCCTTATCAGCGTGAATATGTCCTATTCCATTAAATCCCCAGAAAAAAAGTCCAAATGCCAGTAACTTCGTCTAAACTCTCCATCAGTAACACTTGTATATCCAAGTTCAATTTGCTTATCCACAATTTTTTTAATTTCTTCATTCTCAATTTTCGTCAATTCTTCCCTGTCAATTTTCCCTTTTTCAAAATCATTTCTAGCCTTTTTTTCAATCTTTTTAGGTCTTAAAAAAACTTCCTACTGTATCATGTCTATGAGGTGCATTTATTGTACACATATTTATCAACTCCCTAATTTATATTATTTAAAAAAATAAAAATTTTTATTTTTAAATCATTTTATTATCTTTTATGAAGTTATTATATACAAATATGTGTATTCTGTAAAAATACATTTATTTTTTTAGTTTGCTATAACTATTAGTTATATCTAGTTACATAATACATTTTTGATTGTATCTCAAATCTATTTAAAATTAAACTGCTAAAAAAATTATATGAATTTAAAAAAATTGAGTAAAATAGTCGTAGTTTTTTTGAGTTCAGTTTTAAAGAAATTTTTACTATATAATGTATCTAAACTTATAAAAAAATATCGACTTATTAGCAAATTTCAACTTAACAAATCGATATTTTTATTTTAATTAAAAATTAAGCTTAATTTTTTTAGCAGCTCCATCGCAGTTGCATAAATATTTTCCGCAGTCAGTTCATATTCATTCATCAAAAAATTTCAATGAACCAACTTGTCCAAATCTTTCCTTTATTCCAATTCTTCTTAATTTTGCATTTCCAGTTTCAGCAATCACTTGGCAACTGCACTTCCTAAACCATTGTGAATGCTATGATTTTCACAAGTTACTATTCTTCCTGTTTTTTGTACATATTTTTGAATCAGTTTCTTGTCTACTGGATTTAAAGTGAACATATCTATTACAGCAACACTTATTTTTTCTTTTTCTAACTTTTTCTGCTGCTTTCAAGGCTTCCACTACCATAATTCCGTTCGCTATTAAAGTAATATCTGAACCATCTTTTAACAAATTTCCTTTTCCAATTTCAAACGTTGAGCCTTTTTCATAAATTGTTGCTGCATTTTTTCTAATGGTTCTAATCCAGTAGAAACCATCTTTTGTGGCTATCTGTTCAAGGATATTTTCAAACATTGCGGCATCTGTCATTTCCATAACAACTGTATTGGCAAGTCCTCTCATTATCCCCATATCTTCAAAGGACATATGTGTGCCACTCATTGTAAACAGCAGTTACTCCAGCATCGGAGGCAATTACTTTTTATATTATTTTTTTGATATGCTCCAGACATAAAAAGCTGATCAAAAGCTTATCTTCGGCTTTGCAAATGCTGTAAAAGTATGAGCAAACGGATATTTCCCAACAATAGACATTCCAGCTGCAATACCAATCATATTTGCTTCCATTATTCCGCAATTTATTACCCTTTCAGGATATTCTTTTTTTGTACTTTGTCTGTTGTAATTGCATTCATTAAATCAGCTTCAAGCGCTACAATTTCATTACTTTTTTTCATTAATTCAGCAAGTTTGGAAGAATAAACTTTTCGCATTTCCATTTCATCTTTTTTTCGGAGTTCCATTATAGATTTTTCAGCATTTATTCCACCTCGCTTTCTAATTTTTTTCTATCGCTTTTTCAATTTCCTGCTTCATTTCATCATTCAATCTCAAATGATGAGAATTTTTCATATTCTCAATATATTCGACACCTTGCCCTTTTACAGTGTCAAGTATTATAAACAGTGGTTTTTCATTATTTTTTTACGAGGCACTTTCAATATATCATACATTTTTTTCAATATCATTTCCTTTAACAGTTACAGTGTCAAAAGCCAAATGCTTTCATTTTTTTCTTCAAAAGAGAACGGTTTTTATTATTTCATCCAAAGAACCATCCAACTGCCACTTGTTGTAATCGAGGATCACAGTTAAGTTATTCAAGTTATGATGAGCGATAAACTGAAATGCTTCCCAGCACTGCCCTTCATTTATTTCCCCATCTCCAACAATACAGAATACTCTATTAGACTTTTTTTATCCATTTGCAAGGCTTTTGCGATTCCTGTGGCAATCGAGATTCCTTGTCCCAGAGAGCCTGTTGTGGCATCGACTCCTTTTGTTCTGAGTCTATCTGGATGGCTTGGCAAATTTGTTCCATTCTGATTTAATGTGTAAATTTCTTCAAGCAGGGAAAAAAATCCTTTTTAAAGCTAAAGCTGCATATAACGCAGGACCTGCATGCCCTTTTGACAGCACAAAGTAATCTCTCTCTTTCCAATATGGATTTTTTTGGGATTAATATTCATAATGCCGCCGTAAAGTACTGCTAATATTTCAACGATTGACAAACTTCCGCCGTAATGCCCAAAACCTAGATTAGTAAAGGGATTTTTAATGTATTTATTCTAATATTAGCGGCTAATTTTTCATTTCTTTCACTTTTTCATTATAATCACTATTCATTTTTGGCTCCTTCCAAATGACAGTCAATTTTTGTTCAATTTTAACAACAACTTATTCTGATTTTTTTGAAGGTACAAATCCAAATGCTACTAAAATAACAGTTATTCCAACGATTATTCCAGAAATTACTATTGGAGATACGTATTTTGCCATATTTCCTAATACAATTCCAACTGTTACAAAATCTGCATCAGAGAATGTAGTATTTGCAAATCCTAAATTTCCTAACACCGGCAACAAGATTACAGGCAGGAACGTTAATAATAATCCATTAGCAAAAGCTCCAATTGAAGCTCCTCTTCTTCCGCCAGTAGCATTTCCAAATACACCTGCTGTCGCTCCACAAAAAGAAGTGAGGCACTACTCCTGGTAAAATAAGCGTCCATCTTAACATACCAAGCATAAACAATCCAACAATTCCTCCTAAAAAACTGCATAAGAATCCTATTAATACAGCATTTGGCGCATAAGGGAACACAATCGGGCAATCTAATGCAGGTTTTGCATTTGGTACAAGTTTTTCAGAGAATCCTACAAAGGCAGGCACTATTTCAGCAAGGACAAGTCTGACACCTGATAAGATAATATAAACTCCCGCTGCGAATGTTATGGCTTGAATAATGGAAAATACCAAATAATTATCTCCACCGCTCAATTCCTTTTCAACATAGCCTTTTCCTGCAACTAATGCTAAAAATCAAGTAAATTATCATCATAGTTAATGAAATTGAAATTGAACTGTCTCTTAAAAAAACTTAAATTTTTTTAGGTAATTTCATTTCTTCAGTTGATTTTGAGCCTTTTCCAACTAAAGATCCTACAAATCCTGATAAAACATATCCTATTGTACTGAAATGTCCAAATCCAACATCATCACTTCCTGTAATTTTTCTAACGTAAGGCTGTGCCAATGCAGGGAATATTGCCATTACAAGTCCTAATGTCAATGAACCAATGATTATTAATAAAGGTCCACTAAATCCTCCAACTTTTAATATTATTCCAATCATACATGCCATGTACAATGTGTGATGTCCTGTCAGAAAAAAATATACTTTAATTTTGTGAATCTTGCAATAAATATGTTCCAGAACATTCCGAGAGCCATTATTAAGGCTGTTGCCGTACCATATTCTTTTAAAGCCATTGATACAATGGCTTCATTATTTGGAACGATTCCTTGAACATGAAATCCTTGTTCAAACATGCTGCCCATAGGCCCCAATGAACTTACAACAAGTCCTGCTCCTCCACCTAATACCAAAAAAATCCTAAAAATAGTTTTTAATTGTACCTTTTTACAATATCTGTAAATGGTTTCTTCTGAACTAATAACCCAATCATTGCTATTAATCCTACTAAAATTGACGGGACTTTTTAAAATATCCACAATAAGAGTTAATAATCCTTTCATTTTGCCCTCCTAAATTTTACCTTTTTATTTTTTTGTTTTATTTTTGAAATAATCTGTTAATTTTTCTTCCAGTTCAGGCATACTTATAATGCTGTCTAAAAACAATTAATTTATCAGCCGGAACTGTTGCACTTTCTGCAATATCCTTCCCCATTACAAATACATCTGCCGCTCCAGGAAGTGCCGATGCCAAGTCAGAATGTTCAACTTCTGCTTCCACACCAATTTTTTTAAGAACTTTCTTAATGTTCATTTCCTCATAAAAGCTGCTCCCTAATCCTGATCCACAAACTGCCATAATTTTCATAACTATCTCCTCCTAATTTTTTTATAATTTATTTTTATCAATATTTTTTTATAATTTCCAATATTTCATCATAATCTTTTTGAATTTATAAGTTTCTCAACGCTTTCATCATCCTGAAACAATTCCATTAACTGCATAAGAATTTCCAAATGACTGTTTGCATCCTTAGTTGCCAGCACAAATACCAGCTGCACCTTAGAATCACCATAATACACAGGTTCATTAAGTTTTAGCAAACTCACTCCAGTGCCTATCGCTCCTTCTTCAGGCCTAGCATGTGGCATTGCCAGGTTTTCTCTTAGAATGACATAAAAGCCCTAGTTTTTCAATGCTCTCTATCATAGCCGCCATGTAATTTTCAGTTATTATATTTTTGCAGCAGAAGTTTTTCCTGCTATTCTAATGCTTTCCTTCCAGTCAGGGACTGAATCTGTTATTTGTATGTTGCCATCAAGTATTTTTTTCTAACATATAAGTTCCTTTCTGAAGTATTCTTCCAATTCTTCATATTCAGTTATTTTTGAGACTTTTTCAATAAATTTATACTTTGTAATTAATTCAAAACAAATCATTTAGAATACCAAGATGTTCAGTTTTATTAGCAGTTGCAAAAACTTAAAAAAATATTCGCTCCTTTTCCGTTTGGAAATATCACTTTTTCTTTTTACAACTAATAAAAGAAATACCAGTTTTTAATACATTTTCTGAAATAGGCGCATGCGGAATAGCCATCCCTTCTTCAATAATGATATAAGCACCGTGTTTTTTTCAATCAATTTTATCATTTCATCTGTATAATCACTCCTGATAAAAGCCATTTTTCTCCAGTATATCTCCAGCGCTTCGTTATTGCTTCCTTCCAATCTTTAACTTTATTCACAAATTTAACATTACTTTTTTTACAAGCATCTCTTTTAAAAACAATTCCCTACTCTGATAAATCGTCAATAATTTTATTTCCAAGTTCATTTTTAAATCATTAATAAGTCGACTTTTTATTATTTATAGCAGTATTATTTTTTTATTATTTTCATAAGCTGATTTAAGGATATTTTTGTTATATTCTTTCGTATTCCATATTTTTGATAAAAGAATGAAATCTTCCTCTTTAAGCAATGGATTTATTTTTCACAACAGGAATATCATAATTTTTCTTCCAAGTCAACAGTAGATAAGATTAAATCAATATTTTGCATAATTTGGCATTGAAGTTTTTATCAGGTAGTATGGCAAAACATCCACAATATCCAAGTCGTAATTTTCCTTCAGGCTCTGTTCAAGCAACCTTGAACTGCCATACCCCAGTCCACAAATTAATATAACCTTTTTTTAGTCTTTTTAGAAATGTTCCTTTCAATTGAAGCCTTTATATGGAAACCCATAAGGGCAATTTCATCTTCTGAAACTTTACTTCAAAAAGTCCTTCAATTTCCTGTATAACTTCATTAACGACATCCAAAATAGGATCTTTTTCTAAAAATCAATTCTTTAAAAACTGAATTTGTAATTTGAATATTATTTTTTTTATTCTATACATTGCAGGCTTTATATGATACAAAAGTCCATTATACAATATTTCATCTTGTGTCAAATCAATCTTTACAATCTTACTTATCTCAGAAATCATCTTTTTATAATCAGCTCTTCATTTATCCAATCTTCAAATGAATTATTTTTTTCAAGCTGTTTATATTTATTCCCATTATCAAATCTGTAATTTCAATCAACGTTTCACTCTTAATATGTTTTCACCTGAAATTCCTTCTAAAATTTTTTTCAATTTTTCTATACTCTTCTGTATTAATCAAAAAAATTTTTGGAGATTAAATCTTTTTTTATTTTCATGGATTTTTCAAAATTTAACAATAAAAAGCACATACGAGAAAAATCTTATTGTAACTTTCTTCATTTATATTCAGAGACATCACTTTTTTTCAATTTCAATAATAAATTTTTTTGTATTTTCAATATTTTTCCTCTTTTATATATTTAAAAAAATATTGAAAAAAACCTGTATCTTAATAATTTTTGAAGAATCTTTATTATTCAATAAATTAAATAATTTTTCCAGCAACTCTATTTGTCTCATAAGAATTTCACGAAAATTACCTTCGATTTGATACCCTTGATTATTTCTATAAATTAATTCTAGTTCTTGCTGTTCAAATTCCTTTGATAACAATTTTAAGTCTTTTTTTATAGTCGTTCTTGAAATCTCAAGCTCTTCACATATTTTTTTGTAATATTAAGTCCTTTTTCATCAAAAAAACAGCACCAGCTTCAAAATATCTATTCTATCTTTCGTAGATAACTTATGAATTTTTTTCCAGAACTTCAAACAAATTTTTTTAAAATCCTGATCGAGTATCAAGAAAAAATACTATTTTTTTAGCCTTTTTAGTAATCTTATAGTCAAGTAATCGCAAGATACTGTCAATATTATTAATATAATATCTGGCTGCCCTGTCTGAAACACCGTATTTTTTTAGATATTGACTTAAAAATTATATTTTTCCCCTTTAATAAGATTGTTTAATATTTCAGTTTCCCTATAATTTAACATGCTATTCACCTTTCTATAATAAGGATACCTAAAAATTTAAATAATCAATCTAAATTACATTTCAAATATATTTGAAAAAAATGTTACCATCTATTTTTTTATTTATATTTTTTTCTTTCATAAAAAAATTACAAAATGTATAATTTATGCGTAAAATCAAAAATCAGTATGCATAATATTATTTTTCAGATTTCACAAAATTTCCGTATATTTCAAATGCTCCTTTCAAAGCCTCAACATAAACTTTCCCATAAACACTAAGTTCAATATTTTTTTCTGCATTATAATCCCAACTTTCATATACTCATCAACTTCCAGCGGTCTTGCAATAATATTTTCTCCATTCAGCTCTTTACTGATTATCCCTGTACTCACAGTATACCCATTAAGCCCAACTGCCAAATTAAACAAAGTCGCCCTGTCTCTAACTTTTATATTTTTATCTCTGTCAATCGTACTCAATATTTCTTCTGAAAAATAAAACGAATTGTAATCCCCTTGCTCAAACGACAAATACGGATATTCCTTCAAATCTTCAAGACTAATGCTTTCTTTTTGCCAAAGGATGATTAAAACTAATAAAAACATGCGGCTTTGCAGTAAATAATTCAATAAATTTCAAATTATTTCTTTTTATCATTTTCTCAATCACAGTTTTATTTGCTCCTGAAGTATACAAAATCCCAATTTCACTTTTTCTCTTGCTCACATCTTCAATAATTTCATTAGTCTGCGTTTCCCTAAGCGTAAAATCATATTTATTTTCCCCAAACTTTTTAATCACATCCACAAAAGCATTCACCGCAAACGAATAATGCTGTGTAGATACTGAAAAATGCCGAGTTATCTTATTCCCTTTCTTATACTCTTCCTCCAATAAATCTGTCTGCTCCAAAACCTGCCTTGCATACCCCAAAAATCTATCTCCCTCAAGAGAAACAATCACTCCCTTATTTGTTCTGTTAAAAATTGATACATTCATTTCATCTTCCAATTCTTTTATAGCCTTGGTCAGTGCTGGTTGAGAAACAAAAAGCTCTTTTGCAGCATCACTCAATGTCCCTTTTTCAGCGACTGTAACTACATATTTTAACTGCTGTAATGTCATTTTTTTCTCCTTCCATAATTAATTTTTTCTTCCATAAACTTCTTACCCTAAATTATTCCCATTTAAACTACAAATTGGTTATAAATTTCTTTTGCAAGAGATTAAAAACACTCTATTAGAAAAATAATATAAAATATAATTTCTTTCTTTTATTTAATATTATAAAAATAAATTTTTATAATATAATAAAAAAAGCCAGCTTCAATGCCGACTCTTTATTTTGTCAAAAAAATATTTATTCTATAACAAAGAGTCAAGAACCCTTGTTAAATTTCATTAAATAATTTCATATTTTCCCTTATAATTTTTTTCCAAATATTCCGAAAAGCGAAGTAGCTTTACGCCCTAAAAACTTTCTCAATGTCATAAGAAATCCCAGATTGTTCACCTTGAGCGATCGCAGTATAAGTCGAAACCCAAGAATCATATTCCCATTGCTCAGCCTTCCAAATTTTACGACTTTCGTAAGCTTCTTCCACAGTTTCATTAATATACTTAATTTCTTTTCCAAAATATTCGCTCACAATTTTTACAATTTCATTCATTGTAAGTTCCTCAGGCCCCGTCATATTCAAAGTTTGATTTTCCCATTTTTCTGGATTTTCCAAAATTTTTGCAACAACTTCCGAAACATCTGAACGAACTACAACAGAGACTTTCCCATTCCCCGCAGGTCCTTTTATTTCTCCATATTCTCTACACATATCCACAAAAAAATCCGCATAAAAATTATCTCTCAAAAATGTATATTTAAACCCTTTTTCTTTAATATACTCTTCAGTTGCATAATGATCTCTTCCCAATGTAAATACAGAATTTTTTGAAGCATTGTAAAACGAAAGATACACAATGTGCGAAACTTTTGCCATTTTAGCCGCATCAATAAAATCCTTATGTTGCTGAACTACGGTTAGGATTTTCCGAACCAGACACCATAAAAAGAACATCAATTCCCTCTAGCGCTTTCACAGTTTCTTCTGATTTATCATAACTCGACTTAAAAACATTAGAAAATCCCATTTTTTCAGCCTTTTCTTTATTTCTAGCCAAGTTTCTAACTTCTATTCCATTTTTCTTACATAATTTTGAAACAATTCCACCTAAGTGTCCCGTCACTCCAGTTACTGCAATTTTAGTCATTTTAATATCGCCTCTTATTCTCAATTTATCACGTAATCTAATAAATACTTCTTTATTTTTCTTCTATTTTTTTCAAACAAAAATATCCATTGAGATTTTCTTAATTTTTTTCAAAAAATCCCCCACTTTTTATAAAAAAATTATTTACCCTTTTCACAACAACATTAACCAACTTATTAGGTACAACAATCACTTTCACAACTTCTTTTCCATCAATAAATTTCTTAGCCTTTTCTGATTCAAACGCAAGTTTTTCAGCGTCATCTTTTGAAATACCAATTTGAGCTGAAACCATGTCTCTAACTTTTCCGTTTACTTGGATTACCAAATTGAAAGTATGATCTTTTGTCAATTCTTCGTCATATTTTGGCCATTCTTCTTCAAAAGTGAAATGTTTTATTTCCTAAATAAGCCCACAATTCATCAGCTACATGTGGTGCAAATGGTGCGATTAACAAGATTGTTTTTTCCAATACTTCACGCCAGATTTTTTTACTTTCTGAAGAAATATTGTCTTTATCAATTACTTCTTGCTTGTAAGTTGTCATGTCGTTTAACAATTCCATAACAGCTGCAATTGCAGTATTGAAATGGAAATCATCTTCGATACTTTCTGTAACTTTTTTAACTGTTTGATGCAATTTCTTTTGAATTTCTTCATCTTTTTGATTTCTATTTTTTAATTCAACTCCATAATGATTTTCTGATTTCGCATTATGGTCAGAAAATTCTGCAGTTCCTGAAACTAATAAATACAATCTATTTATAAATCTGTATGCCCCTGCAAGTCCGTTCATGTTCCATTCCAATTCTTTTTCAGGCGGTGCAGCAAATAATGTAAACACTCTTGAAGAGTCGGCTCCATATTCTTTCACGATTTCTTCAGGGTCAACTCCATTATTTTTTGATTTACTCATTTTTTCTACTTTTGTAACTAATTCTTCTCCTGTTTCAATCGAAAACGCTTTTCCATCTTTAAATTCAGCTTCTCTTGGGAATAAGTATCTTCTCTCATTTTGCGAATAGAATGAAGGCCCTAAAACCATTCCTTGTGTCAACAATTTTTTAAATGGCTCATTTGTGTCAACATATCCTAAATCTCTAAGTGATTTATGGAAAAATCTCGCATAAAGCAAGTGCATTACCGCATGTTCAATTCCACCAATATATTGATTTACAGGTGTCCAAGCATCTGCGTCCGCTTTTTCAAATGGTTTTTCTGCATTGTGAGAATCCAAATATCTCAAATAGTACCAAGACGAGTCAACGAAAGTATCCATCGTATCAGTTTCTCTTCTACCTTTTTTCCCATTCGGCAAAATCACATCCTTAAACTCTTCCGAAGTTTCAAGCGGATTCCCTTTCCCATTAAATTCAATATCAGTAGGAAGTTGCACAGGCAAGTTTTCTTCTTCTTCCAAGTAAATATTCCCATCTTCATCATAAATTACAGGAATCGGAGTTCCCCAATATCTTTGTCTACTAATCAACCAATCATGAAGTCTATAATTTACAGTTTTCTTACCAAATCCAATTTTTTCCAATTTTTCAGTAATTTTTTCTTTTGCTTCATTACTATTTAATCCGTTAAATTCTTCTGAATTCACCAATACTCCTGGAACTGTTAAAGCATTTTTCCAATTTTTTTCAACAGAAACTTCTTCTAAATTTCCATTTTTTTATCAACAGGATTTACAACAATTTTTCAAATCCAAGTTATATTTCTTAGCAAATTGAAAATCTCTTTTCATCGTGTGCAGGTACCGCCATAACAGCTCCTGTCCCATAATCCATCAATACATAATTTGCAACCCACAATTGCACTTTTTCTCCATTTACAGGATTAATCACATAAAGTCCAGAAAATACTCCTTCTTTTTCCTTATCTTCTGCTGTACGAGCGATTTTATCCTCATTTCTCATTGCTTCAACTTTTTCTCTAATACTAGGATTTTCCTTTAAAATAACTTCCTCAACTAACGGATGTTCTGGTGCAACAGTTGCATAAGTAACTCCATAAAGCGTATCAGGTCTTGTCGTAAACACAGAAATTACAACTTCTCCCTTGTCATTCAATTTCAAATGCGTATGTCCATTATTTTCAAATTTGTAATCTAAAATAAAGTCAACTTCAGATCCAGTTGATTTTCCAATCCAGTTTTTTTGCATAGTTAAAACTTGTTCAGGCCAATGTCCTCTAAGTTCTTCATGCCCTGTAAGCAATTCTTCAGCATAATCAGTTATTTTAAAATACCATTGCGACAATTCCTTTTGAATAACATCAGTTTTACTATGTCTCCAGCATTTCCCATCTTCAACTTGTTCATTCGCCAAAACCGTATTACAATCAGGACACCAGTTTACAAAAGATTTTTTCTTATAAACCAATCCTTTTTTATACATTTCAATAAAGAATTTTTGATTCCATTTGTAATACTCTGGAGTGTAAGTGCTAAGTTCTCTATCCCAATCATAAGAAAGACCCATAAGTTTCAACTGTCTTCTCATATTGTCAATGTTCGCTTTAGTCCATTTTCCAGGATGAGCCCCATGATCAATCGCCGCATTTTCCGCAGGTAACCCAAAACTATCCCATCCAAATGGATGCAACACATTAAACCCTTTCATTTTCTTATATCTAGCAATCGCATCACCAATCGCATAATTTCTCAAATGCCCAACATGCAATTTCCCTGATGGATATGCAAACATCTCAAGCACATAATAATTCTCTTTCCCATCGGCTTTATTTTCAGACTTAAAAACATCTTTTTCAGCCCATTTGTCTTGCCATTTTTTCTCGATTTCGTTAGGATTATATTCCTTAATCATTGTTTTTTCTCCTCCATTTTTTCAGTATTTATAAATTTTTTTATTTAATATCCTTAAAAAAATAATTTGTCTATTGACATTTCTGCAAAAAAATATTTTATAATTAATTACCAAATAAAAACATGTGTGAAAAATAAGAGTATTATTGCTCTTATTTTTTTTATCCACTTTAAAAAAATCGATAACTAAATTCTATTGTTTTTACAATACATAATATAATCGTTGCTACCCTAATCCATTCCATATTCAGCACTCTCCTTTGATTAAATAGAAGGGAGGGAGTCAGGGAATTATTCCCCTTTAAACCTCCTAATCATTTTGATAATCCATTTTATTATCTTTATCAGATAATCTATAGTTGTAATGAATAAAAATAATTATCTCCCAAATTTTTAACATGTGCATTTTCTCCCTCCGCCTCATAATTGTACTATATTTTTGGAATTTTTGACAATTATTTTTTTGTTTCATAATATTTCTAGAGATCCTATAAATATTATTTCCTCTTCGCATAAAAACAACAAAAATCTAATAAAAAATCTATCTTTTTCCTAAACTCTATTTATCATTCAACCAATTTACTTCTTCAACTTCACAACCTTTTTCGATTTCCCTCCAGTTTTTCTTCCCTAATTTCTCATAAGCCCATTCAACAAACGAACTTGCAGTCAAAAAAATAAATAATCATTCTCTGTCATTGATAATATAAGTTCATCAGTTGAAAATGGTCTATATCCCATACTGCTTAATTGATTAAGATAAAAATTCTCCTCTTTCATTCATCATATCTTTAAAGAATTTTTTTCAATCCTTTTTACATTTTTTTCTCAATTTTTTTCAAATAATTTAATGATTTGGTAAATTCTCCCTTTTTTTAAAAATAAAGAACTGAAATTGGAAGCAACATTTGTACTGAATTTTGTCCATTATATTTTTTGTAAAGTTTTAATGCATTTTCTTCATCTTCAAAAAAAGCATAAAGTGACATCAATCTAAATCGGACTCCCAGATTGTCATTTTCATTTAATTTTAGTATTTCTTCATATTCTTTAACGGCTTTTTTCATCATTCCATTTTCTGCCAAAATTTCTGCATAGCTTTGTTTTATCCTCATATATGGCCGAGTTTCAACTATTTCCCAGAACTCCCCAATATTTTCTTCATTCATGAAACCTTCCCGCTCCACTATTTCATTTCCATGCTTCAATATTTTTTCCAATCTATTTAACATATCAATTGAATCTTTTGCATCTGTACTAGCTATCAAATATTCGGCATCCAAATTATCCTTATCCATTTTTAATACTTCTTTTGCATATTTTAGCCTTTTACTATCATCCTCTGTTTCAAATGCCATTTCTAAATAGTCATAAATCTTTTCAGAATCACTTTCATCAAAAGAATTATCTTCTTCACCTTTCATTGTACTTTCATTATATTGTCTTTCAAATTCATCTATTAGTTTTTCGAATTTCACTTTCGCTCATTTCTTCAGTCGAATGTTCTTCCATAAATTTTTTTTAAATTGTTTGTACATTTTTTTCTATTTCCCTATGCATAATTCCTATTTCCCTTTCAATAAGTAATCTATTTCAATCTGACTAATACCCAAAACTTGGATTTTCAATAACCCATTTTCCATTCTTTTTTTATTAGCTTCCAAAAATTTCTTTTCTTCCTACATATTTTTCCATTTTTTTGTAATTCGTTCTAATTCTTGATCCATCATTTCTAATTGAATTTCGCCTATTGTTTTAAAAATATTTTTTTCCGTAGCTTTTTTTCATCATTTTGTGAAATTGATTTTTTTGATATTCTTCCATTGTTTTTTTCCTGTTTTTTTCTTAAAAGGCTTTATCCATTTTTTTCAGCCATTTCTCCAGATCTTTCAATCATCTTATCCATGCTCATTTCATCTGTATTTACAGAAATCCCAATTTAACTTTTTACATATGCTTTTTCTCCCATTGATATAATCTATTTTTTTCTATATCAATCTTGTAATATTTATACATTGTATCCACCATTTTAGACAAATAATCCTCTCCAAAAAGAACCCATCATTTCTTTCATCTGATTCGACCCATCTTTTCTGACTTCCAGCAAAAAAACTCCATTCATCATTTTATTCATCATTCCAAACATTTCCTCTTTTGAGTAAATTCTGCCAACTTCCTTTTCAATTTGAGAATTGTAATCTGAAAGGATACTTTGGTTAAGTTTTACAGCTGGTTCTACTTCCACTTGATATTTTTTTCTTGTGCAAAACTTGATAAACTTAATAATATTGACAAACTTAAAATTATTTTTTTCATACTTACCTCCAAAAAAACAAACTTATGATTTAATAAATTATATCATAAAAAAATTTTATTTTTTTCATTTTTTTACAAAAAGAACACCAAAACCTAAGTTTCAATGTTCCTTCTCAAAAATTAGTTTAACAAATTTTTAAAAATTTTTAGTAAATCGCTCTAAATCCAATACCTCCACGAACATTACTTCCTTTAGTATCATACCCAGCATTCACTGTAACACCAAATCTAGTATTGTCAACTCCAATATTCAAGTCAAATTTACCATTTCCACGTCTATCTTCTTTTTCTCCTCTAATTCCAAACCAGTCAGCATTCGTATATCTGACTCTAGCTTCATTATTGACATCTCCAACTTTTCCAAGCTCATTTTCATAAGCGGCTGTCAATCCAACTGTCAAATTAGTCCTTACTGCCAACGGCTGTACATATTTAAACTCTACTCCAGCTTCAGGCTTAACAGAGAAATAGTCGTTCCCTTTCACTTCTAATCTCATTTGTCCTGAATCTTCCTTTATGCTGTTAAATTTTCCATATTCCATCTTCAATGCTCCATAAGGTCTTAAATGTGTTCTCTCGCTCATTCTTATGTCGTATCCTAAATCTGTTTTCAGTGCAGCACCGTAGGAATTATAATTTGACTTGGCTTCAAATACATCATCAACAACTAGGAACTTACGTTTCATATTGTTAATTCCTGCAAACACATCTCCGCCGATTGTCCATTGCAATGCTCCATTATAGTCCTTCTTAGGCGACATTGTCTTAAATACTCCAGCTTTAAGCATTGTCTGATCTTCACTTGAATGTCCGATGTCCTTGAATTTGAATCTATTTGTCACAACTCCAGCATACCATCCGCTTGAATTTCCTAATTTAACTGTTTCATTTTCGTGAACATAAGCCACTCCGTAAGCATTGTTTGTATAATCAATGATTCCTGCTGTATCAGTTTTATATTCATCTTTCATTCCGAATACTTTGATTTTATTGTTTTGTTTAGATGGATTTTGCCAATTTTTTTGTAGATGATTAAATTCTTTGTCTAAAGTGTTTCCAGTTGCATTGATTCTTTGCTGAATATTTCCATATTGGTGTCCCATCATTTCATCCATCGCTTGATACAATAATACTTCTTCATTATTTCCAATTCCATTTAATTTTTGAAATAATTGATTTTCTCTGCTTCCAAGTGCTTCTACGCCATATCTTTGTTCTAATCCATCTGCAAAATTATATGAATCTGTTTTATTTACTGGCGATTTGTCTGTTCCTGCCCATTCTGTATATGGAATTTTTGCCATATAGGCATTTTCTATTGTTCCATCTGTCTGATTTTGTGCAACACTTGCCATCCAAGTTAGTGAACCTGAATAAATACTCCATTTTTCAATTTGTGGATTATTTAAAATCATTTGATTGTATGGTGCAAGTATTTTTTTGCTTACTTGAATGTATTTTCCAGTTGTATTTTGAGCGGCTTCATTTCCTATAATTAAATCGGCTTGTTTTAATGTGCTTAATTGAGTTAATCCTGTTACAGGCACTGTAAACCGTTTATTTGAAGTATCGATGTACATTCCAATTGTTGAAACTTCCATCGGCTTAAATTCTTTGGCTGTTGTTGAAGCTAGTTCTGGTATTACTGGAACTCCATTTACAGTTATTGTGGCTGTTTGAGATCCTGCAGGCGCATGTATTTTTACACCTCCCATATCTTTAGCCAAATCTTGACCTTCAGCTGGAACTACTGAATTTTCTGATCCGCTTCCTGTTATATTCAATGTTCCATAGTTCTTAATTATTCCCACATTTTTACCTGCCGAATTTCCTTTAGCAAGCAATCCTACCGCATCTGTCGCATCAATCTGAATAATTCCATTATTTTCAATTGTTGAACCGTTTTTAACTACCATTCCTACAACTCTTCTCAATCCTGTTCCATTTGAACGGATAATTCCGTTATTTATTCCGTAAGCTCCATTATCAAGATACATTCCAGTCGTGTTGCTTGCATTAAGGTTAATAGTCCCATTATTTGTTACAGTCGTTCCTCTTTCCGTTCCATACATTCCAATACTATGTTCACCATTAACATCAATAATTCCTTCATTTACCACATTTCCAGAATATGCTGGCTTTACGGCATCTCCAACATATCCTGCAGCCATTCCTATCGCATAATAATTATCAGCTGGATTAGTATTTCCAACACTCGAAGCTCCTACTGCAATTCTAGCAGTACCGCTATTAACGGCAGTTCCTCCATAAATACTGTAAATTCCAACATTTCCTATACCTGAACTGTAATTAATATCAGCCTTATTTACCACATTTCCTGCTGAATAAAGTCCATAATTTAGTGAACCAGTTGAAGTCAATGGAGTGTTGTTGATTACATTTCCAGATGTATCTCTTGAAAATACAAAAACGGTATTATCTCCAGCAGGTGAAACTGTCGCATCACTTATTATCGTATTTCCAGACCCTTCATTGATAAATCCATACGAACCGTTGCCAATTGTCATTTTTGAACCTGCATCGGCTTTTATCAGATTTCCAGTTCCTTTTGTATATACACCGATTGCTTCATTTTCTCCTAATGTAATTACAGAATTATTTGTCAATGTAACATTTCCATTTGTACTAAGTATTCCTTTACCCTTGTTCTTCATAGTCAATGTTCCGCTATTTATGACATCTGCTCCATCAGAGTAAATTCCATAGGCTTTTCCGCTCTTATCAGTTATTGCAGCCGCATTTGCAAGAGTTCCTTTTGTTGCATAAATTCCAACTATTCCTTTATCGCTGCTAGTATTTACTATATCCACATCAGTTATGTTTGTAGCCGTGCTGTCATAAAAAATACCTGCTCCAGAAGCATTTGCTGAACCTGTATATTTTATTTCAAATTTATTTCCATTCGGATTTATAACAGAACCGCTTGAAACTGAAATTCCTACTCCTTTATCCTTAATTTCAACTCCAGTATTTGAAGTAAAATTCACCTCGCTCTTCATTCCACCTGCATAAACTCCAATTCCATTTTTTCCTACTAAAATATCAGAACTTCCAGTTCCCCCTAAATTAACTGTATTCCCAGCTCCTTCTGACACAATTCCAACACCGCTATCGCCAGTCATCACTATTTTGCCATTATTTGAAATAACTCCGTTTGATGTTAAAACTAATCCAGTTCCTGCAATATCATTTGTATTTCCATATAGTCCAATCGAACCATCACCTGCAACAGTTATTGTCCCATTATTAGTTATTTCCAAAACTTTGTCAGCCGCTAGTAATGTTCCGTTTGAAATTTTATCATCCGTTCCATAAGTTTTCAATTTTGAAGCAGAAGCAAATCCTGCCATACCGACACCGCTCGAAGTAATATTTATAGCATTATTATTCGTAAGCGAACTTCCATTTACTCCATAAGCTCCAATTCCCTTATCAACATTTATCGTACCTTTATTATCCACATATCCAAAACTTGTAGATATTGCTGCAGTTTTAGAAGCAGTTCCTCCTGTTATGTCAACAGTTCCATTATTTGTGTACCCTGTAGTTGCATTAGTTGCAACACCATCATGAGAAGCCATTGACAATCCTTTTCCAGTTGCAGAACTTACAGTCACGCCATTTGCTATCGTAAATTTTTCGTTTGAAAGACCTAAATTTTTTTGTTAAATTCATCATTGTTGTCATCTAAATCTTTGATTATTATTAAGATTAAATATTCCGTCTATATAATAAATTTTATAATCATGATTATTTGTATTCAATGCTGCAAGCTGCATATCGTTTTTTTATATTCGTAGTTCCTGTCGTACCACCAGTCCAATTAGTCGTATCTCCAGTATATGTACGAAGTATCGCATTATCTCCTGTTAAATTTACAGTTACATAATTCATTCCAAGATATTTAGCCGTAGCTGAAGTATTTCCACCGTCATAATTAGTTGCATCTGTTCCTGGCATAAGTATTCCGTCTGCCATATTTATTGTAGTTGCACCTTTAAATTCAATTTTTGAAGAATTATCAGCATAAAATGGTGTAGATTTTGCATGATCAACAGTTGTCGAACCAGCTGTCACCACATCTGAAGTTGTCGCCTTATCTTCTTGATAAATCGTTCCACCGCTAAAATTAACCTTTCCACCGTCAACCGCAGCCAATGCTCCATTTTCTCCAGTCTGAATCTTATTATTAAGACCATTATTTATATTTACAACTGAACCAGTCCCCGAAGCAAATCCCGCCATACCGCTTATTTTAATACTTCCATCTTCTATATTAACAGTTCCACCAGATGCTCCTGCTGCTGTTTTTGTAGCCAGTCCTGCAATATTCTCAAACTTATTTTTAGTAGCATTTTTATCAATCGCTTCAATATTTCCATGAATATTAACAATTCCTTCATCTCGTGCAAATCCAATTATTGATTTGTAGTTTACTGCTTCTGTTGTTGTAGGACTTGCCTGTGTTCCAGCATTTACAATACCTTTATTATCACCCATATAGGCTATTCCTTCCTTTGAAGCTAGAACTACATTGGGGTAAATGTTTACTTCAGAAGGTAGTCCTTGCAACATAGAAGCTGTTGAAGTTGCACTTGGATCTCCAATATTTTTTCTTAATGCAGGATTTCCATTTATAGCCGCTGCATCTGCATTATTTTGATTAACATCTGTTTGTTTAGAACCTAACTGATGTTTAGCCTGATCCCAAGTTCCTTCCGCATAAGCTATTGTTGTTCCTGTCGAAGCATTTGCTTCTGAAGTTGTCGCTCCATTAATACCATCTGTAATTGATGAACTTGTACCTGTTACGTAGTAACTAGTTGTAGCTTTTCCAACATCAATAGCACTTCCAAGTTTCGATATTATCATAAATCCATTTTTAGAATATTTTCCAAATGTAATATTCATTTTTCCAACTTCAAGATTATGAATAGGATCATCGCTAAAAGTTGCTAAAGCAGGAACAACTATTACAGGAACTCCCAAATCTCTAATTGCATCAATTCCAGTTCTTTGTCCAGACATCACATAAAGTCCGACAGCACCATCAACTGTTTTATCTGTATACCCTTTATATTTAGGAGCTAATGGATTAGTAAGATCTTCAATTAATTGTCCAGCAGTTGTTTGAGTGCCGTTCGCATTAATATCTAATTGTTTTCCAATAGACATTTTAACATCCATTTCACCTTGATATATACCTATGTATGAGGCTTTTGTTAAATATCCTGCTACGGATTCGGCATTTTTATCTGGAACCTCCCAAGATTTTGGAGTTCCTCCTCCTATTTTACTTCCAAAGAACAATCCAACATTTTCATCTCCATACAATTCAACATCATTAGAAAATTTAATTAACGAATTCATTTTTTCATTTTTACCAGCACTAAAAGAAGTTTTTTGCCAATTTGGAGCATAGCTGAACTTGAATAAACTATATTAGAAGCTCCTTCTAATTCAATTTTTCCATCATTTTCTATTAACCTTGCTCCAGAAATTCCTGAAGATAAGTATGCAGTATTTCCTGTTCCATATATTTTTATATTAGTTGTTCCCTTTAAAGCTCCAACATGATAAGATGGACTCATATACTTAGTAATAGTTTTAAAAGCTGCTGGCATGATATAATATACTGTATTTTTCTTTTACCATAGACATTTACATTTGTATTTGCCATAGTTACTTTTCCATGTCTCCAAGTTTCTGAAGTTAAAAAAATCCTGCTCTTCCATATAAATTAGCAGTTACATTAGAAACTGTACCATTTTTGCAATGTGTGAACTCCTATTGTCCCTAAAGTAGGGTCCTCCAGTTGAATCAGAACCACCAGCATGTCCTGATCCTGCATCTGTATATCCATCAGAACCATCTCCAAAATATCCTCTAACATGAAAAGTTAAATTATTTAAATTAGGGTTATTTCTATATAAAATATTTGTTGGACGTTGATTAATAGTGGCAATTTCTGCTAAATTATTATTTTTATCTAAAGCTCCTGTTTCTAAAGCAGGTCTTATTTGATCTGGTTGTCTCCCTGCTTTTATATCATCTGAATTTACACCTGAATAGAGAACCATATTACTGCTTCCAACATTTACAGCATTGGCAGTACCATTAAAAAAGAAACCAGTAAATGGCTCTGCACTTGGCTGAACAATATTTATTTCTTTTTCGGGTGTTTTTGGAGCTGGTACTGTTATTGCCTTTGGTTCAACTCCATTTACCGATATAGCATTTAATTGCGGTGCTTTTATTCCTAAATCAGGAATATCTATTTGTACTGTCTTCGGTCTTATCGAAGCATCAACATTAATTTCCAAAAGCGGCTCTTGTGTCGGAGTATTGCTTATAAGCCCATAAGTTGATCGAAGCCCATTTCTTTCATTTGAAGAAGCCATTCTTCTATTTCTGCTTAACGCCAAATTTCCATAATTTTTACTCAATGGCGAAACATTTCTCTCAAATAGATTGTTACTTCTTTCATAGACTCCTTCATAAGAATATTTTTCAGACTTATCTCCTCTCCCTTTAAAAGTTCCTCCCCAATTACTAGAAAATCCATTAACTCCAAATTGCCAATTGCTCCAAGGAGATTTTACAACATGATCTCCCTGTTCCATAAGCTGAATTAATTCTAAATTTGTTTTTTTCAAAAGTTTGTCATTTTTCTTTTTCGAGTTTCTTGAACTTTTTGATGTATGTCTTTAATTGATGTAGAAATTACTTGCTTTTTGACTTTTCGAGATTTGTATTTGACTCAGCAGAAAAATAAATTATTTGAAATGTTTACTGTTCCTGTTATTAAAAAAATGTTATAAGCGCTGAATCAGTGTACCTAAAATTCTTGACATCTTTTTGCAAATGAACATAGATCTTTTTTATTTTTTTCTTAAATTATTCGTCATTTTCAATTCTCTCCTTTTTAATTAAATTTTAGTTTTTTTTATTAAATAACTTATATTACTTTCTTTTTTTATTAGTTTTTTTATTTGATTTTTTTGCCATAAAAAAAGTGAAATAATTATATTTTCATGCCACTAATTATTATAACATAAAAAAAGATTTTTTTCAAAAAAATTTTTTAAATTTTTTTAATTTTTTTTACAAATTTCTAAAAAAATATCATAATTCTCTCAAAGCAATGGATTCATTATAAAATAAAAAGAGAACAGCAAAATTTAAATTTCACTGCTCTTTTCTTTCATTTTTAAAAAAATTTTTAGTAAATTGCCCTAAATCCAATACCTCCACGAACATTACTTCCTTTAGTATCATACCCAGCATTTACTGTAACACCAAATCTAGTATTGTCAACTCCAATATTTAGATCAAATTTACCATTACCCTCTTCTGTCTTCCTTTTCCCCTCTAATTCCAAACCAGTCAGCATTCGTATATCTAACTCTAGCTTCATTATTGACATCTCCAGCTTTTCCAAGCTCATTTTCATAAAGCGGCTGTCAATCCAACTGTCAAATTAGTTCTTACTGCCAACGGCTGTACATATTTAAACTCTACTCCAGCTTCAGGCTTAACAGAGAAATAGTCGTTCCCTTTCACTTCTAATCTCATTTGTCCTGAATCTTCCTTTATGCTGTTAAATCTTCCATATTCCATCTTCAGCATTCCATAAGGTCTTAAATGTGTTCTCTCGCTCATTCTTATGTCGTATCCCTAAATCTGTTTTCAGTGCAGCACCGTAGGAATTATAATTTGACTTGGCTTCAAATACATCATCAACAACTAAAAATTTACGTTTCATATTGTTAATTCCTGCAAACACATCTCCGCCGATTGTCCATTGCAATGCTCCATTGTAGTCCTTCTTAGGCGACATTGTCTTAAATACTCCGGCTTTAAGCATTGTCTGATCTTCCTTGGAATGACCAATATCGCTGAACTTAAATCTATTTGTTACAACTCCAGCATACCATCCATCTGAATTGCCCATTTTAATTTTTTCATCTTCGTGAACATAGGCAACTCCGTAAGCATTACTTGTATAGTCAATGATTCCTGCTGTATCAGTTTTATATTCATCTTTCATTCCAAATACTTTAATTTTGTTATTTTGCTTTTAGATGGATTTCTCCAGTCGTGCTTCAAGTATCTAAATTCCTTATCAAGCATATTTCCAGTTGCATTTATTCTCATTTGAGTGTTTGCATATTGGTGACCCATCATTTCGTCCATTGCTTGATAGAATAAAATTTCTTCGTTGTTTCCAATTCCATTTAATTTTTGGAATAATTGATTTTCTCTGCTTCCTAGTGCTTCTACACCATATCTTTGTTCTAATCCATCCAAGAAATTGTATGTATCTGTAGGATTTACAGGTGATGCTTCATTTCCTGCCCAGTATGTATATGGTATTTTAGCAAGGTAGGCATTTTCTATTGTTCCATCATTTGAATTTTGTGCAACTGTTGCCATCCAAGTTAATGATCCTGAATAAATGTTCCATTTTTCAATTTGTGGATTAGCTCTAATTGTTGCATTGTATGGATCAGTTATTTTTGAATCCACTTGAATATATTTTGCAGTCGTATTTTGAGCAGCTTCAGCTCCCACAATTAAGTCAGCTTTTTTCAATCCTGTCAAAGAACTAAGTCCTGTAATAGGATTTGTGTACACTTTATTTGAAGTGTCAATATACATTCCTATTTTTGATAATTCCATTGGCTGAAATTCTTCTGCTGATGTTGTTGCTAATTCAGGTATTACTGGATTTCCATTTACTGTTATTGTTCCAACTGAAGATCCTCTAGGAACATCAATTTTTATTCCAGATACTGTTTTTGTCAAGTCACTCGCAGCATCCACTCCAATAACTGTCGCATCAGTCGAATCTGTTACACCATTAATATTGAATGTTCCATAGTTTTTAACTATTCCAAGATTAGCTCCTGAAGCATTTCCTTTTTCGATAAAATTCCTCTTGCATCTTCTGCAGTAATATCAATATTTCCGTGATTTTCAATTGTCGAACCATTTTTTACTACAACTCCGACAACTTTTTTCAATCCAGAACCATTCGATTTAATCGTTCCATAATTGTATCCGTAAGCTCCGTTATCCAAGTAAATTCCAGTAGTTTCACTCGAATTCAAGTTTATCACAGCATTACGATTTGAAGCAGTACCGTTGTAAACCGTTGTTCCCGCTCCAGTTCCGTACATTCCAATACTTCCTTTTCCTGTAACATTAATAACGCCATTATTTACAATATTTCCAGTATATCCCACTTTTCCTGCAGCAATTTCAGCAGCCGTTGGAGTATATCCAGCAGCCATTCCTATAGCATAACGATTATTTAATGAACTAATTGGATCAAAATACGATTCTCCAACCGTAATCGAAGCATTATTCGTAGCAGTTCCGCCAAGAGTACTGTAAACTCCCACATTTCCATATCCTGAACCAAAATTAATGTTTCCGTTATTTACAACTTCTCCAGCAGAATAAACACCATAATTGTAAGAACCTGTAGAAGTCAAGTTTGTATTATTTGTAACTTGTGCTCCAGCTCTATTGTCATTTGAATAAATGTAAACCGTTTCATCTCCAAGATTATTAATGTTTCCAATATTACTTACAATTTTGTTTCCAGCAGAACCTGTTCCTTTTTCAGAAATAATTCCAAATGAATTATCAGCAATCGTCATATTTGCTCCAGAATGTGCAGTTACAGTTTGATTATCTCCATTCACATAAACTCCTGCCGCTTGATCCGTTCCAACATTTATTGTTCCACCTGTCAAGTCAACATTTCCAGCAGTACTGAATATTCCAGTTCCCGCATCTCCAACATTAATATTTCCACTATTTTCAACCTGATGTCCATAAATTCCAACAGAATATTTCCCTATAGTAATATCTCCACTATTTGTAATTTTGTTTCCATTTTTAACATAAATCCCAACACTAGCCTTTTTACTAGCAGCATCCAACGGATTTGGCAAAGTAATATTTCCACTATTTCTAACTTCTACACCTTCAGAAATAATTCCATATCCTGCATTTCCAGTAATATTTCCTTGATTATTAATCTCTCCAGCAGTTCCTTTTGCTAATATTCCAACAAGTCCTTCTGTATTATTAACCGTGTCATTAAGAGTAATATTCATATTGTTTGTCATACTAGATGCAGGTAATGTTGATTTATTATTCATAAAGAATGCAACCGCAGATGCCGTAGGTGCTCCAGTATATTTAAGTTCAAAGTTTTTATTGTCATTCAATGAAGGATTATTTCCCTCAACAAAAATACCAGTTCCTCTATCCTTAACTTCCACTCCATAATCTGTTTCAAATGTAACCTTCGTATTATCCGCATAAACACCAATTCCATCATTTCCAGTAGTCACAATATCTGAACTTCCAGTTCCATTAAGTTTCACTTCAGGCCCACCAAATTGTAAAGGATCAGCAGCTCCAGCAGGTGGCGTTACTTTCGACACAATTCCAACTGAATTATCTCCTGTCAACACGATTTTTCCAGCATTTCTAATACTTCCATGACTTGTTCCAACTTTTCCAACTTCAATGCTCGGATGTGCTCCAGTAATAGTATTCAATTCTCCATACAATCCAATACCATTATTTCCATTTACAGTAATCGTACCTTTATTTTCAACTTCCAACGTTTTTATCTGTATTTGAAAGTGATCCCATTTGCAATCTTTTGTATCAGTTCCATAAGTTTGAAGTTTATTAGCAGATGTAAATGCCGCCATTCCAACTCCAGTATCCTGAAAAGTGTCAATATTTCCATTAGTATCATTTAATAAGTTTACTTCCATTTACTCCATATGCTCCAAGTCCATTTATCTACAGTTTAATTGAACTGTTTTTTTATTTCTATACTTTCTCCATAACTTGTACTCAAAAGAGCAATTGTAGATCAGAACCTATCCTCACTTATATCAACATGTTCCATTTCATTTACATACCCAGTTTGCGTATTTGAAGTTGCACCATCATCAGATCCAACAATCATACCTCTTACCAGATAGCCGAACTTACTGTAGATTAGGGATCAATAAAATATCTTTTTCTCTAACAAATTTTATCTCTGTCAAATATTGGTAGCATTATCTAAATCAATATCTGTTGTATAGAATATTCTCCATCTTTTATAAATATACCTTGTAATCAGCACCAGTCCCAATCGTCAAGTTTCCTCTGTTTATCTTCAAGTCATCCTCAACACTTTTCAATAAGTCCTGTAGGCCCAGTCCATTTATTATCAGTTCGTTGTTCCACCATCTGTAACTCTCAAAAATTACACCATTTACCTTCAACTGTAATTTTCCATATTACTCATACCAGTATATTTTTTCCCAGCAGTTGCAGCAGCATTTGCAGGATTAGATGAATCTTCAGCCGCATAATCAGCCGCTGTTCCAGGCATAAGTATTCCATCAGAAATAGTAAGTTCCGTATTCCTTGAAAAATTAATATTCGATCCAGTATTAGCTAAAAATGGCACAACTCCACTATAATCATCTGTAGAATTTCTCTTTCTAGTATCAATCTTTCCACCTTTAAAGTCAATCTTACCGCCATCTAAAGCTATAAGACCCTCCTTCTTTTGCCGAATAAATCTCATTATTAGTACCTTCAAATTTAATTACAGAACCAGCTCCATTAGAAAATCCTCCGATACCACGTACCTTAACATCATCTCCAAATGTTATTGTACTTCCACCATCTGTTCCTTTATTTGCATATCCCCCAATATTCTTATACAAATACGGTTTCGTAGCATCATCACTTGCAGCCCACTCATCAACCGCCGTAACCTTGTCATTCAATGTAATCTTCGCATTATTATCCGCATACGCAATTATAGATCCAAAACCTTTCGCATCAGTAGTTCCTGCAGCTGTTACTATACCGCTATCTTTAGCCACATATGCCACTGGGAATGACTCTACTTTTGTTGTAGAACCTGCTGGTGTATAATCTTTATATCTAGCTGTCATAACAACATTTCTTCCAATGTTTATTTGACTTCCTTGTCCTGTAAAATTTTGAGCGCTAGAAGAAGGAAATTCATGATCCCATTTACCTGATGCATAGGCAATGGTTGTACCTGTCGCTACTTCATTTTTACTATCATCATAAGATGCTTTTAGCGGAGCAGTTCCAGCATAATCTTTTATAACATCCGTTTTTGACATTATTTTAACAGTTGTATTATCTATTTCCCCAGTTGTAACATTAACTCCATTTTTATCTTTTAACTTCGGTAGAATGAGAATTTGAATCTTTGGCAACATCAATTACTGTACCTCTTTCAGATGCAATCATAACTCCATTTTTAGAATATTTCCCAAAATGTTATATCAATATTATTTAATTTGTAAAGAATGTATTGCATCATTATCATATTTTATATCAGTATCAGTAGCTCCCCAAATCCGATGATGGAACTATTTTTGCTCCAAGTTTGGTATCTTCTCCCTTTGTCCAGATCTAGAATAAATTCCTACATTTCCTTCTGCCATACTTCCTGGTGTTACATTCTTTAGTTCCTATTTTGAGCTCTTAGCTCAAGATTTCACCTTGATAAATTCCTACAGGCGTGATTTTTGCCAAGATCCATTTGATTAGTTTGTCTTATCGTATACATTAATATCTTTGAGATTGACTTTAGGCATCATGCTATTAAATAACAAAGACAACATTATCTATTACCGTTTATTATTGGAGCTACTGTTAAAGTTTTATAGCTTGGCGTCATACCAGTTTTTTTTAGTTTATCTTCTACAACTTTAGTTCCTGTACCTAGTAAATTGTTCCAGTTAGGGTACATATCCCATAACCAGAATATACTATATTTTTCATTTCCTGTTATATTATAAGTTTCCTTTACTATCTATTTCATATGATCCTTGATCACCTAAATACTGAATATACGATATTTTTTTATTAGTTTTTATATCAGCATCAACTTTTCCAATAAATCCTCCCACGTTGTTTTCGTTGCACCTGCACTCTATTTTCTCTGTTTTATTCTATCATATGTCCCTGGATAAATAAAAAAATATTGTATTGTTATCTCCTGCTCCTGTCTCAGTTAAATTTGCTTTTAGTAATATTTACCTTTTATTCCATTGGTTTCATCAAATTTAATTTTTCCTGCATGCCAAGTTTCAAGACTTAGAAAATGCTGCTTTTACCATAAAGATTAGCTTCTATATTTGAAAGTTCTCCGTTCCATACACTATGTATACCTAATGCTCCTTTCTTTTTCGGATAAACCTGATACCGTAAGATTTTCCTGAACTTCCTATATCTCCTGCTAGATATAAAGTTTCATATTTTTTTTATTGAAAAGTAGCTTTCACTATCAGGTCTCCCTGATACATTAGTATTAGTTTTATAATAAAATAAGGCACCAATCCTTTGATTAGTAGGTATAGCGGGTAGAGTTAACCATACATTATTTATACCATATCCATTAGTATTTCTATTATTATCTACTCCATACTCTGGAACCAATGTTCCTGTTGTTGCAGATGTTGGCTTATATCCTAACCAAAAACTCATGATTTCTCCATCTGAAAACCATGATCCTAGGCGTTGCCGTTGGTGAATAAGTAACATTGTAATCACTTTTCCTACTTTTCTGTAACCCTTGAATTATAACCCCGTTTTTGGTACGAAAAAAATCCACAAACGGATCTGCATTAGGTGCAGGTAGTTTCACATTAACCTTCGGAGGATTCGGTTTTGGAATCGTCAAAGTAGGTGGAACTACAGCTGGGATAGTTAATGGGTTTAATGCTGGTGCAGCTCACGCTAATATTTGGTGCAGCAACAGGACTTTTATGTACATCTTTAGGTTTAATTGAGGCATCTATATTTAGACTTGCCACTGGTTCTTGTTTTTTCTCTGTGCTTGAAATTCCATATCCTTTCTCGTAGCCGAATCTTCCGCTTGTTGTGGCTGATCTTGGGTTTCTTGATTTGCTTAACAAATCGTAGTTTGAACTCAAGGGAGATATATTTCTCTCGAATCTGTTTTGGCTTCTTTCAAATTTTCCTTCATAAGGATATTTTTCAGATTTATCTCCTCTTCCTTTGTATGTTCCTCCCCAGTTATTATAAAATCCGTTAATTCCATATTGCCAGCTGCTCCAAGGCGATTTTACTACATGATCTCCTTGCTCCATTAGCTGTATCAGCTCCAAGTTTTCCTTTTTAAGAAGTTTGTCATTTTCTCTTCTGATTTCCTGAGCTTGATGATGTATATCTTTTATAGATGTAGAAATTGTTTGTTTCTGATCTCTAATATTCTTATTTGTTTCAGCAGAAAATAAATTATTTGAAATATTCACCGCTCCTGTAATCAAAAAAATGTAATTAATGCAGAATCCGTGTATTTAAAAGTCTTTACACTTTTTTTGCAAAAAGCACACAAATCCTTCTTTGCCTTTCTCAAATTGTTAGTCATCTTTTTTTCTCCTTTTTTTCTTCTTATATTTCTATTATTTTAAAATCTTACAAGGTATTATATCATAAAAGCAAAAAAATCAATTTTTTTTTAAATATGCTCATAATAATTTTAATTTTAAAATTGTAATAATTTTATTTTTAAAAATAATTATAAAAAAATTGTTGACAATTTGAATTATTTTTTTGATATAATTAATTTGTATTTAAGATAAGTACAAATTATAATTTAAGGAGTGATAAATATGTCAAAGACAGTTGAAAAATTAAATCTTTATTTAGCAAATTTAAACGTATTATACAGAAAGGTCCAAAATTATCACTGGAATATTGTTGGTACAGGTTTCTTTTCTGTTCATGCAAAATTGGAAGAATACTATGATGCATTAAATGAACAAATTGATGATGTAGCTGAAAGAATCCTTTCAATCGGTGGTCGTCCTTTAGGAACATTAAAAGACTACTTAGCAGTTACTACTATTAAAGAAGCTGAAAACAAAGAAATTTCTATTGCTGATGCAGTTGCTGACGTTAAAAAAGAATTTGAAGCAATGTTAAAATTAGTAAAAGAAGTTAAAGAAACTGCAGACTCAGAAAACGATTACGGAACATCTGCAATGGTTGATGAATATATCAGCACTTATGAAAAAGATTTATGGATGTTAAACGCATACTTAAAATAAATCTTTAAAAATAGACAAAACTTTACAAAATTATTAAAATTGCCTATTATATATACTTTAGGGAGAAAGTCTTTTTATAGATTTTCTCTTTTTTATTTTCCAGTTGCATTTTTTTCATTAAAAAATGTTATAATTAATTATTAATTAAAGATTAAAGGGTGGGAGTTATGGCAATAAGTTTATTTAGCTGCAGTTATTTGGGAGTTGATACCTACGTTGTAGAGGTGGAAGTCGACCTTTCCAGAGGACTGCCTGTTTTTAATATAGTTGGAATGGGAGATCAAGCCATTTCAGAAAGCAAGGAGCGAATTAGAAGCTGCTTTAAAAATGTGGGATTTGAGTTCCCGGTCAGGCGTGTGCTAGTAAATTTATCGCCTGCAAATATTAGAAAAAAAGGAAGCCATTTTGATTTAAGCATATTTTTAGGCATCCTTGCCAACACAGGACATATTTCAAATATAGAAATACTAAAAAAATACCTAATTTTGGGAGAAATTTCCCTAAATGGAAAAATAAAATCAATAAATGGAGCAATAAATGCCACAATCTTAGCAAAAGAAACCGACTTTAAAGGAGTTATCGTTCCAATGGAAAACTATAACGAAGCAAAGCTGATTTCAGGAGCAGAAATTATTCCAGTTGATGAAATTAGTGAACTTCTGGACTTTCTAGATGGAAAAATTGATGTGGAAACTTTGTGCAAAAAAGCCGTTGAAATGGATACTTTAAAAATTGAAAAGGATAAGAAGCCAGAAGAAGCCATTGACTTTTCAGATGTAAAAGGGCAGCTTATGGCAAAAAGAGCTTTAGAAATCGCAGCAGCTGGTGGACACAACGTGTTTCTAATAGGCGACCCAGGTTCAGGAAAGTCAATGCTTGCCAAAAGATTTAATACAATTTTGCCTGACATGCTGGAGGAAGAAATAATCGAAACAACCAAAATTTACAGCATTTCAGGAATGCTTAGCCAAAAAGAACCAATAATCCGCAAAAGACCATTCAGAGCACCCCATTATTCTGCAACGCAAGTGGCACTTGTAGGCGGTGCAAACAGAGTCGGAGAAATAACATTAGCACTAAACGGAGTATTTTTTCTGGATGAAATTGGAGAATTTGAGGGAAAAACGCTAGAAGCGCTCCGACAGCCTCTGGAAGATGGAAAAATTGTCATTTCCAGAGCAAATTTCAGCGTAACTTATCCTGTAAAAAATATCACGATAACGGCTTCAAATCCGACTCCAAGCGGCTACTTTCCCGATAATCCGCTATGCAGCGACAGTCTGAAAGAAATAAAACGCTATCAAAAAAAATTTTCAGGGCCTCTTCTTGACCGAATGGACCTTTACGTTGAAATGCATCAGCTAAAAAAAGATGAAATTTTTGATGAATCCCTTTCAGAAAAATCAAAAGACATCCAAGAAAGAGTAATAAAAGCCAGAGAGATCCAAAAACAGCGATTTAATTCAAATACGCTAAACAGAGATATGAACAAAAAGCAATTAAACAAATATTGCAAAATTGACAAGGAAAGCCAAGAAATTATGAAGGCCGCCATCGACAATCTAAAATTGTCAGTCAGAATGTTCGACAAAATATTAAAAATCTCAAGAACAATAGCAGATTTAGATGGTCAGGAAAATATAAAAAAAGAACATTTATTAGAAGCCCTGAATTATCGAAAAAAACAGTAATTTTTTATTTGGCAGCAATTTGCTAAAAAAACTTATGAAAAAAATTGCTATTACTGATATTTTTTTCATTGATGTTATAGATTCATTATAAATCCTGATTAATAAAAAAATTAAATTCATAAAAATTTTTTTAGCAGTCTAATTTAAAAATAGATTTGAATATTTATGGAGATTACTTATTCATAATAAAAAAATAAGGGACTTAAAATCCCTTAAAAAGACACAGTTTAAAAAAACTATTTTATTTACTTATTTAATTACAAGGGGCTCTGACCCCTTGTTAAAATAACTTTTGCTTTTTTTGAAAATTAATTTGAAAAATCAATAGACATTTTTTTATTTTTCATTAACTCTTTCCCCAATAAAAATCAAGCAATTCTTTTTCTTCCAGTATTTTTTTAAGGAAGAATAAAAAAACACATCTTCATTTTTTTAAACACAAGTTTTTTTCTTAATTTCCTTTAACTGCTTAAATTTTTTTCATTATTAGACAATTTATCAGCCTTTGTAAAAAAATTATATAATATTCAATTCCAAAAATGTTCCAGCCACTTTAACATTTCCATATCTTCGCCCGTTGGGATTCTACGCAAATCCAGCAAAAGAAATACAACTTTTTCACGATCTGACATAAGATAGCCTTCAATTGTTTTTCCCCAGTTTTTCTTTACTGAATCAGGTACTTTCGCAAACCCATATCCTGGCAAGTCTACAAAAATGAATTGCATTATTTATCAAAAAATAATTTATAAGCTGTGTTCTTCCTGGGGTTTTACTTGTTCTTGCAAGATTTTTTCTCTTTGTAAGAGAATTTATAAGCGAAGACTTTCCAACATTTGATCTTCCAATAAATGAAAATTCTACAACATTATTAAATTTTGGATAATCCTTTTCCACAACTGCCGATTTTACAAATTCTGACTTATTTATTTCCATATTTCACCTCTTTTTTTAATTTTTAAATTCTTCCCTTGCTTGTTCCAGCGATGCCTCATCAGGCATAAAATACCAAATTCCGTTTATCATTTTTCCATCTCCAGTAATTTCATATTGATCAATATTTGACTGATGCATAAGAAATGCTGGCAATACTGACAATGCTTTAATCGGATTTACTGCAATATCCATATGCTGTTTTGAATAATTATATACTTGTGGCACATATTTCCATCCAGATGGGGCAACTAACTTTTTAGCAATTCCTTGAATAACCTGTCTTTGACGTTCATCACGCTTAAAAGCCGTGTCACTTTTTCTATGTCTTGTATATGCAAGCGCCATTCTTCCTTGTAAATTATAAACTTGCCCTTGATTAAAGTGAAACACTTCCTGATCAAAATAGTCCTGATTAAACGTATGATTTGAAACAACATTAACTCCTCCAATTAAAGTCGTTATATTCATAACATCTTCAAATCTAAATCTTACGTGATAATTAATTTTAGTTTCAAGTAAATTTTCCACAGCGTCAATCGTACATTGCACTCCTCCAAAATGGTGTGAATGTGTAATTTTATCCTGCTTATAATTTTCACACGGAATTTCCGCATAAGTATCACGTGGAATTGAAATCATTTTCACCTGTGCCAAATACGGAACAACTCTTATAACAATAAGTCCGTCACTTCTAGACCCTTCCGTAGGCTGATTAGCATAAGCATCGACTCCTATCACAAGAATATTAAACGGTATAGAAAGCCATCCAATAAATGCTATCAGGAATATTCCCAATATTAAAAAAATATTTTTTTCATTTTTTTACCTCTTATGTATTTTAATTTTTTTGAAATTACTGTCGTTCTAAACTTTTTTTAAAAAAATTTATCAACTTTTTTTATTTAAATCATCCATATTTCCATCATTTTTCAATGACAAAAATCACTTTTTTTCCCTTTTTCTCATCCAAAGACATCTGAGAATTTATAATATTCCAGGCTTCTTCTTCACTACGCTTATCCCTTTCCAAAACACGCCTAACTTGCATATCCCTTTTTGCAGCAACTAGCAGTATATAATCAAATTCCTTTTCCCATTGGACTTCAAAAAGCAGCTGAACTTCCACAAAAATAATTTTTATTTTTTTCTTTTTATTTTTTTCCCAATTCACATTCCAAAAATTTTTTTATGCATAACTTTTTAAAAATTTCAGGGTGCATAATAGAATTTAAAAGCAAGCCTTTTTTCTTATCGGAAAAAAATAATTTTTCCCCAGCTTTTTCCCGTGAAATAGTACAATTTCCAGCTTCATCCTCATCCAGAACTTCTCTTCCAAAAATTTTGTACAATTTTTTCCACAACCGATGAAAATTCAATAACTTCATGTGAAATCACATCCAAATCAATCACAGGAAATCCTCTATCCTTCAAAAATCTGGCTAACAGTGCTCTTCCCCGTTCCAATCCCTCCTGTAAGTCCGATAACCATTATTTATTTTCCTTTCCAAAAAAATAATTTATTTCTACAAAAAAAGATTATGATATATTTTATACCTTTTTTTCATTTATTTGCAATAATTTTTTTAAAAATAAAAAAACAAGAGACTTCTAACAAATTTATTTTTGTTCTAAAAAAAGAAAAAAATTGAAAAAAATACTTTTAATATGGTAAAATTATAATATGAAATTTTAAAAAAATTATAAAAAAATTTATTGAAATAAAAATATTTAACTCAAAAATTAAGGAGGGACTATGGAACTTAAGGATATTCAGGAATTAATGAAAGTTCTGAAAAAAGAAGACATAGCGGAACTAAAAGTAAGATACGGAAAAGTAAAACTTACTTTAACAAATTCTGAAAATACAAAAATTGTAAACACTGCAGCAGCATTGCCTAAAGTTACAAAAAGAGAAAAAAATCGCTAAAGCGGTATTGCCAGCGGAAGAAATTGTTAAATCTAGCAATGTAGGTAAAATAAAGCTGTTAAGTCCAAAAACTGGAACTTTGGTGAAAAAAGGGCAAATTCTTGCCAAAATTAAAACAATGGGAATTGACAATGATGTAAAGGCTACTGTGAACGGGTACTTTAAAGGAAGTGCTTGTAGCAGATGGCTCAGCAGTTGATTTTGCAAAGGAATTATTTAAAATTGAAGTTAATTAATAAACTAATTTAGAAAAAAATTTAAATTTAAATAGTTAATAATTTTTAGAAACAGAAAATCTTTTTAGGAGGACTGAATATTAATGTTCAAAAAAATATTAATAGCAAATAGAGGGGAAATTGCTGTTAGGATAATCAGGGCAGCAAGAGAATTGGGAATTGCAACAGTTGCAGTTTATTCAGAAGCTGATAAAGATTCGCTTCACGTAAGATTAGCTGATGAAGCTATTTGTATTGGAACTGCCAGCAGCGCAGATTCATATTTAAAAATACCAAATATTATTTCAGCGGCTCAAATTACACAAAGTGAAGCAATCCATCCAGGATATGGATTTTTATCTGAAAATCAAAGATTTGCTGAAATATGCGATAAAAATGGAATTGTATTTATTGGTCCAAAACCTGAACTGATAAGTATGATGGGAGATAAGGCAACTGCAAGGGAAACTGCCATCAAGCATAAAGTTCCGATAACAAAGGGATCAGATGGAATTGTGCCAACTTTGGAAGAAGCTAAAAAAGTTGCAGAATGGATAACTTATCCTGTTATGATCAAGGCTACTGCCGGTGGTGGCGGAAAAGGAATGAGAATTGCACGTGATGAAAAAGAATTGGCTGAAAATTATATTGTTGCACAAAACGAAGCAAAAGCAAATTTTGGAAATCCAGATGTTTATATTGAAAAATATGTTGAAGAGCCAAGACACGTTGAAATTCAGATTATAGGAGATAAATTTGGAAATGTAGTCCATCTTGGTGAAAGAGATTGTACAATTCAAAGAAGACACCAAAAATTAATCGAAGAATCTCCATCAGCAGGAATTGATTCAAAAACACGTGAAAAAATGGGAAAATTCGCTGCAAAACTTGCAAAAGGTATCGGTTACGACAGTGTTGGAACATTGGAATTTCTTGTTGACAAGAGCATGAATTTCTATTTTATGGAAATGAATACAAGAATTCAGGTTGAGCATACAATAAGTGAAGAAATTACTGGAGTTGACCTGGTAAAAGAACAAATAAGAGTGGCTGCAGGAGAAAAGTTAAGTATTTCTCAAAAAGATATACATATTAATGGACATGTAATTGAATGTAGAATAAATGCAGAAGATTCTGAAAATGGATTCTTGCCGTCATCAGGAACTTTAGAAACATATATTCCATCTGGAGGAATTGGAGTAAGAATTGACTCACATTCCTACCAAAATTACGAAATCCCGCCTTACTACGATTCAATGATAGCAAAACTTATCGTAAAGGGAAAAAATCGGGAAGAAGCTATTTCACGTATGAAACGTGCCTTGAGGGAATTTATTATAGAAGGTGTAGATACAACTATTCCTTTCCACTTGAAAGTGCTTGACAATGAGGACTTTAAAAAGGGAACTGTCTATACAAACTTTATTGAAACTCACTTTAAGGAAGTTCTTGGGAAATAATAAACCTATTCAAACTATACAGGTTTAAATTATATTTAAGATGTTATTTAACAAGGGACAAAATCCCTTGCCATTAAATAAATAAATTAATTAAAAATTAGGAGGAATCAAAATGAACGAATTAGGAAATGTAAATATATCACAGGAAGTGGTAGCAACAATCGCAGAATCAGTAATATCAGAAATTGAAGGAGTAAACAGCCTTGTTGGTGGAACTTCAAAAAATGAAATTGTTAAATTTTTCCAAAATGTATCTTCAGGCGGAAAAGGAATCGAAGTGGAAGTTGGCGAAACTGAATGTACATTAGATCTTTACATTGTAGCAAAAATGGGATATAAATTACCAGCATTAGCTGGAGAAATCCAAACAAAAGTAGTAAAAGCAATTACTGAAATGACAGGGATTAAAAGTACAGGAAGTTAATGTCTACATTCAAAAAATTGTAAAAGATGAAAAGAAAGATGTAGTTCCAACTGCTGTAGCAGAAACAGCTGAAATCGAAGAGTAAGAAAAAAAGAAAGGAGAAACTGACAGAGATACACCATAATTTACTATTATTAATTTGTTTAAAAAATACTAAAGAACACTCAGCTTTAGTTTGGGAGATCAGTTAGTATGCAGATAAGTTATGATAAAACAAATATGGTGTATTTTTTTGCTAGTTTACAAAAATTAATGATTGCAATATTGGGATTTTTAGCAAGATTATCTGTGATACTTGGATTTATCGGTATTGCATTTTCAAGTATATCAGATACTTTGTTCAGAACCGATTACTTGGGGCAGCTTGACAGTTTTATAGATTTAAGCAGCCTAAATTTTAAAAATTTTTAATCGGGCTGTTATCAATAATTTATTTAGTCATATTTTTTTACTTTCTTACATTAACAAACTTACAAAAATATTCTCAAAAATAGAAAAAGTAAAAAAATAAAAAAATGGGGAAATCGAAGTTTCCATTAAAACAATAAATGAAACATCAAAAAGTTTTTTTAAGTTCAATGGAAATTATAAAAAAATTCAAAAAGTAAAGTCATATCCAAAAAGGAAGATCAGTTATTATTGAAGCTACTGTTGATACCTACAACGTTGATAACTTAAATGAAAAAAATTAGCAGATATTCAAAAACAAATTATCCGATTACATTTTCCATTCTACTGGAATTACCGTAAAAAAAGTAAAGTTAAGTTAAAAAAAGTTTTAGGCAAAAACAATTGTTGAAAAAAAGTCATTGATTCTCCAGCTGTTCAAGAGGAAATTGAAAAAGAAGAAGAGAAGAAAAAAATTAGAAGTTGAAGCAAGTAAAATTAACAATGACGAAAAATTTAAAAAAATGAAGAAAAATAGCAAAAACTTCCCCATCTGGAAAGGAAAAATTAATGACACGAAGAGAGATTAGAGAAGAAATATTTAAATTACTTTTTTTGAATACGAACTAATTGATAATAATATTGAAAAAAAGAATAAATGATGTAATTGAAGAAGAACATTTGAAAAAAAGAAGATGAAATTGATTTCTTAAGAAGTTATGTAACTGACATAATTGCAAATGAAGATATTTTTGATTGAAAGAATAAAAAGATGTTTTTGGAAGGCTGGACTTACGAACGTCTTGGGAACAATCGAGAAAGTTTTTATTAAAAAAATATCCTTTTATGAAATCACAATAAAAAAATCGGATACGAAATTGCAATTAATGAAGTTTTAGAAATTTGCAAAAAAATATTCCTACAATGATACGAAAGAATTTTTAAATGGAATTCTTGCAAGATTAGTAAAAAAATATTAAAGAAGGAAAGAGTGACTTCTAAATTCATTTTAAAATAGGTTATAAAAAAACTTCTATATTTTTTTGAATATGGGAGTTTTTTAAATAATCTAGTGAAATTTTTACTTAAAAATTTATATAATAGATTTGTTCATAAACTATCTGTAAATAAACAAATGTTCTAAAGCAAATAGTCTTAATCTTTTTGTAAAAAGTTGTTGAACAGATCTAATCAAGCAATTATATTATTAGAAAGGAAAAAATTAATGAAAAAAATAGGAATAATTATCGGGAAATTTTTCCCGCTTCACATCGGACATGTAAATTTCATTCAGAGAGCCAGCGGTATTGTAGACAGACTGTACGTTGTCATCTCATATTCTGACGATGCCGATGACCTGCTTACATCCAATTCCCGTTTTGTAAAGGAAATTACCCCAAAAGACAGATTACGTTTTGTAAAACAGACATTTAAAAATCAGCCAAATATTTCATCTTTTTTGCTAGATGAAAATCATTTTTCCCAACAAGGTGAAAATTGGGAAGAATGGGCTAACACTCTAAAGAAAGAAATTGAAAAAAGGGAAAAGCTGGAAAATGAAACAGAAATAGACTGGAAAAACACGATGTTATTTTCATAAGCAACCGTGATGAAGACAAGGAGTATAACTTAAAACATTTTGGTTCAGAAACTAGATCCATAGATAAAAATTACATTGAATACAACGTCAATTCCAAGCAGATACGTGAAAATCCAAGTAAATACTGGGATTTTTTGCCACGTGAAGTGAGGGAGCATTTAATCCCGATTATTACAATTTGTGGTGGAGAAAGCAGTGGAAAAAGTGTAATGATTGATAAACTTGCAAATGTATTTAATACAACTTCAGCTTGGGAATATGGACGTGAATATGTATTTGAAAAACTAGGCGGCGATGAAGAATCCCTTCAGTATTCTGATTATGAAAAAATTGTCTTTGGACACCAGTCAAATGTACTCTATGCCGCAAGAAATGCCAATAAGTTTGCATTAATCGACACAGACTATATTGCTACTCTTGCTTTTTGCCTAACTTATGAAAAAAGAGATAATCCAATTGTCCGTGAATTTGTTCAAAATTATAAATTTGATTTGACAATTTTACTGGAAAATAATGTGGCATGGGTAAATGATGGGCTTCGTTCAATTGGAGACAATGACAGACGGGAAAAATTTCAAAATTTATTAAAACAGCTGTACAAAGAATATAATATTCCCTATATTACAGTAAAATCCAACAGTTATGAAAAAAGATATTTAGCTTGTAAAGATATTATAAAGGCTTATTTAGATGGTGCTGACAATTCTCAATTACAGGAAATTGCAGACAGTTTTATATAACATAGTTGAAGATATTACTATTTTCCATTTAAACATCGAACTAGTTTACAAATTTCGTTTTGCAAATAATATATAATTAGAACATCTTGTTAAATAGGATTTTTTTAATAAATCCATTGCTCTAACCAAAAAAATAACATAAGTCTCAATAATTTTTGATGAATATTTTATGAATAAAAAAACAAAAACCTATTTACTAAATATGAAAAAAACTTTAGTAATAGGTTCTTTTTTTAGAACTAAATTTTATGTGCTTTTTTTATGAAAAAAACAGCTAAATACTTTTTGCCGTGCCCTCCTAAATCGTGCATACCTAGCCATTTTTTTAAAAAAACCACTTTATTATCTTATTTAATTATAAAAATAAAATACTTATTCTCTTGCTCCCATTTCTTTGTCTAATAGATAAAGTGTAGCACTATTATTATCAATATCTAAAGAAACTATTTTGTCAATTATTTTTTGAACTTGTTCTTCTTCTTCTTCTTGTTCTTCAGCAAATTTGTTTAAGAACACTTCAGCTCCATAATCTCCCAATTCTCTTGCAAGTTTATGAATTTTTTTCAATAGCTGCAGTTACTGCTTCTTCGTGTGCAAGTGTAGCTTCAAATACTTCTTTTACTGATTTAAAGTCCATTCTAGGTTTATCTAGTGCAAAAAATTCTACTTTCCCATTTCTTTTTAATACGTAATTATAGAATTCATTTGAATGTTCAACTTCTTCCTTTGATTGTTTACTCATCCATTTTGAGAACCCTTCCAATGCTCTTTCATCAAAATATGCTGCCATTGCTTGATATTGGTAAGAAGCTGCAAGTTCCATATTTATTTGATCATTTAATAATAATTCCAATTCTTTATTTAATTTCATTTCTACTCCAATCTTTATTTTTTTATATTTTTATTTTTTTAGTTATGTTTTTTTCTAAACATTTTTTTCACAAACACCTTTTTATATAAAAAGTGTATTTCATCAATTTCCACATTACCCAACTTTTGATAAATCAATTTTTGATAAATCCACATCGAAGTCCATTATTTCTCCACAAGTCTTGCATTTGAAATGTCCGTGATTTTCCGTCACTACATCATATCTCACTTCATTTTCTTCGATTATTATCTCTTGAATAATGTTACTTCTGACGAACGTATTTAATGTGTTATATACTGTAGTTTTTGGACAAAGTAGGCATTTCAGGAGATAAATTCTGAAAAAAATATCATCAACTGTTGGATGTGTATGATTATCCATTAGATATTGAAATATTCTCATTCTTTGTATTGATGGCTTAATCCCATTTTTTTCAAATATTCACCAACGTTTTCTATTTGCATTTTTCCTCCTATTACTATTAAGTTATTTATATTTGCTTTTTCCTTGTATCCATTACAATTTTATACCTTTTTTTCTAAGTTTTGTCAACACCTTTATTTATTTTTTTATTATCAAAATTTATTTTTTTCAATACAACAATAAATCCATTTTAAAAAGTAAACTCATAAATAAAATATTTTTTTCAATTTTAATTTTTTTCCAAACAATTCTATTATTTATCAAAAGGAATTAAAAAAAGTAAAAAAATCGTTTGCACATCTGGTTCACTTTCCACCAAAAATTTCAATATTATGCCGTATCGCAATTTCCTTTTGCAATTGCAAGGCCTAGCCCCATTCCATTCTTATTTTCTTCTGTATTTGACTTGTGGTAACGATTAAAAAAATTTCTCCGATATTTTCAGGATCTATTCCTTTTCCGTAATCACAAATTTTAAGTTCGTATTTTTTTATTTACTTTTTCTTAAATAAATGTCAATTTTCTGATTTTCACTTGAAAAATTTTATTGCATTATCCAAGATAATTATTATCATTTGCCTAATTCTCTGATAATCTCCAGTAAAAAAGATAATTTTTCCATTTTTTTGATTGACTTTATTTCCAAAAAAATTAATTTTTATATTCTTTTTGGTTGAAATCTGCTTCATGCTTCTAACCGCATCATTCACAATTTCAGATAAGTCAATTATACTTTTATCAATGGAAAAATCCGTGTTCTGAAGTTTTGTCAAATCGATCAGATCATTGACTAGCCTTTGTAAATGAATACTATCTGATAAAATCTGCTTATTATATTCTTTTAACTGCTCAGGATCACTAATAATCCCGTCACAAATGGCTTCCATCGAACCTCGAATCACAGTAATCGGTGTCCGCAGCTCATGAGAAATATTCACAATAAAATTTTGCCGCATTTTTTCAAACCGCTCACTTTCCTTAGAGCTTTTATCAAGCTGAACTGCCAATTTATCAATACTTTCTGCAAGTTCTCCAATTTCATCCCCTTGATCCACATCTGTTGTCACCTCATAATCTCCCTGTGCCAATTTAAGTGTAGCATTTCTAATCTTGTTAAGTGGCCTTGTAAAACTTATAGAAAGCCATATTGCACTGATGCTTGCTATTGCAAGAGCTGCTAAAATACTGAAAATAAGCGTATAAATTCCGCTTTTTAAGGCAGATGACATATATTTTACTGGAGAATGAAGCAAAACTGCTCCTTCGATGATTTTACCATTTTTTATTGGAACTGCCACAGTAATTGAATTTTCATTTAAATATTCATTAAAATTTTCTGTTGTAGTTGTCTCTCCAGCGAGTGCCCTTTTTATAGTATTTTCAGCATTTGGCGGCAACTTTAAATAAGATAGCGACTGGGTTCTCTCACTTCTTCCTTGGACAATATTTCCTGTTTTCGCATCAACTATCCAAACTTCTCCCATTGCAAGATTTTCAATCATTCTCATACTTCTAAAAATTTTAACATTGTTATCTTTTTCATCTACAATTCTATGCCTATGAAAAACGTCTTTCTTCAGGTGGAATATTATCTTTTTCATCTTCTATATTTCTACTATCTTCCCTTTTTTTCTCAATTTATTTTCTAAAAATTTTTATGTCTTTCTTCAGGCTTTCTTTCATCTTCATCTTTTTCGTATATCTTCAATAATATTATTTTCAAAAAAATTTTTCCCTTTATATTTCCTACAATCTCAGCATTTTCTCTATGCGGAAATTTATTTCTATCTTCTTCAGGATTTCTAGTTCTTCTTTTTCCATCCGCACTCAAATCCCTATCTGGACTTTTTTCATTCTCAAACCATACTTTAGACAAAGTTTCTGAAATCTTACAAGCCCTTTCCTCTAAATCTTTTTTATGCATTGCAACTGTATTCTGAATATAGATATACCCAAAAATACTTCCAATTACAATTGAAAATAAAAAAAGTGATACTCCAAAATACGACAGCAACTTTATAGCTATTTTATTCCTAAATCTAACATTTTGCGCTTTTTTAATTAATTTCACCTTACTTTCCTTCAGCCACAACCTTATCCATCCAACTAAACAACTCTGTCAAATCATAATCCCCCGAATGCGGTGTTGCCCAAGGAGATGAAAAATCAACTTTTTTCCCAAGATTTTCCAATTTTATGGCAAGTATCGCAGGTATTGCAAGTGAAGTATCTTTGTCAACTGCACCGTGTCTTATTCTCCAATATTTCACTTTTGAACTTCCAATATAATTCATCGGATTCATCATTTTTATAATTTTCTTATCAGCCATTGTTCCATTTACTGTCGAATGTTCTAGCATATATTCTGTAAAATGCTTATTATCCGTAGTTTCATCTCCAAATTCATTATTTTCTCCTGTCGATAAATCCACATTATCAAAGGCTCCAGGCGTTTTTTGTCTACCCATGTAAGCAATATATTTATCATAATCCAAATCTACAACTTTTCCATTTTTTATTGTTAAAAAGTCAAATTCTGATAAATCAGTTCCTTTTTTCAAAGCCGCATTTGCAGAATCAATGTAATACTGCTTAATTTGATTTTTAAAACTTCCATTTCCATCTTTATCCAACATTAAAAGTTTACCGTTTTTGTCCTTCAATTTCAAACTATTCACATAATCAGGAAACATTTTTTTCAAATCATTTGAACGTGAAAATTTCATCATCAGTCAACGTACCCTCAGTGTATTTTCTTTCCACATTGTAATCTAGCATTGAAATTTCTATCTTTTTATATGTTTTCACATCATTAAACATCCATTCATACGCTGTATTTGCATTTTCCAAATTAGTTATTGGACAATAAGATGATACTGCATAAATATCATCTCTAGCCTTCAATGCTCCAATTTCCTTCAAATAAGGCTCGTAATCCTTGCTATTCCCAGTTGCACCTAACAGAGCTGAAACTGCTCCTCCAGCACTTGTCCCATTAGAAATAATTCTGTCAGCTCTACCAGGCATTTTATTATCATTATAACGCAAATATCTCACAGCTGCTTTCAAATCTACAATTACAGCAGGTGCTTTTCCAGTATATTTCCCATCTTTTTCCAAAGTTCTACCTCTAGCTCCAGGACTTGCCACAACATATCCATTTGACAATGCGACTAATGAAGCATCAGGTTTTCCATCTCTTCCATTTCCAGGCACTCCAGCCGCTCCAGGCATATATCCTCCAACTGTATTTGGGAAAAAAATATTGGTGCACTTTTTGCATTGTATTTTCCAACTGATTTATTTTTAAAATATTCTTCTGGAATATAGATATTTATAGTTTCATATGCAATATCAACTGGTTTTTCAACATAAACTATATTTTCATAAGCACGATAAGTAACAGTTTTTCCGTTAACAATAGCTGTTTTCGTCGTATAATTTTTATTTGCATCAAAATTTAAGTTGTACCCATTTTCTGTTTTATTTGTTATCATATCTTCGGTTATTACTTTTTTTATTCATAGGCGCTCCCATTTGTGGCTTTTTTTATCTTCATTCTTTTTTTCTACACTTTTTTTTGAGTTTTGCTAAAATCTAAACTTTTTCATAGTACATATCTCAGTAGCCATAACTGCTACTGAAATTAATAAACTCATTACAATCAATTTTTTTCTTCATAATTTCTCCTTCTATTTTTTTAAAAAATATTGATAAGATTCTACAAATCTGAGTTTAATCCTATATTTCTATTTTTACTACATTTTTATTTTTTTAACAAAAATTTTTATAATATTTCCCATTAGATTACTAGATTTATTATAAATCCTATTTAATAAGATATTTTTAACCCTTTTTTTCCAGAAAAACAAATAAAAATATCTTTTCAATTTTTAAATGAAAAATTACTATAAACATCAAAATAAAAAAAGGACATAAGTATAAAACCTATGCCTTTTTAACTATTATAATTATTATACTAATTCAATAATTGCCAATTCAGCTGAATCTCCACGTCTTACAGCAGTTTTAATGATTCTTGTATATCCACCATTTCTTTCAGCATATTTAGGTGCAATTTCATTAAAGATTTTAACAACTGCTTCTTCATTTCTTAAAAATGCAAAAGCCTGTCTTCTTAAATGTATTCTTCTTGCAGTATCAGTTGAATTATTGTATTTTTTCCCTAAAGTAATTGCTTTTTCAGCAAATTTTCTTAATTCTTTAGCACGAGTTACAGTTGTTTCGATTTGCTCATGTTTCACTAAAGAAATTGTCATATTTTTAAGCATAGCTAATCTATGGTCTGTTCTTCTACCTAATTTTCTGTATGATTTATTATGATTCATTTTCCCTCCTCGTTTAAGATTTTATTCTATATTCTAGTTTAATTTTTATGATTACTCTTCACTGCCTACGTTATCGCCTAAATCGTAACCAAGTTCTTTCATTTTATCGATAATTTCATTTAGTGATTTTTTTCCCTAAATTCTTAATTTTCAATAATTCATTATAAGTCATTGAAGTTAAGTCTGAAATTGTATTTACTCCTGCCTTCTTCAAGCAGTTATATGAACGTACTGTAAAGTCAAGTTCTTCAATTTTCATATCTTCAATGTTATTTTCGTTTTCTTCTTCAGTTTCTGTCAATTCTTCTTCACTATCTCTATATTTACTCATACTGTTTCCAATATTTGTAAATGGTTCCAAATGCCAAGTTAGTAACTCTACCGCATAAGACAAGGCATCTTTAATTTCGATACTTCCATCTGTTGCAATTTCCAAAATTAACTTGTCATAATTTGTAACACGTCCAACCATAGTATCTTCAACACTATAATTTACTCTTTTGATAGGCGTATAAATCGCATCAACTGCTAAATATCCTATTGGCCATCCATCAGTATTAATTTCATCAGAAATTACAAATCCTTCCCCTGAATCCACAAGAAATTCAATATCAATCTGTCTGTCAGTTGTAACTGTCATAATGACTTGTTCTGGATTTATAACTTTTAGTCCTGGTTCTACGTGAATATCAGCCGCTGTAATCACAGCTGGTCCTTTTACTGAAAGTGTCATTTTCTTTTCACCAGGTTCATCAGCTTCAACTACTATTTCTTTAATATTCAAAATAATATCTGTAACTGCTTCTTTTACACCTTCAATTGTAGAAAATTCATTTAATACACCTTCAATTTTGATTCCCTTTATTGCAGTTCCTGGAATTGATGATAATAATATTCTTCTAAGCGCATTTCCAATAGTATTTCCATATCCTCTATATAAAGGCTCCAATGTATATTTTGCTGTATAATTATCTTCTTTTTCTTCAGTCAATCTTACATTTTTAGCTATTTTTTCAATATTTAACAAGCTAATTCATCTCCTCTGATTAAAATATTATTATCTAGAGTAGAACTCGATAATCATCGCTTCGTCAACCTCAAAGTCAACTGCGTCTCTTCCTGGATTTTCAAGCACTTGAGCTTTTAAAGTATTTTCTTCAAGTGACAACCATCCTGGAATTGCTTTTTGCCCAACAGATTCTTTAATTAAAGCTAATTCTTTAGAATCTTCCTTAACTGTAATTACATCACCTTGTTTTACTCTATATGATGCAATGTTTACTCTTTTTCCATTTATTAAAATATGTCCGTGACTTACGATTTGTCTTGCTTGTCTTCTAGTAGCTCCAAATCCTAATCTGTAAATTACGTTATCTAATCTTCTTTCAAGATATTGAAGTAAAAGTTCCCCTGTTACTCCTTCTTTTCTTGTTGCTTCTTCATATAGTTTATAGAATTGTTTTTCCATTACTCCATAAACAAATTTTACTTTTTGTTTTTCTCTTTGTTGTGTTCCATATTCAGTTAATTTTCTATTTGCATTTGGTCTAATATTTCTGTTTGATTTTTTGTTTACCCCTAAAACAATAGGATCTAAACCAAGATTTCTACATCTTTTTAACACAGGCTGTCTATCTCTTGCCATTTATCTTTTTCCTCCTTAGTTTATAAAATTACGGTCTTCTCTTTTTAGGTGGTCTTGCACCATTATGAGGTACTGGAGTTATATCAACTATTCTTGTTACTTCTAATCCAGTAGCCTGTATTGATCTTATAGAAGCTTCTCTTCCAGATCCAGGTCCTTTTATTTTGATTTCGATTTGTTTCATTCCATTTTCAATTGCAACTTGAGCTGCTTGTTCAGCTGCTATTTGAGCTGCGAATGGAGTTCCCTTTTTAGTTCCTTTGAACCCTGAAGTTCCTCCTGATTTCCAGATTACTACTTTTCCTTCTGCATCTGTAATAGTTACAACAGTATTATTAAAAGTAGAATGTATATATGCGATTCCATTAGGAATATTTTTTAATTTTTTCTTTTTTGAAGTTGCTGGTCTTTTTGCCACTTATGGTTTCCTCCTTTAACTTAATAGTCTATTATTTTTTCTTAGCAATTGCCATTCTAACTGGCCCTTTTCTAGTTCTTGCATTTGTTTTAGTTTTTTGTCCTCTTACAGGTAATCCATTTCTATGTCTTAATCCTCTGTAACTCTTGATGTCAAGCAGACGTTTGATGTTAAGTCTAATTTCTTTTCTTAACTCTCCTTCAATTTTGTACTCTTCTACAGCAGCTCTTAATTTTGCTACTTGTTCTTCCGTTAAATCTTTTACTTTAGTATCTCTGTCGATACCAGTTGCTCCTAAAATTTTGTTTGAAGTACTTCTACCGATTCCAAAAATGTAAGTTAAAGAAACTTCTACTCTTTTATTTCTTGGAATATCTACTCCTGCTATTCTAGCCAAATTTTTTCCTCCTCATTTTTGATATTTTAATCTTCTTCAATATGCCCTCACATACACAATATAAGGAATAAGCTCTACAGCCAAACATACCTTTACAATCTTTATTTCAATATCCATAGTAATCTTAATTTCCTTCAGTCTATATATATTTTAATAAAAAAATTTTTTTCAGGTTTATTAATCTGTTTTTTTAAAAATAAAAAAATATTTTAAGATTATCCTTGTATTTGCTTGTGTTTAGGGTTTTCGCATATTACTCTTACTTTTCCGTGACGTTTAACGATTTTACATTTGTCACAAATAGGTTTTACTGAAGCTTTTACTTTCACTAAAAACCCTCCTTCCAACTGTTATTTTTTTCTATATACAATTCTACCTCTTGACAAGTCATATGGAGAAACTTCCACTGTAACTTTATCTCCTGGTAAAATTTTTATATAGTTCATTCTCATTTTTCCTGAGATATGTCCTAAAACTTCGTGCCCATTTTCAAGCCTTACTTGAAACATCGCATTAGGCAATGCCTCGATTATTTCACCTTCCAGCTCAAGAACATCCTGTTTTGCCATAAATAATCACCTCGGATCCTTTTTATTATAACAAAAAAATAAATAAATGTCCAGTTTTTTTCAATATTTAATTTTGATAAAATCTCAAAAAACAATTTACATTTTTTTATTTACTATATCATAATACAGTATTTATCACATTTTGTCAATTATTTTTTTATTTTACAGAAAAATCTTCTATTTTTTTAACACTTCTAAAAATCCTGTACCCAGCATTAATTTCCAGCGTTTCACAATTCCCAAAAACCTCCTCCAGTTTTTTCTGTGTACTTTTCGCCCCATGTTTTGTCTGAATCACACAATAAAATTCCCCATTTTCATTCAAATGCTCAAAACTTTTTTCATAAATCTGAAAAAAATAGTCTGTTTTCCAGCCCGAATTGGCGGATTAGACAAAATCACATCAAACTTTTTCAGAAATATTATCAAATGCAAAAGATTTTATCACTTTAAAAGTCACTATTTCCAAAATCATTATCCTCAGAATCATTACTTTTTACAACTCCATTTTTAAAAAGATTTTCCCTCGTAAGCTCCAAAGCCCGCTCGTTCACATCTGATGAAACAGTTCTCGCATTTTTAAAAAAAGATTTTACAACAACAGATACAACTCCATATCCACATCCAATATCAAGTACATCAAACTTTTTTTGATTTTTTTATTTGATATTTTTCCCGTAAAAACACCTTTCAACATAACATCTGTCCCAAAAATCCACCTTTGTCTTTGAAAAATACCCCATTATCTGTCACAAATTCAAAATTTCTATTTTTCTATCTCATATCTTTATTATTTTTTTCTGTCTGATTTAACTTCCTGCTTTTTCTGAAAAAAATAATGACTCATCCTATTTCACCTCTTAAATTTTTTTGTTTTTCATAATTTTTTTAATTTCATATCATTATACCATATTTTATCGCTCATACCACATATTAATTTTTGCACATACAAAATCCCTTGCATTTTTATCCAATTTTTTTACTAAGTGTGTTAGAACACTCGTGGCTTTAGCCATGAAATGAATACACCAACATTGAAAATGTTACTTTAAAAATTTGCAATATTACTAATTTTTAGAGTATAATATATTTGGGTTTAAAAATATAATATATAGATAAAAAAAGTAGCAGTGTAGACATAATGTCTTATCTAGTAGCGGCTATTGTGGACTAGCCAAAAAGAATAAGGATTTTTAAAAATCAAACTTCTTAGAAGATAACTTACTTTTTCAGTTATCTTATGATGCTCTCGACTTTTTAGTCGTGAGTAGTTCACATAATACTTTTTGACACAAAAATAATTTTTGTGCCCTAATAAAAAAATAAATTTTTTTATGGAGGTCTTTAAAATGATTAAAAAAACTTATTGAAATAGAAGGACTACATTGTGAAAAACTGTGCAAAAAAAGTAAAAAGATGCCTTTATACGGACTGCCAGAAGTAGAAGATGTGAAGTAAATCTTTCTGATAAAAAAATGCAAAAGTTACTTTAAATGAAGAAGTTGACGACTTTGCTAATAGCAGATGTGGTAAATGGTGCTGGACATTATAAAGTGAAGGATGTTACAGAAATTTCTTGATTTTTTTTATTATAGAATGTTATAATGAATTTGTAAAAGTAATAAAAATACGCATAACTATACACAAATCAAAAGAGAGCTAACCAGCCAAAGTAAGTTCTCTTTTTTTAGTTATTTCAAAAATTCTTGTATTAAAATTATTACTATTTGCAATAAAAATTACAACTAAGATTTTTTTATTAATAACGTACGCATAACTATAACACCTCCTTTCTCAAGGATTGTTAAAATTATATCATTTTTTTTAATATGTTTGTATATCTATTTTTTTTATTTTTTTAATAAGTTCAAAACTTTTTTTTAAATAAAAAGATGACATCAAACAATTTTTTTCTGCTCTTATCATCTCTTTTAAAAAATTATTCTCTTATCTGCCCTTCTCCTCTAATCACATACTTTGTCGTAGTCAATTCCCTAATTCCCATAGGCCCACGAGCATGCAGTTTTTGTGTGGAAATTCCAATTTCTCCACCGAAGCCAAATTCTCCTCCGTCAGAAAATCTTGTTGAAGCATTTAAATAAACATTGGCTGAATCTACTTCGTTTAGGAATTTTTCAGCATTTTCAATAGATTTTGTCAAGATTGAGTCGGAATGATGAGTTCCATGATTATTTATGTATTCAATTGCTTCATCTACGTTTTTAACTAATTTTAACGACATTATCAAATCTAAATATTCTGATCCGAAGTCTTCTTCAGCTGCCAATTTTACATCCGATCTATTTCCTACTATTTCCAATGCTTCCTTACTATATCTTAACTCTACTCCATCCTTCAAAAGCATTTCTGTCAATTCAGGCAAAATTTCTTTTGCAATATTTTCATGAATCAATGTTGTTTCGATGGCATTACAAACGCTTGGACGTTGAACTTTAGCATTTTCAATAATTGGCAATGCTTGTTTTATATCAGCTGTTTCATCTACAAAGATATGACAAATTCCCGCACCAGTTTCTATCATTGGAATTGTTGCATTTTCAATGATAAATCTTTTTAGCCCTTTTCCACCTCTCGGAATAATTACATCAATATATTTATCTGCACGAATTAAATCCTTTACCAATTCCCTATCTGGCTTTTCCACAAGCTGAACTGTATTTTTTGGCAATCCATGAGCATCTGCAACTCTATTTAATAAATTATTTAAATAAATATTTGAATTTAGGGCATCTTCTGAACCACGTAAAATTATCGCATTTGAAGATTTTTATTGCAAGTCCTGCCGCATCGACTGTAACGTTTGGACGTGATTCGTAAATCATTCCGATTACTCCAAGGGGAACTCTCTTTTTAGCAATGCTCATTCCATTTTTATGATTCCATCCTGTAACAACTTCTCCAATCGGATCTGGAAATACAGCCATTTCTCGTAAACTCTGAGCCATCCCTTCAATTCTGCTATCAGTCAATGTCATTCTATCTAGCAAAGCAAAAGAAAGTCCATTTTTTTCCCCTTTTTTTCCAAATCTATTTTTATTCGCTGCTTTTTATTTCCTCTTTTTTTATTTATAAGTTCATCTGCAATTGCAAGCAAAACATCATTTTTTTAGTTTTTTTGTTCCGATTTTCAAAAAGTTCCCTCGATGCAATTTTTGCTTTTTCTCCAAGTTCTTCTATATAACTCATATTTTCCCTCATTTCTCATTTTTTTAAATTTATATATAAATGTTTTTATTTTTTTACTACCACATTATCAATATGAATCACTGCATCATCATATTTATAACCTAAAATTTCTTCAATATTTTCACTTTTAACACCCTTTATAAGATTAATTTCCTCTGCCGAATAATTTGAAATTCCTGTTGCGATAACTTTTCCCTCTAGATTTTCGATTTCAATAACAGCTCCTTTATCAAAATTTCCTTCAACTGATTTTATTCCGACAGATAATAGGCTCTTACCATTTTTCAAGGCTGTTTTTGCACCATTATCAATTGTTACTACACCTTCTTTGTTAGGACCATAAGCAAGCCAATATTTTTTCAAGCTGATTTTTTTATTTTTCTTCACAAAAAGTGTTCCAATATTTTCTTTTTCAACAATTCTAGTTATATTTCTAGGGTCGTCTCCACTTGCAATAACTAAACTTGTTCCTATTTTTGTTACCATCTCTGCAGCAACAATTTTTGTAATCATTCCACCAGTTCCAAATTTTGAACCTTCTGCTCCTGCCATATTTTTTATGTCTTCGTTAATATCTCCAACCATATTAATTAAATTAGCATCCTCATATTTTCTAGGATTTTTGTTATAAAGCCCATCAATATCCGACAAAATAATCAACAAATCAGCATCAATCAATCCTGAAACAAGCGCTGACATCGTATCATTATCACCAACCTTTATTTTTAAAGCATTTGATACAATCGCATCATTTTCATTTATAATTGGAATAATCTTTCTTTTCAAAAATGCGTTACAAACATTTCTCATATTCAAATATCTTTTTCTATTTGAAAATTCCTCTTTTGTCAATAAAAGTTGCCCAATTATTTTGTTATGTTCTTTAAAAAGCGTCTGATAAATCTGCATAAGCGAAACCTGACCAACAGCTGATAACATCTGTTTTTCTGCTAATGTTTTAGGTTTTTCATTTATATTAAGAAGTCCCATCCCAGCACCAACCGCTCCAGAAGTTACAAGTATCACGTCATATCCCTTATTTTGCAAATTACTCAGTTCCATTACAATTTTTTTTATTTTATCAATATTTAAACGTCCATCTTCAGTCGTAAGGGTCGATGTTCCCACTTTTACAACGACTCTTTGAACATTCTCTAATATTTCTTCTCTCTTATTATTACTTTTCATCTCTTTTATTCCCCTTTTCTATATTTTATTTTTATTTTTTCAATCTATTGCAAAGATTTGTATTTACACAAGTATACCCACCTGCAACAGCTCCAGCCCCCAATGCTAATGCTGTGCAAGAACTCAAACTCAACATCAATGCAATTACTGCTCCTATAATTTTAACTCTTTTCATCTTTCCTAACCTCTCAATTTAATTTTTTTTCTATTATAATTTCTTAGTTTTTACGGATCCAAACAGAAATTTTTTCAGCCTCAACTTTAAAATTACCATTTCCTTCTTCATCAATTATAACATCCTCAAATCCGCTTCCTGTAACTTCCTGCCAAACCTGACCAGCCCGTTCCTTTCCAACTTCAACCTGGATTTCTCCTTCTTCATCTAAATTTGAAAGCACAGCCACACATCCAGTCCATTCATCTCTTCCTGTTCTTTGAATTGCAATTATATTTGGATCTTCAAAGTGATTTATTTGATCACCATAGGCATATAAACTTCTGACTTCCAGAAGTTTATCAATTATCCATTGATGTGGGCTATTTTCTCCGCCTACACCATAATAATCTCCATAAAACAGGCAAGGATAACCATCCCTGGATAATAAAATTATAGCATAGGAATGTGGAATAAACCAGTTTTTCCACCTGTGATTCTAAAGCGCTTCCCTTTTGCGAATCATGATTATCCACAAATGTTACAGCTGCCATTGGATTTGTTGCAACTATTGTATGTTCAAAAATTTCTCGCAAGTCATAATCTTGTTTCTTTTTAGAAGCGTCATACATATTAAAGTGAAGTCCAACATCAAATAAATCAGTTTTATAGCCAACATTATCCAAATATTCCTTCAATTTTTTTCCAAGTCATTTCTCCAGTATTCTCCCACAGAATAAAATTTTTTTCTCCATAAAGTCTGCCCTTACTTGTGTTAAAAAAATTCTGCTATAAACTCATCTTTTATATGTTTCACCGCATCCATCCTAAATCCATCAATTTTTTTAGTTCATTTACAACCCATTTTCCCCATCGGATTACTTCCTCACGCACTTCAGGATGAGAAAAATCAATATCAGCATTCATCAAATAGTCATAATTTCCAAGTTCAGAATCAACTCCCTCATCCCAGTCCTTATTTTCTCCAACAATTTTATAAATTGCAGTTCTTCCTGTCTTATTGTCAAAATCCACACCGTCAAAAGATTATAGTTCCACTTAAATGCGGAATATTTACCATTTCTCCCAGGAAAAGTAAATTTTGTCCATCCTTCTATTTCAAAAGGCTCTGATATTTCCACAGTTCTATCTTCCGGATCAACTTCAATCGCCAAAAAATTCTCAGTTTCGTCAGCTCCTCCCTTATGATTTAAAACTGCATCCAGATACACATTTATATTATATTTATGAAGCTCCTCAATCGCCTCAATCAATTCCTGCTTCGTTCCATATTTCGTTCTGACAGTCCCCTTCTGATCAAATTCTCCCAGATCCCACAAATCATAAGCTCCATAACCAACATCCGCTTGAGAAGTCCCTTTATATGCAGGCGGAATCCAAACTCCACTAACTCCAATTTCACTTAAATGTTTCGCATCATCCTTCAATCTTTTCCAATGTTTCCCATCATTTGGCAAATTCCATTCAAAATACTGTATCATTACTCCATTTTCCATAAAAAAATCTCCTTCTTTTTTACAATATTCTTATTGTTACATAATTTTTATTCCTTTTTCCTTTACAAACTTAATAACTTCTCCCAAATCCTCTTCAGTATCTACTCCTATCACATTTGACTCTGTTTCCAAAACCTTTATTTTATACCCATTCTCAATAAATCTCAACTGCTCAAGCGACTCAATTTTCTCAAGCACACCTTCCTTCAGGCTATTCAGTTCATTCAAAAATTTCACTGTATATCCGTAGATTCCTATATGCCTAAAATACTTAAAGTTTTCACTTCCATTACGTTCATAAGGAATTACTGAACGGCTAAAATAAATGGCATTGTCATTAAAGTCTGTAATAACCTTTACATGATTTGGATTTTCAATTTCCTTCTTAAATTTTATTTCCTGCTTTAACGTAACAATTTCTGACTTTTCACTTCTGTAATTATTTGCAAGAATATTAATTGATTCAATGTCAATTAACGGCTCATCCCCCTGAATATTTATCACAAAATCATAATTTTTTTAAACTCATCTTTATTTATAACTTCAATTATTCTCGAAGTTCCATTTTGATGATTTTCAGCAGTCATAACCGCATTTCCGCCAAATTCTTTCACAGCCTCAAAAAAATTCTCTCGTCATCAGTTGCCACAACTAACTCATCAATATCTGCATTTTTAGGCTCTTTTGTAAACCCACTCAATCATAGGATGTCCACAAATATCCTTTAACGGCTTTCCCTCAAACCTGCTAGACGCATATCTTGCCGGTATTACTCCTAATATTCTCATAACTATTTTTCTCCTATTTATAATTTATATCTGCCATTTGTAAAAATCTAAAACTTTCAGCAAATACAGTATTTTTCTAATATCTAATTTTCTCCAATTTAAAAAATTTGTAATCCCTTTTTATTTTTTTATTAAAAAAACAATCTGCTTTATTTTACCATATTTTAAGATAAATTACATTATTTTTATTTTTATAATCTTATATTAACAAAAAAATATAAAAAAGAGTCATTTAAATCTTTAAACAACTCCATATTTTTTTTATCCTATGCCATTCCAAATGTTACGAATCTTAAAAATACGTCCAAACACAGATAACTGCTTATAATCATTTTTGAGTTTAAAAATGTCTACAGTTCCTACAACTTGGTTATCCTTTGACAGCACTTCCAGCTTTACCGATTATATCTCCTTTTGAAATTCCTTGTTTTTCAGCTGTAACTTGCAAATCCTTTACTTCAAATTTGTAATTTGTATTGTCAATTTGATACACATTGCTTGAAAGGACACCGTTTATTTCTTTCTGTTGAGCATTTTTTACTTTAAATTTGCTTCCTATTTCCTGTCCTGCCTTATAAACTGGGATCATTCTTTTTTCCAGCTGTGTAAATTCTTTTTTCTGATCTTCAGTTCTGTCGCTATCTGTCTTATTTCCCAATGTTACTGAAATAATTTCAAGATTTCCTATTTTACTGGAAACAATCATATTGTATCCTGCTTGTGCATGAAATCCTGTTTTTAGACCATAAATGCCAAATTGATCCAACAGATGATTTCTATTATTATAAACTACATCTTCTCCTTCAGAATTTTGCAATACCAATTCAGATTCCTTCATCCATGCTCTTAATCTTTCATCTCTAATTGCTCTTTTTCCAAGAAGATACATATCATAAAGTCTGTAGAAATGTCCATATTTTTCTTAGTCATAGAAGATGGCAGACCCGCTGGAGTATAATAATGTGTATCCTTCATTCCAAGTTTTTTAGCCTTCTCATTCATCAATTTTACAAAATTATCATAATTTCCATGCCCAATGTGATATGCCACCAAATATGCAGCATTATTGGCAGAATAAATAATTTCTGCACGCAATAAATCTCTTAATGTATAACAGTCACCAGCTTTTGCATTTAGCCAGCTTCCTCCCATATTTACTGTTTCAGGCGTAAAACATACTTTATCATCAAGTTTTGCATTTCCTCTATCCACTTGATCAAGTGTAACAAGAATATTCATAACTTTTGTAAGTGATGCTATCGGATGTTTTTGTCTTGACATTTTATCCTTCAAAACTTTTCCATCTGTAGTTGCAATATATTTTATTACTTCTCCAGAATATTGTGAAACGCCTTCTTGCTCATGTTCTATCGCTTTTACAACTTTTCTTTTTGGAGCAGGCTTATTATTGCTGCTGCTATTCTCTACTTTTACAGATTTATTTTCATTATTATTAACTTCTTTTGCTTTATTATCCTTTAAATTTTTTTCATTTACAGTTTTTACCTGTTCATTGCTTTTTCAATTTTTCTTCTTTTTCTCAATTTTTTCGTTTCTCGGTTCTTCCCTTTTTACAGACCGATGTTCAACCTCGCTATGTCTTTCACTGTTTTCCCTTACAGCCGGAGCACTTTTTTTCTCTTCCCTAACTGTAACACTTTCTTTTGGAGCAGTACTTCCAACTTCCTGTTCACCTTCCGCATAAACTAACGATGCAAGCAATGCAACAACTCCCAAAACCAAAACTCTTTTTACTCTTTTAACCATTCTTTTCCTTTCTCATATTATTTAAAATTAATAATTACACTAAACCACTTTAAAACAACCTTACACTAATTTTTTTATTTAATTTAAATAAAAAAATAGCACAAAACAAAAATTTACAAATTATATTACTCTTTCCTTAAATTATCTAAATTATACTTACAATAATTCCGAATTTCACATATATCACATTTCGGACTTCTAGCAATGCACTTATCCCGCCCATGTAAAATCATATAATGCGAATATACAAACCAGTCCTTTTTAGGCACGAATTTCATAAGTTCCCTCTCGATAATTTCAGGATTCTCACTTTTTACAAATCCAATACGGTTGGATAGCCTTTTTACATGTGTATCGACTACAATTCCTTCACGAATGTTCCAAAGTTCACCTAGAACGACATTTGCAGTTTTTCGACCTACGCCTGGCAGTTCCACTAGCTTTTCCAGTTCCTTTGGAATTTTGTCATCATACTTTTCCAATATCATTTCAGCATTCAATTTTATATTCTTAGCCTTATTTCTGTAAAATCCCGTTGACTTTATGTACTTTTCCAATGTTTCCAAGTCCATTTGCCTTATATCCTCAGGTTCCTTCACAACTTTAAAAAGTTCCTTTGTAACAATATTGACACGTGCATCAGTACATTGAGCCGAGAGAATCACCGCAACCATCAGCTGATAAGGTGTTTCAAATTCCAAAAGCCGCTTTTGGATTTCCAAACTTTTCCTTTAATATTGGAAATACCTTTTTAAATCTTTCCTTTTTTTGTCATTTCTCTCTCCAAAATTTCAAAAAAATTTTTTTATTGCTTCTAAAATAAAAAAATGTATTGGATAAAATAAATAAAAAAAGTATTTCATACTTCTTCCCTTTTTCACCGTTATACATAAAAAAATAAATACTAACGAAATTAGTGAAAAAAATTGAGTATCAGGTAAATCAAAGACCTCAGGAAAAAAATTGCATTGAAAAACATTTAATACAAGAAAATTCATCAAAATTTTAAATTTATCATTTCTAAAAAAATACTAAAAATTCATAATGAGTAAAATCCCATACATTCCATAATCCAATTTAAATTTTTGCGAAAAAAATAAAATAAATCCAATCAGAATAATTTTTCAAAATTATACTTATTTTTTTCAAACTAAAAAAATATAAATGGACAAAAAAACCCTAAAAAAATAACGTAAAAAAAGATATTCATTGGATAATTGTAACCAAGCAGGACTGATGGCATTTTGAATACTAACAGCAAAAAAATAAATAACCTTAAAAGATACTTTTTCAAACTCCGAGTATGCACATACCCTTCACTAAGTGTAAATGCAAATATCGGGAACGCAATCCTTCCAGCAACATTTAAAATCTCACTTCCACCAATTACATAATGATAATGATCCAAAAACATTGTCACTATCCCAATTACCTTCAAAAATAAATAAACTCAATTCATCTCCTAAATTCAATATTAAAAAAACTACAATGACACATCTAAAAAAATATGATTATTCTAATAAATATATCATATTTAATAATATCATTTTTTTCAGTTTAATTTCAAGAATTTTTTTAGAAAAAAATTATACTAAATTCTATTTAAAAAAATAAAATAATCTTTCTGTATTCAGCAACGGAAAATTGCAATTCCCTGTTAAATAAAAACTGCAAAATAAATCCATAAACACTATTTCCATTTAAACAGAAAACTAATCATAAAAAAAGCAATCCATCTTTCACTTATAAAAAGTCAAAAATTTCTTGCTATTTTTTTACTGCTAAATCTAAATTTTTTTAAAAATAAAATTATTTAAAAACGCTGTTACTGTTGCTAAAAAAATCCAAAAAAATTACTCCTGGTAAATTTGCTGCTGATAATGGATAATCCTTTTGTTCTTTTAAAAGTCCATAACTTGTCCATATTGCACAGTTAATAGTAGCTGCCAAAGGTTGTAGAAAAAAATGTTTTGTGACCGTGTAAGTTTCCCATAATTTGGGGAACATAAGATACGTACATTATTACAGAAAGTAATGTTCCAAGCCATCCTAAAATTTTTTTAAATTCTTTTTCACTCATATTTTCCTCCTATCCATTATATTTTTAATCAGGTCAGTTTAATATTTCCCAACTGAAAAATATAACATATAAATTTTTTTATATTTTATCATTATAACATTTTTTTATTTATAATTTCAAATAAATAATTTTTTTAGTTTTTTTGGTTAAATTACAATTTTTTTATATTACTTTTTACTTTTTTTATTGCACTTGGTTTGACAATATACTTTTTATAAATTTTTTTACTTGACATTAGGTAAAAAAATTCGGTATAATACTTTTTGTTAGTTTTGCCGCTTTAGGCTCATCTGGTAGAGCAACTGACTTGTAATCAGTAGGTGGTTGGTTCGAGTCCGACAAGCGGCACCACTTTTAAAAAAATATCACTCATATTATGAATTTTTGAACTATTTTATTAAAAATAAAAATAGTTTTTTTATTTACTTTAAAAAAATTTTTTTAAATTTTACATTATACTCAAATCTATTTAATTTAAAAGTATACTATTAAAGATCATATAAATTCAGGATTTGAGTAAAATAGTCATAATTTTTTTGAGTTCCGTTTTTAAAAGCAGTTTTACTATAGTAAAAATTATCTTAACTCCTCTCTTATTTCCTCCTTTATCTTTTTATTTTTTTCAAAAGAAAAAAATCTGATAAATTCAAATCTTTCTTTTTCTAAATTAATCTTAAATACTACTTGTATTATTTTTTTTGGTTTTCTTAGCCAATAATTTATTATGTTCCTTTATTACTTCATTAAAGTTTGCAAGTACATTTTCAGGTGTTCCATCTTCTGTCTGTGCAAAAGAAACTGTCACTTACTGAAGAATGTGAGGCTTTTTCCTTTTTCTCTATTCTTTGAATAAATACATTTTACAGATTGATTAAATTTATTAGCCTTTTTGAACAAATTCGCTGTGATCTCCAGGCATATATCCTTCTTTTTTTCAAAGCTTTGTTTTGTATTTTTTTAAGGATTTTTCAAATTTTATAAGGGCCTTATCCATTTTTTTCTTCCATCTTCTTAAATTGTTTAGCATTTCCCTTTGAAATAAAGTCGCTTGCATCTAATTCCTGCTTATGTATTTCCTTTATAATTTTTTTCACCTTCAGTAATAAACATAAATTGATTATATGTAATAAACTGTTTTTCGTTTATCATAATCCTTTATCATCAATTTTTTTATTTCATCAGATTTCTTTTCAAACACGTTTTTTTATAGACTTTTTAGTAACTTGGTTATATTTATCCAAAGTTGCTAGTAATTGTGTATGCAAAACCTGTGCCTTTTTCATAATTATCTTTTTAAGTATTCTTTATTTTTTTATAATATGTTCTCATTTCATCTGTAATTGGCATCATTTTTTTCAAGTATTGGAATCATCGCAATCGCCTTTTTTTATCCATTTCATCTTTTTCTTTCCTTGCTAGTTTCCAATTCCTTCAACTTATCAATAAAATCCTTATCAATTGCAATATCTGCCGTAATATCCTCATTTTGAATAGTTCTAAATTTCTTATCTGTTCCAGCATCTTCAAAATAATATAAAAAGCCCCTTGTCAATATTAAGTATTCTATTATAAAAAAACGTATGTGCTTACTATATTTATCTTTATTTCTGTCCAATATCTCCTGCTCTTTGGAAATTCCGCTCAACGATTTCTTTTCTACCTTTCCCGACATCATTGATAAAATCACTATTCCTAGCATAACTAGCACTATTATCCCTATTTTTTTCATATAATTGTTTTCACTCCTCCTTCTAATTTATAACAAATTTATCTTAAAAACTCAATCTAAAAGAGTTATAATCATTCCATCAATTTCTAGCATTTAAAATAATTTTCCAGGCAATTTTTCATCTAAATTTCTTTGAGTTTTATTTTAAATCCATTTTACTTCCTTAGTACAATTATAATAATTTTTTTATACATAATGTCAAACAAAAAAATATTTTTTTGAAAAATTTTTAAAAATATGTGCTATACTAAACTCAACAATTAAATATGTTAAATATTTATTATTTAATTATTCTGAAATTTAACATTCAATAAAAAAGGAGAATGATTCAAGATGAAAAGAATACTGCTTATTATCTCAATGTTTATGGTATTTATGATTGGGTATGGAAAGGGAAAGGCACTTGATGTAAATATGGAAGCTGGAGCTAAAATTCCTAGTTTTCAGTTAAGGGACTTTAGTGGAAAAATACACAAATAGCAGAAAAAAATATTTAATAACGGAAAGCCTACATTATTAGTTTTAGCAGCAGAATGGTGTCCATATTGCCGTTCAGAATTGCCTGATGTTCAAAAAAATTTTATGAAGAAAAATAAGGATAATGTAAACGTAGTAGTTGTATTTACAAGAAGAAAAAAACAAATTTATCAGAAACTAAAAAAATATGCAGAAGAAAGCAAATTTACTTTCCCAGTTTACTATGATGCCGATGATTCAATAATGAAGGGATTCAAAGTAAACAGTATTCCATACAACATAAAAAAATTGAAAATTCAAAAAAATTCAAGAAATTTTAGGTGGAACTATGCAATATGATGCTATAAAATCAGCATTTGGCATTGAGTAAATTTATTATTAAGTTTTAGTAAATTTATGAGGATTTAAAGTTTTTGTGCTTTAAGTCCTTTTTTTATACTATTTTCCATTAAAAATAACAGATTTATTATAGCCAAAAACTATTTAGAAATTATGTAAATTTAAGAGTTGAGTAAAATAGTCATAGTTTTTTTGAGTTTAGTTTTAAAAGCAGTTTTACTATATAATACAAGGGGTCAAAAGACCCCTTGTCAAAAAAATAGACTATGATTTCTCCCTTTCAAAAAGGGATTTAGTACATAAATTTAATACTGATTCTAATTCATAAAATTAATATAATTTTGTTCCACATTCTGGACAAAACTTGCTTCCATTTGTCTTTGTTCCACATTCTGGACAGAATTTCGGAGCGGCGGTATTTCCTGCAGGATGATTATTTTCTGATGGCTGCTGATTATTATTGGGAGTTTGTTGCTGATTCATCTGATTTGCCATCTGCTGTCCCATCATCATTCCCATTTGCATTCCTGCAACATTTCCAGCCATATTTCCTGCACCTCCTCCGTTTTCCATAGAATCAGCCATTGCCATTTGAGTGTATTTATTTACATCACTGACCATACTTTGTCCCGCTGCCTTTTCCTGCATACGCTTTATTTCTTCTGGATAATTGAAGCTGGAAATAGTGAAACTTGGAATGCAAAGTCCAATTTTTCTCATTTCAAAATCCATATCTTCTTTAATCCCATTTCCAATTTCATAAGAATTTGCCTGAAGATTGAACATATCCTTTCCTTCTCTAACTATCCATTTCATAAGCAGCTGATCCAGCATTGAGATTACTCTTTCTTTTACATCATCAATATTATACTGCTGCTTAATTCCAGCAATTTTATCAATAAATACATTGTAGTTATCAACTTTACAAGCCATTACACCAAATGCTCTTATTGGCATTCCTCCTGGAAGCCCTGGCGCCGGAATATTAATGGCATTTTTAGTTCCCCATTTTACAGTAACTTCCTTTGTATTGATAAAAAGCACTTCGGCTCTCATTCCTGAATTAAACCCAAATTTAAATCCTTTTAATGTTGACAAGAAAGGAACTATCTGTGAAGCGACATCATAACTTCCTTCATCTTCAAAAACACCTTCTATTTTTCCATTAGAAAAGAAAAAAATTGCATCTTGTCCAGGTCTTATAATCAATTTTGATCCTTTTTTTATTTCTTTGTTTGACCATTTCCAGAAAAGAGTTTCATCATTATACTGCTCCCATTCTATAACGTTAGCAAGCTGATTTCCAAATAATCCCATTATAAATTTCTCCTTTCAATTTTTATTTTTATATCCCCATTTCCTTTTTAATCTTTCAAGCTCATCATCAACCGCAGATGAATTTTTCCTTAGATTCCGCATCATCATATTTCTTCATAAGATCATCTACTTCATCTCTTTTTGGAGAATTAAGTTCTATACTTGCATTTGCTTCATCTAACATTCTGTTAGCCTTTTCTTCAACAGAATTAAAGGCATCCATTTTTCCGCTTATGCCAGTAGAAGATGATAATTTACTAATTTTTTTGAGCAGATTTTTGCCATTTTTGATTTTTTTGCCTTTATTTCATTTCTTCTGGCATTAAGTTTTTTTGTATATCTGACGTAAGTTTATCGTGCATTTCTCTCATTTTTTTAAAGAGTTTTTCAACTGCAACCATTTTTTTCCTTTTCAAGCGACTCCAATTTTATTTTAATAGATTCCTTTTTTTCCAAAAACATTCTTGCATCAGCTTCATTTCCAGCTTGAAGAGCCTTTTTCGCATAACTTTCCATTTTTTTAATTTCATCTTCACATTCTGAAACTTTTCTCTTTGCAGCGCTTTCCTGTGCCATTACAGCAACTGTTTCAGCCTTTACACTCCCAAGATCCTTTTCCATATCCCTTAAATACTGATCTATCATTTTTTTCAGGATCTTCCATTTTATCCAGCACCGCATTAATATTTCGATGCCATTATTGTTTTAAATCTTTCTAAAAATACCAGCCATTTTCAAATTCCTCCAATATATTTTTTTATTTATTCATATAGTAAAATAATAATCCCAATGCTATTACAGCCAATATAACTGCAATAGCTATTTTTACAGCCGATTTTGGATATTCCCCAACTATTTTCCCGTTTTCCCCATTTATAACAATTTGATAGGATTTTCCATTAAATGAATAAGACATTGAATATACAGGCAACAACAAGAGTCTGTAATATTCATCGCTCCAATAGATGGAATATCTTATATCTCGTACTCTATCGTATCTTCTTAGCACATCTGAAGAAATTGTATTGTAAATTTCATCTTCCATTTTTACTTTAGCCTCTTCATAGCCTTGTCTCATGGGAACTTTAAAAATCTCAGAATTGTACCCCGACAAATATCTTGAATCAAAATTTATCGTATCTTCCACATTAAATCCTCCAAGACTTTTTAAAAGCCTGTCATTTAGCGTTCTGGAAGCTCTCATTATAACATTTCTGAATTTGTTTCCAACTTCTCCACTTACATAATACCAGTCTGTGACTATTCTTGTTCTAGTCTTTCCATCCTCTTCGTAAGTTTCTGTCCTGTCAATCCCTCCTTGAGCAGTATATTCAGTATCTGCACTATTGTCAAAAGACCAGTATGGAAGATATATTCCAGTTACTTTTCCGCTTTGGTACAAATTTTTTAAAACATTTGGAGCAAACCATCTTCTTTTTAGCCAATTTGAAAAAAGATTTCCAATTTCCCTTTTATCCACAAGAAAAGGTCTTATTCCATCAGGTTCTAATACAGATACCGCCTTTTCACTTAATACAATATTTGTATCACAATAGGGACACTTTTTTGAAGTTTCAAGTGGCTCCATCTCGACCATAGCACCGCAGGAACTACATTGAACAATAGTTTTTTCTTCAGTTATTTTATTTTTTATCCTTTTTTCATAATCATTTATATCGTGTCTTTTATGCGTAAAAACTTTTGGCAATTCCTCTTCTGTTTCACAATTCTCACATTTCAGATTCCCAGATTTCGGATCAAACCGCATCATTCCACCACAATTTTTACATCTAAAAATCATCACTTTTCATTAAAATACTCCTTGACAAAAGGTTTTTTTGATCTCAAGTTAAATAAAAATTTAATAAATAAACATAGAATCTCCAAAACTGTAAAATCTATATTTCTCTTCAATAGCCTTTTTATAAGCCTCAAAAAAATAAACTCTTTTTCCGCCAAATGCTGAAATTAACATAATTAACGTAGATTTTGGCAAATGAAAATTTGTAATTATTGCATCAACAATTTTAAATTTATAATCTCCATAACTGAACCTCCCACGACTAAAGTCACAGGGTTCTAAAAATCTTTAAAAAAATATTCAAAAATTTTTCTAAGAAGTTTGATAGCTTTTACACTACCCTTATTCTTTTTAGGCGTATTCAGCTCACCTCTATTGTATAGAACACTTAAGTCCACAACTTTACTTTTTCTTAAAATATTTAATGCTCCATTACAATCTGCATTTATAAGTTTACCCTGAGCTTGTTTGATATAGTCCTCTTTTTACTCTTCTTCCACTGAATTTATATTCTTGCGGATTTCTCTTTATCATATATTGGAATTTCATCTCCATCAAAGAAACTTGCTTTTTGATGTATAACTCTCTTCTTGCAGTTTAAATTCTATTCCATATAGTTTACATAGATATATTAATTTATCTCTTAATTTTTCCATATGGTATATTTACAAAGTTTTGATTATTTATACTTCCAATATTTGATTTTCTTTGAAAAATCTTCATTATATCCCTAGAACTATTTTTCCTATATCATTATTAAGACAATAATTTACAATTATTCTTGCTGCTTTTGAAAGATAATCATTTATACGATTATTTCTCTTTCTGGCTATTCTTTTTTTGCCTTAATGTTATATGCTCTATCTTTTGCTTATCTTTAATGCTTTTGCAATTTTTGCATTTATCTTATTATAGTATTGATTTATTGATTTTTAATTTTCTGCCATCTATTATGAATGATGCTCCATTATTAGTTACACAAGTACAAAAGATTATCTATACCTAAATCAATTCCTAGTGCATTTTCTTTATTTAATTCCCTTTGAACTTCTTTCTACTTCGTAAATGTATTGAATTTCAAAGTACCTAGAATGTTGTTTTGGGTATTATTCTAATTTCTTTTTATCTTCCTGTCTTTTTAATACTGGTGGTAGTTTTATTGCGATTTCCTTATGTGTCTTTCTAAATGAATTTGAATAAGGAACTACCAGCATATCATCTTTTAATCTAACAAAACCTATAACAAGAATTGTAAAATCCATCTTTAGCAAGATATTTAGGTAATTTTATTTTTTTATTATCATATTGACCATTTTTTTAGCAAGTCTTTAAAAGTCCAAAAAAATGATTTAAAACTTCCGTCTACTTCTTTTCAGAATTTGCTGAACCATATTAGAATTTAAACTTCTTATAGTTCTCACTATTTTTTTAAGCATTTTATAGTTTTTCATTATAACTTAAATACTTTTTTTATTTTTGAAAATAGTATTGTCTAACATTATATATAAACCTCATTAGTTAAGTTCTTGGCTATATGAGATAAATATTTTAAATTTCTAAACTCTTTTTTTACTAAGATGTTTTTACTTGTTGTTTTAAAGTTAAATACATAGATATCACCTCCTTTTCATCAGAGATATTATACCATGTATTCTACATTTTATCTGTTTTTTTTAAATATTTTTAAAGTTTTTAAAACCCCACAACAGTGGGAAGCGTCGTTCACATAAGTGCGCTACTACTTATGCAGTTCTCTTGGCATATATACTCCTTAATAAATTAAGGAGATTAGCCTTGAACTTCTTGTTATCTCTAACAAGCACAGACTATATCTTATCCTTATCCTATTTCAAGGACTTAGGCGAAACCACTTCCAATACCAATCGCTTGTATTGTACTCCCCTCACGAGGGATAGTCGTTGAACTTTCCTTTTCAGGCTTAGATGCTGATTGTCTATTATCATAATGTTTAGGATTTTACCTTGCATCATCTAGTATATTTTTTCTGCTTTCGCTACCATCACACCTATACCATTCACTTAGGTATTATGTTGTGGTTATACTAACTTTAAGAGTTCCCAGCAATTCAGTTTCTTTGTTGCACGGTTTTGCTCCGTGTCTACATACAAGTTTCCCTATATGCTTACTAAAATTTTTGTGCAATTTATCTCACGACTAAAGTTGCGAGTGTTCTTGCACTATTTAATAAAAATACTTGTATTTCCTTCATCTGCCATAATTTTACCATTTTCATAAGCAGCCGACTCCAACGTTCTTACCGATGTTGTTCCTACTGCAATTACACGGTTACCCTTTTCCTTAGCCTCATTGATAATTTTAGCCGTTTCTTCAGGTACACGGTATTTTTCACTGTGCATTTTATGATCCAGTACATTTTCCACCTGTACAGGCCTAAACGTCCCAAGTCCCACATCCAAAAATACTTCTGCAATGATAACTCCTTTTTCACGAATTTTTTCTAAAAGTTCATTTGTAAAATGAAGTCCTGCAGTTGGAGCAGCGACAGACTCCCCTTCCTTTGCATATACAGTCTGGTACCGATTCTTATCCTCCAATTTCTCCATAATATATGGCGGAAGCGGCATTTCCCCCAACTTATCCAATATTTCCTCAAATCTTCCTTCAAAATTAAACTTTACAACTCTATTCCCATCTTCCTTAATTTCCAAAAGTTCCGCCTCCAGAACCCCTTCTAAAAATATGATTTTCTGCCCAATTTTCAACTTTTTAGCAGGCTTTAACAAAACTTCCCACGTATACAAATCATATCTTTTTAAAAGAAAACATTCAAGCACAACCCCATTTTCCTTATGCCCAAACAATCTTGCCGGGATAACTTTTGTACGGTTAATTACAAGAACATCATCTTTTTTTAAATAATCTATTATGTTATAAAAATTTTTTTTATGTTCCAATGTTTTTTTCTGTTTTTGTTTAATACTAGCAATCTTGAATGATCTCTTGGATTAACCGCATGCTGTGCTATCAGCTCTTCTGGCAATTCAAAATCAAAAATCTGAAATTTTCATTTAACTAATTTTTTTCTCGCTTTCTCTTATTTTTTTCTTTTCTTACTTTTTTTTATTTTTCTTATTTTTAAAGGAAGCAGGGAAATTTAATAATTCCCTGCCAATTTCCACAATTTTTTTATTTATTTTTTTAAATATATCTATTAATATGCACTTCCAATTTCAAATGTTTTATAAGTGTCTACTCTGTTATACCATCCTTGCAGCCATCTGCTTTCATTTCTTGGAGCATTTTTTTACACGTCTTGCCAATATGTCTTTAGCAGAATTGCTAAATTCTACCAATGCACTCTGTCCAGTCGCTGTTCCCTTCATATTTTCAAGTACTTGCCTCAATCCCCAAGCAACATTGTTATACGATGAAACACCTTTCAATCCTTCACCTTTAAAGTTTACATAGTCAATTAACGCATATAGCCCATTGGGAGTGTTTACCATTCTATCAAATTGATTTTTCAAATTCTCCTTATTTGAAGAAGCCTGTATCATTTTATCAAGCGAACTTTTTAACCTGTCATAAATAAACATTACCTGAATATCTCTTGTATTGTCAAAAAATGCGATTAATTCTTGAATATCCTTATCCCCGTTAGCCTTTTTAGCCATTAACTCTGATTTGCTGTTCCAAGGGGAATGTTTAAATTCTGCAAGTAATTTTGGCAATGCAATACCTTTTTCCTTATAATAGGCAATCATATCAGGCAAACTGTCTCCAAATCCACTTCTTCCACCGCTAGCCTTAAACCACGTAAAATGCCCAATTCCAAGTGACGGAAAATTTTCTCCATCGTTCCAGTCAACTAGATTATTTCTAACTCCACCAGTTTCGTTCTGAAAAATTTTCTCCGCTACAGCAAGTAATTGTTCTCTTGATAATTTCATATCAGGCGTTCCTTGCTGAGTTTTTCTGTTTGCTGTGTAAGTATTTTCATTTGGACGCTCGTAACTTCCACTATCACGCATATTTTTTTAAACTTGTATTTACATTTAAATCTATGCTTTTATTATTATATTGATTTTTTTAATTAATTTTTTTCCAATTGAGAATCATTAGTTTTAGTTGAAGCTACCGATACAAGTTCCTTTTTTTAGGCGTACTTACGCTTTCAATGTTCCCTTTTAACGACACCTCCTTAGTATTTTCATTTCCAAATAATGCTATTGAGCATGTTATACCCAATAATAATATTCCTGTTCTTTTTAAAAAATTTCCTATCACTAATCATTAACTCATCTCCATTCTTTTTTTAATTAAACAATTCTTATATTTTTTTAAATACTAAAAAAATCATTTAATACTTAACTAATTTTCAATTTTATTTATAATTTTCTGTCCTATAACAACTCTATCCAATCCCGCTAAATCCTTCACAACTTCAATATTTTTTTAAAAACCTGAACTTGCCATAATTTTTAGCAACATTTTTTTTCCCTGCTTATAGCCAATTTCAAATAACAAATACCCAAAAATCAGCCAAATAATCAGATGCCTTCTGACAAATTTCATAATAAAAAAATATAATCCGTCATTTTTCTGCAAAAAAGTGCTTCGCTCGGCTCATGTAATAAAGTGTCATCTGACATAATACCAACTTCATTAAGGGAAATATACGGTGGATTCGACACTATCATATCAAATTGCTTAAATTCTACATTTTCAAACAAATTAGACTTCAAAAATTTTATATTTGGAAACTTTTAAAAATCTTTTTTTGTTCTTTTCAGCAGTTTCAAGTGCTTTTTCAGAAATATCCACACCTAGTACATAAGAACTTTCTATTTCCAATGCAGCTGTAATCCCTATTATACCACTTCCAACACCAATATCAAGTATTTTTGGATGAATTTCATTTTTTAAAACCTTATCTTTCAAAATATCAATCATTTTTTCAACCAAAATTTCCGTATCTTGCCGTGGAATTAAAACCCCTTTGTCAACGTAAAACTTTCTTCCATAAAAATTCCTGCTCATTTAGCAAATATTGAACTGGAAATTTTTTTCACGTCCAATTTTTTTGAATAAAAATATCTGATTTTTTTCGATTTCCTCATCTTCAATATCATCTCTGTACTTTGTAAAAAGCATCATTCTATCAATATTCAAAACGTGTGAAAATACAATTTCTGCAATTAATTTTCCCTCTTGAATATCGTTTTTTTCAAGATATTGAACACTTTTTATCAAGCAGCAATTTCAATTGTTTTTTTCAGACTTTGCTGTATTTTCAAAATCATTATCATCAGATCTTTGATTTATTTACAATTTCATTCAGTTTTTCCCGAATTTTTTTAATTCATTTTCTGATAATACTCGCTCAAATTCAGCATACAGCATAATTCTTTCCATTTTCATTATTTCAGCAATTATGCTTTCTGCCGTTAGCCGAGCATTTTTTATATTTTTTTTTTCCAAATAATTAACCGATTTATTTAAAATATCCAGCAAATTATTCATTGTTACTTCCAACCTCTTTCAATAATTCAGACTTGTTCATAAGCTATCAAGGCATCTATCATCTCATCCAGATCCCCATCCAAGATTCCTTCAAGCCTATGAAGCGTCAATTTAATTCTGTGATCTGTAACTCTTCCTTGTGGGAAATTATAAGTTCTGATTTTTTCAGATCTGTCTCCACTTCCAACTTGCGAACGTCTTTCATTTTCAACTGCACTTCTTTGTTTTTCACATTCCATTTCATACAATTTAGAAACTAGCACTTTCATTGCAGCTTCCTTATTTTTTATTTGCGAACGTCCGTCTTGCGAAGTGACCACAAGTCCAGTTGGCAAATGGGTAATTCTTACAGCAGAATCAGTCGTATTTACGTGCTGTCCACCTGCACCGCTCGATCTGTACGTATCAATTTTCAAATCACTTGGATTAATTTCAACTTCACTTACATCATCTATTTCAGGCAATACTGCAACTGTAATTGTAGATGTATGAACTCTTCCTGAAGATTCAGTAGCTGGAACTCTTTGCACACGGTGAACTCCGCTTTCAAATTTTAATCTTGAATAAGCTCCGTGTCCTTTAATCAAAAATGTTACTTCTTTTAATCCGCCAACACCGATTTCATTTTTTTCAATGATTTCAGTTTTCCAACGGTTTCTTTCTGCATATCTTGTAAACATTCTGAAAATATCAGCTGCAAATAATGCCGCTTCATCTCCACCCGCACCAGCACGGATTTCCATAATAACATTTTTGTCATCGTTAGGATCCTTTGGAAGCAAAAGAACTTTTAATTCTTCTTCAAGATGTGGAATTTCTTCTTCAATCAGATGAATTTCTTCATGCATCATTTCCTTCATTTCCGCATCTTTTTCAATTTTCAAGTCTTCCTTCAGACCTTCTAATTCCTCTTTACGGCTTTTGTAATATGTATATTTTTTAACAACTTCATCAATACTGTTCAAAGCCTTATTATACTCCATAATTTTCTTTGGATCTGACACAACTTCAGGATCCATAAAGCTTTTTCTGTAAGTTCCTTATGCTTTAAAAACAACATCATCTAATTTTTTTGAAACATAATTAATTTTTCCAACTCCTAAATTTTTTTAAAATAATTTTTTTGAACTTTATTATGTTGATTTTTTTAATAAAAATAACTTTCAACACCAATTATTGTAGCATATTTTTTTAAATATTTTTTTCAATTTTTTTCTTGTCTCAATTATAATTAAAGTTTATTGAACATATTTAATACAAATCTAGGTAAGTTGTATAAGTAATCTTTTAATTAAAAAAATTAGTATAATATTATGTAATTTAATTTATTACTTAGTAAACAAGAAACTATCTAAAAGGTGTCAAGTTGATATTAATTTCAGAAAAATAGAAAACTTCATCTAAATTATGATACTTTTTATAAATTATTTTTTTTAAATTTAGATTTTTTTGATAATCTATAACACATTCTTGTATTTCATCGAATATATTATCTAATTGATTGATTTGTTTGTATATCTTATCAACATTTCGTTGTAACGATTCAAAAATATTTTTGTTTAAATAATGTAATAAACTCTAGAATAGTTCTATATTCCTCTTCTTTATCAATATTTACTTGAAATTGAGGTTTTGGATTAATTCTAACTGTTTGATTTATATCTTTTAAAAAAACATACATTTTACATAATCTCCGTTATCATACGGCACAAATATCGTTGTATTATCACTTGTAGACTGATATTTTAAAAAAATACATACAATATAAAAAAATGTCCATCTAAAAATAAACTTTATTAATTTTTTTGGTGTACCTAAATCTGGATTACTATCTTTGTATACTACATTTGTTGCTTTTTATATCTGCCCATATTAAATCATTAAAATTTCCCATACAGTAATTAAATTTAAAAATCATATGGATTTTTTTGTTTTGCCCTTAGGTGCTCCTTTAATATCAGTAATATGAAAATGTTGATTAAATTTTAAGTGTTCAACTATTGCATCTTCAAGATAATCACTTATTTCAGCACCAGCACGTGAATTTGATCGAAGGGGAACTGTATAGTTTAATTTTTTTAATATTTCTTCCATTATATCTTTAATATCTGTTTTTTTATTAAATTTTCAATATCTCTTATATTATCCATTTTAAAATTTCTCCTATTCAAATAAATTTTTTTATATCTACTTGTAATATGTTGCTAATTTTTTTCTATAACATCCAAAGAAGGTGATTTTAAACCTCTTTCAATGCTAGATATGTATGTTCTATGTAGATTAGAATATTCTGCTAATTTTTTTCTTGACTAATTTTTTTAAGTTTACGATATTTTCGTATATTAAATCCTACTTTCTCCTGTACTGTCACTTCAAATCACCTCTTTTTAATTATAATTATTATACTTAACATAGTCTACATACTCTGAGAATGCAAAAAAATACCCAATTGGGTATTTTCAATTAATTATATTTATTGTACTTTCAATAATGTTTCTTTCTTCAAATGTCATATTATATATGTTGTAAATTTCATTGTTTAATTTTTTTCAAAAATTTTTCTTCATAGTTAATATTATTTAATAAATCTTCCGTTATTTTTGATAATGGTTTCCATTTTTTTCTACAATTAAAATGGGTAATTGTTTTTAAATCTGAAATTTTTTTAATTGAGGAATCTTACCAATACCACTTCTGATAATTTCAGTTTTTTTAAAGCATAGTATGTTAATAAATTGCTATTTATTAAACCGCATACGTATTTTTAATTTTTTTCGAATCAATACCATCTCCTTTATTATCGGTTAGAATATAAATACTGTTATTTGCCATTATTTTATCTTCAGTATAAGTTGCAATTAATTCTTTTTGCACTTTTGTCTAATAAAAAAATTTTAGGTTTTTAAGTAACATTCCTTATCACCTAAAGTTACTCTTTTTCTTATTTTTTTTATTCCTTTTTTTACCGAGCTCAATTTTAAATTCATCTGAAATTTTAATTTGTAAATCATAATTATATTTTATATTTCTAAATGGGGTCAATTTAGAAAACCTTCCACTAAACCCTTACTTCCTTCAATATATGGAAACACATCATTGTTATCCTTTGCCTTTAAAGACTTTGTTATAAAAATCATCCGTTCTACCAGTCAATGCACAACATGTTCTAAGTGATTTGTTTTTTTAAATATTTCATCTAACTTGGGATGTTGTTTGATTTTATCAATTATATTACTTTCAATTTCATCTAAAGGAATTGAAAACTTATACTTTTTACTAGTTTTTCCATTTTTTTAATATGATGTATTTTATTTATTTTTTTCTAAATAATCAAATGTGTTGACAGTATAATCTTCATCTTTAATATTTTCTAAATTTAGTATAATTTGTCCACTTCCAACACTTTCAAAACCGTTAATATTGTATGTATAATTTGAAATTTTTTTGTATGATTTAATAAGTATTCTCTTAAATCAATATATGCATCCTCTAAAAAAACTAATATCTAAAAATAAAACTCATAATTCCATTAAACTTTAATAATTTCAGTGAGTTTTTCAATAAAAAAACATATTTAGATTGAATTTATTATTTCTTTTTTTATTTTTTTACAAAAATTAAAAAGTATTAAAATATTCTCTTTTTTTCTTCAGTCATACCTTTACTACGTTTACCATACATTGTAACAAAAGGTGGATTTCAACTATTAAATCAAATTTACAACCAAACTTTTTCTCGTTCAAAAAAACAAAAATCATAATTTGTAAAAAGTAATACCTTTGAATTCAAATTTTTTTCTTGTTTTAACTTAACTTGGCTGATTAATGGTTCTAATATCAATTCAACTTGAGTTTTTTTGCAATTTTTATCGCATTTCTATCAATATCGTTTGCATATATGTTATTTGATATATATTCTAAAAATTTCTAACTCAGAATAGTTTTTTTCACTCTAAGTTGTTTTATTATTTCTTCAATTATAAAAAAATTAAAAAAAATATACCACTTCCACAAGATGGTTCTAATATTTTACCACATAATACATTTATATTTGATATCATATACTTTATTATATCTATATTATTTGTATAAAATATTCCTTTTTTTGTTTTTTTCTGTTTTTATGTAACATCATTTCATAGATTTTTGCTTCTTTGTAATACTGTATTTGTCATCTTAATTCCCCCTTATTTAGTAATCTTTTTCAATTATTTTTTTATAACACTACATTCATTTTGAATAATTACATATTTTTCTTTCAGTATTTTTTTAAAAAGTATTTATAAATTTAACAACTTTCAATTTGTTTATTATATTGTTTGTTTTTTTATTTTAGAAATTGTAATATCACCTATTTCTTATTGTAACAATGAAATACATTTATCTTCTTTTACCTGGTATTTGATTATGGTAATCTGTTTTTATAATTTAGTATATTATCAAATAAAAAAATAATTAATCAATACCGTAATGATGTATAAATTGTATTAAACTATTTATTTTTTTACTAAAAAAATTTTTTTATTTCATAATTTCATTACTTTGTATATTCAAAAAAATATCTACAAAGCCTAAAAAAATAATAATGTTTAATCTATACTCTGATTTTTTTGAAATACATAACTTTTTTTAATTTTTTTTATAAAAATTTTTCTTAAAAAAATTGATTTTTTTCCTAAAAAAATACTTGTCAATTTAAAATTATTAAACTATCAATTATACAAAATCCCAAATTGCATCATTATAAATAATATGACAAATGCAACTGAAAAATCCAAGCAGTCCACCCGCCAGAACTTCCCTTATACTATGAATTCCAGACTTAACTCTGCTTTGAGCAACTAATGCGGCCATAAAGAATCCCAAAACCAGTATTCTCACATCTGAAGTCATAAATACAAGTATTCCAAAAGCAGCAAAAGCTATCGCGCTATGTCCGCTAGGCATACCTCCTTCAAGTGGAGTGCCTTTCCTAAAAAATGTTTTCAGAACAATTACTAAAATTGAAACTAAAATCAATATTAAAATTGAAATATTACCTTTTCTTCCAGCAATAACATGCAATTTATTCGCACCATCAAAAAAATATCCAGCAATTTATCATAAAAATAGCAAATATCCCACGCAAAGCGCATTAATCGCAGCAATCAGAACCGCTCCAGCCGCTACATCCTTAGCCAATTTTTGCAAGTGGATGACGCTCAGGAGAAACCAAGTCAATAATTGCTTCAACTGCAGTATTTACAAGTTCTGTAATTATTACAAATGAAACCGACAAGGAAATTATCAAAATTTCCACTTTGCTTGCATTTATAACAATCGCCAAAATCACAATAATAATTGCCGCAAGTATATGAACTTTCATATGCTTTTCATTCTTCAATGCAGAAATTAGCCCTTCTATCGCAAAGTTAAAAGCTGTCAACAAGCCTTTTTATCCCTTGCCCTTTCTTTTTTTATATCCCAATTATATCTATTCTTTTTATGGAACAATGAAAATATCGATCTTTTCTTTTTTTATCACTATTTTTCATTTTTTTATTTTTTTCCCATTAAAATTTTTCACTCCTTCCTAAATTTTTTTACAAAAAAATTTATCGAATATAGTTAAACTTGCTCAAAATTTCTTCTTCCCGCCTTCTCATAACAGCCTTATCTTCTTCCTCAATATGGTCATATCCCAGCAAATGCAACATTCCGTGACACAAAAACATAGTAAAATTCACGTTCATCAGAATGTCCATATTCACTGGACTGCTCTCTCACACGATCAATTGAAATTACAATGTCACCTAACATATTGACCGCCCCAATATTCTCTGTTTCATTATAGGCAAAAAGAAATTACATCCGTTGGGAGCATCTTTTTGGCGATATTCACGATTTATTTCCTGGATTTCATCATTTGTCGTAATCAATAGCGAAAGATAGTATTCACTTTTTGTCAAAAATCTTTCTTGTATTCATCCTTTAAAAATGTAGACTTTACAAATTCATTTATCTTTTTCTTCATCAAAGAAACTGTCAATTTTTTTCAATGTTATAGGTTATATCTATTTCTAGTTTTTTTCTTTTTTTCCATTCTTTATATTTTCTCCATTTTCATAATTTTATTTTTTTCTCAATTTTTTTCATTTTTTTCATCCATTTTTTTGGATATTTTATTCTTTCGTGATAAACACCTTTGCAACGTATTTATAAAGGACTGAATAACTTTTTTTCCAATTCTCCCAGAGTTAAATCAGAATCAGCTTAATTGCTTGTCTTCGATTTTTTTGATTTTTACTAAATATCGGATAAAAATTCTCAATTCCTTCCTTACTTTTTATTTTCAAGCGTTCTCGTAGCTTTGCTTCCACCGTATCTGCCAAAAGTATTATCCCCGATTCCTTTGTCTTTGGTTTAGGCCCGCTATATCTAAAGTTGCTTTCTACAACTTTTTTTCTCCATTTTCCAGCGCCTTATAGTAAAAAAATATTGAGTCAAAGTTGTTCCATGATGCTGTAAAAATCACATCCAATATTTCCTTTGGCAATTTATTTTTCTTTACCCATTATATATCCGTCTTTTCGTATGCGAAGTCAATATTAACGCACTTAACGACGGCTTTATCTTATTATGTGGATTAATTCCATCCCGCTGATTTTCCACAAAAAAATTCTGGGCGCTTCATTTTTTTCCAATATCGTGATAATACGAAGCAATTCTCGCAAAAGTCGCATTTGCTCCTATACTTTCAGCCGCTCCTTCAGCCAGCGCTCCAACCATTATACTATGATGAAAAGTCCCTGGCGCTTTTATAAGCAGCTGTTTAAGCAATGTATGTGAAAAATCACTTAATTCCAGCAATTTCATCGTTGTTAAAATATCAAAATAATCTTCAAAATATGGCAATACCGCAAGCGACATCATTCCAGTAAGAATCCCGGAAAATACTGAAAACACTATCATCAGCATAATTAATCCAAAAATTTGACTGGTTTACCAATCCATAGCTAAATGCCAGCAATGCCTGAAATATTCCCAAAAAGAAGCTCAATTTAATAATATCGCTTCTTCCAACAAGATCATCCGCCTTATAAACTGCAACAAGTGAAACCGCTATTGTGACAAAAAACCACGATTCCTCCTGAGATAGCATAACCATATTAGAAAATGTCATAATAATCGCATAAGTTTTATTTCCTATAATTGTCGAAATAATCGGAAGCATTGCAAAAGGAAGCAAGTAAATAAGAAACTGATTATTTGAAAAATAAAACATAAAAATATATTTACAACTATTATTGTAAGCAATGTCGGATAAAATGCATTTGACTCCACAACTTTTCTTACATTTTTTTAAGAAGAAAAATATATTAAAATTAAAAAGCAATGAAAAATGTTGTTATTAGTCCAACTGCCTTTTTTTAAATTTATCCCCATTTCTTACCAAATTCAGTTTTTCCAATTTTAAAAAAATGCATCTGAATCAATTATTTCACCTTTTTTTACAATAATATCCCCTTTATAAATCTTAATTTCCTTATCTCTCAATGACATCATATTATCTGCAATTTTTCTTTTTTTGTTGCTTCCTCATTTATGACTAGATTTGGCTTTATAAAAATTTTGAAGAACTTTCATATCTAAATTATCAGCCTTTATATTCTTTCTTCTGATAATTTTTTTGGCAAATTCTCCATTTTATAAATTCCTGTGCTGTAAATTTCAGACATAGTTTCACTTAAATTTACAGAATATTCCACATTTTCTGTTCTTTCCACTATTTCCCTAATATCAGCATTTGTAAATGTATATTTATTATCTTTTATATACTTTGCAATCGTTGCATCATCAGACAAGTTCATATTCCGTATATCCCGTAAAAAAATTTATTAAGAGCAATCACCGTTTCCCTGTTTACATCCTTTAATTTATCATATTCAGGCTGTGTTGTTCTCATTATTTTTTTCCTCAATGCTGTCATCTAAAAATATCTACAAAAATACGACATATTTTTTTATATGCCACAATATCAGATTTTTGCAATACTTCCAACATTGTAGTTTACATTCAGTCTTGACATTTCTATAATTATTCCAAATATCATAAATGTTATCGCCAAAAATAACGAACCTGAACATAAATCTATTTTTTTGATATAAGATTGGGATTTATCATTTTTTTATTTCTTTTCTTTAACTTCAAAAAGAAATTCCCGCCCTAATATATTTACTCTCATTTTTCCCTATCCTTTCCTAAAAATTTATAATCCTCCCTTTTTATTTTTTTATCATATTCAAAATTTTTTTACTTCATTCTCTCTAAAATCTCATTTTTACTTCCAACTATTTTATTCCTTGGAAGAGCAGCCAAAAAAATTTCTTCCCATACATTTTTTTATTACTCTATTATCAAGAATAATTATATTTCCGCTATCTGACTTGCTTCTAATAAGCCTTCCAACTCCCTGCTTAAATTTAATCACAGCCTGCGGGACTTGATAATCATTAAACGGATTTTTGTCCATTCCTTTTTTTATATTTTTCAATAATCGCCTCTGTCACAGGATCGTTCGGCACCTTAAACGGCAGTTTTGTAATAATTACCGATTTCAGCTGATCTCCCTGCACATCGACACCTTCCCAGAAACTGTCTGTCCCAAATAATACTGGGTTTTTTTAGAGTTTTTTTAAAAAAATTTCAATCATTTCATGCCGTGGAAAGTCATTTTGCCTTATAAGCGTATACTCCTTTTTGCGAAAAACCGTGTTTTTTTAGCCGGCTATACAAAAAAATTCAAGGTACTATACGAAGTAAATAATAAAAAGCAATGTCCCTTCGTACTTTTTATCACTTCTTCAACAAATCCTTCCAAATCTCTCATAAATTCAGTATTCGTTGGATCAAGCGCATCTTCTGGAATATAGACCTTCATTTGCTTTTCATAGTCAAACGGCGATTTTTACAATTTTTTTCATCTATTTTTTTTGGGATTTTTCCTTCACAAGCCCAACACTTTTTTTATAATAGTCAAATTTATTGTCAACAGCAAGTGTCGCCGAAGTAAAGATCATTCTATCCAATTTATTAAACAAATTATCATTCAGTTCATCTGAAATATCAAATGGTGTCGCATACAATTTCACATTTGGACGTACTGTCGTAACATTTGCCCAGTAAACATAGCCTTCCTCTTTCCCTTCCAAAATAAACTCAAACTTTTTTTGTAATATTGTTTCAGCCTTTCATAATATCTTGAAAAATTCAAATAAAAAAATCCATCTTTATCTTCAAGATTATAATTATTCACTTTATTTAGAAATTTATTAATTTTTCATAACCAAATTTCCATAAATTTCCTTAAACTGGCTATTTAATTCCATAGTTTCACGAAATAATTTATTGCTTTGCATTTTTGTCCTTATCAATTTTTTTGCTTTAATTTCCCTATTGTCATTATTTTTCCGAAAAAAAGAAAAAGTCAACTTATCAAAAAAATATCAATTCCCTTATCATAAAAATTTATTTAGCTCTTCAACAACATTTTTCCTGCAATTCATCAACTTCCTTATATTCTTCACTCGAAAGGCTTTCATTCAAATAAGCCAGAAGTTTTACAAGAGCCCCGCCATTGCTCGATTTTACAACACGCTTATTATAAATATTTCCCATAAGCCGTCCAAAGGAAATTTTTGACGTTTCAAAAAGTAAAAATAATTTCTAGCAGTATCTTCAATATTGTGTGCCTCATCAAAAACTAAAATATCATAATTTGGCAAAATTGAATAATTTGTATAAAATCCTGTCTGATTTCTAATTGCCAAATCAGCAAAGAACATATGATGGTTTACAATAAGAAGTGTCGCATCTGAAATATTTTTTCTTGCATTAAAAAAATGACATTTTGAATAATATGGGCATTTTACGCCTTTACACATATCAGCTTCACTATTCACTTTTTCCCAAATATTGTTTGAAATCTCATATTTCAGTTCATTCCTGTCACCTGTCTTCGTAACCTTTTTATCCCATTCTATAAGATTTCTTATAATATTTTTTTCCTTTTTTTCATCTTCCGTATCCGTTTCCTTATCAACAACCTCCAAATTATAAAGTTTCCTTTTACAAAGATAATTTCCTCTTCCCTTTACAATCTGATAATCAAAAATCTTCATCAATAATTTTTTTCAAAAGTGGAATATCCTTATTAATAAAGTCTGTTCCTGCAAATTAATCGTATTTGTAGAAACAATTACTTTTTAAATTATTTTTCAATGGCATAAATCAATGTAGGTAAAAAGATAGGCAATCGTTTTTCCAGTTCCAGTCCCAGCCTCCACTATCAACTTCCTGTTCTCATTCATACTTTTTTTCAATAAACTTAGCCATCTCATACTGCTCCCGCCGTACTTCAAACTTTCCAAAAATTTTTTTATGAATAATCCCATTTTTCTCCAAAAATAATCATCAATATCAATTTTTATAAATTCCCTTAAAGGCACAACCACACAAATATCATCCACATCATTATTTTACAATATACGAAGCTCCGCCAACTTCTCCATACATACTAGAAATATTCACATCCTCATCAGATGGAATCAGCACTCCAGATGGATGATTATGTATTATAACCTCATTTTTTTCTCATCATATTCAGCAACGCAGCAACAGAGCCAGCATTTCCTCTAGCAATAACCTCAACTTCAGAAACAACTCCATTCTTATCAGGAATTCCCCTAAAAAAATATCTCATTCCCGCCATATCTCTTTATTTCTGACCGCATCCTGCTTGCCGCTTTTTTTCACTAATAAATTCAGAAATTTTTCATTTTTTTCCTCCTATACTAAAGATTTTTACTATATAAAAAGTTTTTTTCAACTTTTTCTTTACAAAAATAACCATTGCTTATACAACAATGATTATTTACTTAGAAATCGATTTTCTTATTTTTTTTATTAATTTCAGGAACTCCCTTTTTCCGTCAAATCATGATTTTTTTCTATAAAAATTCCCATTCATCAACTTCTTTACTATCCTTAAATTTACAAATTCCATATTCACTTCCATCTTTATCCTGTTTTTATAATCGACTCGCCACCTTGTTCAACACAATAAACCGAAGCAGGATTAGCCATTCCAATCATTTTTTTGTTCAGGAAAAATCTTCATTTTGATAGTTATTATTCTGGTTTACATTCCCTACAGAAACACTTTTGCTTCACACTTACTGGCTTTTTTTCACTTTCCTACTCATATCCTTATTATGTGCCTCCAACGACATCGATAATAATCCAACCAACAAAATTCCAAATACTTTTTTTCATTTTTTTCCTCCTTATTTTTACTTTCATATTACTTAGTAGATATTATATAATATTTTTTTAATATTTATACATATATTTACCTTAATTCTATATTTTTATTTCATTATTTATCGGAGTTTAAAAAAATTTATCAAATGAACTTCAATTATTACTTTTTTTATCAATTTATAACTAAAAAAACTCTATATCCAAATCTATTTTGAAAATAAAAAAAACAAATTTTTATTTTTCAACCTAACTAAACAATTACTTAATCTCTTCAAAATAATTTTTTTCTGCAATCCATAAGTCGATATTTTCCGATTAACCAAATAAGCAAAAATCACAATTATCACAAAAAATGGCAAATTATTAAATCCAAAAACTTCTCCACCAATAAAAATTGGTGCCAGTAAAAGTATTTGTCGCACTTCCAAATACACTTATATAACCTGCAGCTGCAACAAATTCAATCGGCAAACCAAAGAAAATCGCTATCACAACACCCAACGAAGCCCCAATTGAAAATAGTGGTGTCACTTCTCCACCTTGAAATCCAGCAGCCAATGTCAATGTTGTCAATAATAATTTTAATATCCAGTCGTATCCAAAAAAATTTGTTTCCCTGAAAAAAACTGTTTTCAATTAAATTTGTACCCAGCCCAGTATATCGACCTTCGTGCAATAATAAAAAGTATTACGCTAAGAAAAAAATTCCAATAATAAAAAAATTCGATAATATGGATTTTCTAATTTTTTTCTGCAGCAAATTTTTTTTCAAAAAAACTTTGTAAATAAACAAATAAATTTCCAGCAATTCCAAAAAAATTATTCCTAAAATTGCAAATTTTACAAATGTCGTTGGAGTTATTGATAAAGTTGTATTTACAATATGAGTAAACTTTTTCCAGTCCTAAAAAAGATGAAGTCCAACTGGCCGTAAATGCTGCAACAATAGCTGGAAGCAAAGCATACAACTGCAAATTCCCCAATGCTAAAACTTCTAAACCAAAAAAATAATGCTGCAATCGGTGTTTGAAACAATCCACCAAAACCTGCCGCCATTCCTGTTACCAAAAAGACTTTAGACTTATCAGGAAAAATTAAAAGTACTTATTAAATCTATGAAAAGCGTCGCTCCAAGGCTGCACAGCAACTCCCTTCACGCCCAGCACTTCCCCCAAACAAATGCGTAATCCAAGTCGCAACCGTCACAATCGGAATAAGTCTCAAAGGAATTTCCTTCTCAGTCCCATGCCCAACTTCAAAAAATTAGTCCCATTCCCTTGCCAGTCTTCCCAGCAAATTTTTTTGATAAATAAAAAAACAATTAAAAGTCCTGCCAAAAGCCAAAAAGGCACAAAAATAATACAAATATTCCTTCCGAATATCTCCAATTAAAAAGCAATCCTCTTCCAAAAAAATCGTATCAATTATTCCAACGAGTAAGACCAATAATAATACCTGCTATTATCAATTTTAAATACAGAAAAATACGAATGTTGGTAGCTTTTCTTTTTATATTTTTTTAACACTTAACTTCTCCTTTCTAAAGATTTATTAATATCAAATCATTTGTACTAAACCCCCGTTTAAAAATTATATTATTTGCTGACAAGAAATGTCAACTCCTTGCAAAAAGTCCCATAACCATCTCGCTATTTATACTTGAACTATTTAAAAATCAAATTATTAAAAAAATTATATAAATTTATGGTTTAAAGTAAAATAGTCATAACTTTTGAGTTCAATTTTAAACGGGTTCAATTATTCTACAAATTCCAAAAATAAAAATTTCAATATTTTCATTTCTAAAATTATTATCTCTTTCAACATTTTTCAATTTTTTTCCATAAAAAAACTTTATACATTTTGCTTTTTATACTTAAAAAAACCTTCATTTTATCCAAATTCTTTTTCCAAAAAAACGAGTTTTTCATAACTTCCAATCATAAAAAAATCACAATTATAGCCTTTATTTTGAATAAATTTTACAGCTTTTTCTAAATTCATTTTTTTATTTTTTTCTCATCTGCATTTTTTTCCCTTTAAAACAAAAATCCATATACAAAAAAATTTGAAATTTTATTAATTTCAGGCATTTCTGGATATCCCAAAAAAAGCTATTACTTTCCTAAATTTATACAAAAAAATTTATAAATTTTTTTGTAATCTTTCACAACATATTTTTTTTATTTGTCTTATTTTTTTCAGATGAATTTCAAAAATTTCCATATTTCAAAATTTCTTCATCCTTTACTATTAAATCACCCTTTTTCACATTTTTCAAGCTAAAAAAATACAATATTTTTTTATAAAACTCATAAATTGGCATACTTTTTTTCGCCTTTTTTTGTCAAAAATTTTTTTGTGCTATTTTATTTTTCTTCCAAAAATAGTCGTAACTATGTTTTTTTACCCCAAGTTTTTTTGCTTCTGTTATCAGCATTTCATAAGCCTTGCCAAAAATTAACTTTATTCCGATACTCTTTTTTTATTCTAAATGAATTTAAATATCCGATATTATTTTTGAAAAATTGAACAAGCTCCAACACCCACAAAGATAACCAGTTTTAACATCAATTCCTGCAACAATAATAGGTGTCTTTTTCACTATCCTTTTTGCAATGATTCAAATAAATTCGGCACTTTTTTTCATACGTTACCTGTACAAGCGACTCCATTTCTTCATCATTCAGAATATTTCTTATTTCATCGCTATAATCACTATTTTGAATAATTTTTAAATTCTATTTTTTTCATCTTTTCCCCAATCTTCTGATTAAATCCCGTATTATAACTTCTTTTCCCGGTTGCAGGAAAAAAATTTTTATCATATCCATTCAGAATAATATTTTTCCAATTTTTCAATCAACTCTTCCTTATTCTCCCCAAATAACGGAATTAACGGAATTTTTAAAACATAAATTCTGAACCAGATCTCCACAAAATAAATATTTCTTATTATTTTTTTCATCAAAAAACTGCAACCGAAACCGAATCATCTGAATGTCCTTTTTGTTTCAATAATTTCCATATTTCCAAAAACCGTATTCTGAAAAAGTAAAATCTTTTTTTTTGTTTGTAAAAAAATCAATAAAAAGTCACCTTTTTCCCATATCAGTTTTCTCCAATTTTGGAAAGATATTTTTTTACTAAAAATTCTTTTTTTATGTTTTCAATTTTTTTAGAAATTTTTTTTCTGTAAACGGATAAAAATCCATTTGGAATAACACTTTTTCCTATTGCTAATACATTTTCAGAATTTTTTTATGTGCAATAACCCTAACATCTCCAATTTCATCAATGAGCATTTTCAGATTTCCCACATGATCAGAATGAGAATGGCTTAGAACTATCACTTTTATCTTTTTACATTTTCAATTTTTCTGAATTATTTTTCTTCAAAAATTTTTTTCTTTTTCACATTTATCCCTGTATCCAGCAAATAAATATTCATCATTTTTTTATTTTTTTAAATAAATACAAATTATTTAAACCAATTTTTTTATTTTTTTCTATCATTTTTTTAGAAAACTCCTTGATGTTTTTAATGAAAAAAACCTGCCAGTCCAGTAGATAGAACTGACAGGCATAAGGTGGGAAGAACAATGGAAATTTACTTAATTATTTTTTTGACTGCTAAAAAAATAAAAAAAGCAGCGATTATAACTGCTAAAACAGTCAAATCCCAGTTCATCATTGAGACCACCTCCCAACATATCGAATATAACATCAAGGTTTGTGAAGCCTTGACAAATGATTATAACATAAAAAAAGTCCCATTCAATAATGAACAAGACTTTTTTTCACAATTTGTTATATTCAATCTGTTGGTTTTTGCTCAAAAAAATATTATAACACTTCTAAAGATAAATTTCAATACTAAAAAAATTAATTTTTTTATTTTCTGTGGTATAATTTAGTGAACTGCTCCTGCTTTTTAGAAGCGGGAGTTTCTTGGGAAAGTATCTGCTTTTTATTAGCCAAATATATTTACCAAGCTCTTCGGGAGGTCCCTACCCTGATGTGTTTTATTATAAATATCAAGCAAAAAAAGCAATTCATCTCCCACTTATAGAAGTCGGAGACTTCTTGCTATCTTTTGTTAAATAGATTATATTTAAAGGAGCATTTTATGAAAACAACCATAGATTTTTATAATATTCTCAATTTTTTTATATTTTTTTATAAAAAAATCTTTAATTTTCTTTCACCCAAAAATTAGGCTAAAAAAATATCTGAATTTATTGGTGTTTTTGCTTTTTTTATCTCATTCCAAAAAGGAAGAAAAATTGTCGTATCGTAACTTAAATTTGATTTTTAAATGAGCAAAAATAGTTTTTAATTATTCAAAGAAAAAAATTAAGGAAATTGCGATAAAAATCTTATAAAAAAATGCAGCAAAATCGTTTTTACTGCCCTTCTGGATTTATGAATATTTTTGAAAATTTTTTTCACCAAAAAAATATAATTCTGAATTACTGGAAAAAAATTAAAGAGTGAAAATGAACGGATTATTCTTGTTACTTCACATTTTGGATTTTTTTCACGCCAGCCTTTTTCCAACGAGAAACGATACAATGTTTATTCCTATTAGAATTATTCCAAACAAATTTATTGAATCTTATATGGATAAAAATCCGTTTTAAGAATAACATGACTTATTTTCCAGAACAAAATTACAAATCTTTTTGAAAAAAATAAAAAAATTCAAAGGGCGTTTTTTTGTGCTTTTTAAGTGACGTACGAAAACCAGATGGGGATAAAATAGCATTTTTTTGACTTACCTACAACTAATTCAGGCTTTCCTGCCTATTTTTTTCCAAGAAAGAGAATATTCCAATTGTTATTATTCATAATGAAGTTGATGAGAATAATATTTTGCCATATTTTTTTATAGACAAAATTATCCATCCTGAAAATTACAAAAAAATAGACACGAAATAATGAAATCTATTTTTAACTGAATATGAAAAAAATTATCTTAAAACTGCCAGAACAATGGTTCTGGTTTCAGGACAGATGGCGGGATGGAATCTAACTTTTTTTATTTTTTTCCTGTCCTTGATTTTCAATAGACTTGTTCGAAAACTTCTAAAAATTTAATAAAAACGAATATTCTTAAACAAGGGGTCTTGACCCCTTGTGGAAATAAAAATTTAGGTTGTCGAACAGGTCTAATACATCTTTTAAAAACTTACTGAATCTGTTCAATAACATAAGGTTTTTTTATTCTCACAATACTTACGGCTTATTTTACTGAAAATTATTTTGGAGCTTCATCCAAGTTTTGTGCATACGGTAAATCATATTTCCCCATAACTTCTTTTTTCAAATTAAAGTTTTGTGCAAAAAATATTGCAAACATTCCCAAATCATGGCTTCGTTTTAACTGCATAAATCCTCTTTTAAGTATTGAACGCCATCCAAAAAAGCTTTTTCTTGCATTGGCACATTTTTTGGAAAGCTCATCGGGAGTCTGATCGCTTGGAAGAAAGGAAATTCGCCCATAAGGATAATTTTCATCCAGCCACCATTTTTCACTAAGAAGTCGTTTTTCTTCTCTTAATTTTCTATAAACGCCTGTTTTTGGAAATGGTACAAGATGGTTAAATGCCGCAAAATAAAATCCATGTTTTTTGGCAAATTTTACCGTTTCATCAAAAGTTTCTTTCGTGTCATTTCCATAACCGAATACAAAAGTAGCATAAATTCCGATTCCATAACTATGAATTTTTTCCGTCAGTTCATTTATTTCTCCAACGCCACTTCTCCAGCCTTTCCCCATATCCTTTAAAATATTTGGATTCATCGACTCATACCCAATCAAAATCATTTTACATCCGCTTTTTTTCATCCAGTAAAGCAATTCATCATTTTTCGCAATGGTAATAGCCCCTTGCGTTACCCATTTTATATTTAACGGCTCAATTGCCTTGCAAATCTCAATCGCATGTTTATGATCCGCCACAAAATTATCATCAATAAAAAAAACATACTTCTTCCCAGAGTTTTTTATATCCTGCACAATTTCCTCAATAGGTCGTCTAAAATATTTTTTCTGATAATATGAATGAATTGCACAGAAATCACACCCAAAATTACATCCACGCCCTGTTTCAATCAGTGCAAGCGGTGAATATTTCCTATCCTTGTAAATACTCCTGTCAGGCATTGCAAAAGAAGTAGTTACCCCATAATACCGTTTTTCCAACTTATTCTTGCTCAAATCGTTCAACATCTTTGTCCACACGCTTTCCGCATTTCCCAAAATAATCGAATCAAAATGTTCCAGACACTCGTCAGGCTCTACAGTTGGATGATACCCCCCTGCAAGTACCTTTATTCCTCTTTTCTGAAATTTTTTTGCTATTTCGTAAGCTCTTTTGGCAGTATAAGTTTCCACAGAAATCACAACCAGATCTGTATTTTCCTCATAATTTATAAACTCATTCCTGTCATCCATAAAATTCGTTTCAACATCCTCAGGAGTTAAAGATTTTAAAACTGCAATCATAAGTGGCTCCATATTTTTCCATGTTTTTATATATTTCTGCCCTTTTTTCTTCCCAATGGCAGGCAGTATAAATGTTATTTTCACTGTTTTTTCTCCTTTTTTCTCAACTTCTATTTATCAAATTTTATCTTCCCATACTTCCTAAATTTCCGTGCATGCTGTCTTGAAAATACTTCCAGAAATGAAATTTCAGCCCCTTTATTCCTAGAAGTTTTCACTCTTCTTATAATTCGCTTGAAAGTGAAAGTGTCAAGCCACAATTTATAAAATTCCTTCTGCAATGTGTCGTAACTCATATTTTTAGGCTTGAATACGACTGTTTCAGTGTCGTAGTAATACCAGTCTTCTGTAAGTAATCTGCCTTCTTCTTTTAACTGATTAAAAAAAGGTGTTCCTGGATACGGGAGTAATTATGTTATATCTTGGCACATCTACCCCAATTTCCTCGATAATATCGGGAATTTGGCGAATTGACTCCACTGTGTCAGTTTCCATCCCTATCATAAGCGTGGAAAGGACTGATATTCCATAAGATTGAATCGTTTTTACGAGTTTTTTGTATTCTGTGACATTGTTAAATTTTTTATTTACTCCATCAAGATTTTCCTGAACAAAACTTTCCAAGCCAATAACCAAGCCTATACAGCCAGACTCTTTCATTAACTGCAGAATTTTTTTATCATTACCGATATTTATTGTTGCAGAAGCAGTCCATTTTATTTTTTTAATTTCTTCAATTCTTCCATTAGCTGAATGGCGTAATTTCTGTTTCCTAAAAAATTTGGATCAAGAAATATCCATTTTTTTGGCTTATTCGTTTTTATTTCATTTATCACGTACTCTATGCTTTTTATCTGATTTTTTCCAGAGTACATCTTTGTGATGGAACAGTAGGAGCATTTATTGGGACAGCCATTGTTTGCGACGATTGTGCCATAATTTTTTTAAAAATATTTTTTTATTTTTTTCAAAAGTTTTTCGGTTTAATGGCTTCGGTTCATAATCATTTCCAACGAGGTTAAAATATTCTCTTTTTGGAGTTCCATTTGTAAAATCTTCAAGAAACATCGGAAATGAAATTTCAGCAGCTCCCTGTAATTACTGTATCAAAAATATTGTAACGCCTCTTCTTTCAAAAGCTGTCGCATAATGCCCGCCAATTAATGTATACGCTCCTTTACTTTTTCCAAAACTTGGCAATCTCTTTTTGCCCTTTTCGATCCTGAAATTACCGAAGAAATACAAATTACATCAAATTTTTTTCATTTTCATATTTTTTTAGAAGTAGCATCCCATTTTTTTCCACACCTTCATCCACAATAACAACATCAGCGTTATACTTTCTGTCAATTAGTGATTCCAGCGTTATTAACGTAATTTGCGGATAATATTTTCTTTTTGTGAATCGAGTTATATTTGTAAATGTTATCCTTTGCTAAAACAAGCATTATTCTCATAATTTTATTCCTTTTTTTTGTTATAAACTTCTTTTTCGATTGATATAATTTCACAGCAAGAAATACAAGGGCATGTTTAAAATTAGCAGCACCGTCAAACAGCCTTTTCCAGATACTCGAATGTCTATTATATTCCACCTTGCATTTCAAAATTCCAGCCTCAAATTCCTCAATCGTCATATTATATGGCTCAAAGCACGCTTTTCCCATAACGAAAGTTCTCATCCAGCCACCATCGTTTCATAAAAGCAACCGACCTTCTTTTTTTCAATCTTTCATAAAAAAAGGAGTTCCTGGTATCGGCAATGCTGGATTAAAGCCTGCAAGAAAAAATTTATGCTTTTTAGAAAATTCCAAAATTTCATCAAAGCAGTTTTTATCATCATAATCATACCCAATCACATAGCTTGCATGCACAAGTATTCTATATTTTTTTTATAGATATTAATGATTTTTTTCATAGTCAAACTCATAATTTGCAACCTTTTTTTCATTTTTCTTAATATTTTTTTTATATTTATATTCTCAAATCCCAGAAGCATTTCAATGCATCCCTGCTTCTGACATCAATTTTATCAATTTCTCATCTCTTGCAATATCGATGCTGCCTTGACAAGCCCATTTTTATTTTTCAGTTTTTTTCAATTCTTCAAAACAGCTGCAAAGCCTTTTTTTCTTATTGGCAAAAAAATATTATCATCCACAAAATAAACAATTTTCGCTCTTTTATTCGTTCTAAAAATTTTCCTTTACCTCATTTATCACATTTCTCAACATCCCTATGTTGAAAATCTCCTTTATGAACTGCCCCAATCGTGCAAAATTCACATTGGTGCATACAGCCTCGCCCAAACTGAACTGGCACGACAAAAGAATATTTTTTCCCCTTGTAAATGCTTCTATCATAAACAACATTATTAATATCCGGCAATTTTCTACATTCATACCTCTTTTTCGGCACCCCGTTTTCCAAATCGTTCAAAAAAATTCATTCCAAGTAACTTCTCCACTTCCCACACAAACTGTATCTGCATGTTCCTGCACTTCATCAGGCATAAGCGAAGCGTGATACCCTCCGATCATCACATAAACTCCACGTTCCCTATAATTTTTTGCTAATTCATAAGCCCGCCTAGCCGTCATTGTAAACGTAGAAATTACAACCAAATCAACCTCAAGATCCATTGGAATATCCTCAATCCTATCATCAAAACAGCATAAGCTCATGTCTAGTCTTATCAGTAAGTCCCGAAAAGCACCGCAAAAAGCAAGTGGCTCTATCGCATCATTGGAACGCTTTTCCCCCATATTTGGACGTAAAAAGCTATTTTCATTTTTTTCTTCTCCTTATCAATAATTTATTATCTTAAACATTATAATTAAATTTAAAAATCTTATTTATATAAAGTTTTTTTCTAATAACAGGGTATCATAATCTAGTATATTTTCGAAATAATTAAAATAGTCATTTTTCGATTTTTTTCAAATCAGATTCTAGTATAAAATAACTCATCGGACATTTTTTTTCTGTGCAGCAGACTGTCTGAGCTATAGGAGTTTTTGTCATTGCAAAAAAATGTCGTAGATCTAGCCATAGGTTTGCAGGGATTTGCGGCAATGAGCAATCCTGCGAAAAATAAAAAGAAAAAAACATAAATATAAAATGAAAAAAACTATTATTAATCAAAATTTCTTAATAAAAAAATAATTTATATAATTGTTTATTTAAAAGTTAACTAATTAATCTACATTTGGAATATCAGAATTATCTGTCATTTTTTCAAAAGTAAATTCCTCCAATTTATCGGCATAATGCCTATACCCCAAGTTAGTATTAAGCATAATTGGTGCAATAATGCTAAATCTTGCGATTCTTTTAAAAATCGAGCTTACTTTATAAGTTTCCCTCCAAGCGTAAATTCCGCCTTCCTGCAGTTCCTGCGCTGTCATTTTTTTGGGATGGAATACAGCGTGCTGAACATCGTACATTGTCCAGTTTTTTTCAAAAAAATTCTGCCTTGCTTTTTCCAAATCATTGTAAAGTTTTGTTTTAGGAAATGGAGTTAATATAGAGTATCTTGGCAAGTCAACTTTCATTTTTATTACTTCCTCCACAGTTCGCTTGAATATATCCTTATCATCGCCATCTGCTCCGAATGTAAAAGTTCCGTTTACAGCAATGTCATAATGATGCAGTTTTTTCATAAGCAAATGATAATCAGCCATAACATTTACCCCTTTATTCATAGCCCGCAGCGATTCCTTCGAGACAGCTTCAAATCCAATAAGCAAGCCTTTACAGCCACTTTTTGCCATTAGCCTTATCATTTCGTCATCGTGAACAAGGTTGGAAGTTGCCAGCCCAAACCACCATTTTTTTAGAGGTGTCAATTCAATAAACAGTTTTTTAGCATAATTTTTGTCAGCAATCAAATTTAAGTCTATAAACAAAACTTCTTTTTTCTTAAAAGTCTCAATTTCTGCAATAATTTCATTAATCGGTCTTTTTAAAAATGTTGGATATAAAGCTTTCCCAACACAGAATGAACAGTCGAAAGAGCAGCCTTTAGTTGCCTCAATGCTGTTTATCGAAACATATCTTTCCTTTTTCAGAAGTTCCCTTTTTGGTAATTTTAAATTTTCTAGACTATTTTCCTTCTGGACATAAAATTTCTTTAAACTGTTATTTCTCGCATCTTCCATTATTTCCGTAAAAAGCTATTCAGAACGCCCAATTACAACAGAATCACAATGCTGTATCGCTTCTTCTGGACAAAGTGTCGGATGCGGTCCACCTAAAATAACCTTTTTTCCTTTGCTTTTAAAGTATCTTGCATATTTATACACTCTTTCCGAGGTTCCCGTAATCGAAGTCATAACCACAATATCCGCATCCAGTTCAAGCGGTATTTTTTCAATCGTTTCATCATAAATTACAACTTCAATATCTTCTGGAATATACGCCGCAAGTGTCGATAATGTGAGCGGTGCATAGTGAATCGCCTTCTTAAATGTTCCATTAAATCTGTACATTGCCCCTGCTGGTGCCAGTAATGCCACTTTCATTCTCCAAATCCTCCTAAAAATTTATTTTCCCAGCCAAAATTTTTATCCAGTATTCGATATTTTATATCTCCTATTTTCTGCCTTTTTGATTTTTCAGCTGTATATGTTTTTAATCCGTCCTTTTCTATTAAAAATATTCTTACTTTCCCTAATTGCCCCAATTTATATGCATATTCATAATGAAATGCCTGACACAGTTTTTTTCATTAAGTTTATTTTTCAAATTTTATTTTATTTTTCCAGCTTTTTCAAAAATCCAGTTTCTTATTTTTTTATTCTTTATTTCTAAAAAAATAATGTATAACTTATTTTTCCCATTTTCATTTTTTTACTGGTGAAAAATAGCAAAAAAATTCCTCTTTAATATTATTTTCCTTCAACAAATTTAAAACTTGCTTTTTCAACAAACGAATTTTTCCAGCTTTTTCCCCAACAATATCAGAAAAAAATTATTCATTCTTCCAACAAATTTCACAACAGGAATTTTATGATAAAAATCCTGTAACTTTCACAATATCATTCGTATTATATCTGTAAAGCCCAGCATTTGTAGTAACAACAATGCAATAACGCTCTCCCCTCTCCAATTCATCCAAAAGTTTTGGACTGCTGTTTTCTAACTCATCACCAGAAACTTGAATAAATTCATAAAAAAACGAGTTATAGGCAACAACACTCCCATTTTCCACATTTTCCAGCGGAAAAACTTACAATACATTCTGTTGACATAAGCCCTTTTCCTTGAAATTTCAAATCCATGTTTTTTCTATCAAAATTCAATTTCTCCTTCAATTTTATAAAAATTTCATAGGAATCACTATCTGCCCAGCAACTCACAAGCGAAAGTTTCTCCCAAATCACAGAGTAATCCACAAAATTTTCCATAATTTTATTTTCCATTTTATTTTTTTAACTTTTTTTATTTTTGGGAATCTATTTTTTTCATTTACTATTTTTTTCCAACATTTTGTTTAATTCCACTATTTTTGATTTAAAGTATTATTTTCACTTCTTTCAAAATAATTTATCAAAAAAATTCACTTCTGCTTTTTTTCCACAATTTTTTTGTATTTTTTTCTTAATAATCTGAAAATACTTTTTACTTCCTAAATTTTTCTCAACAAAAAAATTCAGCACTCAAATCCTCACTTTTTTTAAAATTTTTGCAAATCGCTTTATGATTTTTTTCAATAAAAATCAAGCAAAAATCATAAGAAACGATGGACTCCATACCGAAATCATCGCAAGATTTTTCTGATAAAAAGCAGAAATACTGCTGTAATTAGCAAAAAAATCCTCCATATTTTTGGGTGTTTTTTTATTTCTTTTGGAACTGTAAACAGTTTATTTAAAAAAATGCAGAAATTTTATCAAAAATACGAAGTATCATCTTCGATTCCCACACGGATTCCTCCGCTAGTTACAGCTTCTCGCTTTAAAATTGGAGAAACAGACCAGTAGGAACTTCCAAGAAAAAAAGATTTTTTTATTATTTTGATATAAGTCATAGAGCCATGAAAAAAACTCCGTTCATATAACTTTTTCAAAAAAATTTTTCTGTATACGGAATATATTTGACATCAGACGTACTTCCGCTCGTAAGTTCAAACAACTTAATTTTTATCACTCAAAAGAACATTACTTTCCCCACTTTTCTCTCTTTCCACAAACTCCTTAACATTCTCATAATTTCACAATCGGAATTTTATTCTGAAACTTTTCTATTAATTCTTTTTCATTTTTCTGCACTTAAAATTTGGCTTTTCTGTTTCAAAAAGTTTTTAAATATTCTGTATTTTTTTATTAGTTTTCAATATTTCCAAAAAGTATTTTTTTACTTGTGTTTCCCGAATTTTACTTTTTACTTTTTTTATATTGGAAACAAAAATCTTTGTAGGATTTTTTTACAAAAAAATATGAATAATCTGTTTAAAATCACATATTTTAAATTTTTTTACTTCATAAAATTTACTTTTTTTTACCGAATTTTTTTCATCTAAATTATCTCCAATCGGCAAATCCTGAAATTTTCTTTTATAACAGCCTTCTGCCCAAAGCTCAAAAAAACAGATACATAATGGAAAAATGGTATATTTTTTGTCCTTTTTAACACATCAAAAGTTCTTCCCAAAATATTTTTTACAGAATGATATGCATATCTTACTGCAATACACCTGTCACGAAACTCATTTGTAGAAATATCATAAGGCTCAAAAAATAAATACGAATATTTTTGTGGCTCCAGCCACCACTTTTTGTATAAAAGCCTTCCTTCCTTTTCCATTTTAAAATAAAGTTCAGTATTTGGAAAAGGTACAAGATAGTTAAACTGGACAAATTCCAGATGGTTTTTCTGTGCAAATTTTACAGTATCTTCAAACGTAGTGCCGATTTTTTCCTCAAAACCAAAAACGAATGTGGCATAAATTCCAATGTTGTATTTATGTATAATCCGTGTTGATTCCTCAATATCTCCCAGCTTGTAGCTCCATTCCTTTTTCATATTGTCAAGAGCCTCTTTATTTATCGACTCATATCCGATTAAAATAAAAAGACATCCACTGTCTCTCATAGCTGCAAGCAATTTCTCATTTTTTGCCATCGTTATTGCCCCTTGCGAAATCCATTTTTTCTTTAACGGCTTTATCTTCTCACAAAGCTCCAATGCATATTTAGGATCTGCAACAAAGTTATCATCAGCAAAAAATATATATTTTGACTTTATATGCTTCAATTCCTCAATTACACTATCAACGGGCCTTTTAGCATACCGTTTCTTATTAACTGCCGAAATTGCACAAAATTCACAGTGATGAGGACATCCACGTCCAGTTTCTACAACTGAAATTAAATATTTTTTCTTAAAGATACTTCTGTCTGGTATTAAAAACTTATTGCTAAGTCCACCAATATACAGTTTCTTTTCTGTCCCATTCCTATAATCCTCAATAATTTTCCCCCAAATATCATCAGCATATCCCGTAACTACAGAATCTGCATGCTTCATAGCCTCATCTGGCACAAGCGAAGCATGTGTCCCCCCAATAATAACCTTCTTTCCTTTTTCCCTAAATCTTTTAGCAATCTCATATCCGTGCCGTGCCGTATAAGTCTCCAAAGTAATTACAACAACATCCGCATCATTATCATAGTCTATCGCCTCAACTCTTTCATCAATCAGCTCACATTCAATATCATAAGGAGTCAATGCCCGCAAGTAAGCAAACGTAAGCGGCTCAAACGTCCTCAGCTGAAAAATATACTTCTGTCCCTTTTTCTTTCCAAATCCAGGATAAATAAACAACATCTTCATAAAATTCACCTTTTTTTATTTATTTAACTTCCAATATTTTAACACACAAATCATTGAATTTTATTTTTTAAAGTAAATTTTTACTTTTCAAATCAAACTATTTAGTTTTAAAAAAATTAAAAGATTTCCTTCAAAACCCGTTTTTCCCAAATTTGTCAAATTTTTCAAAAGAAATTTCTGCAAGGCATACCAGTTCATCACCTTTCTGATAACTAGGATTTTTCTCTAAAAAAACTGCACATTTTTATTTTCTTTAACTGCTTTTCCGAAAGTACAACGACATTTTCCCGTAAAAAAATCATTTGTTCCATCATTTTTTTACAATTCCATTTTTCCTTATTATATCTATTTCCGTATATTTTTTTCAGCATAAATATCTTTTATTTTTTTCTCCATCTCATTTTTCAGTATAATCCGCCTTAGGACAAAAATTTTTTTAAAAGTATGTTGGAAGATACATATATGTCTTTATCCCTTTAGAAATCAGAAACCAGTAAGTTTTTAGCCCCATTTTTTTCATATTTTTTTCACTTTCCAGAAGGCAATATTTTTATCCATTCTTTCTGAAATTCGATTCCCCAAGAAAATCCCTTTTTCGATAATTGTATCCCCAGAAAAAAACCGACTATTTTTCCATTAACAGTATCTTTTTCATTCTCAATATTTAACTCCATTTTTATTGTAGAAAACCCTTTAATTCATCATTTTCAAATAACAAAAAAACATTATTTTTTTATCATACAAATCTTTTAAAAAAATTTATCTTTTTTTCATATTTTCATAATGATTTTTTTCATAAGTAAAAACATACTTTCCACAATTTTTTTCATCATCTTTTATATCCAATACAGAAAAAAATTTTACATTTCATTATTATAAACTCCTTTTTTTCTTTACAGTAAAACCAGAATAATTTTTATTCAAACTTCGGATTCACCGTATTTGTTAATTTAATTTTTTTACAAAAATTTTTAAATCCTTTTTTTAGCTTTTTTTCTATATCTGCTTCTTCTCAATTTTTCTTTTATATTTTTTTCATTAAAAAAATGCTGAATACAAATCTCTTTTGTATTCTATTTTTCTACTATTTCCATCCAACTTTTTAAAAAGTTTTTATTTTACTACTTTTATGATACCATGTACATTTAGCTATTTCAAGTTTTTGTAAACAAAAAAATATGCCATTCATTTCATGACTAAAGTCACAAGTATCCTGGCATAATTAATAAAATTACATAAACAACTTTTTTTATATTAAATTTTTTTCAATAATTAGAATTTTTTTACAAGAAGATAAAAATTCTTTGCTTTAAAATTTTTATTTTTTTCAAATTTTAAATACAATTTTCTAAACGAATCTATTATTCTTCAATAGAACCGTGACCAGTACTTTTTCAAAGTACAGCTTTTTGTCTTTTTCCATTTTCTGTGTAAATAGCATCGTTTCCTTTCATGTGAATTGAAATATTTCCATCAGAATATTTTTCTCCACTTGCAGCTCACTGCAGAATTTAAATTATAGATACTTCCGTAACCATCAGCTAATTTTACTTTATCTGTTGAAAGATTTTCTACTGTTATATCTTGGTAACCGTCACAGCTAAATTTTCTTAATAAATTTCCACTTGCAGTTTTATTTGAGTTTCCGTTATTTGAATTTGAATCGCTTGTTAAATTACAGCTTTCATCATTTCCACTTGCTGTAAATACAGCATCATTTCCTTTTATTTGAATAGAAACTCCGTTACCTGAATATAACTCTCCACTAGCAGATCTTGTCAATTTTAAATTGTAAACTTTTCCGCTGTCATCTGTCAATCTAACTTTATTTGTTGAAAGATTTTCTACTGTTACGTTTCTGCTGCTGCAGCTAAATTTTCTTGTTAAATTTTTAGAAGTTGCTGCTGTTTTATTTGCAGCTTTTTTTCTAGAAGTTCTTGATACAGCTGAATAACCAATAGAACCGATAGCCAATACTCCAATTAAAGTTGCTAGAATCATTTTTTTTGTAGATCTCATAATAATCACTCTCTCTTTTCTTCAATCTTTTATATTTATTTTTTTGAAATTTTTGATCTTTTTCATCTCTCAAATTTCAATATGAGTATACTACAGATTACTTTGTTTTTAATATTAAATCGATTATAATTTTAATAGTTTTTACAATTTATATAAATATGCCTAAATAAGCGATATTTGTTATCTGTGCAACCTTCGCTTAAACTCTTCTTTATAGGATTTATAGGCATATCGTAACATTATGCTTAAAATAAATAACGGAATCGAAGAAAATATGCTCCATGTCATCTTTTTGCTTATGATTAATTCTAAAAACTAGAAGAAATATTCCAACAAAAAAATAAAAAAATTCAATATTTTTTTAACCGATCATTTTTATGCTTATCCCAGACATACGAAAAAAACAAGGCTAATGAGATAAAATGCAACAACAATAGGAATTCCACGTCCAATACTCCAAGTCAATTTTTTTTATCTCCAAAAATCAAGCAAAAGGAAAAAAGCCGTAAGACCAGTCAATATCAAAAAAATAAATTTGTTCTCATTCTATAGGAATCTAAAAAAATACGAATAATCCCAAATCAAAGACTAAAAATAGATGGAATCGCATAATATCCCCATTCAAGTTTCCCATACATTATCAAATTTTTGAAAAAACCTCCAATATTGAAATAATTGAAATTGTAAAAAAATGACATAAATACAGCTTTTTTTCACTTTTTTTCATCTTCATTTCATACAAATTTATATTGACAATCGGATATTCCTTTTGCAAATTCCTCTTCCATTCCCTTTATTTCAGGAACAGCCGTTTCACACAGCGGACATCTTTTTCACTCCATCTTCCAGCTCCACTCCACATTTTACACAATACATTTTTCATTTCCCTCTTTATCATTTTTTTAACAATATTTTTCTTAATTTTTTTAAAAAAATAGTTAGTAATTATTTTTAGATCTTATCCCTCTTTTTTTCGTAAATAAACAAAAAAATCTCTTTCAATATCATAATTTGCAGTCAAATTTCCAAAATTTATATAAACTTTTTTTACTATCGCTTATAACTCCCATCTTAATTTTGCACCTTTTGCTTGGTGGTGGCAAAAATCTGAATCCTTTTAAATATTTTTTTCGTACTTTTTTTCTCAATTTTAAAAAAACTCCCAAATTGGAAAAAATCCTGTTGTGTAGCCACGTTCTCCATAATAATCAAATATAAATGGGAAAAAAATATCCGCTTTACCAAATATGGAACGGACTTTATAACTATATTTCTCATCGGATTCATTGCTTTATAAATACTTTTTGTAAAAATTCCTTTTTTTGTAATTTTTCAAGGCAAAATAATTATCCAGATAAGTGATAATTTCAGAGGGAATATGCCCCAAGACTGGCATCCACACTTGGAGTTATATTCATAAAAAAATTCCTATACGTCTTTTTCCTCAAAAAAATTCTTCGCAAATCAACAGGAACTCCAATAACAATCAGATTTTTTTGCACTTGAATACCTATCCAGCAAAAACTTTAAAAATAAACTGCAAGCAGATATTTTTCCAATTGTAGTTTTATGCTTTTTTTGCTTTCCATTTTCAAATCATCAGTAGAAATCTCGCCAGTCGTAATATGATACTGCCCCTTCTCCAATATTTTTTTATTGGTAAATGAAATGCAGACTTTATCGTAGTTTCCTTGCTTACCTTCTGCATATATTTTTTTCATAAAGGTCAATATATTTACTTTCCTTTGCACCATTTTCCTCATTATCATTTCCAAATATTTCTTCGTTCTTTTCTAAAAATCTTTTTTTATTTTTCTAAAAAAACTCTTATTCTCAAAATTTTTTTAATTTTCACCATTTATTTTTCGGAAAATCAATTATTTTTTTATCTTTTATCAAATCTTTTATCTTTTTATTTCAATTTTGTCTTCATCTTTATTTTTTTCCCTTATTTTCAATAATAATATCTACATTTTTCAAAATTCCTGTTCCTGCTTCTTTTTAGAAAAAAATACTTCTCTTCCAAATATTCTTCAATTAAATCTTGAAAAAAATAGCATCGCACCCTTTCCATCTGTTAAAAAAATGTGCAATTTCTATTGACAATTTATTATTAAAATAAATAATTCGCAACGGATTATCCTTTTTGTATATCCGTACAAGGATAAGTTTTTTTCCTTCTCAATCATAAAATGTGTCTTTTTCTGCTGTAAATAATTCCAAAAAAATCCCTTTTTTTCAATTCTGAATTATAAAACGGATACTTTCTTTCAAGTAAAACTGCCACATTTCTCAATACTTTCAAATCAATGTTTTTCAGAAAAACAATGCCGAAAGCCTGAAACATGTCGTTCTCCCTTCGCTAATTATTGAAGAATACGTTTTTTTGCAAAAGGCATCTAACTCATACCAGATTTTTTTCATTTTTCACTTTTTCCCTCTCTTCTTGTTTTTTTATTATCATTTATAAATTTACAGTTTCATATTAGATTTGTTCAACAGCCTAAGTTTTTTTATTCGTAAAAAAAGTCAAAATCTCTTGCTTCAGGACATTTATTTTATTAAATTTATATAATTATCGAACAGGTCTATTTTTATTAGAAATATTCTTAAAAATTACTTTTTCTAAATATTTTTTTCAATTTTTCATAATTTTTTTCTTTGCCTCTTCATATCCCAATGTTATAAACTTTCTGTAACTTTATCTCTATTTTTTTCTCAATTCTTCCCAAAGTCAGTGGAACTGATGGCTGAATCACAAAAATTTCTCCCTTTTTTTCTCTAAATCGTAAATATGATCCAAAGTTGCATTATATCGACTATATCTAGTTTTCATAAGTTCTACAAATCTAGGATATTTTTTATATCTAATTGCTGAAATTGTTCCTAATCTACTTTGTTTTTTACGATAATTCTTATCTCGTGTCAGTACAACGATATTTTTCACATTCCCCTTTTTTATTGAATAATCCAAAGGAATCGGGTCAGAAACTCCTCCATCCAAGTAATTTTTTCCATTTAATTTAACAAATCTAGATAAGAACGGAAGTGAAGCCGATGCCCTTAAAGTATCAATTTCCTTTATTGCATCTTTAACCACGGGATATTCTGCCTCTCCAGTTTCGCAGTTTGTAATAACTGCTTGAAATTCCGTTTTACTATTTTTAAAAGTTTCATTATCAAACGGATTATATTTTTCAGGAATATCGTGATAGGCATACTGCTCCTCAAAAAAATCTCCCGTCTTTAGTAAATTATAAAAACTTGCATATTCTCTTTTATTTATATGATCAGCGATTGCATCAAACCCTCTTTTATACTGCTTTGAAACATAGCTTGCACCCAATGCCGCTCCAGCTGACACCCCAATTAGATTATCTACTTCAATATTTTTTTCCAGAAAAAAATCTAAAACTCCTGCTGTAAAGATTCCTCTCATTCCTCCACCTTCCAGAACTAACCCAATTTTTTTATCCATCATTTTCATCCCTTTCAATTTTATTTTACATTATTATACACCTATTAATTGTATTTTTTTCTACTTTTTTTAATAAACTTTTTTTATAGTCAGTATTTAAATATTTACAAAAAAAAAGACTGAGTAGTTCACTCAGTCCCATTCAATCTATTTTTTAATCTCGTTATCATTTTTAGTCAATTCAGAAAACGCTGTCGCAATACTTGCTAAATTTTGCATATTACTTGGTATAATAATCTTTGTAGCTTTTCCATCGGCAACTTTTTCAAACGCTTCCAATCCTCTTAAAGATAAAACTTTTTCATTTGGTGATGCTTCATTTAACAATCTCAATGCTTCCGCTTTTGCCCTTTGAACTGACAAAATAGCTTCTGCTTCCCCTTCAGCCTCTTTTATCTGTTGCTCTTTCTTGGCTTCAGCTCTCAAAATTGCAGCCTGCTTTTCTCCTTCAGCAACCAATATCGCTGCTTCTCTTTTAGCCTGTGCTTCCAAAATATTAGCTCTCTTTTCTCTTTCGGCTTTCATTTCCTTTTCCATCGCAACACGAATATCGGCTGGTGGCAAAATACTCTTTAATTCCACACGATTTACTTTTATTCCCCAAGGATCTGTTGCATCATCTAATTCCTGTCGCATTTTCGTATTAATAATATCTCTTGAAGTCAATGTCTGATCAACTGTCATATCTCCGATAATATTTCTCAAAGTTGTAGCAGTCAAATTTTCAATCGCAGAAAGCGGTCTTTCCACTCCATAAGTATACAATTTTGGATCAGTTATTTGAAAATAAACAACTGTATCAATTTGCATTGTCGCATTGTCTTTTGTAATAACTGGCTGAGGCGGAAAATCCACAACTTGTTCCTTTAGTGATACGCTTCTTGCAACTCTGTCAAAAAACGGATTCAGAAAACTAAGTCCTGAACTTAAAGATCTATCGTATTTTCCCAATTTTTCTACAATAAGCACACGTGATTCAGGCACGATTTTTATTGATTTTAAAATATAAATTAATGCAATTACAATAAGAATTACTACTATTGGCAAAGCCCACATAATTCTACCTCCTATTTTTTTATTTTTTTATAGTTACTTATTCTTTTTCTAAAAATAATTTTATTCCCTCTAAATCCTTTAATTTTTACAACTTCTCCACTTGACAGCATTTCCTCGCTTACTCCAGTCCAAATAGATCCTTTAAATTTCACTTCATATTCCTTTTTCAGCTTTTCTAGCGTCAACTACTCTTTCAACTTTTTACATCCATTCCTTTCATACTTGAATCAAAAATTCGTTTTTCCTCTGTAATTCAATATATTTTTCTCAAAACTGGACGTGTAAAAAATCAAGAAAAATTATTGAAAGCACAGCAAATATTAAAAAAATTGAATCAGTGAATCTCCAATAAAATTTGAAAGAAACATTACAATCAAAAGCTGAAAGTGCAAACCAGATTGTCACAAGCCCTGGAATAATTATTTCCAGAATTGCCATTATTCCTGACAAAAATTGCCCAAAACAATGCTCCCATAATTTCTTCCTCCCAATTTTATTTTTTTCATTAAAAATCCGATTCCGATTCCTCCGTGGATTCCTCCTGTTCCTACTCCAATTCCAGCACTTAAACATGATGTCAAAGCCAATAACATCAATATTGCAATAATAATTTTTTTCATAATCTATCTTCCTTTCATTTTTTTATTTTTTTGGTTACTACCCTTCATATTTTATAATTTTATTAACTTTCTTGCAAGTATTATTTTTCAAAAAGCCATCTCATAAGTTTAAAAAAACTTATTTTTTTACTTACAAGATGACCTCCTAATCAATATTTATCGTTATCTATTAAACATCTACAATTATCTTTAATAAATTATCCTTGATACAATTTAATAGATTCTTTAAATTTAGCAATTTTATTTTCTAATTCTTCTTTTTATGCCATTTTTCTTTTGTCGATAACTTCTTTTTGGTGCTTTAGACAAGAATTTTTTTCATTTGATAATTTTCCTAAAACTCTGTCTAATTCTTTTTTTGTGTTTTTTTGAATATCTTTTTTTCAAGTTTTGCGATTTCTTTTTCTTTGTCGATTAAATCAGCAAGTGGAACGTAAATTTCTGTTGTTTCAACCAATTTGAATCCAACTAATGCAGGAATTTCTGTATTAAATTCATATTTTTTTCAACATTTGCTAATTTATCTAATATTTTTCGCATTATGTTCTAAAAATTTCTTTTTCTCCATCATTTACGATTTTTGAAGATTACTTCAATTTTCTTCGCTGGTGAAACATTTGCTTCCCCTCTAATATTTCTAATCGCATTAACGATTTCTTTCAAGTAATCAAATTCTTTTTCAGCTGCCAAATCAACATATTTTTTGTTTTCTGTTGGGAATTCTGATAACATAATTGTTTCTTCGTCTAATCCTAATTTTTGCCAAATTTCTTCAGTTATGAATGGCATAAATGGATGAAGCATTCTCAATCCTTTATCAAGAACTGTTTTCAACACATATTGTGCCACAGTTTTATCTGAACCTTCTTGTCCATAAACTCTAGTTTTTGCGATTTCCACATACCAGTCACAGAAATTTCCTCTGAAAAATTCATAAGCAACTTTTGCTGCTGAATCCAATTCATATTTATCCATATATTCGTTAATTTGTCTTGAAGCTGTTTGCAATTTAGATAAAATCCATCTATCTTCTAGCTTAAATTCCTTCTCGTCAATAACTGCATTTGCATCAAAGTCTTCCAAATTAGATAATACAAATCTTGAAGCATTCCAAACTTTGTTTGCAAATGTAGAACCCATTTCCAATAATTTTTCAGAAAAATGAATATCTTGTCCTTGCGAAGTATTATACAAGAAACTGAATCTTATCGCATCTGCTCCATATTTTGCAATTAAATCCAATGGATCAGGTGAATTTCCTAATGATTTCGACATTTTTCTACCTAATTCATCTCTAATGATTCCGTGCAAATATACATAACTAAATGGAATTTCATCATTAATGTACAAACTCATCATAACCATTCTCGCTACCCAGAAGAATAAAATATCTGCTCCTGTTACTAACGCATTTGTTGGGAAGAATTTTTCCAAATCTGGAGTTTTGTCAGGCCAACCTAATGTTGAAAATGGCCACAATGCTGATGAAAACCAAGTATCTAACACATCTGTTTCTTCTCTTAATGAAACTTCTTTTCCAAATTTTTCTTTCGCTTGAGCTTTTGCCTCTTCCATATTTCTAGCAACGAAATACCGTTCCATCTTCAGCATAGTACGCAGGAATTCTGTGTCCCCACCAAATTTGTCTAGAAATAGTCCAGTCTCTTATATTTTCAAGCCAGTTGTAATAAACTTTTTCCCATCTTTTTGGAGTAATTTGAATTTGTCCATTTTTTACAACTTCCAACGCTCTTTTTGCAAGTGGTTCCATTTTTACAAACCATTGAGTTGAAACTCTTGGCTCAATAATAGAATCACATCTGTAACAATGTCCCACAGCATGATTGTGTTCTTTTGTCCCAACTAATAATCCTTCAGCTTCTAAATCAGCCAAAATCGCTTTTCTAGCCGCAAATCTTTCTAATCCTTCGTATTTTCCACCATTTGAATTTACGTGCGCATCTTCAGTAAAAATGTTTATAAATTCAAGTCCAGTTCTTTTTGCTACTTCAAAAGTCGTTAGGATCGTGTGAAGGTGTCATTTTTACTACCCCTGTACCGAATTCCATATCTACATATTCATCTGCAACAACTGGAATTTCTCTATTCATCAACGGTAAAATAACTTTTTTACCAATTAAATGTTTGTATCTGTCATCATTTGGATTTACTGCAACCCCTGTATCTCCTAACATTGTTTCAGGTCTTGTTGTCGCAATAATAACATAATCATCAGTATCTTTTATTCTATATTTGATTTCCCAAATTTTCCCTTTTTTATCAATGTGATTAACTTCATCATCAGCCAAAGCTGTTTTATCATGAGGACACCAGTTTACAATGTACTCTCCTCTATAAATTAAACCATCATTATACAATTTTATGAAAACTTCTTTTACAGCTCTTGAAAGACCTTCATCCATCGTAAATCTTTCTCTATCCCAGTCAAGCGAAACTCCCAATTTTCTCAACTGTTTAGTGATTAATCCACCATGTTTTTCTTTCCATTCCCAAGTTCTTCTCAAAAATTCATCGTATCCAATTTCTTCTTTTGAAGTTCCTTCTTCTTTTAACATTCTCTCAACTTTATTTTGAGTCGCAATCCCAGCATGATCCATCCCAGGAATCCAAAGTGTTTCAAATCCACTCATTCTTTTATATCTAATAATTGCATCTTGAATCGCATTATTCAACATATGTCCCATATGCAAAATCCCAGTTACATTTGGTGGCGGAATAGCAATCGAATATCCTGGTTTTTCGCTATTATGCTGTGCGTTAAAATATCCTTTTTCTTCCCAAATTTTTGTACCATTTGTCTTCTATTTTCTGTTGGTGAATATGTTTTACTTAATTCATTTGACATTTTATTTATATCCTCCTGTTTAAATTTCTAAATTTTAAAAATTTTTTTAGATATTTTTTTATTTATATTTTTTTTACAAATTATATACATATTTTATCACAAACCTGACTTTTTTTCTACTATTACATTTTTTTAAAAACTATTCAATAATTTTCATTCCTCTTTCCCGCAATTCTCCAGCATATTTACGGGCAGTTTCATAATCCGTTATAATTACAAGCTGATTTCCACTTTGAATTGGAGTATCTCCACGTGCAATAGTATCTTTTCCAGACTTACGCACACTTACAATTAATAAATTTTCTGGTAATTTAAGATCCTTTACTAATTTATTGTCAAATTCAGAATTTGCTCCTACTGGAATTAAAAAGTGTTACAATCTTATCCTTTACATCTGGTCTTACACCAATTCCAAATTTTTTATTTTTCCACCATTTTTCCAATATTTCCAATCTTTTGACATGTTTTTGGATTTTTTCATTTTCTTCGTTTTCTTCCAAAATCTGCTTTTGAAACATATTCAAATAAAGCCTTTCATAAATTGGTTCCATTTTTTTAATAGTTCTGTAAAAAAATGTAAGTTATTGTACAAACAACTATTAACATATACAAATATGAAAAAAATTGCCCGTCATTTCCAAAAATCAATGTAATTCCAGTAATTGGAGCTCTAACAACTGCCGTAAAAATAAGCAGCCATTCCAAGCAGCATAAAATGCACAATTATTTCATTTGGAATTGAAAAAAATAGTGATTTAACACTTCGCCATAGACTTTTTCCAGTCAAAGCCCCTATTACAAGCATTGGAAGAAAAATTCCTCCTGGAGCGCTTGTTGCATAGCAAAGCATTGTGTAAAAGAATTTTAATATTAAAATTACAATAATTGTTTTTAACATCACATTTTTTCCAAACATTTCCTCAATAAGCTCATGTCCACCGCCTGTAATATCACTGAAAAATACAGCTACAATATACGCTATTACCATAAATATTGACATTTTCACATAATTATTCAAATTTATTTTTCTATAATATTTTTGAATAAGCAGTAAAAAATAGCTGAATGCTCTTCCAGTAATTGTAATTACAATGCAAAAAACAACTGTTACAAGTGCAATTACGTAATATGGAATATCTTTTGGCAATATGAAATTGTATTGAAAAGACGTATGTGAACCTAAAATCATTCTAGAAACAAAGTTAGAGGTACCGCTTGCCACCATAACGCAAATTAACAGCAGCGGAGAAAAGAATTTATGGATTTCCTCAAGTGAAAATATAACTCCCGCAAGTGGAGCATTAAATGTCGAAGAAATACCAGCGCTTGCCCCACAAGTTACAAGATATTTTTCCTCCACTTCTGAACGCCTTGTAAGCTTCTTTATTCCAGATCCAACTAAAGCGCCCAAATGTACCGAAGGCCCTTCACGTCCCATTGACATTCCAGCCCCAATCGCCAATATTCCCCCCACAAATTTTGTAATTAACTCTCCAAGCCATTTAAACTTTACTTTTTTCGTAAGCAGCCCGCTAACTTGCGGAATCCCACTTCCACTAATTAACGGATATTTAGAAAGCATAAACTGTATAGCCAGTCCCAATAATATAAAAAAACTGTTATTCCGATAATTATTTTAGAAAATCCCAAATTTGTAGTGAAAAACTCTCTAAAAATTGTCATTTTTTTTAATATTAACGTATAACTTCCAACGATAATCCCAGAAAAAATCCCCACAACAAAGCACAGGAATATCAGTACTACATTATTTCTTCGTGATTTCAATGAATTTATATCCCTTAATTCATGTAAAAATATCCTTTGCCAATTTATTTTTTTCTCCTTTCCAACAAAAATTTTTTTTAATACTTTTTCCAAAAATCTAAAAAAATTTTTAATAAAAATATTTTTCCATATTAAAAATAATATATTTTTCCCAGACTTATCAATCAAAAAAATCCTGAAATCTCCATTTCGCAAGACAATTTTTCCCATAATTTCATAAAATTTAAGGGGTCTGGTTATATAGTCCTGTTGAAATAATATCACCAAAAAAAGGCATTTTCTGTAATTACTCCAACTTGCTTATTTTGAGATGGAAAAACCTGTTTTGGGGCTTATTATATGCCCATATTTTTTTCATTATTTATTATAAGATATGTGTTTTTTTCTGATTGGAAGTCGAATAACTCATATTTTTTTATTTTTATTTCAAACAAGTCATTATCTCCATTTCCAGAATATTCATATTTCGTTATTCTAACAGGCATTCCATTTATATTTCTCAATACCTCTTTTTTTCATCTTCAGGATTTTTCAGCGATAATTCCCCATTCATCAATAGCAATAATACTGCTCCCGCCAGCATTTACAATTGCGTCCTTTATCCCAATTTTTTTCATTTCCTCAACCATTTTTTTCAATTGCATAAGCCTTTATAAATGAGCCAGTTATAATTTCCTGATTTTTTTCCCAATTTTTACACGATTTCTCTTTTTGTCAATAATAATTTTCTTATAATCCACAAGTCTTTTTTTACTTTTTTTATTTTTTTCAAAACATGGCAAAACGGGATTTTTGTTTATAAAAATCCCCAAAAGTCTTATGAGAGGCATTATTGTAATATCATATTCTCCACCAATAATTTTTTTGACAAATGAATAACTTTTTCTTAAAAATCTCAACAGTTTCAATATCAACTTTTTACAAAATGCCCGCTATTTTTTTATTAATTTTATCAATATATGAATTTTCTGAGTAGGAATTATACCTTTTTATTCACCTCTTCCAAAATTCCAAACAAATCATCAAAAACTGAATCATCATAAATTTCAGGTATTTTTTTATTTTTATATCTGAATGAAATAAAAAAACGCACTTGAACCTTATACATCATATTTTTTTTACCTATTTTTCCACTTGATGAACTAGTATTTTTCACTTTCTTTACCTTTATTTGGCGTATTTAATTTAAACTGACTTTCAACATCTTTATTTTTTTATCAATCTTCAGTTGCCCTTCTTCATTTTGCTGTATTTTTTTTTGTATTTTTCAGGATTATTTTTTTATTCTGACTATTGTCAGCCTTTTTTTATTTCCTGTTTCATTTGAAAGTTTTTTTGCGGTGCATTATTTACTGGCTTATTTGTCTGCTGAACAGATTTTTGCTTCTGCCACTGGTTTCTTATCTTCAGGATTTGCCTTATTTTGATTATTTTTTTAGCTGGCGGAACAGTTTTTTTCGACAGTTTTTTTCCTCCTTTAGATGATGTCGCCTTTTCACTCACTTTACCTTTCTTTTTGAATTTCTGCCTGCTGACGAAGTGGCTTTTTTTCACTAGCCTTTCCCTCTACCGTAGTTTTTACCTTTATTATTATCTATAAATTGTCTATAATTTCCAAAAAGCAACTAATGAAACTGCTCCTAAAAAAATAATATTATCTTTTTTTATTAGTCAATTTTTCTTCTCCTTAATACTTTTTTTAATCTGAATTATAGAATTTCAGCCATATAACATGCTAAACTTAATATACGATCAGGAATTTCCTTTAATTTTAAAGGTTCTATGCTCTGATTTTTGAATACCTTCTGAAATATTCTCATATTGAATTGAAACATTACCTTTAAAAAAATAATATCTTGTCTATCTTTGATATTTTTTTGCATATTCTTTTTGGAGAAAATGAATCTGTCATAATAACAATTTTTATATTTGCATTTTTTTATCATAATAATGAGTTCCATATATTAATCCATCATTTCCATAGCTCATTTCAAAGTTCAGTTTTTAAATTTTGTTTTCGTAATTCTTTTTATGCTGAATTCCTTTCCATTATAATCTATAATTTCTATATTTTCCTGATTTTTTTCCGTCAATTTACAAACTGGCATGTCTACTTGTTTTTATTGGCTGAGAATATTTATTCTTCTTAAAAATATTTTTTTCCAGTATTCCTGTTCATCATCAGGTATTTCAGGAAAAATATAAAAGATTTACATAAGTGCCTTCGCTTAATTTATATTCTTTTTCCGTTAATTGTCTCAAAAAGTTCCGTTTTCCGTATATCTAAATGTATTTATTATTTTTATTCTCACTGTCAATTTCCTTCCAGATAAGCAGTATTGTATATTTCTGCATAACAGGATTTTTTTACAAAGACTTCCTGCCATTTTTTTCAGTTTCCCATCTTCTTTGAGTAAAAAGATTTTTAGTAAACTGTCATTTTGAACTAATGATATTGCCCTTAATTGTTTCTTTATATATTTTAACTCTTTCTTACATTTTTCAAGTTCACCATTGCTGCTGTTTCTTTTTTTATTTGTTCTTGGAAAACTTCTCATAGTTCTCCCGGCTTCATCACAGAGAAGAATTTTTTGAGGCTCCTCTTCAATTTCAAGCACTGCCTTTATTTTCTTTTCCCCATAATTAAAAATTTTTGTCCTGTCCATTCCAAAGCCAAAATCTGGAACTAAAATATCATTTAGTTCATCTCTGGAAATCCCTTCTCTTTCTGCAATCATGCCTAACGCCTCATCTGCGGCAATTCTAATTCTCTTGTCCTTATAATTTAAACTAAACCCGTTTAGAAGTATCCCTATTTCCTTAACTTCCTTTCGCAAGGTCAAAACTCTTATTCCATAAGCGGCAAGCGCAATTTTATTATACTCGCTTACAAGCATATCAACTATATTTATCATCTCATATATCTGTTCCAGGCTCGCAGTTCTTATTAACGGTACAAAAAGATTTTTATACTTAGGATTAAATTTATGAACCTTCCATCTTTCAAATATTTTTTCTATAAATTTTCTTAAATCTTCCTTTTGCGCCACTTCCTCAATTTTATTGCAAATATCGAGGCTTTTTTTATATCCTTTGACAATATGTATTCTGAAATATAATACTTCATCAAGCTAGATGGCATTCTCCTGTCTTCATCCTTCACTCTTATCGAGTTATAGTCAACTTCTGTACTAAATACTGCATTTTCCTCATGTTTTTCAAGACACAGACTATCTGCATACTTAATAATGTCCTTTGCATCTTCAAGACCTTCTATTCCCTCCTGAGCCTTAATATTTTTTTCCAGTGCTTAATAAGATTACCGGCAACATGCTCAACAGAGTCAATTTGACTTTTTAGAAATTTTTTTCTATTTTAAGTCTCACTTCTTCATTATCCATTTGATTTTTTTCAAGATTTCTTTAATTTTTATCTCTTACAGTTTTATCAGACTTCATCAATAACTCAGGCAGCTGCGCATAATCAAACCCGTTATTCTCTGAATATAGAATATTTACATACTTTTTCAATAATCTTGCCTGGTATCTCATCATTTTTAAAAACTTTCATACAATTCTTTTTTTCATGTTCATGTAAAAATTCAATCCAAATTTTATTATTTTTCATTATTATCCCCTGTTTTCTCAATATATTCAAAATATTTTTTTCATTAATAAAAGTTGATTGGCAAATTGTAAACCCACAATTCATCCATTACTTGTTTTTAGATCATTCATTCCATAAACTATGCTATATTTAATAAAAAAATATCCTTAAATATATTTACTCTTTTCACACATCTTGTCAAAAAGCTGAAAAAAATCTTTTGATACATATTTGAATATTTTAAAAGTGAAAAATATTATTTTTGCTCTTTTTTTATTTAAAAATAATTGCCGCCTTGTTTCCTTGGCAACTTACAGAAATGTCCTCCCAATTAATATCATTTTTTTGTAAAAAAATCCAAGTTTCTGAAACTTGGCGGATTCCATTCCCATGCTTTTCATTTCAAACAGTCTTTTTCAGACGGTTAACCAGTATATTTTCAGATTTTCTTAGCAATTCATTTTTTTCTCATCTTCACCAATCAAGTTTTCTCTTATGAAAAAAATGTAATAAAAAAACGAATATTCCAATCTGTTTTTCATTTAAATTATAATATAAAAATTTCCTTTGTATTCTCTAAATTCTCCTTAATTGTATCTTGAAACAACTTATACATTATCTCAGAATTTCTAAGATTTTTCAAAAAAACAGTATTAGATCCATAATTTACAAGAAGATAAATTTTCTGTCCTTGAGAAAAAAATCATATTTCTCAAAAATTTTTCCGTTATTTTTTTCTGAACATTCTATTACGATAGCTGTAATTATTATTTGTCGGCGAAAATTCTATCCCTGAAAAACATGACAAATAATTTGATTCCTTCAGTAATAACATCTGAAATTTTGCTATTTTCTATTATAATCTCATAAAATCTTTTTTTCAAGATATTTTCTCGCTTCTCCAAATTCAAGCATTTCCATACTTTCAAAATGTCTTTCTGAAATTTCCGCTATCCAAATATTTCTCAAAAATTTCATTTATGCCAGTTTTATTAATTTTACTCGCAATATAGCCTGTAAAAATATTATCCAGCGCTTCTATTTCCTCTTCGCTTTTTTTCTTCACCCTTATTTATAGCCTCAACATTTTTTTAACGATTATTAGTACTCCTAATTTCATCAAAAAGTTATTTGAATACATTTTATAATTTTGAATATATTCATCTGCCAAATCTCCAAAAATAATCAAGAAAAATATTTACAGTTATTCCAAAAAAATTTCCTTGCTTTTTAATTTCTGAATTATTTTCAAAAATCTCTTTTTACAAATTCACAGGAAAAAGCCTAAAAATTTTATAAATTTTGTATTTTAATGGAAAAATTTGTAAACTGGTAACTTAATTCATCAGGAAAAATGTTCATACATATATTTAAAAATATCTAATAATTATTTCTCCTGCTTCACTTTCCAAAAAAATTCATCCTTTTTCCATAAATTCCTTCATCTCAAGATCATTAATATAGTGTAAATCTCTCTTGTGAATATTTACGACTTTTTTTCTATCGATCCGTTCAAAAGATATCGAATCTCATTGCGAACATATTCCATTTTAGCAGATTCGACAAGATTCTTTATCATTTCTTCAGTCATTTTTTTATGTGCCTCCATCTTACAGTAAAACTATTTTTATATCAAATCCGTTTAAAAAAATAAACAAGATTTTTATTTAATTGTTTTTTTGCTATTATTTATATTTTATTAAATAAAAAAATATAATAACTTATTTAATATTCTTCAATTTAGTATATCACATTATTTTCTAAAAAAATCACCTAATATAACAAATATATTTAAAAGGCTTTTTCCCATACTAAAAATTTTTTTATTATTTAATATAGTAAAACTGCTTTTAAAACTAAACTTAAAAAAATTATGACTATTTTACTCGAACCCTGAAATTTATATGATCTTTAATAGTTTAATTTTTGAATAGGTTTGAGTATATTATGTTTTATTTATTTTCTAGCAACAATACTTAATTTTTTTTAAAAGAAATTCATAACGAATCTGCTATTTAAATATTAAATAGTATAAAACAAAAAAAGAAAAGGGGAAAAAAACCCCCTTCTTAAATAAAAATACAGTTAAATAATAATCAAAATTAGTAAATCGCTCTAAATCCGATTCCACCTCTTACATTTTCACCTTTTGTATCATAGCCTGCATTTACAGTTACGCCAAATCTTGTGTTTTCAATTCCAAGGTTCAAATCAACTTTTCCGTTTCCACGTCTGTCATCCTTTTTCACCTCTTATATTAAACCAGTCAGCCGTTGTATAACGAACTCTTGCCTTATTATTTACATCTCCAACTTTTCCAAGTTCATTTTCATAAGCAAGTCCTAATTTTGCAATGAAAGTTGTTCTGACTGCCATTGGCTGTCTGTATTTAAATTCTACTCCAACTTCAGGCTTTATAGAATAATAGTCATTTGACTTAACTTCAAGACGCATTTGTCCGTTGTCTTCTTTTATTCCGCCAAATCTTCCATATTCCATTCTCAAGCTTCCATAAGGTGAAATGCTTGTTCTTTCACTTGTTCTGACATTCTTTCTAAGCTCGTTTCTAAGTCCAAGTCCGTATGTACGGTATTGTGACTTCGCTTCAAATATATCATCAACAACAAGGAATTTTCTATCCATATCACCAGTTCCTACAAATCCTTCAGCCGCAACAGTCCAATTTAGACCGTTATTATGATCTCTTCCAAGCGGTTTTGATTTATACACTCCAGCTTTTACCATAGTTTGTTCCTCTTTTGAACCTCCTATGTCGCTAAAGTCAAATTTGTTCTTAACTGCTCCTGCATACCATCCTGAAGATTCTCCCAGTTTTATAGTTTCATTTTCATTTAAATATGCAAATCCATAAAGCTTTTATTTGTATAATCAATGATTCCAGCAGTATCTGTCTTGTAGTTGCCTTTCATTCCAAATACTTTTATTTTGTTTGAATCTTTAGATTTTGTTTCCCATTCGTTTCTCAAATATCCAAATTCTTTATTTAATAAATTACCAGTTTCAAAAATTCTTTGCTGAACATTTGCATATTGATGTCCCATCATTTCATCAATTGCTTGAACAAGTAAAGTTTCTTCACTATTTCCAATAGTATTCAACTTGTTAAATAATGTTTTTTCCCTTGAGTCAAGGCTATTTACATCATATCTTTGTTCCAGTCCGTCAGTAAAGTTAAATTCATTTGAGGTTGGCAAAACAAATGCCGTATAAGGAATCTTTGTCATAAGAACACGTGTAATCTGCTGTGTTGCCGGATCTACTTCAGGCGTTGCCATCCAAGTTAACGAAGCAGAATATGGAGTAAAGTTGAATATTCCAGCATTTATCTGATTCAGGAACGGCTGCAATATTTGTTTTCCAATAATTACATTCTTAGAATTTGTAAGCACTGAAAATTCTGTTCCGATTAATAAATCACTGTTAATTCCAAGTGAAGTTGCTCCATTTACGTTAATTGGACGTGTTCTTCCCAATGTATCCACATAAACTCCAAAAGTTCGAGAATGCATAGTTTACATTAGGTGCAGAATAATTTATTGTCTGAACTTGGCTGTCATTTAATATTACTCCATTTCTTTGGATTGCCAATCTTCCGTTTGGCAGCTGAACAATTCCTACTCCTCCAAGGGTTTTGCTTGGATCTTTTGGAGCATAATAATCCTGTGCCCCATTTGCAGAAGCAATTCTTCCATTTCCTGAACTCAATGCCGGCAATACATTTCCTGGAGTTGCATCAGTTCCTATCGGCAAGTCGCCTGACACTCCTTGAGAATCTGCATCATATCTGACTCCATAAGATTTCAGTCCACTTATATTGATTTCTCCATAGTTCTTGATTATAGATTTATTACTTGAAGTCCCTTTAATTAACACACCATAGCTGCTGTCTGCATCAATATCTATTTTACCGTAATTTTCAAGTGTACTTCCATTTAATACAGCAACTCCTACAAGTCCCTGAACGTTGTCATTTCCGTGATAAGAACCTGTTGTAGTAATATTACCTGTATTTACAAATTTTGCTCCATTATTTACAAATACTCCCATCATTGTCTGAACTTTATTAGAAGCTGATGCATTTGATGGATCCAAGTAAATGTTTCCAGAGTTTCTCAATGTTGTTCCCCTGTCATCTCCATACATTCCGATACCCAAGTTTTTCTGTTACATAAATATCCCTTTCATTTGAAATATTTGCTCCGCCTACAGCTGCCATTCCAATTCCATAAATTATATTATTTGGATCAGACTTGTCTGTCTTTCCAATTTTAATTACTCCCCTGTTTACTGCATTAGAGGCCCCTGTAACAAGAATACCTTGATTTCCAGTTCCATGTGACAAGTCAATTATTCCATTATTTACAATATCTGCTCCATCTTTTCCGTAAATGGCAATAATCTTACCATTTGTTCCAGATGTAATTGTCGCATTATTTGTAACTTTCGATGAACCTTCTGTATAAATGAATGTTGATTCATTTCCTAAATTCACATTTGATGAAGATGAATTTGAATAAACATTTGTCTTGTTCAATCCTGGATTTGCCAAAATTACACCATAAGACTTATCCCCAACATTAAAGCTTGAAGTAGTGTCTGTAATTGTAATTCCATTAGATCCATAAACTCCCACAGGCTCACTATTTGCATCCGTAGCAGTATGGTTAGCAACATTAATTACACCGCCAACATTAGCAACTCCACCTTTTTTATAAATTCCGATTGCCTTATCTGCAACATTAATCACAGAACTTCCTGCAGTTTCCACTTTTCCATTTTCACTAAGTGAATAAATTCCAAATGAAGACTCTCCAACATTAATTGTTCCACTATTCTTAACATTAATTGTTGAGCTGTTTTGAGCATAAATTCCAACTGTAGAATCATTTTTAACAGAAGTTGCAGTTCTATCAACATTTATTATTCCACTATTTTCAAATGTCTGATCCGATGTCCCTTCCAAATATGCTGCAATTGAACGTTTTCCAGTAATATCAATATTTCCGCTATTTACAATCGCTTTTGCTGCACCTGATTTATTTTGAGAGAAAATTCCAATTGAATCATCACTGCTAAATTCCATATTCGCTTTATTTGTAACATTAGAATCTATCGCAACAATCCCTTTCGCCTTATTAGATACACCTGTTATCTTGTTACCATCTATTACAGCGCTAGATTTATCCACATAAATTCCAGTAGAACCATTATTCAATGTCATATTATTCCATCCGCTGAATGTAGATGTTCCATTCATATAAACTCCAGTTCCACCTGCAGACACTACAATATCATTATTATTCATATGAGCTTTACTGTTAATAATGTATAACATTGGCTCTGAAGAAGTTGTCAATGTTCCAGTATTATTATAATTTAACACAGCATTATTTTCCAAATATGCCAAGCTTCCACTATTTGCAAAGTTATAATTTCCACCATTTACAGTCAATGTTGAATCATTTCCATAAAGCGCAAACCCTCTATTTCCAACAGTTACATCTCCAGTAGTTGTAACATTTGTCTTTTTCGTTGCATAAATTCCAACTGAAGTTGAAGTGACATTTCCACTTGCATCCAATGTCGAATCACCAATTGTTATATTTCCACTATTTGTAACCGTTGCATTTGGATTATTGGAAGTTTCAGGTGCGATATAAATTCCCGCAGAACCTTTTCCTAATGTAATATCTCCTTCATTTGCCACATTTATATTTTTGCTGCTTACTGCTGTATTTTTTGCATAAATTCCAACTGATTTATCTCCACCAGTTATGATTCCTTTATTTTCAACTTTGTCAAATCCAATTGAATAAATAGCCGATGACTCATTTCCAATCTTTATCTTAGATCCTGCTGTCGTTGTAATTGTCCCTGTATTTACATTTCCTGCTGGTGCACCACTGTAAATTGGTGTTGAATCCCTGTAAATTCCATAAATTCCAGTTGATTTATTTCCTACAAGAATATCTTTTGAATTAAGTCCTCTTGAAGAATCAAGATACATCGCTGTACTTGTTTCGGCATTTGATAAGTCTAATTTTCCTCTATTTTCAGCATCATATCCAGATGTTCCAACCCAAGGCAATCCAGGATTACTATTACCATCTGCCATAAGTCCAATGATATTTTCAGTTGATGGTTTTGCTTCAACTGTAACTCCTGTTTGTATAATAGCTTCCCCATTTATAACATGTGAAAGAATATTTCCAGTATCAAGAGCATTTCCAATTGCAACTGTCAAATCATGTGCAGTTTCAGAACTTCCTTCAGTAACCCGTGTTCTTTCTACAGAATGCTTATTAGTAACTAATGTTCCACCATTGTCAATAATGTGTCCACCTTTTTGAGCAAAGATACCGACTCCATCTCCGCCAAATTCAATTTTTGCTCCACTTTGAAAATCAACAGTTGCACCAGTTGTTACGATTGCTCCAACTCCATTTGATCCTTTCAAATTAATTGTTGCACCACTTGCGATTGTTACTTCTGATGCTTTTGTTCCACCATTTCCAACATAGATACCAGTTCCAGCTACTTTATTATCTCCAATATTCATAGTACCTGTGTAAGTGATATTACTTGAATTTTCAGCAAATAACCCAACTCCATTTGCTCCTGTTGTGATAGCAGTCGATATTGTTTTTGGAGTTCCTAAAACCCTAGGAGTTGTTTGAGTAGCAGGAGTTCCAGGAATTCCTTGTCCATCAGTATAAATTCCAATTGCATAAAAGTCTCCTGAATTACCACCTAATGCTGAATCTCCAACTTTTATTCCTCCAGAATAAGTTGAAATATCTGTATTTCCTTTCAATAACAATCCAATTATTCCTTTTCCTTGTGCACTTCCAGTTGTAAAGTCAAGTGCTGGTGCATTTAACTGTGCTGGCGTTGGCAACGCTTTTCCATCGCTATCTGTTCCATCCAAGTAAACTCCAACTCCATATCCTTTAACTTCACCAATAGAACTTGATATTGTTCCATTACCTTTAATATAATAAGCAACCTGATTTTGTGAATTTTTGTTCAAATCAATTACAGCTCCTGTTCCATTTGCTGTTGCTCCTTGAGTAAGATAAACACCAACCGATGAATCGGCCTTGGTTGTCATTGTTATATTTCCTACTTGTGAAATAGTTGATTTTGGTGTGTAAATTCCAACTGTTTTTTCCGCATCTAAAGTTATAGTCCCTATATTTTTTATAGAAGAATCAGCAAGCGCTCCTGTATAAGTACCTTTCGTAACAGTATCTTCAACGTTACTAGCGAAAATTCCTGTAGATCCTTTACCTTTTAAAGTTATAATTCCTTTATTTGTTAAATCTATTTTTTTACCTGCAGTACTTGCAAGTCCAAACATACCTACTGAATTTTCTTTTGCTAATTCAATATTTGCATCATTGTCATTTTCTGCTATAGCATCATCTTTAGTAAATATCCCAGTAGAATTTTTCTTTTGATAAGTTTATATTTTTCATATTTGTAACATTTGTTCCACTACCTTTACCATACATTCCTATTACATTTTTCAACTGTTCCAGAAATTTCATTTTTTTATTAGTTATAACTGCACTGTTAGCCGCTCCCATTCCTGTAGATTTTTTTCCAGATAGAACAATTTTACCTGTATTTTTCCCCAGTCGTTCCTGAATCCGTAGCATACATTCCAGTAGAACTTTCACCAGTAACTTCAATTCCTTTATCAATTGAAACATTTTTTATTTCTGAACCTGACTCACCAAAAATTCCAATAGATTCTTGCCCTTCTACTTCTATAGTTTTATTATTTGTAATAGTAGCTTTTCTCACCAAAAAAATTCCGACTGATTCTCCTTTTGAAGTTACAATTGTACCGCTATTATCAACTGTTAAATTTCCTTTTCCATTTGATGAAGAATTTTTAGCATAAATTCCAACTGATTTTTTCATACCGACATTTATTGTTGAACCAGCTAAGTTTGCAATATCAAGTTTCTTTGTAGCACTAGATTCCAATTCACCATAAATCCCTGCACTTCCTTTTTCAGAACTGCTTGCTGCTAAAGTAATTATCCCACTATTCTTAATTGTATGGTCTTTATCATTCTTAAATTTACCATATATTCCTGCTGATTCACTTTTTTTCTACAGTAATTGTCTTGTCTGCATTATTTTACAACATCACTATCACTTATATAAATTCCTGCTGATTTCTCATCTTTTGTAGTAATATTAGCATTATTAGTAACATAAGAATTATCAATTGCATAAATTCCTGCTGATTTCTCATCCTTTACATTGATTACTCCATCATTTTGAACAGTCGCTGTATCTGCCATTATTCCAACTGACTCAGACTTTTTCTACGTTGATTATACCATTAGATCTATTATTTATTACAGCCTTTTGTTCTATCATCTGTATCATTTTTTTATACATCCCTGCTGATTTCTTATCTTTTAAATTAATAGTTCCAGTATTATTCATTGTAGTTATTCCTGGTATAACAGGCGATGCAACCGATGTATCTTTAAATACATTTGCATACATCCCAATACTTTTATCTTTTTCAGCATTAATAATTCCTGAATTATTGAGTTCATAATTTTTTTACAGATGTATTTTTGTGCATAAATTCCTGCTGACTCATTTTCTTTTAAATTAATTGTACCTTTATTTGCAGCATTACTATTTTTGTGTATAAATTCCTGCTGAACCTGTTTTTATTCATTGTAATTTCTGCAGGAGAAACATCATTTTATTATTTCAGCATCATTTATTCCCATCATTCCAGCAGATTTTTCCACCTGACATTTCTATTTTTCTTTTTTTATTAGTTGCTTTTCCGCCATCTGATAATATTCCTACTGAAGCCGAATTAGGATCGGTACTTGTCGCTAAAAATATCTCCGCTATTCTCAATTTCGGAACCTTTTTTTACCAAATATTCCTACTGATTTCTTACCTTCTATCGTAACTATTCCAGTAGATTCATTTGTTACTTTTTGCCTTTTTCAGTAATATTCCTACCGATGAATCAAACTTTTCATTGTAACTTTATATTTATTATCTATCACAAGATTATCTTTATCAGATGTTCCATTTTTACCATAAATTCCTACTGATTCTTCTGTCGCAACTTCAATTTCTCCACCAGTTTCATTTGTTAAAGTTAATTTACCAGTTGCAGAACTATCTAATTCTCCATAAATTCCTGCATTTTTGGTTTTTCCTGAACCAGTAATTTTAATATTTCCTAAATTTTTTTAACAGTTTTATCAGAAGTTGATGAAACTTTTGAAAATATTCCAGCTGATTTTTCATCTTCTGTAGTTATCGTTCCACTATTTGTTACATTACTATTTTCCGCATACATTCCAGCTGATGAAGCTTTTTTAACTGTAATCTTACCACCTGCATCATTTGTTAAGTTAGAATCTGCCAATCCTAAAATACCAACAGATTTAGAATCAGTCATTATTATTTTACCAGTACCTTCATTCTGACCAGTACTTGCATTGGCATAAATTCCTACTCCAGAAACTCTTGTTGACTCCAAAGTTCCTGCATTTTTAGCCGTAGAACCTGTATCCGTTGCATTTTCTCCTTTTGTTGCAACAAGCCCAACTTGAGTATTTGTCTCTAATTTCACACCACTTGCAATTCCAACTGTTGAACCATTATTAGCAGACAAAACTGAAGTAGAGTCATTCCCACCATTAGTAACAGTATAATCTCCATCTAAAATTGCTTTTCCATTATTCGCAGCAAAAAAGATAGTCGCACCTGTACCAAAATTTGTTATATTTATTTTATCTGCTAAACCATTATTCAAATATTTTTTTAACGAAGGACTTGTAGAATTTCCACTTACAAATCCAAATGTTGAATTATCACCAAGTGATACATTTAATTTTTTTCTCCAGTTTTTTTATTATAAATGTGTCATTAAATTTTTTTCTGAATCTGATGAATAAAGTCCAACTGCTCTATTTCCAATATTCAACACTGATCCATTCTCAAAATTAACTTTAGCCTCTCCATCAGAATAAAATCCAATTGTAGTTCCATCTGTACTTTCTGCTAAATTTACTGGCGCTTTTACATTAACAACACCATTAGCACCTTGCACATAAAATCCAGTAGCATTTTTACCAATATTAATATTTCCACTATTATGATTAAACTCATAATTTCCAATAGCATAGACACCTGTATTTGTCGAACCATCTGTAGCTGCTGTACCATTGTTATTTATATTGACATTACCTGTATTTGTAAAGACTATTTTTTGATTGCTGTTTTTACCATTTAAAACAACCCCAATATTTTTCTTTTTATCTGTTGTTGTAACTTCAATAGTTCCACTATTTGCAAATTTGTCTTGTTCTCCATAAAAACCAATTGATCCCGTTGAACCTGATATTACACTTATAGTTCCACTATTTTCAGAATTTCCCCCTTTTATAAGTGCAAACCCAACAGATTTATTCCCTGATACCGTAACACTACCTTTGTTGATACCAATTCCATGTAAAGTTTTATCTGATCCTTGTGTCATAATGTCAATATTTGCTGCTGTAGCATTTGTATTAAATTCAGAATAATAAGCATTATTATCAACTACAAATCCATAGTTACTAGTTCCTTTAACTGATATTTTAGAAGTAGCATCATCTGTTATATCCCCAGATCGTAAATATTTACGTTCTGCATTTGTTGTTGTTGTCTTTGTTCCGTTATCGGCAACACTAACAAGTGTACCGTTTTCTAAATCAACAGAAGTATCTCCAACATAAGCTCCAACTGAACCAGTAGCATCACTACCTATATTAATATTATTATCTCCCGAAGCTGCTGTAGTATTTTTCAACGTTATCTGTGTTTCACCTGAACCATGACTAGCATAAATATTTCCCACAGGTGCTCCAGCAAATACTCCAACAGATTTATTCGCATTAACATTAATTATCCCGCCAACTTTAACTTCTTCAATACTGTGCAATATTCCGATTCCAATTCCACCTTCACCATTCAAGTTTATAGTTCCCTCATTATAAACTCCACTTGAACGTCCTGATTCATTTCCTGTAGAACCAAATTCTCCTCCAGGTAATACACTTCTATTATGAAGTAATCTTTGAGCTTTTAAACTTTCATATGCAACACTAGGTTTAAAATATTTGCTTGGTAATCCTGGATTAAATACTGTAGTTATTCCAAAACTATCCTTACCATTTAACTCTATTAATGAACCCGCTTTATTCTCAGCTTTCATTGCAACTTTTCCACTAGGAGCTGAAGGATTACTTTTAAAACTTCCTATTGTTATTGGAACTGCACCCCAGCTAGATGGTATCCAGTAATGCGGATCTTCTGGCTTAAGTTGCATAGCAGCACTCCCAGATGAATCTAAAATAATCTTTCCATTATTTGTTCCTCCATCACCATTCATCATTTCTGTTAAAGTCTGAGAGGTGGAAGCATCAGGATTATTGAATCCAAATGCAACTTGATTTACTGTTGGATTTGTTTCTGAAGTCTTTCCATGTATCATTCCAGCATTAATAACTGAAAATGTGTAAGCTCCCCCATGAGTTCCTTGAATATCAAGCGCAACATTTTGACTACCTTCCAAATTAATAGTCCCCTTATTATAAAATTTATCTGTATCTTGTGCTTCATCTAGTACTATTGCTCTATTATTTTTAGCTTTAACATTAATGGTATAATCACTTGGTAACTCTCCATTTGTCCTTCTGTCTACGCCTCCACTACGTGTTATATAGTTTTGATGTTGTAATTCTGTTACATTATACTCTTTACTTCCATTAAAAATTTGAGAAAAAGTATTTGATTTATTTGGGGCATCTCCAGTTGGATCAATAGAAAAATCTACTGGTTTTATTGTTGGCGGCGTTACTTTTGGCAACTCTACTTCACCTGGTTTAGCTATCTTCAATGGTTTAATTACTGGTGGAGTTACACTAATATTGATATTTGGTGTTGATGGTGGTGTTATACCTAATGTAACTTCTGGTGCTCCTAATGTGATATTTATATTTGGTGCTCCAATTACTTTTGGTTCACTTGGTGCAACTGGATTTTTTATATCAATATTAATTGGTTTAACATTCGGAAATGTAATATTTGGCGCTGTTATTGGCTCAGTCACCTTCAAATTAATATTCGGACGCACTACTTCCCTTGGCATATCAATTTTTGGATTTATTGCAATTTCCTCTTTTGATACTGATTTTGGACGTACGTTTGCCATTATCTGGATTTCCACTTCAGGCTCTTGAACATGAAGCAATGAAGCTAGTCCGTAAGACTGCTTTCCTATTGTGGAAGTGCTAAGTGAAGAAGTCATGTAACTTTTTCTTCTGTTTGACAAAATTCCAGTATCTGCCCAGTTTCCACGGTTATAAATGCTGTTAAACGAATATTTCTCAGCTTTGTCGCCTCTTCCTTTGTAAGTACCGTTATTGCTTGATATAAAGGTATTGACACCGAATTGCCATGATTGCCATGGAGATTTTACGACCTGATCTCCTTGTTCCATTAACTGGATTAATTCCAAGTTCAAGTCTTCTATCGCCTCTTCGTTTGCCTTTTTCTTTTTCTTAATCGCAGTACGTGTCTTATCTGCCGACATTACCAGCTCTTTATTTAATCGCTCATAAAGCACGTTTGAAGATGTATTTAACCCAATTGAAAAAGTTATCATTCCTGTTATCAAGTATGAAAACAGCAATGATTCTGTATATTTTACATCTTTTGCTCTTTTGGCAAATGCTTTTAGATCTTTCTTTGCCTGTCTTAAATTGTTACTCATAAACTTCTCCTTTTTTTATTTTTTTATAATTTTAATTTTTTTATTCATAATATTTTTAATTTCTATAACAAAACTTATCTCATAAAACCATAATCAACCTGCAAAAACTCCATATTTTTTTATTATTTTTTTGTATAAATTACAATTTGAATATACTTTTTAATCTAAACTTATTACATTATATCATTTTTTTATTTTCATTACAATATATTTATTTATAATATTTTATTAAGCCTTATTTATTAATTGCATTATTTTTTTAATTATAAAATTAATAAAAAAATCCCTCAAATATATTATTTAGAGAGATTTTATGAGCGAGATTTAATCAAAATATGAGAAAATTATTTTTCTATCAAACTGCTTCCATCCATTTCAGCAGGTTTTTCCAATCCTAAAAGTTCTAACATTGTAGGTGCAATATCAGCTAATTTTCCACCTTTTCTTAATTTAGCATCTTTCATGTCGTTTGAAATGAAGATGAATGGAACAGGGTTTACAGTGTGAGCTGTATGAGGTTCTCCTGTTTCTGGATTTACTAATAAATCAGCATTTCCGTGATCTGCAGTTATAAATAATGCTCCGTCCATTTCTAGCACTTTTCTTACAATTTGTCCTAAGCAATTATCCACAGCTTGACAAGCTTCAATTACTGCCTGTACATTTCCTGTATGTCCAACCATGTCAGGATTTGCAAAGTTTAAGATAACTGTGTCAACTTTTCCTGTGTTTAATTCTTCGATTAATCTGTCTTTTACTTTGTAAGCGCTCATTTCTGGCTGCAAGTCATAAGTTGCAACTTTTGGTGAATCAGAAAGCAATCTGATTTCTCCTGGATAAGGTTCTTCTTTTCCACCGTTGAAGAAGAATGTAACATGTGCATATTTTTCAGTTTCTGCTGTTCTTACTTGAATTAATCCAGCTTTTGAAACAACTTCCCCAAAGCAGTTTACTATTTTTTCAGGTGGGAAAGCGATTGGCGAATCAAATGATGCATCATATTGAGCCATTGTAACAAAGTTTACTTTAGGATAAACTTTTCTGTCAAATCCTTTAAATTCTGGATCAACAAATATTCTTGTAAGCTGTCTTGCTCTATCTGGTCTGAAGTTTGCAAAAATTACTCCATCTCCATCTTTGATTAATCCATTGTCTTTTGAACCAATTTTAACAGGAACTACAAATTCATCAGTTACACCTTTTGCATAAGACGCTTTAATTGCTTCATCAGCAGTTGGGTAAACTTCTCCATCTCCGATAGTCAACGCATCGTAAGCTAATTTTTCTCTGTCCCAGTTGTTATCTCTGTCCATTCCATAATATCTTCCAATTACAGTTGCGATTTTTCCAACGCCAATTTTATCCAAGCCTTCTTGCAACTGAGCCAAATAATTTACTCCGCTTTCAGGCGCTGTATCCCTTCCATCTGTAATAGGGTGAACATAAACTTCTGTAAGTCCCTTTTTAGCTGCCATGTCAACTAATCCAATAATATGGTCAATGTGACAGTGAACTCCACCATCAGATGCAAGTCCTAAGATATGAAGAGCTTTACCATTATTTTTAGTTGTGTCCATCACATTTGCTAAAACTTCGTTTTCTAAAATTGAACCATCGTTAATTGCTTTTGAAATTTTTGGAAGCATTTGAAAAACTGTTCTTCCTGCTCCAATATTTGTATGTCCAACTTCAGAGTTTCCAAATTGTCCGTCTGGAAGTCCAACATGTCCTCCATCAGCACGAAGTTCTGTAAAAGGATATTCTTTTTTATATCTCTCAAAATTTAATGGTTTTGCCATTTTAATCCCATTAACTTGATCGTCGTGGTGATTCATTCCCCAACCATCTAAAAATTACTAAAACTACAGGTCTTTTTTTCATCTTATTGTCCTTTCAAATTAATATATTAAATTTCACTTGCTAACTTACTACATTTATTATACTAATTTTTTTCACAAATTTTCAAGAAATTATGTGTTTTATTTTTTTATATTTTTTTACACTAGCAGCTTAGTGAACTACTCCCGCTTGTAGAAGCCGGAGACTTCTTGCTATCTTTTGTTAAAGCAAATAAAAAATAAAAATTATTTTGTATTCTAGTGAAAACGACTTGATTTTTATTGAAAAAAATGATAATATATTATGTAGTTTGCACATATTTAAATTATGTGGCATTTTATTAAATAAAGAGAAATCATTGAAAGGAGAAGCATAAATGGCACACTCAAAAGCGTCTAAAAAAAGAGTTTTCATTGGTGAAAGAAATGCAGCTAGAAACCAAGCTATCAGAAGCAGAACTAGAACTTTCGTTAAAAAAGTGCTTGCCGCTGTTGAAGCTAAAAATGTCGACGAAGCTAAATCAGCATTAAGCGCAGCATACAAAGAATTAGATAAAGCTGTAACAAAAGGTGTTATCAAGAAAAACGCCGCATCAAGAAAAAAATCAAGACTTACATTAAAAGTTAATTCATTGGCAAATTAATTTTTTTGCCACTGATTGATTTTAAAAAAATTTTTTTAAGATTAATGAAAAAAAGACTATCCCATTTTTCAAGGTAGTCTTTTTATTATATACTCGAACCCATTTAAAAATGTAACTGTTAAAAATTATATAAAACTAGAGTTTGAGTAAAATAGTTATAACTTTTTGAGTTCAGTTTTTAAGGCAGTTTTACTATACATATAATTTTTTTGAACAACTATATTATGCAATTTTAATCATTTTTTTCTAAAAAGTTCCCTTACTCGCAAATTATTTTTTTCTCGCTTTTTAAAAACCCATGAAATCGATCCTTGTACAAAAATACAAAAATTCTTAGCCAATTTGGATTTATATAAATATCTTCATCACTTTTCAAATTTAAAAATATTGTCAGAAAAACTTTTTCTAATGCTATACCTAAATTTTTCAGAGGTCCCTTTCCCCAATTTACATTTTTTTCAAATATGGCAACAATTCTCCTGCACCCACACCAACTCCTTGCCCCCATTTTGCCTGAACTTTCTCGCACCAGTTCTTCATCTGCAGAAATTGCTAAATGATTTTGTTTTCCTTCATAAAATCCATTATTAACCACACAATAAATTTTACTTCCACACTTTATAACTTTTTCCTTCTCAAATTCTACAAGTAATTTTAGCAGATTGGATGGAATTCCATCAACATATAAAGGAAAAAAAGAAATATTAAACACATCGCTATTATAGATTTCATTTTTAATTTTATCATTTAACTTAAAAAGAAATTGAATAATATTTTTATTTCATTTTCTTTAAATAAAGACGAAAGATAATTTCCTAATATTTCAGAATTACTTTTTAACTGCTTTTGGACTTCCATTTATTAGAGTAATTTTTCATATTCTATCATTCTCCCTGATCTTCTAAAAAAAGAAACCTTAAAAATTTTTTTACATTTAAATTCACACTATTAGCCTTTACTATTTCTTTAGCGGCTGTCTTTTTCACTTTGTGTCAAATTTTCCCCATAAAAAAATATACATTTAAATCAAATCTCGTTTTTATTTCGTGCGATATGATGCATTTCCTTATTCTTAAATTTAAAAAAATGGCAACAAATATGGAATTGTCCTATCCAGCACATTTTTTTACAAACGGACTGTAAGAACCATAGACACATTGACTTATAATCACAACTTTGTCTGATTTTTGAATATAATTTTGCTAAATTTTTCATATCCATCCCTAATTTTACATTTCCCAGGAGTTTTTAATCCAGCATTCAAAGCACCCCATGCAGCTTTTTAATTTTATTATTATCACAAATTATAAATATATCTTCATCAGCTATTATTTTTCTTTTTGATTTATACTTTCTTTTATTTTTATCTATAATCTTTTTCTTTTTTTCAATTTTTCCACTTTAAATTTTTCAATTTTTCATTATCTAAATCATGTATAATCAATTCCATATTTCTCACCTTCTATAAATATATTAAATCTATTTAAAATCTAACTGCTAAATATTAACCAAATTTAAGATTCAAACCCATATAGTAACTAGCAACTGTTAAATTCTATAGTAAAAACTCCCTTAAAGCGAACTCAAAAGCTATGACTATTTTACTCAAACCCTAAATTTATATAATTTTTTTAATAGTTATGTTTTTAAATGGGTTCGAGTATATTTTTAAAATTACTTTTGCTATACAAACTGATTTTTATTATCTCCTCTATTTTTTTCTTCCCAGCTTTCAGAATACTTTATATCATTTGTAATCATTATTGTTGTCAGTCCTTGCACTAACGCCCACATTGCCAAAATTTTATCTTGTATAGCCTGATTTGTTACTCCAATTTTTTCAAGTATTTTCGTGGCCTCAATTTTTAATATACTAAAGGCTTTTTCATTATTATTTTCTATTTTTGAAAACTTTGAGAATAAATCTATTTTCATATTTTTTCTTGAAATCATAAAATAATAGTACCTGTGATTCTCACAAAAACATAACGTATGTTTTTTTCCTAATTTTACCAATAAATCCTCTTGATTTTTCATATTTTTTTCTTGTCTTATCAAGTTCCCCGCCAATATTCCCCAGATATAATCACTCATTGCGTAAAGCAAATCACTTTTTTTCTTAAAATATGTGTACGGTGCCGCATTACTTACTCCACACATTTTAGCCACTTTTCTTAAAGATAATTTTTCTTCTCCTACTTCATTTATTAACTCTATCCCCTTTTCAATCAATTCTTCTCGTAAATTTCCATGATGGTAGCTTTTTTTAGATTTTTCCATATTTAAATTCCTCTTAACTTTTTATTATCTTATCACTGTAAAGATTATACAATTAAATCTTATCAATGTCAAGTTTGTTCAAAAATTTTTTTTATTTCTATTTTTTTAAATGGGATTTTTAAAAATTCCTATAAAAATAAAAAGAG